>TARA_R110002167_G_scaffold61913_4_pt1 | contig 45577 bp, 51 predicted proteins | sample TARA_R110002167 | Tara Oceans TARA_R110002167 (sample SAMEA4398238) | marine metagenome | biome: Polar Biome; feature: [MES] marine water layer (ENVO:01000295) within the mesopelagic zone...; material: water (ENVO:00002006), including particulate matter (ENVO:01000060) such as......
AAAAGAGATCGAAGTCCTGGAAACGCAAACGGGCGGGAATATCAACTGATATTCCCGCCCGAACTGGTTTAATGAGTTAAAAGTGGGCACGGGCGGGATCGAACCGCCGACACCAGGATTTTCAGTCCTAATATTCAACGCAAAATTAGAAGAATAATAGGATCTGAACTGATATGGTGGAAAAAGAGGGGGAGGGAGGGGCGTGAATAGAGACTACTTTGAGGAATCATGACCTTGAAATAAAAGGATTTATTAATGGATTTATAATTTTATGAAATGTTGTAAATCTTGTTTTGAGTTATTGAACTTTTCCTTTTTACCGATTTCTAGTTTCTTATATTTACCGGACTTGATATTGGATACCAGTTCATTCTCGAGGTTTGAAATAGCTTCCTGAACAACTCTCATTTGCTTTCCTAAGAATTTCTGTATGGGATATTCATCCCCTTTCTCGAAATCATTTAATGCCTTATCCAATAGTTGAATAAATTTATCATATTTAGAAGTAGCGGTCTCAAGAGTACCATCAGATTTTTTCTCCAGTATATAAACCGACAACAAGAGATGTTCTATAATTTGCAGAGCTACTTCTAATGCATCATCTTTGGGGGTTTTAATTTCATGCGCAGAATCGTTCCCCATGAAACGAATCCCGTGGAGCCTTTCTGCATCATTTTTTGATATAAAACCTTTCGACTGTAAATGATTGATCCTTACTCGCAAATCTTTCCCAGTAATTTTAAGTTCGTTGCAGACTGCTTCTAAAACAGCTCGCAATCCTAAGCCCGCTAATACTTTTGCATCTTCTCTTAATGCATAAAGCACTTCCTGATAAATTTTACGTACAAGCAACGGAATTTCTAAAATTCCTTCAAAGCTATTATGCCCCTGTAATGATTTGGGATAAGTTGTAACATCTTCAGGTACTACCCATTCATTGTTGTACATTGGATAAGCTGACTCAATGTCTACAAACACATCCCTAAAAGAATATGTGTCACAACCTCGACAGCTAACTATCTGATAAATAATTTCACAATTATATTCACCATTTCCGTGAATTTTTTTCTCAGCTTCTACATCATGATTTGTAGTTCTCTTACACTCTCGACAATAATTTTGAACTTTCGATTTTTCAGTTTCTTTGTTGTCTTTCATGCTCTACTTTTCTCATCTCTCAACAACTGTTTAATTAGTATTCCAGAATCTTATATTACATATTTTTTTGCTAATATTCAGATTTCTGTAGAATAAATTCCGAAAACTATAATTTTTATAAAAACCGCCTGGACGAATCCCGCCCAGACGGTCCCTGATTCGTCCAGGTCACGCCGCCGCCGACCGCTCAAACTTCAGCAGCTCCCCGCGCTGCGCCGCTTCGATGCGTCTGGCTGCGATCTCGCAGTACTCCTCCGAGGCTTCAAAACCGATCGCCTGACGTCCCTCCAGGGCGGACGCGACCAGCGTCGTACCGGATCCGCAGAACGGATCCAGGGAGATCCCGCCCGCCGGCACACATTGGACCAGCTTCTGCATCAACGGAGTCGGCTTGCCGGTCATGTGGTGTTTGTCTTTCTGTAGAACCGGGATCGAATAACAGCCGTCAAACGGTCCGCGATCGGTCAGCCTGGGAACCGCTCCCTTAGTTCCCCAGGGAATGTACTCGCATTGATGGCGGAAGAATCCTTTATGCGGAGCGCGGGAACCGCGGCCTTTATCCCAACTGATCAATCCCTTAAAACAGAAGCCGCCGGCCTGGATCGCATCGATCATCGTCGCCAGCTGGCGCCAGTCGGTAAAGACCAGGCTGTAAGCCGTCTCTCTACAGGCCCTGAGCGCCTGACCGATCCAGAGCGAACACCAGTACTTGAATGATCGCTGATCGCGAAAGTCGCCGCCGAATGAGGGCCGTCCCTGAGTATTACCGCTGTGGCAGTACTTCTTAGACGGATCTGCACCGACCGCAGTTCCGGCCGCTCCGGAGCAATACGGGGGATCGGTAATCAACGCATCAAACAGCGAGTGTGGCAGCCGGTCTCCCAGCTCCAGTGTATCGCCCTGGTAGATGGCAATTCCCTGCGATTCGAAAAACGGCTTACCGAGGCTCAATTTCACCGCTTCTGCCTGCCGATACTTTTTAAGTGGCACTAGCTTCCCTGACATCACTTTAACTCCTGCGCGTACAACTACGCGTTGTGACCTCTTACCAGGTCAGAACCGTTGTTGAGGGAGCGTCGGACTGTTTGCGCAGCCGGCGTTCCCGATTTGATTATTCCACACAATCCTGATTCGTGGTCAGCTCCTCGACGTTGTCTTTGACGTATCGCTGCGTCGTCTGAATGGAACTATGCCCCAGGGCGCGGGCCGTCGCGTGAATGTCTTTTGTGTTGGCATAGACCTGCGTCGCGTGTTCGTGCCTGGTGAGATACAACACCAGGTCTTTCGCCAGACGGTTCCGATCCCGCAGCCGGCGGAATGTTTTCGAAAGACTTTCCGCCGTCCAGGCTTTTCCCCTGGGAGAGAGAAACAACGGACCGGATGTCCGCTCGCCGATCGAGGCCGCGATCAGTGTTCCCAGCTTGGCACCGACCGGAATCTTCCGCGCTTCACCCGTTTTGGCCGCGGTCTTATGTTCTGTCAATACGATCAGACGCGCACCGTCGACCGTCTGCAGGTCCGCGATCGTGGCCCTGGCCAGCTCGTTTGGTCGACAACCGGACTGCCGGAGTGCTTTGTAAATTAACCGAAAGGCCGGACTCGCCGCCGATAACAAGAGGTCCCGTTCTTCCTCATTCGGCAGTCGCTCCCGCCGCCGGCCTTTCGGTTTTTTCATGGGGGGAGCGATGCGCTCCCGCAGTTGATTGTGATCCAGGCCCCAGCGTTGCAGGTTCTCAAACGCGGTCATTAACAGACGAATCGTGTCCGGCGCTTTCTCCGTGCCGTCACTTTTCAGTTTGACCTGGTCGAAGTACTCCTCAATCTCAAACAGCTCGATGTCCGTAAAATCCCGGTCGCCGAACTGCTGCAGGAACGGTTTCAGATTCTTGGTATAGGTCTTGAGCGTGCTCGCGTTTTTGCTGGCTTTGACGTGCGAAAGATATTTTGATACGAATTCACGCACCGTTTTTAGTTTTGCCATTTAACAATAATCCTCGACTTCACCACCGGTTGTGTAGAACTTCTGGTTCGATCGATTCACCGCGATGTCATTCTGATTGGAAAAAATATCCATCTTAAAAATCAGGTTGCCATCGTTGTCCAGTTTGATCATGTTGAACACACCGGTCCTGCCGAGCGGCCCGGTTCCGGTCGGAGGACCACAGGCATAAATGTTTCCGTCATTATCGATATCGATTGCCGTGTGCGATCCATAGGTTTCAAAATCCGCCGCATGCCAGACCAGCTCTCCTTCCAGGGTGATTTTTGCTACCCCAGTAGTCAGAGCGGCATAAATGTGATCACCGGAGACAACCATATCAGCCACACCGCCGACTTCCGGAGTCCCCCAGGCCCAGGCGATATAGGGAGCATCGAGAGAGGTATCGATCGCGAACAGCGAACCGGCGTACTCGGGAATACTCGTATTGTAAGAGTGACTGCCACCGGCCAGAATTATGCCGTCTGCGAGTTCGACCGCATTAATGTAACGATCATAGAGACCGGGTCCCGTCACACCGAAAGGAAACGGATTGTGACCGGCATAAGGATTCGTGGCGAAGACCAGATTCCCCCCATCGTCGAAGACTTTGAGCGGACTACCCGTACTCGGTTGCAACGCGTTTGTATGGCCCCCCGTTACGATCGTTCCGCCACTCGCCCGAATGCAATTTGCAGATAAAGTGTAGGATATTCCTCCCGTTGGACCACCTAATCCGATTCTGTTATAAAACCAGCCGGGATTAAAGCTGGAATCATATTTTTCAATGCAAGTCACTCCTTCAGGTACACTCTCATTAGGACCGGTACCGACGACGTAAACGTTATCATTTCCATCAACGTCAAATAGAGAGGCAGAGGTTAATTGACCGAGTTCTGATTGCTTCAGCAGGGAGCCGCTGGGACTGAACCGATAGAGTTCCTGGTTCGGGTTTTCATCGTCATCAATAATACCGATCGTGACGACGTTCGCGTCCGAATCGACTTTGACACCGCCGAACCGGCTTTTATACCATTCCCGATTGGGAGGCTCCTCCGTATCCCAGGCCCGCAGACTCATCAACGCCAGGCAGCTTTCATTCGCCCACCATCTGCCGTACAGATGGATGGCGCGGAGAAACGTCCCCGGCGGAACCCACCGACCAGTCCAGACCCATTCAAACACCTGGCCGGCGGATTGCGTGAGAGGCTGTTCGCCTTCCTCTTTGGGAAACGTTGAACTGCGGGCATATCGGCAGGGCATCACATTGCAGCCGTGGCCGGCGAGCGGATAATTGCCGTCGTCATCCTCCGCCGTCACAAACCAGGCCCGCCTGATCGGAGGATCGGGCCGATAGAGTGTTTTTTTAACTCTCTTCATCGGGCACCACCAACTCTCGGATAATGTACCACTGCCCGAGCAGCTTCTCGGCGATCACGATCGCCTGGGACGTATTGATCGCCTGACCGCCGGCCAGCTTCAGCGTGATGTCCGTTTCGGTATAGTCCAGCAGCTGGGCAGTGTTAAACGGATCGTCCAGGTCAAACGTCACATTACCGAGCAGCGTCGCTTCATAAATCCAGACTTCCCCATCGGATGCATCATCCTGCGTATCATCGAAAGACGGCAGTTTGAAAAACGCCAGGTTGCGGGGACCATCCGGTTCATAATTCTTCTTTTTGTCGCGCGTGCGATCGCTCATCGAGTCCCACCTTTGATCCGTGGCCGTTCCTCCTTGAACGATTCCAGCAGCAGCTCGGTCCGCTGTTCGCCGTTGTAGAATTCATTGATGCCGACAATTTGCGGGTAACGTCTCTCGTACTGGTCCGGATTCTTGGCATTCAGATCCAGTTCGCGACCATTGACTTTATCTACCAGCTTTCCGATCACAAACTCCGGATGATCGACTCCATCCGGAGTCAACGAACAGCTGAGCAGCGTCACATCCTCGACTTCCTTAACAGCGAATGCGAATTCTCTTAGTTTTGTGTAGCTGTCCGCAGTCGATTCATTATTATCATAATCGTCTTTATCTTTATTGATCGAAGTCGTGATCCTCTCTTTGTCGAAGGACCTGACGAACATGGTTCGGAAGTGAAACCGGGATGACATATCGAGAAACATCGTCAAATTAGCACCGTTGGGGGACGAATCTAAACGCTCGCTCAAAAATTCATCACGTATATCGCCTTCGACCATCGCCGTGATCCGCACCCGCGCTTTGCTGGGATCGTCGTTGATCAGGGCCCAGAGTTCTTCCGGAGGTGTCGCGCCTTCAAAATAGATGCCGCACTCTTTTTCCAATACGGAAAACGGCCACTCGACAGTCTCCCATCTGCCATCCGGATTATCATCGTCAGACAGATCACTATTGAACCATTCCACGATGATACCGCTCGACTCGCCGTCCGGATTGATGGAAAAGCATTCCTGAAATTTGCGTCGCTTCGCGTTGGCATAAGTGAGACCGTTGTCCTGCTCCAGATTGGCAGCCAGTTCCGCGGCCCCTTTTCCATCATTCTCATCACGCAGGGAATCGTGGTCCCTGGCTTCATTGAGGACCCATCTCCGTCCCACATCTCGTTTGGTATCATACAGCGAACCGTCGCCGCCCTTTTTCAGCTGATGCAGTTCCAGATCGTCGTCATCCTGAGACCAGCCTTTGTAGAGTTCAAACGTTGCTTCAAACTGGATGGGGGAGGAGACGACTTTAATCTGATTGGCCAGATCGCTGATATTGTAACTGGCGCGAAACTCGGAGAGACTGGTCAGCAGGTTGTTGATCGTCTCACCTGGCCGCTGCATGTGCACGGAGACCGTGTCTCCGACTCCCCGTTTGGCAAACTCAATATAGTGCTGAGAGACGTCCAGAAGATTGATTTCGGAGCGTACGAACCAGAAGTAGCCGAACGGTTCAATCAGCAGGTCCAGCGCTTCCGGAAACGTGCTCCCCATCGGGATGCGTACATCGGAGAGTTCTATATCGTCGTCGAAGATAGCCTGCAAATCTGAGATTGTGGGAAATTCGTAATAATCATTTTCGGGGGGAAGTGTGAAATTACCAACGCTGATGTGTTGAAACAGATAAAAAACGGCTTCGGCCAGGGACCAGGGTCCAGAAGTGACTTCCTGAAACAACTCGGCATCGGAAGAACGCAGCGATTCGGGATCAACGAAATACAGCTGCGGAGGATCTGCCGTCGCTCCATATTCAGCACGATTATTTTCCGTCACATCGTCTATGATCGGCTGAAACACGATGTCACCAGTGATGAATTCATCTGTATTCCACCGGCGATAATCATAAATCGGATCGCTGAACAGCCAGGGCTCCTGGCGTGCGATCAGCGTCACGTATTCATCGTTTTCGGTAATCGCCTGGCTTTGCTGTGTCACCACTCCCCAGGCTTTGACGATCGTCAGTTCTCCCTCGCGATCGTAGGTCCTCACTTCCAGGATGCGATTGTGGCCGGTCGGCACCGTGGTGTCGATCAGTCGGCCTTTTTTAGATAGATCGTAAGTACAGACGATCGCATCGACCCGATTCGAGCCGCGGCTGCGTTTGATCGATTCGAGCAGCAGATAATCAACCTGGTCCTCCAGGGTTGGTTTACTGCCATCCTCCGGACCGAGCAGAATCACATATTCGGTCGCCGGCCGTTTGCCCAGGTCTGTATCATTCGGGGGAGTCGAAACCATCAGCAGCCCTCCGCAGTCAGGTCAGTAATTTCCGGAGGTCCCGCTGCGTCTGCGGTCGCCGTCACACTGTCCAGGACGGCCGTCGTGGAACCGTTTTCGGCAGTCAGCTGGAACGTGTATTCGGTCGCATCGGTCAGACTGGGAACGTCCAGCTCATAATAGCGTTTGCCCGTGTGCGTGACGGCCACCGGATCCACTGATCCCGGACCGGCCGTTTTGGTGATCACAAACTGCGTCGGCTGCAGGCCGTCACGCACCGAGTCATATATAAAGCGGATCCGGAGCGTCCCGCCGTCTCTCTTCTCGACGCGTAAGATTCGCCCGGATCCGCGAATCTCATTCACCCCATTCCCGGAGCCGTCTGTCTGCAGTGCCTGCGGTCGATAGATCGATTCGTTTTCGATGTCCGCCTGGTGAGAGCGGATCTGAAAATAGATTTCTTCCCCGTAATACGCCGCGGGAATGGTATAACTGAACTGCGCGGTCGGGCTTTTGATCGTGTCAACGTAGAGTGTCTTTTTGACGATCTCCCCACCGAAGTCGGATTCCGGGCCCCAGATCGCGAAGTCGCAACCATTGGGAACCAGGCCGCGCCGGTAGCGGATCGCGGTCGGACTGCCGATGCCAACGTACAGCGCAGCCCCCAGCCCGCCGGCGAATGGCCGATGGTTAAAGCAATAATCCATTGAGGGACTGTAAATACGCATGCACAAATCCGTTTGTGTTTTAGGGGAGAACCACAAAATGTGTGGTGAGTTTCCAGGAGACGCCGTTCTGCGTGATTGTGAATTCCGCCCGGTACTGATGATCGTCTTCGAGCTCGGGATCCGCCTGGGAGAACTCGAACACATACTGTTCATTCACGGAACCGAAGTTTTCCGCGGTCAACTGGATCCCGTCTTCGCTGGCTTCGATCTGCCGAATATTGCAAACACAGGTTGCCGCAGCTGACAGAGGCACGATGACACCATCCGCCTCCAACCAGGCTTGCGCTTCCAGGTAAGAGCCGTTGGTGGAATCGGTACTGATTCCACCGCGGACCTCGAATTTTTGAACGTTCTCCATACCAAGCTGTATGGAGTAGGGGACTGGTTGAGACCGTGGTGCATCGGCAGTCAGGTCAGGGGATCCGCCGGATTGCTCAAAGGCGATCGCAGTGCAGTCCAATACGGCCGCTGTGCTGTTGATCGTCGCCAGGTCGAACGAAGCAATATACTGTGACTTACCGAACCCGCCGGCATTAGCATATTCGGTCGTGGCCAGGAAAGGTTGAACGTTGGTTTCAATATCCAGGTCGACAAAGGCAGGAGTTTCAATGCCGAAATCGAACACCTGGCCGGATGAATTGAAGAATGCATAATAGATTGTTTTGTCCGATTCATCGAGCCGGACCAGAGTCGCCATGCTCATAGCTCTACCACCATTCCTCTCCGTACTATGTTCTCAAAATCGCGGGCATACTTTCTCGGATTAAATTTTTGCAACGCCACAGAACACGCTTTTTGTGTCAATTCGTCAGAGTCACAAACGGCCGATTTGACAGCCGCTGCGAGTTGCTCCGGAGCAGGATCGAAAGGGACCTCATACGTCAATTTTCCGAACTCCGGTTCGAACTCCGGAAGGAAACCGACGCGCGTCGACACCACCGGGCATTGTGCCGCGAACGCTTCCATCATGATTTGCGGACAACCTTCGGAGGGACTGCACAAGACCAAGCAATCCACGGCTGCCAGGATCGAACCGATATCTTCCGTCCGAGGTTCAAACGTGCAACGATCGCCGCAGAGTTGATTAACACCTTCGATGATTTCAGCCTGGTGAACTCCTTCCCCAACATAAATGGCATGATACTTTTCCCCCAGCTGGTTAACGGCTTTTGCCGCTGCCAGTGGGTTTTTGTCTTTCGCGAATCGACCGATATATGCAACCAGGGCTGTCTCTTCAGAGACGTTCCAGGCTTCTCTCAATTCACGCCGGCCGCGTATTGCCATGCTGCGTTTGAAATCGAGTCCGTTGTAAATCACATGTACCTGGTCGCGAAGATACTCCGGAAAACATTTGATTCCACCAGCAGAAACCGAGATCAGTAAATGACGCCGGCCATACTTCAGGCTGGTTTCAATATTCTGCCTGGTCCAGTCGCATTGCCCATGCGCAGCTGTAATCACTGTAACTTTATTCCAGTCGACCTGGTCGAGTTCCGGACGTGTGTGAATGGCTCCCCAAAGCTTTATCACATCTGACTGATTCACCAGACATTCGTATTGATTAGGAACGATCGTCACAAGGCCCTGGTAGCTCGGATGATCGTGCGCCGCATAAATCGGACAATGCTTCAGAATAGAACGTGCTGTATCCGGATCAAAAGTGCCTGGTCCCTGGATGGCCACTCCGGACCAGCTGAGTCCAGCACAGCCCTGGTCCATCAAAGCAATCACACCACGAGAGACGCCCCCCATCGAGCAGGTCTCGATTGAGAACCCCACCCTGATCCGCTGGTCCACCAACGGAGCTGGTGTTACTTCCAATCCGTCACGAATCGCACGTTCAAATTCCTGAACCGCTTTAATGGGAGAGAACGTTTCCCAGGCAACGCGTTTCGCCCGCTCGGTAACTTCCTCATCATAGACAGCGGTTTTAATCGCCTCGATCAACTGATCGGAATAGAAATGTGTATCCAGATGGTGTGTCAACTGACCGTGTTTCGCTTCCAGTTCCGGAATCATACCGACCGGCGTCGACACCACCGGGCAGCCGGCAAGCCAGGCTTCCGACGCGATGATTGGTCCGCCCTCGAGGGGAGAGGATATCACCAGACAATCCAGCGCATTTAATGCGGATCCGATATCTTCCGTTTTGTCCAGGATAGTACAACGGTCACCGCAGAGTTCTTTGACAGCCGGTCTGATTTCCTGTTCTGCATATCCATTCCCGATATAAACTGCGTGAAATCCTTCCTTCAGTTCATTCACCGCGATCGCCGCTGCGAGGGGGTTTTTATCGTAGGCCATCCGCCCCATATAACCGACGGCTTTTGTGTGATCGTCAATTCCCCACTCCGCACGCACATCCTCTCGATTGCGGACGGGAGCACAACGGGAAAAGTTCGTACCGTTATACACCACCCGTACCTGGTCGCGGATCTGCTCCGGATATCGGTCGACGGCCGCCTGACTGACTGCCAGACAGATTTTCTTACCACCGTATTTCAGTGTTTCCTCAATCTGTTTTACACTTCCTTCGCATTGACCGTGTGCTGATAGGATCAACGGCTTATTCTGCCAGTCCGTTTTGTCAAACAGGGGATGCGGAGAAACGTATCCAGTAATGTAAATCACATCGCTGTTATCGATCACTGACTGAAAAGGATTCTCGACCACTTGTGTTTGTGACGGATCCGGCTCGTATTCCGTGAGTGAGTAAATCGGACAGCAACGCCGCACGCGCTCTCCCACATATTCGTCGAACAGGTCAACACTGCGAATGGCGACTCCGGACCATTCCAGACCATGATCGACAGGCGCTTCAATCAGGTTGGTTATTACGCGCGAGATCCCGCCGAAAGTGAGACCGTAAAGAATAAAACCGACGCGTATCGGTTGTACCTGATCGACGATATTAACCGGAGAGGGAGTCAGATTCAGATCATCAAACAGAACCGGATCCTTCAGCTGGTACCGGAAGCGAAGATATTCTTTTGCGGAATCAGCGTCGGCCGCTACCTGATACCCAAACTGCCTGGTGAAATCCGTCTGTTCCGTCAGGTGTTGTTCATCACGTACAAATACGATCGGCTGATTAAATCCGTGATTTAAAGCAGCTCTGATTTGCGATTCTGTTGTAGCGGGGTTCCCGTTCGCCAGGATCCCGAAGATTGAATTCTGTTTCATGACTCTGTCTTTTTTAAGAAGCGGAGAAATCGACCAGTGTGATTGTTTTTGTGGTGGTACCGATGCGAATTTTTAGCATGACGTCGCCAGCATCACCGGATTCCGTACCGTCTGACAGCCAGATCTGCATTTCGCCATCGACAGGTGCCGGATCCGGATCGGCAGACAATGCAAACATTCCCAGTCCCTGTATTCGACTGTGTCCCTCGACACGAAAATCGTCATAGCAGCGATATGGCAAATAGCATTCAATTCCAGTCGTATCAAACTGAAAGACTTTCGCCCCCTGAAGACTGATTCCACATTTATCACCATCACCAAAGAAAAACCCAGAGTCCTCATACCCCTGCTTGACAATTTGCGGAGCTGCAATATTCGCGACCTCAATCGAACCGCCAGGAAAAGAGTAGACCAGCTGGCCAGACATGGGAATTGAGCCGTCTGCCAGTATCGCTCCCGAGAGAAAGTTAGCTCTGGTTTGTTTCCGATAAGCCGATGCAGACGCGTCATAAATCGCGATCAAGTCGGAATTGCCCGGCGTAGTTTCTGCGGTCAATCCAACGAAATCCAGACTCAACGTACGACTGGTGGTTAGATTCCCCCCACCGGTCAATCCAGACCCTGTATTGACCGACGTCCCTGTGGTCACCAAACCAGTTGTAACACCCGCTAAAAACTCAGAACGAGTTTGTTTCCGATAAGCAGCTGCGGAAGTATCGTAAATCACAAGTAAATCAGAATTACCAGCTGTTGATTCCGCAGTCAGACCGACGATATCCAATGACAATGTGCGATCGGCAGAAAGATCTCCGCCTCCTGTCAAACCGACGCCAGCCGTAATAGTTCGTGACTCGGATACACCACCACCGATGCCTGCCAGAAACTGAGCACGTGTCTGTTTGCGGAGTGCAGAAGCGGACGCGTCATAAATCGCGATCAGGTCTGTATCACCTGCTGTGGACTCTGCGGTTAACCCGCTTATATCCAGAGACAATGTGCGATCGGCGGACAGATCACCGCCTCCTGTCAATCCATCGCCGGCAGAAATGGTCCGTGTACCTGGAACACCATCTCCACCTGTGATGCCTGCCAGGAATTCACCTCGGGTCTGTTTCCGCATGGCGGTGGCAGAAGCATCATAGATTGCGATCAGGTCACTGTCTGAATTGCTGGATTCTGCTGTCAAAATACTGATATCAAATTCTGTCTCCGTTGAGACCAGGTTCACCAGGTTCAACTCATTGGTACCGACAATGTCCTCACCACACCCGTTGGTCAGCATCCAAACCGAATCCGAGTACTCCGTTCCCTGTTCGATGTAAAACATATGTCCGGATACGGAAAACCCGTTTTTAAAATCGTCCGGCCGGATCCAGTCGCCAGAGGACGGATAATAGGGATCCTCTCCTTTGACGATCATCGGACCGTTTTCAGTAGGATCATCTTGTGCTGTCAGCAATACACGAGAATTCTCCGGACAGTTCACACCGTTAATTACTTGAGTGTCATTCAACGTGATATTACTGGTCGCGACGGTCAGACAAGCCAGCTTATTGAGCATGTACCCAGAGCCGTTTCCGCACTGCAGCTGCCAGTTGCTGCCATCGTGTTTTAAGACCACGAAACCGAGGGCCGTCAACTCGTGATCTGTCCCGCTGGGGGTTTTGATGTTGCCGACGTTGTGCTTCAGGACAACGGCCCTGGCTGCGTTGGCGCGGGACAGCAGAATCACGTCGCCGGCGGATCCGCCGCTGATCGTGGCCAGATCGTCGGTCACCGCGTCGGATTCCGTGTCGACCGTGTGCACCGAGTGCGTGACCGTGATTGCTCCGGAGCTGATGGTCAGCTCGCCGCCTGAAACCAGGTTGAGGAGTTCCATTTGCTCGACCGAGCCACCGAGATCCATGCATACTTTCACCATTATGAACGCCTCCGTGCGTTAAGTTAAATTCCTATCTGGTAATGCGACTGATTCTAGCGACCGATGATCCAGCCGAAAATTTTCTCCGGAATCGTCAGAGATGCCTGTCGTAAGTCTTCTTCCTGGCGTTCCAGTTCCTGTTCGTATTCGTTGTCGACTTCGGCCTGCATCGCCTGGCGTGCAATATCAACAAAGTCAAAGGCTTCTTCAAAACCACGTTTATCAACGGGATCGATCGGATTTACGATCTTGCGACCGCGAACTCCATTTTCATTCTCGTCGACGGCTTCTATTCTCGCCGTGTAAGTAACCCGAACCCGGACCCGTTTTTTGCACAGTGGTTTTTGTTTCTTCTGATCGTCCATGATCTTCCTTTCCAAATATTGAGTTCCAGAAACTGGTGACTAATAAGGCCATGATCGCCGGCACCGTCAACCAGTACAGTTTTTTCTTGCGTGCATCCGTGCTCTTGAGCTGCTCAACGTCTCCGACCATGCCCCGATCTTTTGAATCCTGACGTGGATTGCCGAACAGAATAATGCTCTGCGTTTCGACCAGATTCTGAATGCTCTCTAATGTCTTCTCGGTCAGCGTGTTTTTGTGCGTCATTTCCTTCTGGATCAGTTGCATATCAGTGGCACACTGCTGCATTGACTTGGCGCACTCTCCAACGGTCGACGCGCAGTCGTCGGTTTTCTTTTCAATCAGTTCGAGACGTCTGAATACTTCGTCCATCAGGATCCCCCGTATGCAAAATCGAGTGTGACGACTCCGGAGTCTTCAGCCAGGCTGAAGCGACTGCCGTCTGAATTGAACGCGATATCATCCGGAGGAAGAAGACTGTTGACCGTGATCTCCGTCGCCGTGCCGGCATTACCAGCTGGTTCGCAGGCATCACGGGGAGTGATCTTAAATTTGTGCTGACCGGATCCGTCCAGGTAGGGAGTCTCCCAGGTGTAATCACCATTGCCGACAAAGTGCAGCCGCTTCAATACGTTATCCGGATCCACGTCTCCGCCTGGTTCTGTCGAGCCGGTAATCTCGAAATGATCCGCATCGGCAGGATAACTGCTGGCCGACCAGCTGAGGACGTAGCGGTTCGCCGGCATCCGCCCGAAGGCGTAACCGTAATCGACCATACCCTCGCCATCGGAGACCGCGGCCAGCATCAGCGTGGCCGGCGTGCCGGTTTCCGGGTTGAACTGTGCGGTAATGCGTCGCTCTGCATTTCGCCGGGTATGGCCGATCAGGCACCGGCCTGCGTACAGCTGGTGCAGGCGATCGGTATAGATCGTGTCGAATTCAACAGCCAGGGCGCGACGGCCGGCCCAGCCGACTTTGGTGATTTTTATTCCGTCTAACAGTACGCTCATGGTGACAGCTCCTCGAAAATCAGACGGATATGTTTCCACCACTTCAGTTCATTTGAGTACAGGAGCTTGCCCACCGGTTCCTGACGTAAAAACTGAACGTCCTCAAACGTGCTTCCCATGCTGTCGACCAGTGTGCCTGTCACGTTGACATGTTCGGTAATGGCACGCAGTTTGGCATTGAACTGACCGGTTGTGGAATAATCGTCAAACAGCCACATTTCGCAGGTGATCTCGCGCGTGGAGTAACCGCCATCGATGACGGTCGCACCTTTTAGTCCGAAAACTTCGTTCTTCTGGTTCCGCGGCTCCGGAGTCCCGAAGACCAGGCCCTGTTCGATGCCAGGGAAAGTAAAGCCGGCGTGTACGAGGGGGGCTTGTACTGTCATTTGATCGGCCTCGCTAATGAGGCCGAAGGCCGGGGACCGTTGGGCGCCGTCGCCGTATCAGAGGAGACAGTGACTTCGACTTTGACGGGAGGCTGTTTTGCGGCTCCTGGTTTGTTCGCCTGGCTTTTGATCGCTTCGGTATTTTCTTTCAGTGCCTGTGTCAGGTTGGCTGTTTCAGCTGGAAAGGCCCCGAACCGCGAAAAAGGTTCAGGAGACTGGTCATCCGTGTTTCCAAAACGGATTTCGCTTTTTCTAATGGGTGGATCTGTCGAGCCTGTAAAACGTCTGACAGTTGGAGAGTTTACAAATCGATCCCAGAATCCCGGTTGTTCTTCTGTCGGAGGTCCAGGACTTTTTAAAGGAATGGTTTTTAAACCTTTGCCCAGATCTTCGAGCTGCTTGAATGTGACCGTGTTTCGGGATGGTGCCGGCGGAGGAGGGGGAGGTAATTCGCCCTTACCATACTCTGATCCGGGGGATTTTCTCTTTTCGAGACTTTCATTTGCTAACTGACTGGGGTCCACGTAGTCAGTTGGGCTTCCGTAGGCAATGGACCCCGCTGTATCTTTATCGATTCCCAGGAAACGAAGCGTGTCATAACCTCCGGAAAACAGAGATCTACGAAATGGAGACACTCCCTGAGTCTCAGCCAGGGCATCTAATTCCTTTTTCAGCAGATCGCCTTCATCATCTTTTTCCGCACGTCGACGTTCCGCCCGGACGGCTGCGCGTCGCTCCGCTGCGTTGCGTCCGGATGTCGCTTCTTCAACATCTGCCTCAAACTGCGCTGTGTCACTCTGAACGGCATACGATGAAGTCACCTTCTGTCGTTTATTGATCAGGCTCTGGACAACCGCCGCATTCTCTTTTTCATAGATCTTTGTCAGGACAGGTAACTGTTCTTCGACCGGCAGTTTAGCCAGACCAGTCGCTAAACGATCCAGGACCTGATCCAGATTCTCGCCGACAAAATCAATATCAGTCGGTTTCAAACCGATTGTGTCAAGCGACTTGACTTTCTCTTTCTGTGCCGAGGCTGTGGCTGACTGCAGCACAAAATTGCGTAACCCGGTTTTCGCTTCGGAAGCCGGCATCGAATCGACCAGCGTGGAATAGGCACCGAGTTGCTCCTTAACGGACAGTTTACCCGCAAAAACAGAGGAGACTTTCGCCAGGTCCTGCAGATCCGCCAACTGGAGATTCGTGTTTTTGAACAGCGCCTGAACACTGCGCCCGACCAGGGCCACATTCTTTGAATTCTTATCCAGGCCCTGGGCATCCAGATAACTGGCGATCGCTTTGGCCAGACCTGCAGAATCGACATCTTTGCCGGAGGCATTACTCGCATTGAGGATCCGCAGGAATTCTTCCAGGGATTCACCAGAGGCTTCCTGGGAAGAAAACCCGGAAGAAACCAACTGCGTGGCCGCTCCGGAAGCTTGCTCGGAAGTTACCGCCTGGCGTTCGGCAATCTCCAATATTTTAGCCTGCGCATTGTCTGCGTCGAGGCCGCGGAGTCCGGCTTGAATGCGAAACTTGCGAAATAACTCATCAAACTTTTTACCAACTTCTTCTGTCTGTTGAAGAATATCCCGATTTGCGTTAATCAGAAGTGCAGCAGCACCCGTCACCGAAACATAACCGGCTGCCACTGAAGCCAGATTTGTGGTCATCCCCTTAAAGAACTGGCCGGAATGCTGTCTGTTCTGCCGTTGTTTCTGACCAATCTTGTCCAGCTCCTGGTTAAATGCTGAGACAGACTGGGTACTTCGCTTCCAGGCAGCCACCATCTGCGCGTCTCGCACGCTCAAATCCATTTGGATTTTATTAGTCATGGTGAAACCTATTGAACAAACTGAAGAAGAACGAAATCAGATAAGGTCGGAGATTTGACAAGGCCACGAGAAAATGCGATGGACCGTAACCAGAGGGGATTCAGACTGAACTGTTTTTTTTTAATTCCTCCCGTATCATCAAGAGTTGTTCGACATCCGTAGTCTTGGACAACGCCAGGAATAGATTGGAATCATTGAACAGCTGCAACATGGAGACCAGATGAGGACAGACACGGTAATTGACAGCCAGCATTTCGATCACATAATGAAAAGCAGTCTGCATATCAAAGTCCGCTTCTCCTCTAATCACAGCCTGAGCGTGTTCGAGTGCCCATAGCGTCCGCTCATAAAGTGGAATACAATTTCGAATCGGAAACCGTTCGTATTCGCCTGCTGCATTGAATCCGAGGTAATGCGGGAATCGGAGTGCATTCGGCATAACCCACAGATTCCCATCACCCAGTTCAATCCCAAGACCATCAAAAGTCACCTGTTCATTACGCGCGAGGCTCATCGGATCCGGTAACTGTCCCTTTGGCTTACCGATCCAATAACGTCCAGCAGGTAAATCCCGCTTGGGGTCCGGTAGAGCAGGGATCCAGTCCTGTCTCTCTGGAAGATATGCCAGGCTTTCACCGCCTGCCCAGCTGATAAGCTGGCCGGGTAGATCTCCCGGACCGGTACCATTCAGATCCGCATACTTTGGAGTGTCATCTCCATCGCGCAGCAGCATTTCGAGACCAGCATCAATTAAGTGTTGTGGATTGGAACTGTTTTTATGAGGGATGAAGTAAGTAATCATCAGGGAGTCGCATCCTGTAGGGTTTTGACATAGAGAGTGGCATCCGTACCGCTCGCATTCGTCGCATAGAGAGCCGTCACGTCGGCACTCAGAGGATTGCTGTAACCACAGCCGTTAAACCAGACGATCGGTTTGCCGGCATTCAGCGTTAGCGTATCATCGGGAGAACCGCTATCGTTGGTTTTGATGGTCAGGTCCTGATCAGCGACAATGTAGAACAGCTGCAGAGCAGAGAAATCAATTGCGAGATTGATCGCCAGATCTGTGGATTCATCTGCTACCGCGACTTCGACGTTGGCTTCACCGTCGGCAGTGATGGTAATCTGTTTCGACAGACTCTCATTGCCGGCCTGCCAGTCTTGATTGATTTTGTGAGTAGGCATTAAATACTCCTGATTAACTGGTTGGGATTTGAGCGTCCAAGGCGATCGAGACAGTTCCGGCACAGGTGACTTCCACTTTCTGATCGACTGACTTTGTCCCCTGGCCACTGACGTCGGTAACTTCATAAGTGCCGGCATTGAAACTCACAGCGATGTGATTACCTGTGGCATCACCGTAACCAACTCGCCGATAATACTGAGTGATTCCGTTCGTAATCCCGGACAGTCCACCTCCGATCGAGGAGAGCAGCTTCAGATTGCGACCAGTGAACTCCATCTTTGGTTCACGATTTACGATTGCCCCCTCTTCAGCGGAGACATCTCCGGATCCGCGCCACTGCTCAAACGTAATCCCGAAATCACATCTCGAATCCTGAATGTCTTTGAGCAATGTATTCTCATAGACAATCGGTCCCTGTTTATAGAGGTAGTTCACCCCTGGTAGACCAGTCAGATTCTGATCTACATTCACGATGAAGGGAGCATTGGAACCGACTCGCAAAGGGAAGTAAGATATTTCCAGGGCGGCTCCTTCCTGTGAGTCCTGGCTGGAGCTGATACTATTCGGAATCAACATTCCCTTTGTACTATTCAGCGAAACGTGTTCTGCATTTGACGAAAAAGTACCACCACTCCTGCGCTGCTGGTACTGGATCTCTCCGGAACTAGTCACTGCGAGCCCGTTGACGACCGACACTGCTGAGAGAACGGCCCCAATATCTCCCGTGGACATCCGGATCTCGTTTTCACGAACGACTTCCGCAATCAGAGCCGGATCCACGGATCCGCCAGCCCTAGCAATGAGCTTTTGAATTTTGGTACTGAATGCGACGCTCATCATGTGATTGATGGTCAGAGCATCGAACACAGCCGGATAGATACCAAAATTAAGCATATCTCCGAGTTGATTTGCCATTATCGGCCTCCGAATCGAATTTTCTTGCGCACACCAGGCTTATTAGCCAGCATGGCATAGTGACTATGAATGACTTCGTTAATTTTTCGCTGCTCGTCCGGAGCAATCGTTTCAATCTCACTGATGATCTGTATGACGACTTTCTGATTGACTGTGAGTTGCCGTTGTCCTGGATAAGTCCGGAAACGACCGGTACCACCACGAAAGGGGAGCCGCATGATCAGTCGAGCTCGTTTCTGTGTCGCTGTCACCTGGCGTTGTGTCGTAACCTGGCGTTGCGTTTGACCGCCAGTGACACGGGGAGAAACCAGAGGAGGCAGCCCGAGCCGGTCCTTTATTGCCTGATATCCCTGTCTGCGTTTTCTTCCTACATAGGAACGTCGCGGTGCGTAACCGTATTTTGCAGCAGCAAAGGACATAAAGTGACGTGGAATATGTTCTCGATGATGATAGACGGCCGCAGTTCGGTTTGACTCGCGCAGATTTCGACTGTGATCCCGCTGGTACAGAGCGGGATCTCGGGGATACTCAACAGTGACTGAGATTTCAGGACCGGCCATTATGCCACCCAGTGAAAAATAAATGCCGCATGCATAATCGGCACCTTCGCATGTTTCGGATCTTCCAGCAGCAGGGGAGTACTGGCTTTCTCCACTCTGAAGATATTGATGTAACAGAGCCCGTCAGGTGAGGACGGATTGGGGGTGTTTCTTAACTTTAATACTTCCTTTTCGATGATCGTTCCCAGCTTATTCCGAAAATCGAGAATCTGGTTTTTGGGATCATCAACATATTCCGAATTTGGTTCAAAACAGAATGTGACAGTGATCGCACCTGCCTGGTCGAGATTGGCTTCAATAAACCAGTCGTTCAAATCGTCATCGTTCAGGATCACGCCAGGTATGGGCCACTCGTTGTCGTCTTCACCCTGATAGTAGTAGGGATAATGCAGGAACTCTTCCATTTCAGAAGCCGACGCCACACCGCATTCAGTCCGTAACGTAGTGCAGGCAGCAAGTAAGATCGCTGTCTGCTCAAAGGGATTTGATAAGGGACCTGTTGGTGTGACGTCTGGCATGAAATGACTCTTAGACGATATTAGAAATGCACGCGACCGGCGTTCTTGGTGACTCCGCTCTTCGTCAGTAGTACTGTTTGTGTATGAGTGTCTTGACCGTGCATCCCATTAAAAGACCAGGATTCACCGTCAATCGTAAACTTCCACCCGTTTTCCGGTTTTAGTGCTGCACCATCGACGACTCGAGGTAAATCGACGATCGCGGATCTGGGTTGTCGTTCTGCGTTATCGTCGAACTGCAGGGGTTCCGAATCATCTTCCAAGAAGTCGCCCTGAGTGTTGATTGGCTCACCTGAAGATGGGATACATATAACTGGCTGAGCGACTCCGGAAGCCTCCGATAACACCAGGTCGGCATTCATTTTTAAGAGATCTCTGACTCCCACTTTTTTTGGCTCCTTATAACCAAGGTAATCAGTCAATGCCTTCAATGGACTGCCGCCAGCTTTCCAGCATCCATCTGGCCAGGGAAACTGGCTGCCATTGCTCGACATCACCGAAGGAACTTTATTGACAGTCACGACCACCGGCCTGTAATGCTGAAGCAGCCATCTGGCACGATCGCCACGATTAACGATTTCTCCAGTCAGTCTGTCGCAACTGGCACATTTATCCATGATCAAAAAGTACAGAACAGGCCTGGTTGAGACCTTTGATTTCTCAGGAGCTGCTTTACCAGCTGGTAGGGAGCTGATAACGGGCATTTCGAACTGATCTGATTTGTTTTGAGCGTTTGACGGGTTGTCAAACAGACAGGCCAGCAGGATGGCTGCCAGCAGCATTGGTAAAACGAGAAATGTTTTCATTGTGGTCCCCTCCGTGAGTTTAAGTGAGTTGAAAAAATGAATTAAACAACCAGGTGGCTTCCTTGCCACCTGGTTGAACCGGAATCATTCCGATCAGTCGTGAGTTAGATTATTAACTCAACTGAATTTTACAGCAGCTTCTCCAGAGACCGTATCCGGCACTGCGAGTCGACTCAGCTGAGACCATGATTTCTTTATTAAAGTAATAATGGTCTGAATCTTCACCCAGGATAACCAGATCGGTTTCTTCCTCCTCCTGGCGGATGAATGAGCGACCATCATCGATCGCAAGAACCAGATCGGTTTCAAAAGTGAGGCGAGGGTTAGGAATAATGTCCAAACTGAATTCCGCCTGAGGGAGCGGGTTGTCCTGGTTACCACCGCCGGCCACTGCCAGATTCTTGGAACTGACCGTGGTGTAAGACTCACCCCACATACTGATGGGAACAAACGCGAGGAATTTCATTGCATCCTCGTTTGCCGGTTCATTCTGATCATCCTTCAGACTGTAAAGGTGCTGAATACCTTTCATGAACACCTTCATCAGTTCAGCAGCCGTTGGATCAGCCGGATCAGCGACATTAAACGCCGGGTAATCGTCTGCATCAATCAGATTCGACTGTACCGGGCTTTTACCTTCCTGGTGATTCTCCGCAAAGAACATCTTCTTGTCATAGCATTGAGCGCTCTCTCCGTTGATCATTAGAGAAGACAGTAAGCTTGCCCAGTGTTTCTGGCCAGTAGCGGCTAAATCCGTCAATCTCCGACGAATCAGACCGACCTTGTCGCGTTTCATTTCACGCTTCTTGATACGCACAGTGGCATCGTAATCGATATTTCTGAGTTCGTAATTGAAGTGTCTCAGTTGTTCCGCATTGCGACCGTTTTTAGACTCCCGCATCGTGGGAACATGCCCCAGACCATGATAGTCTTCGACTTCCTGGTCAGAATCGAAAATCGTACCTGACACCCGGTCTACCCATCCGGTCTTTTTCAATCCTTCCAAGCCTTCGTAATAGAACGCACGAATTCCGCGTTCCCCCAGCTTGTTGACACCGCCTCTTGTCGGTGAATGACTCATATTACTTCTCCTCAAACATTTGAATGTATCTGATCGCTTCAGATTAAAGCGGACAGATCGTTAGAACTGGTGACTGAATATCAGACGCGAAGTGCGGGGACATATAAGATTTTAATGTCCATTTCCCCTGCGGAGATACTACTGAAATCGGCGTTACCGGTAACCGTCACCCGAGGAGTAACGGCAGCTGACAGGTATCCCTGGTCTCCTGAAATAGACGGTGCAACAGTCCCGACCACATCTGCAGTCAGGCATCTGTTACTGGTCACAGCAGAAAATCGATCGACATTACCCGACTCGCCAACCTGGACAGCCGCGCTTGTGTCTCCGGAGAAACCGGTGATTACATCCGCCTGCCACCCCAGGACAACCGAACCCTCCGGAATCGAGGTCGATAGATCAGCGTAGCCAGTCGCATCAACGTCAGCGAAATCTGCGAGGACGAGAGTTTCAGCCAACACGTGAAACTGCGGATTCGTGTCGAATTCCACCAGGGCTTTCCCGGAACTGAGATAAGCCACCACTTTTCCAATCCGGAAACCAGACCGGAGTGAGAGCGTTCCAGAATCCTGAGCATAAACCGGGGCTTCAATTACGGCATCGGTCAATGCAACGCCTGACAGAGACGCTTCCAGGTAAAACTTACCGCGCAGACAGCAGACATTGACATCACCGTTCGAACCGCTGCTGTTATTGCGGCCCTCCAGGGTAATACCTGCGAATTTATCACCGAGCACAAACGGACGGGCATAACCGTTCGAATTCAGACCGACAATCGATCCTTGATAAAGCAACGTGGAAGCAGCAACCGGGAAATCAGCTTCTTTTCCCAGAGACTCGATCCACTGTGTATCGTCAGCTAATACAGACATGATCAAATTCCTTCTTAATAAGAACTGATTCCCAGTTCCTGAAATCCTTTTTAAATTACATTACAACAAACAGGCTGGCTTACTTTTTCGCTTCGAATTCCTCAGGGAATTTTTTGAAGTAAGCAAAGAACGACGATTTGACGTTCCCGAACTCTGCTTTGTCGGCCTGCGATAATTTGTTCCAGACACTCGCAGCCTGATTTGCTAATTCGTCATCCGACATTTCTGCAAACGATGTCTTGCTAGATGGTACGTTGGTTTTGTCTGCTTCTGTGGCATATTTAACCTGCAGCTCATCCTCATCTTTTTTGAGACTGGCGTTTTCTTCAGCCAGTGCTTTGTTCTTTGCGAGAACGTCGTCGTACCGTTTGGCTTTTGCCTGGTCGACCGTCATCCCGGCACCATGTGCCTCGATCGCAAAATCCAGATCATCAGGAAAGGCAGCTTTCATGCTGGCCAGTGCCTGGGCCGATTCTGTCCGGGCTTTAGCAGCTGCTTCGTCTTGCAATTTCTGAACCGCTTCCGGGTTGGATTTTTTCATCTGTTCTTCAGTCATTCCGAGAAGTGTTTTTTCCACCAAAGTTTTAGGCTGAGTTACTTCAACTTCTGTTGTCTCAGTTTTCGATCCATCGGGCGTAGTATTCTTCGCCATCGTCCTCATCTCCATAATTAAAGGGTTGATTATGATTCGGTCCCGTTAATTCGGCGACCAGTTGTCTAAGCGTGCCGACGCGATCGGCCAGCCCCACATCTACGGCTTGCTGACCGATAAATATCTTTGCGTCGGCCATATTATTCAAAACGTCTTCGATGGTTGTTTTCCGGTTAACGGCAACCACCTGCAGGAAAGTCTCGTAAAACCGGTCGGTCATATTCTGATACAGCGCCTGATAATCAGAATTGAAGGGAACAGACGGATGAGAGGCGCCCTTATATTTCCCCGCAGTAACGACGCGCGTCAGCCGACCTGTTTCGGCTTCGTGTTTTGTCCAGTCCAGACGCTCCTGGATCACTCCGATCGAGCCCATCATTCCATTTCGAGGCAATATGATTTCATCGGCACAGGAGCCGAGATAGACGCCGGCACTGGCCATCATCTCATTACACACCGAAATGATGGATATTCGTTTACGGACAGCATCAATCCGCTCCCAGGCATCATCTAAACCAGGCACAACACCACCGGGTGTATTTACGTCCTGGATGATGTGCTCGACATCCTCGCGATCGGCCAGTACTTCGATTTTGCTGGCATACTCTTCCGTGGAAGTAGCGCCAAACCAGCGTGTCATCCAGTTAGGATATCGGACCAGGACTCCGTGTAGAGGGATAATCGCGACGTTGTCGATGATCGTACAGTCTGAAAGGTCGACTTCGTCCTGTTCAGGCTCCTCATTAAAGTACGCTTTCACAGCTGGATCATCGCTCTGCAGCATCTGCAACCACTGCTGATGAATCAGTGCGAGTTCTTCAATTGCGGTCGGCAGAATCATCCAACTACCAGAAGGGATAGACACGTCCATCTATGCTGCCTCCTGCGTTTTAGGTTTATTATTGTCTTTCGATCGAGGGAGAGGGTTGATTTTATCACTGATAGGAATGGCGCGTTCAACCAGTTGTCCTGTTTCCTTTTCGAGCTCCTGCTCAATCTGGTCTTGGCTGACACCACGTTTTCGATTCCATTCCGTACGCGATCCAAAAGCGTACTGAATGGCCAGGGCACAGGCCTGGGCATCCTGTAACGGATTAGGAGACGGCCAGCCGGGGAATCCCCAGACATGATTGAACGGATTCGGTCCCAGTTTGTCCCGATCATAGAAACCACGTTCCAGTCGAACGGTCAGCCACAACTGATAAATCTTGAACATAAACCAGGCGAAATCGTCCTGCTCGATCTCGAATCGCCGTTGAGCCTGGTTGAGCAGTTGCCGGCTGCTGGCAAAGTTCACATTGCTGAAATCAAGCAAGACCAACTCCAGAGGCAGACCGAGTGGAATTCCGACGTATCGATTCAACAGCAATATGAAAGATTCAAAGGTATTATTTGGACGGTTACTCTGAATCGATTGGATCTCTTCACCCACTCGCAAGTAATTTAACTGGAGCGGGTCCAGCTCCTCCAGTGCAACACCGTTTCCGCGATCCTGATAAATACTCCTCATCCATTCAGAAGCCCCCACGGGATTCTCAGTTTTTACGACCATATTCTGAGAAGCTGCCAATTTTGCTGCCTGTCGCTCCCAGGCTAATAGATCGTCGATATCATCAATTTCACGAATCAGGGGAGCACAAATCGGAACCCCGCGTCCTTGCGTTGTACGTCGAGGACTATAAATCTGGATGACCTGATCAGCTCGTATCGCCTTACCTTGAGAAACCGGTACGAAAGATGAAGTCGGTGCTTTATCTGCAACCCATAGATACTTTTTGACACCGTCTTTTTTGGCAATCCCGTTGATCAGATCCAGACCGCCGATGGAAACGCCGTTATGCTGACCATCCGGATTCAAGACTCGATCCGCTTCGAATCCCATTACAGAGCAGTTACCCTGAGGACGAAACTGGAGAAAATAGTCACCATCCCGCTTGTATGATCGAAACACATTCCTCATATAAGACCAGCCACTGAATTCACGGCAGGCATCCAGCTCGTGAGTAAACCAGTAGGAAAAGTCTTCTTTGATTTTTTTGTTGGAATCCTCGTGTTCCGTTTTCGGTCTCAGTTCAAATCCGGTTGAACTGATCACGTTTTCCATAATCCGATCGACGATCGCCATCGCCAGGCCGTTATTACGATCGAGATCACGAGCAGTTTCTCGGAGAGTCCATAGATCGTAATGATCGATATGATCATCGCCCGAGCCACCATTCTGTTTTCCACTTCGATCCTTTGAACCACGTTTTTTCTGAGCAGCGTCATAGCTGGCCAGACCAAAACGTGCCTGAGCTCTCTTCAACCCCCAACCAGGAAAGAAATAGGCGACACATCGATCAACAAAGGGATCGCGAGGTTGTTCTTCATCAGAGCGTTTTCCCATGAATTCAGTCTCTCCTGAATTCTACTGGATTTCGCCGATACGTGCTCATCCTGGACGGCTCGACAATCTGAGCCAACTGCATCTCTTCAGACTTGAGCGAACTCAGATATTGCTGATTCACAGCCGAGACCGTACTGGATCTTCCCTCGATAGAGATGGTCCGCTGTGCGACTTCCTGTATGTGAAGCCGCAAGCGTACCAATCGTGCACTGTTGTCTGTGAACGTGACATAATCAGCATTTTGCCAGGTGGTCTGAGTCATGGCGTCGTACTTTGATAAGCGCCACTCATAATCTGCAATAGCTTTTTGCCAGATCCAGACAAGTTTTTTTAGCGAATTCTTATAACCTCTTTGTTGTTTTTGGGTTTGTAATTGCAGATGGAACAGGCCAGATGCCGGATCCGTCTCGTATCGGTACGAACACAGGAGAGAACACGATAGTTACCCGGACATCCTTTCGGGTTTCCGCATGGATCTCCCGAGTGAATTTCATTCTCTTTTACTGATTCAGACATCGTTTCCCGGTCATCCGGATCGAAAGCCATTTTACCAGGTTCAGGCTGTTGTGGATCTGGATCAGCTATCCGCCCCTGCAACCAGGATTCGCATTCTGCAATATTGAACGTTCTTCGGTTATTCGGCCCTGAGATTGGCATCCCAGCTTTGACCCATTCCTGAATCGTCTTAACAGGCACATTCCAATGTTTAGCCGCTTCTTTGTTTCCGATCACCTCTGTCACAACATACTGCAGGAATTTAGATGAGAGCGATTCGGTTTGATTCTGATTTGTTAACGGTCCCTCGGACATCGACGTCCTCCTCCTTCATAAACAGATTTCTTCTTCCTTTTCCGGCGAGGCGTCCATACCTCGTCAGTGACTTTTGGCCGTTCAGGTAAGACGTCCCATTCCTGGCCGTGATTCGTAATGATCTGAGCTGCGGCCCAGTTATAGCGGATCAGGTCTCGCTGATCGTTAGGTTTGCGTGTACGTCTATCCCAGCCCTTCGTAAAAAAACCATCGGGACCGTAATCGATAATCGGATACTCATTCAGCAACTCTTCCAGGAAGTCATCATCTTCTGCCAACTCTGGAGGGATCGTGAAACGGTTCATCGCATCTGGTTTCAGCCGTCCGTCCAGAATTCGTTGCAACCAGAACTGGGATCGTGTTGTGTTGATCAAAATCAAGAGGACCTCTCCTTTCAGCAGACGTCGTTCTTTTTTTTCCGACTTGTTATTGAGACGGTTATCATTCGATATTTCAGACAGTACATAATTTTTGGGGATGTACGTTGACGATCCCTTCAAAGGAAAACAGTACGGACGCGAATGACAGAACGCATAAACGTCCTCTGTGGCATTGCCATCGCTCGAATCGATTAAATCAAACGGAATGATCAGATTGCGGCCGCCGTCTGCATGTGCGTAGTCCCGGCGATTCAAGACTCCGGACAATTCCTTGAATCCATAGGAAGTCCCCTTATCAACAACACTACCACGGCCTCCCTCTCCCCACGCACAGACCTGCCATGGAAACTCCCAGCCGGCCGCTTTGCTTTGGACGTCGACGGCCCTGGTTATGAAACGTGACCATTCCGGACAGACGGTAATTCGGTCCTCATCGCTCCGAAGGATTCTTGCTAATTCGTTAGGATCAGCTTCATCGGGAGCAGGATCCCAGGGCAGGGCAAGTGTTGAGTTTTGGAAGTCTCGTATTTTATCCTGGTCGTCACCACAGGCCAGCCATTCTGCAACGATCTGATCCCAACCGCTGATCAACAGAGAATAGAGTGTTGAGTAAGGTCCAAAGCAGATGTAAGCAGATTGGACGTTTGGCTTGTTGTGAATTCGTCCCTTACGATCTATGGTCTGCCCTTCAGCAACCCACTTGCCGGCACGCATCATGATCGCCCGGTCTTCATTCTGGATTGGTCTACCACAATCCTCACAGAGATAGACAGCTGATTCAGCAGCTGCTACTTCGTCTGCGTTGGGATTGCCTTTCCCCTCCCAGGCAAGTTGCTCGAATCTTAGCGTTTGATGATGCAGGCAGTGAGGACAGGGAACATAATATTCACGTCGCTGAGTGCGTTTCGCGTTTCGAAGTTTCCAGATTCGCGACGTTTCTATATGACCGGGAGTCGATTCATAGATGGCTTTCGACTCATACGGGTAGCCTTTTGCACGTTGTTTGAAACTGTTCGCCGGCTGCGCTTCTCCCGAACTTTTCCTGTGAGGCCACTTATCCCATTCGTTTCCGAAGAGGTAACAGGCCGGGTAGCCGGCGACGGTACCAGGGGAGCCACCGTAGGCTTTACGAATTCGACAGCGATCGAAAGGAATTGTGTCAGCTGGCCGCTTCCCCTCCGGAGGGACCAACCCGGCAGTCGCCTCACAGTTTTCAATCATTGGGTAAATCATCTCTTCGACGGTTCGCTCCGTCGAAGGCTCGTCACAGGAACCGAAAGCCATTGGCTTCGGTCTGTTGACGGCAGCATGCATCATGAGCCCCGTCATCGTTGTCGTTTTCGCAGACCTGGTAGCCCAGATCAAATAGATTTCGCGCACGGAGTCATCATCGAATGCCCGGAAAACATCGCGTGTGTGAGGGGCGAGTTTATAACTGCAATATCCCTCGTACTCGGATCCCTTTGGAGTCTTGACATTATTCGGAATCCATTCCTCGGCATAGACTTTCGGGGGAGGTGCCCAGAGCGGTTTAATTCGGTTTCTAATGGGCGAGGATGCTATCATTTCTTAGGCCCATCTTCGATGACGGATAACCGCTGCAAGATCTGCTCAACCATCATTTGAATTTCTGCGACAGCATTCTTCTGGCATTTTTTGCAGAGATGCCGACGCATCTCTTTTGCAATGTTCAGCAGCTGGTCACGAGCCTCAATCACACATTCAGCTGCAAACAGTTCGTATTCATCCAGGGGAACCAGATTTCCTTCAGCAACCTCTTTCTCGCGTTCCAGCTTTTCATTCTTCAGAATCTGCTCGCGAAGTTTGGCAGTTTTATACTGTTCATTGAGTTTGGTCGATTCGCTGTTCTTGTTCGCGTCACGATAAACCGAAACCCATTCTTCACAGTCAGACACGTCGAAGGTGTAACTTCGTCCGGAAGGAGTTGCTGGCAATCCATTCTGGATCCAAGTCTGAATTGTTTTAACCGAAACATCCCAGTGCCTGGCAGCTGCAGCCTGGCCGGAGAGGACCTCGAAATCTTCCGGAGTTTTTGCGAGTGTTTTTTTAGCAGCTGGTTTTCTCGTTTTTTTCGGCGGTTGCTGCTTTGATGTGGCTTTTCTGGGCGATCGTTTGGATGATTTTTTGCCCATAAATTTTGATGAGAAGAAGAAGAAGTGAGAAAAAAACTCAGTTAGAAACAAAAAAAATGCGATTCAGGCATCGCGCGCGACCCCTGGGGGGCCTCAGGAGGACCCGAGAAATTCTCGGGGATCCTCCGAAATCGCAGGGCATGGCATCCTATCCAGGATCATACTCGGCTGGTTTAATCTTGACCTGGTCAGTGCCTTTGTTGAAACGCAGACCGAGTTGATCAAGGTGTTCGTCGGTCAGACGATTCTCGTTGTACTTGTCCATCAGCTTGGTGAAGTTATACTTCGGCTTCAGCTCAATCACTTCATACAGCAGTCGTGCTTCTTTGTCCTTGCCGAAGATACACAGAGTCTTCAGCCAGGTGACGAGCATTTCAATCAGCGGAGTCTTTAACAGCTCATCCAGCAATGAGAAACTTTCTTCAACGTCGACACCTTTCTTGTAACCGACGGAATCTCTCTGCTTGCTGAAACTGATGGAACCGTGCGGGAACTTCTTAGTCTTCTTTGTCCCACTGATCATGTTCTTCTTGTTGGCTTTGCAGTATTTCTTAGCCGACGCTTCGAGCTGCTCCACTCGCTTCTGAATGGTCATCTGATCGGCATCAGTGTCACCGAAATGAACCACCTTCCGTTGTTCCTGCTCCTCTTTGATGGCTTCAATCCGCTCATTAATGAGAGCATCGATCGACTGATTCACAGCATTGAGATAGGACAACTCGTACAGCACCAGGTCCAGGTCATCATCAGACTCAATAGTGGGTTCAACACCGAGAAATTCAGCTGGCCGATGCTTTGCGCTTAAGGTCTTTGTCATCCTGGTCGGTTCCTTTCAGCATCTTAAAAACAAAAAACACCAATGCAGATAAACCGACTAAGATGACAGTCCAGGAGGCAATGCCGAAAGTTGATTCCTCCGTTCCGTCATCTGTAGTCGGTTCAGAAATGTCCGTAATCGAGATAGGCTCGATGTCCGGATCTATGATCTCTGCAACTTTAGGATCAGCTGCAGTGGGGGGAGGTAATGCTTCGATCTTCTCGATCGTATCCAGGAGATCATCAGCCAGGACATTAGCGACGGCTGGAACAGGAGTCTTCTCCAGCACATCATCGACCCGGGTTGCCGCTTCATGGACAGCTGGCCGGATACGGTCGACGGCCGGAGCAGGGGGAGCCACATAGGGCTGATACTTCTGTTTCTGATCGTCAGACTGGCAGCCTGGCAGAGTCAATACCAGCACGATAAAAGCGATGATCCAAACGATCAACAAACCAAGGGAATCACGTATATTTGATTGTTCTGGATCCGGATAAAAGCTCATCATCGTCTGTCCTTTGGGAGATCGATGTACGCGCCAGCTGGCAGTGACATCGCGTTTGCTACTTTCTTAATCAGTAAATCGCGGAACTTCAAAAAGTCATCGCTCACTGGACAGGTCGCTTCTTTTGTCTGATTATCAGAGCCATCCTTTTCAACCTGGGGATGGTATTCCAGCCGCTTCATTGCGCATCAGTCCCGTACGGCCCCTTCTGCCAATGGGGAGCGTACTCATTAAAAAGGGGAGTCGAAAACAACCAGCCCTCAAACGGAGCCGGCTCATTCTTTTCGAGCTTCTGAGGTACCGATTGATCTGGTACAGATATGACAGCGGGAGCTGGTTTGCGTTCGTACCGCTCGAAAATATTACAGCCGCTTGTCGCGACGGATCCGACCAGCAGTACGCCAGCGAGCAAATTGAGATTGAACTGCCTGTTCTTCTCCATTGGTCGCATCCTGTTGAATCCTTTCAACCTCTTCGAGCCGCTCGTTTTGTTCGCTGTGTTTTTTTTGAGTCCAGAAACAGAGCAGTTCAAATAGAGCTGCGATGATGCGTAAAAGACCGCTCATCAGTTCGTGGTGGTTTTGTCGATCTTATGACCGATCGTAGACAGACCGAGTGCACCGGCGATGAGCATTATGGCATCATTGGTAGCCATATCACCGAGCAGGATTCCGCAAATAGCATAGACCACAGTGACGATGGCAACGACGTAAGTCTTTTTACCATTGAGGGGGAGTTTATCCAGCATTGATCCGGCTTCCTTGCCTGGGACAGAAATGATATAAAGCGGATTGGCATCCTTGCTCATCCGCTCCTTTGATTCACCGAAACGTCCCGTTCCATCGTTCTGTTTCGGCCATCGCAGTTGAGTCCAAATTAAGAGCGCTAGCGCACGGTTAAGTCAAGGGAAGATTATGAAACGTGGTGAGAAGTGGATTCAGTTCAAAACTGACATAGATGGTTGGTGGGCTCTAACGTGTTTCGCAGCATCACAAAACAAGTCTGTGCGAAAAGTCGCCTCAGAACATTTTGCGGCATTCCTGGAAGATCTCAAAAAGCGATTTCCCAGGACGGTCCCCGAGAAATCGAAATCCCCCGACAATGTTCATTAAATGCACACTATCTTTGCTGATATGCCCGTTTGAGGCCCTGAAATGCCCTGTGTCGCATTGAGAACCGGAAACGTCCGGTAGTCCTTAAATGAATAAATATCGCGTCCCTGGGGCCGTCCATTAATCAAAAATGACCGGGTAACACGCATTACCCGGTCATTGGTCGATTTCGGGATCTTTGATCCACTCGACCGGCTGCCGTTCGTACGGCTTTTGACCCCGCAGTCTTCGATATTGACTATCGTCACAGAAAACAGGTCCATAATAAATTACAGAAGCTTCGGTCACCTGGACCTGTTTACCATCAATGCAGATTGGAAAGCTGACTGGCTTTGTCATATCAGTCTCCTCGCCCTGAGAGTGTTCTCCCATGGATGGATTATGAGTGGATCTCGCAGCCCAAAGATAAGAACATGACCAGACGCAAATTCTTTCTTAACTGGTAGCCGCTTTAATTTCTGGCGATTCTGTTCGCGTTCTTCCGGAGTCGTAAGGGAATTGATTTCCCGTTCCGCCTGTTCAATGGCAGTGCGAAATCGTTTTTCTGATTCGATCAATTCAGTGGACCATTCAGAGTTCATCGTTTCCGACTTTCTATTTTGTCCGGGTAATATGTATTTCCCGGTCATTGTTTTTTTGAGAACCGATTAATCGAACTAATTGTACACATTTGTTGTAAGGTGGGTGGAAGGCAACTTTTCAATTGAACACACAGGGGACCGTGCGTATAGTATGGTTTCAAAGTTGATATTATTAACTTCATTTTGAAGTAATTCTTGTTGCCCGAAACCATCTCTATATGAGGATATTATGGCTCAAAAATCAGTAACAATTCAATCGGCTAAAATTCTTGGGGGAGCAACAATTATTGCGGCAATCATCGGTTGTTTCTCTTACTTTTTTTCCCCCACATCATCAAGAAATGACTTTTCCGGTTTTGAAGGTAAGCTAGAGAAATCAACGTTCATTATTGACAATCAGGGAGAGATACTTGTTCTCACAGAGTCTGAAGAAACGCGAACGGATGATAAAAACAATATGGAGTCATTTCGTTTTTCTCCCAACTTAATTCACCTAGATAATTTAGAAGGAAAACCAAGAAGTAAAACTCTAGCATTGTTTGAAGATGAGAAGGGAAATCGAGTTGGACGAGAAGTTACAATCGTACCACCAGAACCGCATATTGCCCCAAATCGATTTGATTATGAATTCTCGTTTGGAATCACCAACTTGATGCCAAGCACAATTGAGATCAAGAAGATTTATATAAAACTTTCGAGCTACACTAAATTAGATCCCATTATTTACTATATACCATACAAGGGGATTAGAGAGCCAATTGGCTATCTTGTAACACTCGATCCTCTAAGTGACGAACTCGACGCAATAAGAATTGAAAACGCAAATGAGAATTCTTGGGTAGATATTAAGTCATCTGATAAAGAGAAATTTATTTTGTCCGTCAATGCTACTGAAGAAGGTCTTTATTCAGGTGAAATCTTCGTAACGGTGGATGTCCTTGGCAAAGAACATAATTTTAGTGTAGGAAGTTTCGAAGATCTATGTTTTTTAAATCAGAAGAATATATACGGTCTTAAACGTGCTCGCCAAGATGAAGCCGGCCAAGCTGAACGTGAAAGTATTCTCCGTGAATATTTTCAGCATTTGGCTGACTAAACATATTTCATTTCGGATTAGTGAACGCCGCTTTTGTCAATGATTTTATCTATTCGGACCTTCCTTTTACAAAAAATGGAGTTCGGCTTTCATTCGAAAAAGAAGAGATCGTGCTTAAGATTTAAGATGATTTTGCTCAACATCCCTTTGATGACTGGATAAACATCTTTTTCAGGACATCGATCACTGTCGGTTGCGTATAAAAGAAGTCCGGGTAACGAACATTACCCGGACTTCAGTCGATTGGGTCAAATTCCCCCCCCACATAAACCGGTTGCCACTCTCCATGTGTCATCCGTTCATAAACATCTACCGCAGGTCTGACCAGGACAAACACCCGATCACTCTGATGCCTGCCTTTCCCGGGTATAAGGATGCCGCGGATCCGTTTTGGATCAACATCAAACCAGGCACCTCTCTCCATAGCTACTTTGGCTGGGATTTCGACCAGTTCCGGCTTCTGATAATTTAAAGAGCCGTCTTGAATCTGGTGCAGTTTTAATGATTCAGGCCATTCTGCAAGAAGCAACTGCCCATGATGAATGTAGGGGACTATTTGGATCCGGCGAAATGTAGCCATCAATTCGCCGTCTGGATACTCAGAAACATATTCATCCAGACGATAATGCCTGACTTGGTCGGCGGTGAATTCAGAGAGAGGGAGTCGGATCGCATCGCACATCTGAGTTTGTCCTGGAATTCCTGTTACACGGTCATTTCTTATTTAAATCTCGGGAAATTGGCTCAATCAGCAGTAACCGTATGTTCTTAGAATCATCTCTAAGATATGCCAAACCAAAAACAAAACAGCTCCAGAAGTCAAAAAACGATATTGCCAGATCGCATATTTTTGAGCGATTGATGCGTTGCGATCTAAAGCATCTTTAACTCCTTGTTTTGCTGCTTCCTTTTCATACAAATTATGAGGTAATTCAGGATGACTTCCGTCATTTAGTTGCAATAGACCTAGGTTGGCATAGAGGGTTAACTGAATCCACACTAAATTTTTACATCCGCAGTAAAAACTGACACACCAGGATAAAACGGCAAGTCCTATAGGAATCAATGACCAGCTAATAAATAATGTATCCGTCTTCTGAACAGAAAAAGCAATTGCAGATGCTGTAACAGCAAGCAAAAAGTAGGTGTATTTATCTTGGACTTCACGATGATGTATGTAAACGTCTCTCGTTTGATCAGCTCCCATCTCAAGAATCTCCAAGGCTAAGGATTATTCATTTTCTCAATTTAGTGCAGTCCAATACACTAGAAATATAATTACACTTCATAGGTCCCATTTAGGTTGAATGCCCGTAACCCCATAGAATGAATCAATGAATCCTCACTCTGAAACAATGTGTAATGATTGATATTATATTCCTCGAGTTGATTTAGAACTCTTATACGGTCGGATTTTGGAATTGTAATTTTGATTAGAATATCCTGTTTTCCGAATGGAGGAGGAGGAACATCATCATGAGAACAGAATGTATGTGTTTTCGAACTACTATCCCAAGAAGTCGCTACACTATACCTAGCTTTTTGAGCAAAATGTCTCACATCAGTGGTTGCATATGGCCCAAATGTCTTAATCTTATTGGAACCACTTCTACCAGTCTTATATCCGTCAGGCCTTTCAATAAAAACGAATATAGCTAATCGTTCCGCATCATTATTGGATTCACACGCAAAGTAAGCAGCTATATATGGAGAAGTTGTCCAATCAAGTAATGGAGAAGGGAATGCATGATGGCGCAGATAAACGAGATATTCATAATGGGGTAAATGAACACGCATCATATCTTGAGTATTAACGATTTCTTTCAAAATCTCTGGGTAACTCTTCAGATTCCATCGCTTCCCAGTAACTGACTCGATCTCATTCACGCATGAATTCGCTCGTTGAAGATACTGCTGCACCGTAAAATGTGAATTCGTAGCACGCTCAAGTGTTGTCTGAAGTTTCCATTGGCTATCTGCTTGTCCCCTAAATAGTATCTCATTTGATAACAATACTGCTTCCTTATCTGGAATATCTATACTTCGTTTTCCATACTCATTTCGGATTTCTAAGACCGCGTTTGGAAATTCATCCCATGAATTTAAGTCAATTGTTTTCATATTAAATATTCTTTTGTCAAACTAACTGAAATTCTTTTTCGAGAGATAACGCTCTGTTGTTCGTGAGGATTAATTCTATATCCGACTCTTCTATTTGATTATTTTTTTCCAAATGAAAGCAGGCCCCTTTCTGGCAGTTATATAGTCAGCAATACTAGGCATGGCTCTCCCAGTCGCAGCTAATGCACCAAATCCTAGAACTGCTGCAAATGGAAGAGTAGCACTAGAGAGCAACGCCAAACCGATAGTTCCCGCTGTTAGTAAGGTTGCACCTCCTATTCCGCCAGACATCTTAATTAATGCTTTGTTCAACTCATCTATCTGTGGCTGAATTTCCTTTTCAAATAATTGTTTTGAGTATTCACTGAAATCACCTTCATATCCATTTAATTCTTGAATCGCATACATAAGAGAGTGTTGCCATCGTTCAAATATTTTCGGGTTCCCTGACCTCATATTTGCGAGAGTTTGTGGATCATTAATAGATAGGTATGGTGAATTTGCATTCAGAAAATTCACTGCAGTAGAGCGATCATGCTTATCAGCTGGATCACCGAATGAAAGACTACATAATTCAGATTCGAATTGAGATTCAGTCAGATAAGTAGCTTTAAGATTACCAGATATACTTAACTCACGAGCAACATTGTGCAATCTTGAAATAATAGTACGATTTACAGACTGATATACCCACGCTTCATATTGTGACTGGCTCGGAGGGTTCTCCCAATCCAACTGAAACGATAGTCGCAGCTGTGTATCGCTGACTTTTTCTTCTAGTCTGGTTTCCTGAAGTAGATAGAACGGAGGGTAATAATTTGCTGAATCATTCTTAAATTGAACTGCGATTCCGCGTGTTGGTGAGCTTGGCGGACGGTCAAAAATAATCAAACCTCCGCCTTCCGCAAATGGTGCTACTTCTGAAATATTTGCATTTTGATGAATAAAATCATGAATGTGATCAGGAATCTCAGATCTAAACAAATCTTGGCTCATAAAAATAGGAAGCCCTTCCCCAGGCATTCGACTAGGAGAAACTACCTCCTTAATTGGCAAAATATGTATTGCACCAATTCGAATTAACGGTGCTAGATTACTGAAATATTTAAGCGCCTTGGTTAAATCTTCCAAATCTAAAGATGTTACGTTGTCCAAGCTGAATGCTTTTTTATAGATATCACTCAATTCATCCTTCGGATTGGCAATATTGATCAGTGGATCATTAGCATAAAGTCGATTGTACATAAAACAGCTGGGTAATAGAGATTCCACATCATTTCGAGCAGAAGTGCTGCTAATTACTACAGCTAGATCGTCAGAACCAGGTAGGCTATCATCAGCATCTTTAGAAATCGATTGGATTCGAGAACTTCGATAGTAGTGGAGTTTTTTTTGCAAATCGATTAATTCAAATTGTGATAAATCTACAACACGATCACTTTGGTCGAGAAAGTCTAAAGCTTGAAGAATTTCGAGAGCCGATACAGTCATTGAATTACTCCATCATTATAAGTGTTTCTAGGCTTGAGTAATTCACGATAGAATGCTCAGTTCACTTTCTTTTCTTGAACTACCAATTCTCATCCGAACCACACACATAAACACACGACCACAGCCCATTGAATACTTTTACCTTCTGTTTTTCAAGCTTTCTCCTCGCAAATTAAAATCTGATTTTTATGAATTCGATCTTAAGTTTTTTTGTCTCATATTTAAGGCTATATATAGGCTTCTGAAGCTTCCATTGCAAAAAATAAAGACCGGGTAACATCATTTACCCGGTCAAAATTTTAATGAGGGTCTTTTAAAACGGTCAATTAAAAACGCATTTGAAAAATGTTTGATTCAGTATATCAAACGAGGGTAAGAAAAACGTCCACAATCACCTAGGGACGACGAGAGAGTATCTATCTAAAATACACCCGACTTCGCCGCTCGAATGCATTGTGTGGCTATGAAGTACTTATCTCACGCTGACGCGTGATCAAGGCAGAATCTTGTCGATAGAGTAACCGAAACCCTGCAATGAATGAACTTGTCAACAAAGAGATCATGACTGCTACGAAGATGGTAGTACTTATTCCGTGGTGAGAACCAGAAAGAGCAACAAAAAACGTCGTGATGGCGAAGATCGCGCCGAAAAGAGAGCAAAGCCCAAGAACCAATGCAGGGATTGAAACGAGAGATCTCGCAAGAAAGTGACTCTTGTCCTGTATCTTCATCAGCCAAAGCCACGGGCGCACAGGCAACTTAGTGGTCAGAGGCGAAGCGTTGGTTAATGACTGGTATTCGGCATGAGTTGGACCATGATCATCTGGTGCTACCTCACCTTGAATCGCCTCTTCTACCACCTGAGTATCGACAGTATCCTCATCATGCGCTGTAATCTTGGCAGATTCAATACTTGCCGCAGTGGACCAAATATCGGCTTCGACTAGCCCGTGCTGTTTTCGGATTGCAGCAATCTCACATCTAAGTTTCAGTAGTTCAAGCGATTCCTTGGCGGCGAGTCGGTGACGTGTCCCTGCTCTTACATCTCCGATTGCATGCCACAAGTCAAAGAGCTTGGGCATAGCGATGACGCCAAATACAATAGCGCTGACTACGAAGGCAGCGGTTGGGTACTCATTCAACCGTTCAGCGAGTAACTTGAGGAATTCGTCCATTTGGCTTTATCCCATAACTTGAATTAGACTAAAGTATTTTGCTATAACCCATTAAGATCGGAAGGTGTAATTGTGTATATTTCAGAAGTCGATTGTCAAGCGAAGATTGAGGGATGTGCAATAAACAAAAGTATTAGATTATCGACAGTGACAATTCTATTCTTATGCGGCTGTGTCGCTTTATCGAGATATGTATTAAATTTCAGGGCGTGTGTGGTGTCCCTTTTAAGGTTGAGTAACATTCTTGATAATAATGACCGGGTAACAACCCTTTCCCGGCCATTGATAGCTACGGTTTGAAATCTCCCTCGACAGCACGGAGCAGACGATCTTTCGTACGTTTGTGAGCGACTGACATCGCTTGTTTGAGATGCTCCAGAACCACGTGATTGAAGGAGCATTTAAACGGGCCGTCCTGGTGACTCTCATAACGGTCGATTAGAACAGCCAGGAGTACTTCTTCCGTGACGCCATTGAACTGGCCGTTATTGACAGGGCCGTTTTGGAAATTGATGTCGCCAACCACAAAGAATGGATTCTCATCGCTCTGATAAACTCGATAGCGATGATGGCAGCCGCCGGGACCGGGATCGTCGGCCACTTCGATGATTGGTTGTTGACCTGTTTGATCCAGGTCGGGGATAAAATGCTGAGTGAGCTTTTCATTTTTCTGTGTCACTGGATTTCCTTTCAATCAAACATATCTAAACACGATCCTGGTGACGGGAGTCGCCGGGACCACTTTGTATTTCTTGCAAAAGCATTTCACAAACTGCTCTCCGGTCATCCTCGGATAACCTTCTCGCGTCGCTTCCAGTTGGCCGTATTCGGGATCGTGAATCATCTTGCTTAATGGCTCTGATCGCACGGAGTCGACACGAATCACTTTGATCGCGATACTTAACTGCCCTTCGATTCGAACGCCCGCTTTCATCAATGCACCTGGCTGAAGATCACGGAATCCCAGCGTACGCCGGACATCTTTTTGAATTCGGATAATCGGATCGATTGAAAGCGTGATATATATAGGAGGTAGTCTCCAGGCTTGTGTCATCGCTTCCACACCAGCCTCATCACAGTGCATTGCCCCCTGGGCGATTGCTTTATCTCGCTGTCTTTTGGTCAGTTCATAATGAGGAATCGCCCCTTTGGTTTTATAAGCGGAACCCGGTAGATTGATCGACTCTGCAAAACTGTGAAGTACGTCCAGGGGAGTTTCCGGAGTGACAAACAGATGACTGGATACCTTGTAAGCATCGACGTAAACCGAAGCCGCAGTTCTTGATTCCGAAACTACTGTTGCGCGATTCCCCGTTTCGATAACCTGAGTTTCGATCTCATCGAATAAAGAACGTTGCTGTAATTGCATGGCTCCCCCTAGATCAATTGAGTGAAGCGGTTTGATGGATAGAGCGTTTATTCAGAACTTCGATGTTCGTAGCGATCGCATTGAATGCCGCTGCGACAGCTCGTTTCTGAATGAGTGTGCCAGGACAATCACCCAATTGGTCAGGGAGAACGGCACGCTTAGATTCATCACGCAGGCACTTGACCAAGTCTTTCGCATGTACATACACGTCGAGATCTTTGCCGAACGTGGTTTTAATTGTGAGCTGTTTTGCTGGTTCCGTTTTTTGATTCATAATTTATCCTGGTTGAAAAACCGATTTGAATCGGTCACCTTCTTTCCGCGACCACAGTTTCCTCTGCGGTCGCGGAGTTCAAGTTATCCAGGCACTCCGATTGCCTGGCATATAAAGCCTTCAGTATCTCGATGCGATACAGTCCGCCGGATTGCCGAGCATCTGCAGGATCCCGTCGAATCGCTCCAGCGACAACGGTAGGGCAATGAACCGCAAAACTTCGGAGCTCGGACAAATCCATCGCATCGAGTTGAAGCCCGAAAGTACGTTCCAATTGATCCCGGGCGCGTTGATCCTGTAAACGTTTTTGTTCTCGCTCAGCGACTTCCTGATCTCGCTTAGATTCGGCTTCCTGGATCGCTTTCTGCTTACGATAGCCCTTATTTTCATTCGGCCAGCCGAAAGAAGGATCCGCGCTGGGGACCGCCTGGGAGACGCGAGTAAAAATCGCCCCTGGACCGTAGGCCCCCGGCTTCGATCGTGCGTGCTCAATCAATCGCATGATGTCATACGGCGAACAACCGCGCCCCTGGGCCGCCCCGATTGCTGACACCGCCCGCCCGACCTTCATTTCTGAAAATAAAATTATCTCCACCTCCTCCCAGGTAGGTTCCTTGCCACTTGGAGGAGGAGGATTAATAAGTTTAGGGTTAATAGAGGCCTGATCATGGTGATCAGGGGGGGGCTGATCACTGTGATCAGGGGGGTAGTCACCATGATCAGGGGGGTGATCATGGTGATCACACGCTGTTTTAACGACTTGCGTCGATTCGTATTCCAGATCAGGAGCTGAAGTTTCTGAATCGACGTCCGCTGTTTCTTCCGGAACAGGAGCCGGTTCAACCAGGGGTTCTCTGTCGTTGACGATCGCATCCAGATTTGACCAGACGATTTTGTAAGAATTCGCCTGCCGGCCGTAACAGGAGACGGTCTCGGTTTTGATCAACAGATTGTGATCGATCAGATCAGCGATTGCCCGGCGTACGGTCGGGACGCTCATCCCGTCGTACGTGGCGATCTGCTTATGGGAGAGTGACACTTCATCGGCGTCCCTGGCGTATTGCCAGTGACGCTCTTGAATCGCCCGCAGTACGCGTGTCATACGTGGATGCGGGAGAAAAGGAGCGACCTCTCTCAAGATGAATAGTTTGTTGCCGTGCGTAAAATTCAGCCGGCCTTGTTGCCGATGTTCCTTCATGAGAACAATCCTTGTTCCGGTCTCTAAGCAGCGTTTTCTAGTTGTTCCTCAATTCGTTTTCTGACTTCTTCGCGATCGATGCGAACTTCGTCCGGAGCTTCGATACCGACCCGAACCTTGTCGCCTCTCAATTGGATAATCGTGATAACGATGTTGTCACCGATACAAATCCGTTCGTTCAATTTTCTGCTCAATACAAGCATGACGATTCCTTTCAATTGAAATAAAATAAGTTAACCCATGACTCACTCAGTCACGGTAAAGTTTTGATAACCTTCGACGTATTGCTTTTCATTACAAACCCAAACCACCCAATCGAGTGAACCGTATAGTCGAGCAGCTTCTCGACGCGCTTCGTCCTCATTGGAAGCTTCTATTTCAACTGATTTCAAATCTTTAAGATTTGCTGATCGATGAAGTAATACGTCGTAAACTTTCATGATTCAGATCCTTTAATGTGGAAGCGATATTTCACTTCCAGAGTTTCATAATATGACTTCCATAATCATCGAGTCCGGACACGTGAAAGCGGGGTGAGCCCCGCGCCCTCGAGCAGGACGTAAGCAGTCCCGCACAGCGTCCAGGCTTCGGTAAGAGTCACCGAAGCAAACCAGCTGGTCCCGTTCGAGTAGAGGACCTGGGTACCAGCTGGATAATTTTGATTGAACTGTTCGCATTCCTTGCCGGCATTTTTAAGATCTTGCATCGTTGTCATGACAGCACCTTTCTGAAAATGAGAAGTACAAACGAAATACGCCCGCCGACCGGAATGGTCGACGGGCGCAGTCAGGGCAACCAGTGCCGTTACTGAATGAGAAACACGACGCGTGTCAGCGATTGGTTCTGAATGAGTAAACCAGATCAGACGCGTGACAGTCAGGAATAACGACCTGCACGTCGTGTCAAAAGAAAAGCGGAGTGGCTGTTTAAACCCCATTGCTACAGTTAACAGCCGGAGGCCACGCGCCTGCACTCCGCATGATTCATAAACCCGAGTGGTCTCCCGCAGAGAACCACCCGGGCCAGGCAAACCGACCGCGGGCCAGTGGTCGGTTTGCGTTGAGACTATTCCAGAACCGAATAAAACGAATCTGGCTGTTCTAATTTTTCGACAGCGTTCAGAACTTCCGTAGACGGATTGTGATAGTAAATTTCGTTCACATCCCGACCTCCGTGACCGAGGACCCATTTCCCTGCCAGGGCGCCGGGATTGGCTGCGTTCAGTAGTGAGTTGCATGTCTCGCGCAGATCCCGAAACTCGACGTGCAGGGAAATTCCAGCTGCGTTCTGGATCTCTTTCCACTGATCGTAGAGTGACCGCTTGCATTTCGTAATCGGGAAAATCACAGTTGATTCGTTTGCACTCAGAAACTGATACACCGATTCGAAGTGCAGCGACACGATTTCCTGGAACGGAATCCCTTGGAGTTTGGATGTTTTCTGAGCGGTAAAAGAAATTCGCCTGGTCTCCAGATTGATGCTCTTTCTGGTGAGTTTGAAGAAATCCTGAGTCCGTGGTGCGCAGTTGTAGAACACAACTAAGGCGAGTCGCCAGAGCAGGGGAGGAGGACAAGATGAAGCATAAGGCCAGGTTGCCACTTCGCACGCCTGGTAGATCGCGTTGATTTCTTCGTGCGTGACAATGCGCGGAATTTTCCTCCGTTCGGTACTTTTGGGAGGCGACATGTAAGGAATGCGTTCGATGATTCCTTCGCCAAGCGGATTCTTGTCCAGGACAGGACCGACGCGCCGCAGAATTGCCCGGATATGACGCCAGTACTTTTTCACTGTTTCGGGCGAATAACCTTGTTTGAGGAAACTCTGTTTGAATTCCCTCAGTGTTTCGTTTGTGATTTCTCCGACCGGAGGATTGGCTGTCCGCGTCTCCCAGTGATTGAGAGCGGTCAGATAAACAGATAAGGTCCCATCGGCTGATTCGTCCATATCCGGCAGATAATACTGCGTAAAACAGGCTCTGAAATCCAGTTGGAATTTCAGATCGTGTTCCCGGTTGACGAGTTGTGAGGGAAATTTGATAACGGATGTAATCATAGCTGCAGGTCTCCGCAATGATATAATCTCGCCCAGACGGGAAGCCAGTGCCTGCTAAGCGCTTCTCGTCCTCACTCCTTTGTGCCTCCATGTAGGCATTGTTTGTTAGCTCCTGAAACGTGAATAAACAAACTCGGTCCTTCCATCTGATCACTATCCAGATTTTTGACAATGAGACCAATCTGAAGAACATAATTCTCGCCTCCCGACCCAAAGTGCGTACGCTTAGCGCAACGATAGGGATCGTGTTTTTTTGGAGGGATGAGAAAAGCGGACCGGTTGATCAGTACGCGCAGCGCGTACCGATCAACCGGCTGAAAAGATTCTTGATAAGTGGCAGCACGCCGAAGAACCCCGCATAGAACTCAACTCTCCCGATCGGCACATGCCCTAAGTGACAAGGGCCGACCTTACAAACGAATTAGAATAGACGTTCGTAAGGTCTCGATCGTTCAAGCAGAGATAAACGGCTGGAAGCGATTGGTGAGAAGACTCACGAGCGTCACTTTAAGTTGTGCGGGAGTCAGTTTGCGCATGGAGAATTCAAAAAGTCAAGTGAGATTGCAAAAAATTGGAGAAATGGAGTACGATCCTTAGCGGACTGCTAAATCATCCTTTTGGGAATTCCGTCATGGAAATAAATGAAAACAACGACGACGAAATAAAGAATGAAACAAAACTTGGCTTGTTAAATGCCTTTCAATCTTTATTCATTGCACCCGACTATGAACAGGATGAGGAATGGAAAGAATCTGTAGAGTGGTACAAGGTTGTCGAATATAACATCCTCAAATCGAAGAAAGCCGACTCGAAAGAAATTGAAGAGCAGAGAGATGTGAGCTACTACCTGGAATATGCGCGTGAACGGTATGAAGAAGAGAATTCCGCATTTAATCAACTCGACTCGAAAGCAGAGCGAACTCTGGCTTTTTCCGGCTCAATGGCTGCAGCCATTTTTGTAATTATCCGAACTACCAATTCTGAATTTGGAGAGTGGTTAACACTCGCTTATGCCGTTTTTATGATCGCGATGATTCTGTTGCTGAATCTCCGCTGGCCTAAATCAATTCAGTCGCCACACAAGATCATGATGTTACTGGATGAACAATCAGAATACACAGACACGGTTCTTAAACTGAAGATCATCGCCAGTTATCACTGCTCAACGGTTGCGCACAAAATCGTCTGTGCCTGGAAGGCCGATGTTCTTATCAAGGCAAATCTACTGCTGTGCCTGGGAATGTTTTTTCTGTTTATCGGCTTATTGATCAACCACTGATCTAGCTATCCTCTCCAGATGGCTTTTTCTTTTTATTATCGCCTGAGCTTGCATTCAGATCTTTTTTCATTGGCCTTTTGGGGCGAATGCCACCGAGACCAGGAAGCGAAATGTGGCCTGGTCCTGAAGATTGACCGAGTCCGAAATGATCATCATTCCTGATGAGACGCTCGATCTCTTCAGGAGAGAGCCCCTCTTTTTCGGCTAATTCAAATAGCCTGCGCAGCTGTTCGGCATTCGACATGGAACTTCCGTTCTCCCTTTAGAGTAGAAAATCCTCCTTGAGATCACCGGCCGTCCATGCCCAGCAGATCGGGGTACCGGACTGTCGATCCGGGACTCGAAAATAAAAAAGTTGGAGCGAGAAGAGTTTGCACAAATCAAAGTGACGCTTGACAGCTGATAGCTGTCTTACAGAAAAGATTTATCCTCTCACCCCAACAATTTTCATTTACACCAGGACTTATAGTCCCGGTATAAAGTCTCAAAAACGCCTTGTTTTAGAGACTGAGTGGGCACGGGCGGGATCGAACCGCCGACACCAGGATTTTCAGTCCTGTGCTCTACCAACTGAGCTACATGCCCTTCGTTTCCCAATGAAATATCGGGGCGTTAACCCCATATGCAATCATTGCTTAATGGAAGCGAGATGGAAATATAAGCCATTCCTCTCTGAGTTTCAAGCAAAACCACTACTTCCTCGTCAGGTTTCATGAGTTTTCCTGGTTCCTGATCTGTTCTACTGCAAATACTGGTGAAATCACTGTTTAAGTTGTGCGGAATCTGTGAGTTTTAACGATCAGAACTGCATCGAGACTGTGTTGAGTTTGGCTGCATCGTCTCCTGGTCGATTTGGACCGGGTATAACAGATCAACAGACGCGATGGTGAAAAGGGAAGCGTTCTAGATCTGACCATCAAACAGGTCTGATGACAAATCGATCTCATCTTTTCCAGGGGTCGGCAGAGCCTGATCAATTTCCAGGTCACTTACATTCAGATCGATAATACTGTCCGGATCCAGCGGATCTACATTTTTGCCATCAGAAGTCTGAATCAGTTGAACGATTGGGCTGGTATAAAAATCTTTATTTCGGCGGATGACCCGGGCTGCACTTCCATCGGTGAGAATCACGATACTCCCGATGGGAAACAGAGAGAGCAGGTTTAACAGAGCCCGCATGGGCCCCTGGTCAATCGTTTTATCGTTCGTCAGCCGTAACAGATATTCCATCGCCGCATAAGGCATCAAAGCAGGTCGATCTTCCCTTGAACTCGTGAGAGAAACATAAGAATGCGCAACATTCAGAATACGGGCAAACAAATGAATCATTTTATGAGATCGCTGGCGTGGATACCCCAACCCGTTGGGCTGTTCGTGAACCTGGTAGCAGACGACGGGCACGACGCTGGGGATCCCTGCTACATTTTCCAGCATTTCGAGGGAGAAGATCGGATGTTTCTGCATCTCCATCCACTCCAGGGGACTTAATTGACGACGTCCTCTGCCGATTTTCTCCTGAACGCGAACCATCCCCCAGTCATGTACCAGTCCACATAGTCCAATGTTACGGACATTGTTCTCATCTAAATTCAGTTCGGTGCCGATTGCCATTCCCAGCAATGACATCTGCAGACAATGCTGTGAGAGAGACTCATCTTTGCCGGCTTCGACCGCTGCGGAGATCACACTGTCTGCATCAGAAGTCAGTTGTGTCAGATAACTGGCTGCCATCCCGGTAATATCTGCTCCACTGGGAGGTTTACCGGTGAGGGCACCACGCATCATGCCATCCAGAGACTCTCCAAATTGTTTCTGCTGTTCAAACAGCTTTTCACGTTGTGCAGGATCATATGCTTTGCAGCCATGCATCACCATGGAATCCCGGACGGCCGGTCCGGTGTTGGCAACGAACATGGAACCCGATTCAATCAATCGGTCCAGCTTT
>TARA_R110002167_G_scaffold93122_2_pt1 | contig 45352 bp, 55 predicted proteins | sample TARA_R110002167 | Tara Oceans TARA_R110002167 (sample SAMEA4398238) | marine metagenome | biome: Polar Biome; feature: [MES] marine water layer (ENVO:01000295) within the mesopelagic zone...; material: water (ENVO:00002006), including particulate matter (ENVO:01000060) such as......
TTGCCGATCTGGTCGACCACATCGGCATCAACGCCGACGTCGACATCGACTTCAACGAAGCATGGGCAACCATCAGCTGGACCGCCATCGGTGGCGTCGAGGAGCTGGAGCTGGTCGAGGCCATCAAAGAGTCCGGAGCAGGCGAGCCGAAGATCACCGAACTTTCCTGAACGACCGCTAAAGTCCCACCTGCCCTCCAACCGATAACTCTGCCATGAAGACCACCAGCCAATTCGCACGCCTCGCTACCGAATCCAACGCCCACCTTGTCGATCTTCTCGACGGCCGTCCGATCTGCATGCCGGACGGTAGGAGCGAGACCCTGGTGGTCCGCATCTCTCCGAAAAATATGTACGTCGTCGAGGTCTGCATCGACTGGGACTCCAGCTTCCGGGACGCCGTCTGGCTCTTCCGCGTCAGCGTCGACGGAGTCGACATGATCGAGATCCTCTCCGCCGAGAACGGCAACGAGGCAGAGCTGGCGGACGCGCTGTTCCCTCTCATGGAGAGCATCTGATGTTCGGCGACCTCACCGATACGATGCTGGTGGACGTGGCGCAGCTGCGCAGGCAACTCGAATCGGGGGCTGTCACGGTCGACGACATCCTGGAAGAAGCACGCTCCGCGTGCATTGAATGCGGAATCGAATTATGAGACTCTCGGACACACTCTCGAGCGCGGCACGGTTCGCGACTTCACCCGCACACGCTGGCTTCCTTCGGGACGCTGCGGCGGAAGCTCGTAAGCTCGAGGACCACGCACTCGACTCTGACCTCTACGAGGCCCACGTGCGCTTCGGCACGCCAGCAGAGACTGCCCCGGTGCAGGACGTCACCGACGCGCTGATCGAGCCTCGAGTGAAGCTCATCCGCGAGGAGTACAAGGAACTGATGCGGGCACTCGAGTCACGCGACCTCTCGGCGATCGCTGGTGAATGCGTCGACCTGATCTACACCGTCGTCGGCACCATGGTTGTGCTGGGCCTTCCGCTGAAGCCGTTCTGGAGCGCCATCCACCGCGCCAACATGGCCAAGCGCCCGGCGCCCGGTGGCGGCAAGTGGATCAAACCGTTCGGATGGGTCGGCGCCGACCTCTCCGCTATCCTTCACCGCGTACGACAGGGGTCGAAATGAGCAGGCAAGACGAAGACTCTACAGTTACCATCTGGCTCTTACTCGGTCTGATCGCCATCCTGGTGATCTGCATAAAGGTCGGAGAGGTACATTGAGCACACACAAAGAAGCCATGGTCCTCTGGAACAAGATCATGGACGTACCAGCATGGGGCGACGGCGCCGCTGACGCCTTCAGCGATCTGAAGGCCGCGCTCGAGTCGCGTGACGAGCGCATCGCGCTGCTCGAGGATAGGTCGCCCCGCATGCGTATCGTGATCCTGAACGGCCCGCCGCGGTCGGGCAAGGACTACGTCGGCCTCCAGCTCAACCTGCCCATCGTCAAGATGGCCGCGGAGCTGAAGGAGCGCACGCACGCCTTCTACCGCCTGACGGACGGCGGAGTACCGTGGGCCCACGATCGCTTCGAGGACGTGAAGGACAAGCCCTCTCATCTCTTCCTCGGCCTCACGCCTCGAGAGGCGTACATCGCCATGAGCGAGACGTTCGCCAAGCCCACGCACGGCAAGCGCGTCTTCGGCAACTGGCTCGTCCAGCACCTGAAGCAGCTCGAGACTGACGGCACCAAGATGGTAGTCATCACCGACGCGGGCTTCAGGGATGAATGCGAGGCCGTCGTCGAAGAGTTCGGCGCCTCGAATTGTCTTCTTGCGCGTATCCACCGGGAAGGATACGATTTCTCATCTGACTCACGTTCTTACCTCAACCTCGACGACTTAGGAGTACAATGCCACGACGTCACGAACTGCGGCTCGCCCGCGTACGCACAAAACCTCAAGACGTGTCTTTCTTCGCAGGGCTGGTAAACGCCATCCTATTCTCTCTCCCGATCTGGCTCCTTTTCGCATACCTCATATCATGAAAACCACCATCATCGACCTGCTCAACTCTAAGAAGTTCGTGCAGGCCCTCCTCGGCGTGATCGTCGGCGTCGCTGTCCGTCTCGGCGTTCCCGAGATCGAAGTCACCGAGATCCTCGCCATCATCTCCCCGCTGCTCGCATCCATCGGCGCCCAAGGCTTCGCGGACATGGGCAAAGAGCGCGTGATAGCCGAAGAAGGCATTCGCCGCATGAACGAGGACGAAGCATGAGATCCATCCTTCTTGCGCTGACCCTGCTGGTCGGCATGTCCAGCTGCGCGACCCGGCGCGTGCAGGACCGTACCCTTGTCCCGGCCATCGAGGCCGCATGGCCCGGCGTCCGCGCTGATGCCCAGCTCGGCGGCGCTGACGCGGCGCTGCTCCTGGACGGCGACGCTTCGGTAGAGTCCGGCACTTACATCGGCCTGAACGTGCTGGGCCTCGAGGCCGCGGCACTCGTCGGCGTCGACATGCGCCTGATCGCAGGCGAGATCGGCGTGCAGGGGGCAGCGATCATGCGTGATCGGGCCGCTGAGTTCCGACGTGCTGTTCAAGAGCTGACCAGAGTGGTTCTGGTACGTGCTGCACCGATCGCATCTGATCGACTGATCGTTATCTCTCGCTCATCATGGGCGACCCACCCGCCCGCGGCTATCGCGGCGAGGACCTACCGATGAGCATCGAAAACCTCCTTCGTGACGCGCTCGAGGAAACCGGCGCGTCTCTCAACCTTGCCACCGATGAGGCGATTCGGATCGTAGCTCTCGAAGGCGCACGCCTGGCTGCTGCGAGCGCAGAGCCTGGCTTCGCACTTGTCCTGCGGGCTTCGCGTGACGTCGTCGCACTGAAGCTTGGCCTCAATGCTTCGCTCGAGGCTAGGGCAGCTGACGCCCGCCTCGTGGGCATCATTCAATCCGTCCTGATGGGGATCGCAACAGCCTAATGGTCAACGTCAATAAGCTGGTGCTCATTGGGCGCCTGACTCGTCAACCTGAACTCCGATTCACCGAAGGCGGCACGGCCGTCTGCAAAGCAGGCTGCGTCATCAACGAACGCAGCAAGCGCGGTGACCAGTGGGTGGAGGAGCCCGTCTTCTTCGAGGCGACGCTCTTCGGCAAGCGGGCTGAAGCGTTCGCCAACTACCACTCGAAGGGATCTGAGTTTTGCTTCGCGTCCGCGCGGCTGGCCTTCGACTCATGGGAGGACAAGACCACCGGCGAGAAGCGGAGCAAGCTTTACGTCATCGCCAACGAGTGGGAGTTCATGACGAGCAAGGCACCGTCGGCCGAGCCGACGGCGACTTACTCCGACACGCCCACGCCGTTCTGATGGTGGGAATCGTAGCGCGGCACGGGACGAAGTTCGTCATCGTGACCGCAGAGACGCTCGAGAAAGCCGAGCATATCGCCCTCGAGCTGTTCAGCTCGGTGGACATCGAACTCGAGGGGATGGAGGTCACGCTGCTGGTCTTCGACCCGCTCGAGCCCGGTGGCATCGTCATCGACATGGAGTCTGACGAATTCGAGCCCCCGTCCATGGAAGGATGGGGACCCGAAGGCTTCACTGGATAAGATCCAGCTCGGCCTGTATATCTGTAATCGGGACGATGAAGCAATGGTGTGCTCCGAGCATGCCACGGGCTACAACGATCCCGATTACTTCCATGTCACTGTCGAGGACCGGGCAGCCCGAGTCTCCAGGGGCAATGGTTAGCGAGAGGCGGTGGGGCTCGAGAGTCCCAAGGCCCGCTGACCACCAGTGGAGGCCCACTCCCCACCCGCTAGCGTAGACGGGCTCTGCGGGCTCCACAGCGCGCACGTCGAGCGCCCATGGTACGAGACCATGAGGAGCGTCGAAGCGCAGTACGCAGGCGTCCAGGGCGCCTAGGAGAATGACGGCCGATGGGTGCTGGCCGTTGACGGTGATTCCCTCCGGAATCGTGCCTTCAACCACGTGCCAGGCGGTGAGAATCTCGGTGGTTGACAGTGGAAACCCGCTACCGGTCCCGCTCCATGTCTCGACCTTGACGGCGACACGGGACGCGAGCTGCGCCTGGAGGGTAGGTGGTTCGGGCACCGGTGGCACCGAAGAGCAGGCGGATAGGGCGAGGGACACGAGGAGCAACGATCGAATCATGGTATGGTATTGGTTGAGAAATAGACTGGACCATCGTACCACAACTGACAATTCCTAGTTTGGCTGGCCGAAGTCAGACGGTCGTAAGTCGTTGAACTGTAGCAGGTTACGACCGAAAAGAGGGTCGAAACTGTAAACTGAGTCCAGGCCCAAGTCCCCACGATTCCAGCACCATGCGCTCCTAACTATATACCCCCTTAGAATTCTAGAGGGGTTAGTATAATAGGTGACCTGTAGCAGCGATGTCGTAAGGGCCGCTTTCGTGGGGTTATGCTATTGGGCCTTATCAGCACGAGGCACGGGAATGTCAGTCGGTGGGTAGTCCGCTGGTATCGCTGGCCAACATGCCGATTTCCGGATATGATGAACATATGAATCACCGCAAACCGAGAGGAGGCATCGCAGACCGCTTCACGCAGGAGCGCCGCGACGAATACCTCGCAGCCCTCGAGCAGGACGGCGAGCACACCTTCGCGCGGATCGCGGTGGGCATCACGTCGGAGACGATCCGTCAGCATCGGAAGAAGGACGAGATCTTCGACCAAGCCTGCGAGGACGCGAAGCAACGCTACCGTAAACGCTTTGTAGACGAGCTGGTACGCCGCGGCGTCGAAGGCATCGAGAAGCCTGTCTTCCATGAAGGCGTCATCGTGGGCCACGTGACCGAGTACAGTGACCGGCTGCTACTCGAGCACCTGAAGGTGGTCGACCACCGATACCGTAATCAGCTCGACGTCGAGGTCGGCGCCCACATCACATCAACCGCGCTCAACCTCGAGACCCTGCAACCTGAATCTCGAGCACTGCTCGAACAGATCCTCGCGATCGAAGCCGCAGCCCAGACAATGGAACTCGATGCCCCCGACGAACCGTAAGTGCCCCCAATGCAGCCAAACCATCAACGTCCTGAAAGCCCCGCAGTTCGCGGGCAAGAATTACTGCTGCTCCGATTGCGCGATCGACGCATGGGAAGCATCTCGAGAGAAGGCCGCAGCGAGGCTCGATAGGTGACCACCGCCCAGATCATACACATGCTGCGCGCCGTCGTCGGCAAGCTCGAGTCCGGCTGGCAGATGACCTCTGGGCATGACAAGGGCAACGAGTCCTTCACGATCATTCGATACGACGCCCGCTTGACGAAAGGGCAGCTCCGGCGCATGCACTCCCTGATCGAGGACATGCTCGGCGAGGAGCTTGGCGAAGGGGACCGAGTCTGATGCCGAAGCGTAAGTACCGCGCGCCCGCCTACATCGTCGAGCGCATGGCCGAGCTGGCGCTGCTGTCCAACGGCTGGCACAACGGCGACGGACGCAAGATCAAACGCTCGAGCATGCGCGCAGCCCATGAGCGGTTTCGCGAATACGCTGGTCCTCGAGTTCACCTGTACCCCACGATCGAAGGCCGCATTCAAGCGGAGTTCGCCCCGACACTGCTGGGCTACCAGCACCAAGACGAGATCCTCTAATGGACGACGCACTATCCCAGCTGCTCGGCACCGCGATCGGCAACAACCAAGCCGCGGCCACCGACCTCGAGCGCATCCGCGCAGAAGGCTCACTGCTCGAGTTCGTCAAGGCGGGCTGGCACACCCTCGAGCCTGGAACCGAGTTCGTCTACGGGTGGGCAGTGGAGGCTATGGCAGAGCAGCTCGAGGCCGTCACACGAGGCGAGACGCGCCGCCTGCTGATCAACGTCCCGCCCGGCTGCACGAAGTCGATGCTCGTGAACGTGTTCTGGCCCGCATGGGAGTGGGGCCCGCGCAACATGCCCGACTACCGCTACATCAACGCGAGCTATGGCGCCGACCTCTCCATTCGCGATAACATGCGCTGCCGCGACCTGATCCAGTCCGAATGGTATCAGGCCAACTGGGGCGACAAGTTCCAGATGAAGGGCGACCAGAACGCGAAGATCCTCTATGAAAATGATCGTACTGGTTGGCGTTTCGCCGCTTCTGTTGGCAAGGGTATTACTGGACGTCGCGGCGATCGCATTATTGTGGATGATCCGCACAGCGTGGAAAACGTGGAAAGCGACGTCGTCAGAGAGCGGGCTCTGAGGTGGTTCTTCGAGACGCTCTCGAGCCGCTTCAACAAGCTCGACGAGTCCGCGCTGGTGGTGATCATGCAGCGCGTGCATGACCGCGATCTGAGTGGCGCCATCCTCTCGAAGGATCTGGGCTACACGCATCTCTGCTTGCCCATGGAGTACGAGGCAGACCACCCCCACAAGAGCACGCACTTCACCGACCCGCGCACCGAGGACGGCGAGCTGCTCTGGCCTGAACGCTTCAGCCCTCGAGCAGTGGAGGAGCAGAAGCAGACCTTCCGCGCATGGGGCGGCACGTACGCAGAGGCAGGGCAGCTCCAGCAGAGGCCGGTGCCCAGAGGCGGCGGCATGTTCAAGCGTGACGATTTCGAGATCATCGACCATATCCCGGCGCACATCACCGTCGTCGCCCGCGCTCGAGGATGGGACCTCGCAGCCACCGACAGCAAGCGTGCAGCCCACACCGTCGGCGCCAAGCTGGCCAAGCTCTCCGATGGGCGTATCGTGATCGAGGACATCGTCCGCGGCCAGTGGGGCCCGGCAGAGGTCGAGGCGAAGCTGCTGGCATGCGCCAACGTCGACGGCCCCGGCATCGTGCAGTTCATCCCGCAGGATCCAGGCCAGGCAGGTAAGAGCCAGGTAAGAGCCTTCGCAGCCATGCTCGAGGGATTCAATGCGCGCTTCAGTCCCGAATCGGGAGACAAGGAAACACGAGCCATGCCGTACGCTGCGCAGGTGGAGGTCGGCAACGCCTGTCTCATTCGCGCACCATGGAACGACGCCTTCCTGGCAGAGGCCGCGCTCTTCCCCGCAGGCCAGTTCAAGGACCAGATCGACGCGGTGACCCGCGCCTACGACTGGATCCTCCAGAACCGCGCTCCCAATATCGCTACGATTCCTGGGAGAATGATCACATAATCTCTTTTTTTCCTGTTAGGATTCAGCTCCCATGAGCAGCAAGTCAAGACGCATCTCGAAAGCCCAACCGCTCGGCGGCTCTACCGGAGTGGACGCAACCAACCCCGGCCCCTTCTCGAGCATCGGAGCGCCCGGCACCGCGATCTACGGTGGGCAGATCGTCTCGAAGGAGACCGACGCCAGCCTGCTCGGCCGCCAGCGGTATATCACGTTCTCGAACATGGTGGCGAATACGTCCATCGTGGCTGCTGGTGTGCGCTACTTCACCAACCTCGTCAGCAAGGCCGCCTGGAGCGTCGACCCCGCGGACGACACGCCCGCCGCAGAGGAGGTCGCCGAGATGGTCGAGGAGATCATGCAGGACATGACCAGTCCTTGGCACCGCGTGATCAAGCGCCTCGCGATGTTCAATATGTACGGATTCGCCGTCGCAGAGTGGACGGCCAAGCGACGCGAGGACGGCGTGATCGGGCTGCTCGACATCGAGCCCCGCAGCCAGAAGACGATCGAGAAATGGGAGCTGGACGAGTCCGGCACGGTGACCGGCTTCATTCAGACCGACCCGCAAAGTGGGAACGAGATCTACCTGCCCCGCGGCAAGTGCATCTACGTGGTTGACGACACGCTCGACGACAGCCCAGAGGGGCTCGGCCTCTTCCGCCATCTGGTGAAGATCGCCAAGCGCCTCGAGCGATACGAGCTGCTCGAGGGATGGGGATTCGAGACCGACTTGAGAGGCGTCCCGGTGGGCCGCGGCCCGTTCACCGATCTCGAGGTCATGGTCCAGAATGGCACGCTCTCACGCGCGCAGGCGACCGCGCTCAAGGCGCCGATGCTCGACTTCATCAGCAACCACAACCGTAGCCCCGAGCTGGGCATGCTGCTGGACAGCAAGACCTACCAGACGACCGACGAGCGTAACACGCCGAGCGCGGTGCGTCAGTGGGACGTCGAGCTGCTGAAGGGCGACCCGCAGTCCATGGAGGACATTCACATCGCGATCGAGCGGCTGAACCGCGAGATGGCTCGAGTGCTCGGCGTCGAGCAGCTCCTGCTGGGCAGCGACTCGAGCGGCTCGCACGCTCTCTCGCGCGACAAGACTCAAGCCTTCGGCCTCATGGTCGACAGCACGCTGAAGGAAATGAAGGAGGTCATGGAGCGCGATCTGCTGAACCCGCTCTGGGAGCTGAACGGCTGGGATCCCGAGCTGAAGCCCACGTTCAAGATCGAGAAGATCCAATACCGCGACATCGAGCAGGTGACCGGCGCGCTCGAGCAGCTGGCCCGCGCAGGCGCGACCATGGACCTCAACGACCCGGCCGTGAACGAGATCCGCACGATCCTCGGCCTGTCCGACGCGCCCGAGCAGGAAGAGGTCGACATGGACCTCGCGCTCAATGGCGCCAACCCGATGCTCCCTCCGACTGAAGAGCCGGAAGAGGTCGTCGACCCCGAGACCCCCAAATGAAAATCCTCATCCTCCTCGCGCTCTGCGCCCCGATCTTCGGCGAGGACCTTCGGGCCCTTGTCGGAGAGGCAATGCGTGTCCAGATCGAAGCTCGGCTCGTGCTCGAGAAATCCGAAGCCGAGCTGAAGACGATCACCGAAGCAGGCCGCACGCAGGCCATCGTCGTCACCGCTGACGAGCAGGCACTCGCAGAGGCAGAGCTTGCATTCGACGAGGCTCTGGCCCGCTACCTCGCCAGCCTCAACGTACCCACCGGCCGACCCGGCGAGGACCTCGACTGGAACGTCCGCGCACGGCCGCCCACCAGCGAGATCGACTGGCTCGTCGAGAACAACGTCTTCCAGTCGCAGCGCGGTCTCGGCACGCTCGAGACTGGATTCGGTGGCGCCTACCGCGCGAGCCGAGAAACTGGCGACGAGGACATCGTCTTCGGGATCTCCGGCGATAATGGGCGCGCCATGGTCGGCGGCCTCTATAGCCTCACCAGCGCAGAGGATCTCGCCTTCCCCGGCGACGAGTTCGCGAGCGCATGCTTCGTAGGACTCGACCCTACCGCCAGCGTCGAGCTGGGCTTCGGCTCTCACTTCGAGCGCGTGCAGCCCACCGGCTCAGTATGGGCATTCGACATCGGCCTTCGCGGCCCGACCGATACATTCGCGATCCGAGCCAACGGTGGCAGCGAGCACGTGCAGCTTGACGGCTGCTGGTTCCTCGCCCGCCGCGGGCACGACTACACCGAGACGGCCTACGCCTCTGGGCTCCACATCGACAACTGGGGCACTCTCGTTCTGAGAAACCTCAAGTGGCGAGGCGAGCAGCCCGGCGACGCAGGCATCAAGCTCCGCGAGCATCAGTTCTATCTGAAGAGCGGCCGCATCTCGACCCTGATCGAGGACAACGATCTCTTCGGCGGCAACCGCAGCGGATTCCAGCGCAGGCCCGACTTCGACAAGCAGGTGCAGCCCACCGATCGTATGATGATCCGCGGCAACCGCTGCGACGGGCACGGGACGAATCACGAGCACGCAGACGGCGGAGCGGTCCTGACGGTCTGGCTCAGTAACCCGGCCACGTACGTCTACGACAACGTGATCACCAACTTCCGATATCAGGCACTCGTGATCAGCGGCCAAGCCGCGGCTACCAACTTCCCCTTCCTCTCGAGCGGCAATCAGCATCGAGAAGTACACATCGCGGGCAATCGGTTCATCCCCGGCCCAGCCACCGAGCGGAGCACCGCGAGCCTGTCGTCCGTTGAGCGCCTTCACCTGTACCCCGATAACGAATTCCAAGGTCCAGTCATTCTTGACTCGATTTGGAATTTTACTAGAAACGGGACAATCAACGCCGAAACTTCGATACACTCAAGCACCGCGCCGACGTGGCAGCTGCGAAAGTACGATCCCGCTCTGGGCGCCGAACGACCCTTCACGATCGCAGAAGTAGAGGCTCTTCTGGCCAACTGATGGCGATCTCTGTTACAATCCACGCAGAGGCGTACGGACTCGAGCACAGCGGGCGGCGCGATAATGGCGCGCGACGCAGCTCGAGTCCTCGCCTCAACACTTCAACCAACCGACTCTGATGGCTGTCATCACCGAAAAACTCACCGTATCCGGCAACGACACACGCAACTACGCAGCGTCCGCCGCTGCGACGCTCGCGGGCAGCGACTCCGTTCTGCTGACTGGGCTAGACCCTAGCTTCATGCACAACTTCATTGGCGTGAAGATGTATGACGTCAGCGGCGACGAGATCGTCGACTCCGCGGGCACGTTCACGGTCAGCTACCTGTCGGAAGTGTCCGGCGACCCGAACGGCGACGAGACAGGCACCTTCGAGAGCCCACCTATCGCGACCATCGACGCGACGGCACCTGCGGCACTCTGCTGGAAAGCGCCCACCGTGGGCATCCGCGTTTCGGCAGCGAGCCTGTCGGATACGGTCACCTGGCAGGTTTTCTTCGTTAGCTCGAAGCACTAATGTCTGGCGCCTACGACGATTGCGGCAGCGCAGCCTACACCGATGGCCAGACGTTCGATCTGCTGGCTGCCGACTATGGTGACGCCAGTCAGCTCACGTGGTACGTGGGCGACGACGACGCCTTCCACACATGCGCCCATAACCTGATGGTCGCGAGCACGGACTTCGAGAATAGCGGAGTGTGGTTCGTATCCACATCCGCTGTAGTCGCTGGTACGCAGCTCGTAGAGCTTCCCCTGGCCAGTTCAAGAATAACGCAGAACCTCACGGGGACGAGCGGGCGTTATGCGCCGATCCTCAACGAGGCGCTGACACAGAGTCTACAGGTGGAGGCCGTTGCGGTCACTACGCCAGGCACTGTATCTACGAGGATCTCGGACGCTTCCGGCAACACCGTCGGAAATACGGAAACCCTGACCAACGTCGGGGACGTAGTGCAGCTCACTGTCACCCGTGTAATGCTTTCGACCTCGAGCACGCTGGCTGAAATCATCCGGGCCGTCACCTTCCGCGGAACCGTCAAGATCACCAACGTCTGCCTCTCCGTGGGCACCGAAACCTTTCCGTACATCCAGACCACCGCCTCCGGAGCGCGATACACGCACCGCCTGCCAGAGAACCTTCGGCGCTGGAACGGCACCACGTACACCACGTCCAAGATCGTCGAGCTGAACACGAACGTCGCGGTCAACGCGCTGGTCGAGGGTGTTGCCGTCACGAACCAACTCAGGAGCAGCAGCTTCGTGAACGCAGTGGTTGGTGATCTCTCCTCTTCCGGTGCCGCTGGCAGTAACTGGACCGACGGTCGTAATGCGCTTTTCACGTCGGACGGCGGGGTCCAGGAGGTTACAGCCTTCGGCATGGCCAACGGGATGAACTACATAGACCTCCGGATCAGTGGTACGTTCACGGGAGTAGCCACGGCGGATATCTTCACAGTGACAAACTCAGACCCGGCACTGGTGGGCGAGGCATGGACAAATTCCATGTTCATCGAGCTGATAGACGAGACGGCAACTGCGGGCTACACGAACGCGAAAGTGCGACTTCTGGAGTACACCACCACGACGGCTTTTCTGGGAACAACATCGGAGCCGCTTATTTCCCTCGCGGCACTCCAGGCCCTGTCGATACGCACACCATGGGTGGTGACTGCCGACCTCATCCGGCCCACCGTAGCCAACGTGGGTTTCCAGTTCCGAATCACTCTTGGTGTAGGTGCTGTCGACATGACTATGCGCCTGTGGTCTCCCATGATCACTAAGACCGCGTACATGCCGCAGCCCATACAGACCTCTGAGGCGATCGTGACACGCGCGGCCGAAGGATTGACCACCAGCGACTTCGCTGGCGCATCGACGAATGGGGCTGGGTCGGTCAAGACGAGCTTTGCTGTATCGCATAATGGAAGTACCAACGCGATTATCTCTATGAACAGTGTGGCCACACCTGCCAACTTCCTGCGATTGCTTACCCGTGACGTCGACCTCGACGGTGACAGGTATGCGGCTTTGTTCAATAGATCGGATGCTGGGGATTCAAACACCAGCTTCACGGAACAGTTCCTAACTGATCGCGTGACCTACTGCGCGTTCGGCTGGAGCCCTCATGTACCATCCATCATCCTTGCTGTTACCGATCTGACTACACCTACGATCCAAACAATAACTCCCACAGAGATCGAGACTGATCTTGGCGCGACCATCAGCCTTGGCAGCACTGGCGGAAGCGTACCTGTTGCCGGATACATCACCGCAGACTACATCCCGAACGTCTTCTTGACCGAAGCCCAATACACCGGAGAGGCCACGTGAGTCAGCAAGTAATCGTACACTTCAAGGGGACGCCTGCTAACCTGCTCACGCTGCTGGCATCTGTCGACATCGGCATCGATCCTGCCCACGCGATCCAGGAGTCGGACGGCATCTGGCGCGTTCAGATGCGCGGTGCCAACTCGATCCCAGACTGGGGACCGTCGACTCGCGCAACCAGCCGCATCGACTTCTGGTTGGACAGGGTAATCCGCAGCGCACAGACGGGCACCGCAGCTAACGGGGATCCGACCTATACCACCGTCAACCGTGGGCGGCACATCACTATGTGCGTGAACGGTCCACACGGCAGCCAGTTCCGTAATCGTCTACGCACAGCGTTCGCCGCATCGGGCACCACCGAGAACCACGACAGCCCTCAACAGCTCCTGAACTTCTTCGGCGCTACGGTGCGGAAGACCCGAGTGGCCTTCGACGTGCGCCTGATCGCGCTCAGTCCACCGGATAGCTGGGATCCCGAAGATCCGTCCAACTCTGCGCTCATGACCGATCTGTACACTCCGCTCCAGTTCCCTCACCATAGGTTCGCCTGATGGCCGTCATCGACACAGTCACCATCGGCACTGACAGCTGGAGCGTCTACGCTCTGGTGCTGACGGAGGCCGTTGCCAACACCGATAGCTTCTGGGCCGGACGCCTCGGAGCGGAAGCTACTGCATGGGCAGCGGCCACCGCCAACGAGAAGATCCAAGCTGTCGTCATGGCCGCCGACTGGCTGGACAGGGCACTGATCTTCACGGGCACGAAGACCGTCGCCGCGCAGGACCGCGCCTGGCCGCGTGACAACGCCACCAACGGCTGCACCGGCACGGTGATCGCTGACGGCACCACCCCCGACGATATCTTCTCCGCGCAGTCCTGGCTGGCTGGCGCGGTCCTCGTCGACAACGCAGCGAGCGCATCCACCGGGGAAGGTGCGAACATCAAGAGCGCCAAGGCTGGCACCGCGCAGGTGGTCTTCTTCCGGCCCACCACGGGCACGGCCGAGGATACTCGTCTGCCGACCGTCGCGAACGACTACACCAAGTGCTACACCGACGCAGGCTCGAGCGCAGGCATCTCTGGCCCGACCTTCACCGGCACGAGCAATCCCTCGAGCTTCACCGCGTGCGACGACGAGTTTAGTGAGGGTCTCGCCTGATGGGCAATCCTCTCTTCGGCGTCGACATCTCCGGCCTGATCAACGCCAATATCGGCCCCGGCGTCAACGACGCCACGCTGACCAAGGTCACCGGCGGAACCCGCACCGGCGGGCAGCTCACCGGCGGAACCAACCCGACGACCGCGACATACGCCTGCAAAGGCTTCGTCGACGTGCTCGACAAGAACAGGCTCGAGGGAACCCTCGCAGCCGATACCGACGTGCTCGTTGCACTGATCGGTGACTCCATCGCGGGCGGGCAAGTGCCCACCGCGGGCGACCGCGTGACCATTATGGGCACAGAGTACAACATCATACAGGTGACCGTCGATCCGGCGCTCGCCGTCTACAATTGCACCGCACGGGCTAACTGATGGCATCAAACTTTCAAAAATTCCGCGAGCCGATCATGGCTCCGTCGTTCCAGCTTACCGACGGCACCGTACTCGGTGGCGGTGGTGGCGCATCACCTGCTACAGCCTCTGTTGCTGTCGCTCCGTTCACGATCGTCGATACGCCACTCGCAGCCCAGCGGCTTCGTGTCACGTTCAGCGCATACCAATTCGACATCCTTGCGGCTGCGGACTTCGCATCGGTCAAGGTCGCGGAACTTGGCGGTCGCTACCTCGTCCTGGGCGTCGAGTCCGAGATTGACTTCGTCAAGGACGACACTGGCGTCCTGACCACGGCTGCGCTCGATGTCGCCATGTCCAGTGCTGCTGCCACCACGGCGTCGTTTACCACGCTGTCTAACTCGGACGTCATGGCCAAAGAGGATGTCAACGGCACGGGCAACCACCTCGACTACGCAGTCAACCAGTTCACGGTCCTTTCCGGAGCGACCGTCACGCAGTACCCGCGTGCGTCAATCAGCACTGGGCTCTACTTCAACATCCAGACTTCAATCCTCGCGGATGGCTTCGTCACATTGACCGGATGGGTCGACGTGTTCTACATCGACCTCGCGAGCCCGGCCGCCTGATGGGAGACGTCGTTGATCCTGCGCTACGCCTCCAGAGGCTGATTCGGAAGCAAAGCCCGCGGTTCGCCGCTGGGTTTCAGCTGCTGGTGAAGCAGATCAAACGATCGGCCGACCTCTCCCTGATCGCAGACATGCTCGACGCAGGTAGGCTCGAGGAAGCCTTCAGCCTGACGCTGCGCTCGACCCCACGGCTGGGCAATCTCTACGTTGACAGCTTCATGGCCGCAGCCAACGACACGGCGGGCTTCTTGAATCGGAACGTCGCTGGTATCGTGATCGACTTCGACCAGACCAACCCCTTCGCCATGCAGGTAGCTCGAGAGAACCAGCTGCGGCTGGTCAGGGAGTTTGGGGACACGCAGCGCCGCGCCACGCGCGAGGCGCTGATCGACGGCGTCCGTAATGGCGCCAACCCGAAGCAGCAGGCCAAGGCGTTCGTGGACTCGATCGGCCTCACCGAGCGCCAAGTCAAGGCGGTGAACAACTACAATCGCCTGCTCCGCGAAGGAGACGGAGAGGCACTGAACCGCGCGCTGCGCGACAAGCGATTCGACCGCACGGTGCGCCGCGCTATGGAGTCAGGACAGCAGCTCACAGAAGCGCAGATGGGCAAGATGACCGACCGATACAGGGAACGCTACCTTCAGTACCGGAGCCGCGTGATCGCACGCACCGAAGCTCTGAGGAGCGTTCACCAGGGGAAGCATGCCATGTATGAGCAAGCGATACAGAACGGCGATCTCGACGCGAGAAACCTTACGCAGGAGTGGGAAACGAGTCTCAAGGACAACGTCCGCGACTCTCACGTCGACATGCACGGCCAGATACAACCATGGGGGCAAATGTTCATTTCAGGTAAAGGAAACGCGGCCCCACACCCCGGCGCCTTCGGCGTGGCGGAAGAGGACATCCAGTGCGTCTGCGCACTGGGGACGCGGATACCCGAACTCAAGCTCTCGCCCGGCGCGAGCGTACGAATAACCTAGAACCATGGGATACGAAAAACACAGGCGGCCGATCATGGCCACGCACTTCGTGGACTACATAGATCCTGATGCCTTTCGGGGACGTGCTCCTGACACGTTCAAGTGGATCTGCACCGTGGCCGATCTGCCCACGCAGGTGGGTGGCGTCATCACGCTGGCCGACGATCTGACTTACTTCTTCACGAACGACGTGGACCTGGAGGGAAGCCGGATCCAGCTTGGCCAGAACACGGTCATCCTGGGCACCAGCTCCGAGAATGTGTTTATCACCTCGACTGGGCTTTCCGCTTCCACGGCGCTCATCACGGGGGAGTACACCTTCCCGATGCGCAACGTCTCAATCACCCATGGGACGGGCATCGCGCTGACGGCTACGGACTCTGTGCAGGTGCTCGACTGGACGGCTGTCAACTTCGTGGACTGCCCAATCATCGGTACGATCGACGGATACAACAACGCAATCTTCAACGACTGCGCTCTGCTGAATTCCGCCAACATGACATTCACAGGGAGCGTCTCCACGATCGGCTGGAACAACTCGATCATGGTGGGCCGGGCTGGTCAGTCCACGTTCATCTTGGATGCTGGCCTGGTGATCGCCACCAGGTTCCGGATCATCTATTCGGCGCTGGTCGCGTTCGGTGGGGCAACGGCCATCAACTTCAGCACGTCTGCCACGGTGCCCATCGAGGGATACATCCTGGACAGCTGCGCATTCTCCGGAGGCGCAACGTACACCGCTGGGGTCCAGTTCGACGACAACAAGTCTCGATTTGTGGCAAACACTGGGGTCATCAATTCGGCATCGTTCGGATCGTACACCATCACGGGCAGCAGTACCGAGACCGTGATCGCGCTGGCGGACACACCAGTCAAGGTCCTGGGAACGTCCGTGAACAGCGCAATCACGCAGAGATTCACCCACTCCGACAACCGCATGACCTATGTGGGCGCTATCCAGCGCGATTTCTCCGTCGCCTGCGCGGTGTCAGCAACGTCGGGAAACAACAAGACGCTTGGCCTCCTGGTCGCGAAGAACGGAGTGGTGGTGGCCGAGACCGAGTCCATCACCACGACCAGCGGAAACGGCAGAGCGGAGGGCGTCTCGGTGCAGGGAGTGCTTGAAATGACCACCGACGACTACATCGAGATCTGGGTGCAGAACACCACCGACGCAGCCAACGTGACGATCGAAGCCCTGAACGTCATCGTCTCCGCCCTGAACTAGATTTCTTGAGGAATTTTGATAAATTCCCTAGGAACCCCACCCAATGTCTCATAGCATGGACTCCTCAATGACCGACACGCAGCTACACGCCACGCAGATCCTGAAGGTAGACGAATCCCTCGGACTCGTTTTCGGATTCGCCATCGTCTGTAAAGAAGACGGCGACGACCATTTCGATCTCCAGGGAGACCACATCCCCGAGGGAGTCATGGTCAAGGGCAGCGCCGACTTCATGAAGTCCGAGCGCGTCGCGAAGGAGATGCACGCAGGCGACCCGATCGGCTCGATCGTCTTCGCCTTTCCTCTCACGACAGAGATCGCGAAGTCGCTCGACATCTTCACGAAGCGTACCGGCCTGCTGATCGCGATGCACACCGAAGACCAAGAAGTTCTCCGGAAGTTCCGCGACGGCGAGTACACCGGCTTCTCAATCGGCGGCAGCGCCGTCAACGTCCCACTCGAGGACTGATCATATGATCGACGAAAACGGAAACATCGTGAAGAGTGTCTTCGAGTCCATGCGACTCAATGAGATCTCTAGCGTTGACCAGCCCGCCATGCCCACCGCGCGCATGGCCATCATGAAGCGCGGCGGAAAGAACCCCTTCGCCACGAAAGACGGCGACGAAGACGAGGCCATGGAGGCCGAGGACGAAGGCGAGAAGAAGAAGCCGAAGAAGGGTAAGAACCCCTTCGGCAAGCGCGCAGGCATGACTGCCCCCGACGCTGACCATCAGCACCTTCTCACCGACGAAGTGGGCCCAGACATGCGCGCCACGTCCGGCGAGACCATGCACGCCGTAACCAAAGATGGCAGCTTCCATTCGCACCCCTGGATCAGGAACGAAGACGGAACGATTACCATCGGCAAAGCCCATGGTCACACTCATGACGTCACCGAAATGGTGAACGTCGACAAACAAGCACCAGCCGAGGCGCCTGACCTCACCGATGCTTCATCTTCTTCAGGTGTTCCCGCCGATTCTGTCGGCACCGTTCACAACAAGGCAACCATGTCCGAAAAGAACGATCAGACCGTCGAGGTCGCCAAGCAGCTCGACGAGATCACGAAGCGCGCGGAGCGCGCCGAAGCGGTCTCCGAGCTGAACGATGCCCAGCGCGGCATTTTCAAGTCACTGGACGCTGAAGGCCAAGTCGCTTTCCTCGCCCTCTCCCCGGAAGCCCGCCAAGGTGAAGTCGCGAAAGCTGCTGATGCCAACGCTGTCGTCCACACCGATCTCGACGGCGTCGAGTATCGCAAGAACGACGACCCCCGTCTCGTTCAACTTGCGAAGCGCGCCGACAGTGAGCGCACTGCTCGCCTCGAGGGCGAAGCAGTCGCCAAGGCCGCCGACCTGCGCAAGCGGGCTGAAGGTCTTGTCGGTATCCCCGGTTCGGTCGAAGTCCGCATGTCCATCCTCAAGGGGATTGACACGCTGCCCGAAGCTGACCAAGCTCCTGCGCTCGAGGCCCTTGCTGCTCAAGACGCCGGAATCTCCAAGTCGTTCCAGCGTCAAGGCACCAGCGCGGTTCCGAGTCAAGACAACGAGCTTGACACGATCGCGAAGCGTTTCCGCGATTCGGATCCTTCCCTGTCCCCGGAGCAGGCCATGGCCAAAGCTCTTCAAACCCCCGAAGGTGAAGCGGCTTACACCAAGTCGCTCGGCTTCTAGTCAAAGGAGTAAATCATGTCTTCTGCACAACGTGTCCGCCTCATCTCTCGCGAGGCCGGTTCCGCCGTCACCGTCTACCGCGTCGTCGCGCAAGCCGCTGACGGCCAGGTTGACCACGTCGCCGACGCCACCGTCAAGCCTCTTGGCATTTGCGCCGAGACCGTCGCAACTGTCGGTCAGGCTGTCCCCGTCGCTACCGAAGGTAGTGGCATTCTGAAGGTGGAGGCCGGAGCGGCCATCACCATCGGTGCCGAGCTGGAAGCAGCGGGCGACGGCACTGGCCGCGTCATCACCCATACGTCGGGGCTCGCAGACTATCGTCTGGGAACCGCCCTCTCCGCAGCTGGTTCTGCGGGCGACATCATCGAAGTTCAGCTGCTCGTCTCCCTTGACGAAGTCGCCTGATCCAACCGCTAACAAAGGAAAACAGAAATGCCTTTCTCACAACCGTCGCGGTCTGATGTCCACATCAATGCACCGCTGTCCAGCGTCTCGCTGGCATTCATCCAGAGCGCCGACAGCTTCGTTGCTGATCGCGCCTTCCCGCGTCTCGCGGTTTCCAAGCAGTCCGATTCGTACTACACGTACGACCGCGGCTACTTCAACCGTGCCGAGATGACGAAGCGCGCACCCGGTGCTGAAAGCGCCGGTGCGAACTACGCACTCTCGAGCGCGAGCTACTCGGCCGACGTCTGGGCTCTGCACCGGGACGTCGCCGACCAAGTTCGTGCGAACGCTGACAGCCCGATCTCGCTTGACCGCGAGGCCACCGAGCTTCTCACCCTGCAAGGTCTCCTGCGCAAAGAGAAGGAGTGGGCGTCCGCTCACTTCATCACTGGCATCTGGACGACCGAGCGCGCTGGCGTTGCTGCTACGCCCACGGGCACGCAGTTCCTCCGCTGGGACGTTGCGGCTTCCACGCCGATCGAGGACGTCCGCGAAGGCGTCCGCACGGTGCAAGAGTCGACGGGCTTCCGCCCGAACCGTATGGTCCTTGGCCGTTCGGTTTATGACGCGCTTCTGGACCACCCCGACATCGTCGGGCGTCTTGACCGCGGCCAGACTTCTGGTCCGGCCATGGTCATGCGTGACGCACTCGGTGCGCTCTTCGAGATGCAAGAGATCCTCGTCATGGATGCGATCGAGAACACCGCGAACGAAGGTGCGACGAACGTCCACGCATTCATTGGCGGCTCGAACGCTCTCCTCATCTACACGCCCGCCTCGCCGGGCCTGATGATCCCCTCCGCTGGATACACGTTCACCTGGAACGGTCTCCTCGGCGGTGGTGCTCTTGCCACGCGCATCTCGCGCATGCGCATGGATCACCTCAAGAGTGACCGCATCGAGATCGAAATGGCCTTCGATCAGAAGCTCGTCGCTGCCGATCTCGGCGCGATGTTCCTGACCGCGGTCAGCTGATCCCTCGCTGGGCGTCCTGCTGTCATATCAGGCAGGGCGCCCGGCTACCTCTCCCCACCCCATACCGAACAAACTCATGGCACTACGACACTGGAAACAACGGTTCGAGGCTGACGCCGACCTGATCTTCTCCAAGCGGATGAAGCTCGGCTGCTGCGGTGTCGATGTTGTGAACCCCGGTGACATCGTCACCGAAGACATGAAGGCCGCGCTCGGCCGCAATCGACTCCGACTCTGGTGGGAGGCGAAGCGCATCGAGCTTGCCAACTTCGACGGCGACCGCGGCCGCGTGGTCACCCGCGACGACCTTGAGCAGGAACGACTCGACGCTGATCACAATCTCGGTGGCCCGTCCGTGGCGCCTAGTGTCGAGCCTGTCGTCAAGCCGAAGTCCAAGTCGAAGTCCAAGAAGAACCCCTTCTGATGCCGAAGTCCAGCAAGGAGCAGATCCGAATCGTCATCGAGGGAATCGACTCTGATGCCGAGCAGGTGATCAGGAAGCTGACGCTGGACGTAGTCGCCAACCTCACCAAGGCGCCGTCGCAGGGCGGCACCCCCGTCGATACCGGCTGGGCTCGAGCCAACTGGATAGCCAACGTCTCCAGCCCGTCGACCGATGTTGTTGGCTCGCCTGGCCAGGCTGGTCCTGCACGCGCAGCCCAAGCTGCGAGCCTCGGCCGCGTGCTTGGCTACAAGCTCGCAGCTGGCCCCGTGTTCATCTCGAACAACGTCCCGTATATTATCCGCCTCAATGACGGAAGCAGCAAGCAGGCCCCCGCAGGCTTCGTCCAAGCGGCGATCCAGCTGGCTGTCCTCCAACTCCGCGCAGCTATATGACGTCCGTCACTCTCAACGAGGCCCGCGAGGCCATCTACACCCGCTTCGTCGCACAGACGTCGCTGGCCTCGAGTGCGTACACGTTCGCGAGCGAATCCTTCAAGCCCGCGGCAGATCTGCCATGGGCTCGAGTCACTGTCGCGCACGAGGCCGGGGAGCAAGACTCTCTGGGCAAAGCGGGCGACCGTAAGTACCTGCGCCGCGGACGAGTCCTCGTCCAGCTCTTCGGCCCAGTCGACCAGGGCCTGCGCGCTCTGGACCTACTGGCGGATGCAACGCGGGACATCTTCGAGGGCACGCAGTTCAGCGGGCTCTATTTCGTCAGCGCAGACGTTCGAGAGTCTGGACAAGACGGCGAGTGGTTTCAGCTCGTCATCGACGCACCCTTCGACTACCAGGAAATCAAGTAACCCCTCAAGGAGCCCATCATGGCACGTTCACTTACAAATAACCTCGCGATGGCCGTGGCCATTGAATCGAGCATCGGCACGCTGCCTGCGACTCCTCTCTGGGTCAAGCTCGAGCCGAACAGCATCGGCGCCTACGGCGCAACGATCACCACAATTCCCCGTAACCCGATCTCTAACACTCGCCAGCAGCGGAAAGGGTCCACGACGGACCTCGACTCGACTGTCGAGTGGGAAGGCGACCTCACCAAGGACCATGCTCTTTCATTCGCTGAAGGCTTCGTCTTCGCGACACGCCAGAGCAGCGGAGTCATGGAGCGGATCCAAGCTGGCGCCGACTACGAGAACCTCGTGGCTGTCAACGCGACCAACGCCTATGCCCATGACGCGCTCTCCGCGGCGCTGGTGCAGGACACGCTGGTCTTCGTCCGCGGCATGACCACGACGGCAAACAACGGCCTGAAGGAAGTGGCGGCCTCGAGCACCACGATCCTGACGATCGTCGAAGGCGCAGCGCCGACGGACGAGACGCCCGCGATCGCCACCGGCGCACGCATGGACGTCGCTGGCTTCCGACTGGCTGATGCCACGTGGGACGACACGGCCAAGGCTGTCGGCTCGAGCGCAACGGACCTTTCCACGCTCGGCCTCTCGGTGGGCCAGATGCTTCGCGTCGGCTCCGACGTCAACGCGCTCGCAGGTGGGCAGCTCGTCGGCCGGATCATCGCGATTACCTCTGCGATCATCACCCTCGACAAGGTCCAGAACCTCGGCGTCTCGACGCTGAACGGTGGCGGCAACGTGACATCGACCGCAGCGGACATCCTTTACGGGCAGTTCATCAAGAACGTGGCAGTCAGTGACGCCAACTTCCTGACCCGCTCGTTCCAGTTCGAGCTGGTCTACGATGATCTCCAGAACCCGGCCGGGACCGGCGACGAGTACGAGTATGCTATCGGCAACCTCTGCAACGAGATGGTCTTCAACATGCCCGGCCAGGACAAGGCGACCGTCAGCTTCGGCTTCATCGGCACCAATGCCGACGACATCACCGTGACGCGCAAAGGAAACTCGGCCAACTCGGTCGACCCGGTGCAGACCGCGGCGTTCAACACCGCGGCCAGCTTCGCGCGTCTCAACATGACGGACACCTCCGAGGTCTCCCTCGGCGCGTGCTTCAAGTCGCTGACCCTGACGCTGGGCAACGAAGTGTCACCCGAGAAGTGCCTGGGCACGCTCGGCGCGCTCTTCATGAACACCGGCAACTTCACTGTCGGCCTGGACGCCGAGCTGCTCTTCACCGACAGCGACCTCGCCCAAGCCGTCAAGGATAACCAGACGGTCACGATGGACATGCTCCTCAACAACGACGACGGCGCCATCGGCCTCGACATCCCGTCGATGACTCTTGGCGACGGCACGAAGTCCTACCCGGTGAACGAGTCGATCAAGATCTCGGTCACCGGCTCGGCATTCGCTGACGAGACCCTGAACACCTCGATCGGAATTACGGAATTCCCGTACTTCCCCGCGGTCGCCTGATCTGTTAGAACATGGGAGCGGTGATCCGATTACCGCTCCCATTCGCCTCACCCTATTTCCCCCAAGGAAACGACCATGTCTCAATTCGGACAACTCAAAGCTCTCCACGTCAAGGACGGCGATACCGCTGAATTCTTCCTCTCCGAGCTGGAGGGAATCCCGGTGCTCACCTGCAAGCCTGCGACGAACATCAACAAAGCCTTCCTGAACGCAGTCATGCGTGCGAGCAAGCAGGCGTCTCGAGTGGCCAAGGCCAAGCGGAGTCTCAAGGGCAAGCAAGACGAGACCGTGACGCAGGCCGCGATCGAGAAGGCCCGCATGGACGACATCGAACTCTTCGTCGAACACATCGTGATCGGCTGGGAAGATGTGGTGAATCAGGATGGGGCGCCCGTCGAGTTCACGGCAGACAATTGCCGAGAATTCCTTCAGGCCATCCCGCCCGAGATGTTCACCGAGCTTCGCCTCTTCTGCCTGGACATCCGCAACTTCCGACCCGAAGCCGCTGGCATGGACCCCGAAGAGCAGGAGACACTCCAGGGAAACTGAAAGAGCGGCTGCTCTGGGAGCTGGAATATGACCAGAAGTCCCACGCTTTCGACCAACATTGGTCCCAGAACGTGCCGCTCAACAGGGGGCTCCAAGAGTTCATCGACTCGGAGCCCGAACTGGAACCCTTCGAGGGAATCTACCTTCGGGCATTCTGGCGCCTGATCACCGAACGGCGAGGCGGCCCCGTGATTCCATACAGCGAGATCGAGAAATACGCTGCCCGGCAGGGTCTCGATTCTGATATGATCGAGACATTCTGCGAAGTAATTTGGAGCCTCGACCGAGCGCATACCGACTGGGCCCGAGCTGAACAAAAACGAGCACAATAACTCATGGTCAATTTCTTCATCAACGTCATAGTCGACCCGAAGCGTGTCAAAACGGGAACGGCAACTGCACGTCGAGAGCTGGACAAGACCACGAAGACGTCGGACAAGCTCGGCAAGTCGCTCCGGCGCGCCTTCGGGCTCATCGGCGGCGGCCTACTGCTGCGCAGCTCGATCGGGATCCTGGCTGCCTTCTCGCAGGAGATGAGCACCGTGGGCGCTGTCTCCAATGCTACCGGAGCCGAGCTGGCGATGCTCGAGGAACGTGCGCTGTCTCTTGGCAAGACTACGAGATTCACCGCGACCGAGGCAGCTAAGGGGCTGACCGAGCTGGCTCGAGCTGGTCTCTCCGTGGACCAAGCCAACAAATCTATCGGTACGTCTCTCACGCTGGCGCAGGCTGGCGGAGTGTCCATCGCGGACGCTGCGGCGATCACCACCACGGCGCTGAAGGTCTTCAACATCGCGGCCGCGGATTCCGAGCGAGTGGCTGACACTCTCGTCATCGCAGCCAACAGCGCCAAGACCAACGTCAACGAGCTGGGCCAAGCGTTCACCTTCGTGGCGGCCAACGCCAACGATCTAAACATCTCAATGGAGGACACCACCGCGGCGCTCGGCGTGCTGGCGGAAGGTGGGCTCACCGCAACGCGAGGCGGCACCGCACTCCGCTCGGTCCTGCTCGGCCTGGCTGCGCCCACGCGCGAGGCAGAGGCAGCGATCCTCGGCGCTGGGCTCTCACTTGCCGACGTCGACATTCAGGTGCGCGGGCTGGTTCCCGTACTCCAGACGCTGTCCGATGCCCAGCTCGACTCCGGCGAGAAGGCGGCGATCTTCGGCAAGCGGTTCTCCGCGGCCTCGTCGATCCTCTTCAACAACCTGGACAAGTTCGACCAGATCACCGACAGCTTCAAGGAGCTGGGCGGCGAAGCGCAGCGCGTCGCGGACGCAATGGATGACAATCTGAACGGCGCGCTACTGCGAGCCAGGTCTGCCTTCCAGGGCCTGATCCTCTCCATCGGACAGAGCGGCGGGCTCGAGACGCTCACCACGCTGGCCAACGGCACGGCCGTCGCGTTCAACTTCCTCGGCGACAACGTCGAGGCGCTCGGCGTTTCTTTCGGCGTTCTGGCAGTGGGCTTCGCGCTGACCAAGATCGGATTCCTCACGACGACCACCATCTCATTTGGAGCGACTGCCGCGTACATCGCGAACAGCGGCGCAGCCTCTGCGCTGGCCGTCGCGCACACCGGGCTCGGCGTCGCAGCACTGAACGCGGCCGCTGGCCTGAAGGCCGCTGCGATCGCCGCTGCTACGAACCCGTTCGGCGTACTGGTGATCGGAGCCACCGCAGCGTTCGTCGCCATAAAGGAGCTGACCGAGATCCTGGACTTACAAGCTAAAGCTCGTGAGGCCGTCACAGCGGGCAAGTTCTTCGACCTGACGGAATTCGCCGTGGCAAACGAGCGCGTAAGGGATATCACCGATGACATCAAAGGCTACGCCACGCAGCTCAAGGAAGGGTCAATCACTCAACAGCAGTTCGCGCTCCTCCTCAAGACCTCGGCTGGCACGCTCGAGTTCTATAGGAACGAGGTCGACCGCCTCTCTGGTACGACTGAGAAGGCGAAGCAGAAGCAGCGCGATCTGATCGACGCGACCGAGGAGCTGAACCTGGCCTTCGGAGCCTCCAAGCAGAACCTCCAAGATCAGGCTACACTGCTGGGCTTCGGTAACCAAGAGCGCGAGATCCAGTCCGAGCTGCTGAAGGAGATCCAGGCGATCCAAGAAGCAGGTGGACCGGAGCTGACCGACGAGCAGAATGCAGAGCTGGAGGCGCTGCTGCGCAGCAACCAGGCGCTCGAGGATCGCGCCGACGCACTCGACAGCATCCGCGGCCCACAGGAAGAATTCATCCGCGAGCTGTCCGCTCTACAGGGGCTCCTTGCGGACGGCACCATCGACTCGAAGGAGTTCGACACGGCGATCGGTGCGCTGGCCAGCAGCACAGAGGGCATCGACTTCAGCAACCTCGAGCTTCCCGAAGGGCTTGGCGCAGACGTTGACTTCGAGGCACAGATCGCTGGCATCCAAGCAGTGATCGACGCAGAGCTTGCGCGAATCGAGACCGAGCAGCTTCGCAACAGCATCATCGACCAGATCATCGGCAACGAGGCCCGACTGGCCGAGTCGCAGGTGATTCTAAAGCAGCTCTGGGATGATGGCACGATCAGCGCCGATCAGTACGCCATAGCGATTGACGAGATCAATACCAAACTGAACCCGCTCACCGAGTCGCAGAAGAGCCTGGCCGAAACGCTGAACTCGATCAAGGGCCCGCAAGAGGACGCCCAGCAACGGTTCGCCGATCTTGGCATCCTGCTGAGAGAAGAGAAGATCACGATCGACGAGTACAATGCAGCGGTGGGTCGGATGGATCCTGCGCTGCTCGGCGCATCCGCCTCCGTCGGCAGCCTGACCGAGCAGCTCGGATCGGGACTCCTCGACGGGCTCAAGGCCGGAGTCGCCGGGATCACAGACGTAGCAGGTGCTGCCGAGTCGCTCGCCGTGAACAGCTTCGGAGCTGCTGAAGATGCTCTCGTCTCTTTCATCACGACGGGCGAGGCTGACTTCGAGGCATTCGTCGACGGCTTCCTCGAGGACCTCGCGCGCCTGATCGCGAAGCAGGCGCTCTTCGGGCTGATCTCCTCCTTCGGTGGCGGCGGCCTCGTCGGAGCTGCTGGCGCAACCATCCCTGGATTCGCGAAAGGTGGCGACTTCGACGGGACCACCCCATTCATCGCTGGCGAGGAAGGTCCCGAGCTGATCATGCCCAAGGGCGCGGGCAGCGTGAAGACCGCGGCCGAGACCGCTGGCCTCGCGACGGCGGCGGCTGCTCCGGCTCCGCAGGTGAACGTCACCGTCCTGAACAGCTCGAGCCCAGAAGACACGATCTCGGCCATGAGCAGCGCACAAGGAACGCAGCTCATCATGAACGCGATCCAGTCAAATCCCTCCATCATCAAGAACAGCCTCCAATAATGGTCTTCAACAGCGGAACAGGAATCACCGATCACATCGACATGCTTGACAAGCTGATCGAAGTAATCACGTCGCGCAACCTCACCGCTGTCGCGATCAACGCGGGCGGCACTGGCCACGCCATCGGCGACGTGATCGAGATCACGGCCACCGGCGCCACGTCCACGATCGTCGCGCAGCTCGAGGTCACAACCCTTTCCGGCTCGGTGATCAGCGGCATTCGCATCTACCGCGGCGGCGCGTACACCGTCGACCCGACGACCATCGTGGCCAACCCGCAGAGCGCCACGTCCGGATCTGGCACCGGCGCTACCTTCGACCTGACGTTCTCCGCAGCCACGTGGGCTGTCAACCGGAGATCGCAGCAGGCAGCCAGCGCAGCTATCGGGACCGCAGGCACCGGCTACACCGTGGGCGACGTGCTGACAGTTGTGGACGGATCCGCAGGCGTGCGAGGCGACGGCGACGCAGCAGGCACCGTCGCCAGCGCGGCAACGTTCACCGTCGCCACGATCTCCGGCGGCGGCGGAACTGGTCCCGTGGCATCCGTCACGCTGGCCACCGAAGGCAATTACGAGGAGACGCCCACCAACGACGCGACCGTTACCGGCGGCACAGGTACAGCCTGCGAGCTGACCGTCACCTACGAGGACCCGCCGCAGACCGACTCCGATTTCCAGGTGGCCATGCTTCAGGGCGAGGGCCTCGCGGGCGCGGACGAGATCCATGTCGCGATCAAGGCTTACACCCAAGCCAGCGGATTCGACTTCGCGTTCAACTGGGGACTCTACGGGACCACCGGCTACAGCTCGACGCTGCCTCTTCACCAGCAACTCGGCATCAACGCGGACCAGATCAACACCAGCACCGGCGCGCTTCCCGCCGCCGACAATGGATCATACCTCGTTCTGAAAAATAACGACGCCGATCCAGATATGGCATGGTGGATCCACCACAACGGGCGCAGGATTGTGATAGTGGTGCGCGTCGAGGGCTCGAGCACGGTGCAGTACAGCTCCGCCTACATGGGCTTCGTCAACCAGCTGGCGACGAGTACGGAGTACCCTTACCCGCTTCTCGTGGGCAGTGGCACGAACGACAAGAACCGTCTCTGGACAGAGGTCTCGCTGCTCTCCGGCGGCATCGTCGAGAGCATTCAGAACGCCACCGCCGACCCGCTCGGCCCGCTCTACCTCAAGTACCCTGATGGCAACTGGCGCGCGCACACTAGCACCGGCAGCTCGAGCGCAGTAAACCGCGGGCTCGAAACCGAGTGGGGCGTCTACCCGTTCATGAACCCTGGACAGATCGGCGCTCCGAAGCAGATCGTCTCGAATACGACTCGGCTCGGATACGCCTTCGGCACCAAGCCCATCATCCCCGTATCTGGCGTGCCCGGCACCGAGACGGTGCTGCTCAAGCCCACGCCGGGCACTGGGTCGGACTACTACCGACTCGTGCAGCCAGTGCTGATCCAGGCCGAGAGCGGCGGCGCACCGCTGTTATATAAGATGCTCGGCGAGATCGACGGCGTCTTCTGGTTCAACCGCGGCAACAACGCGATCGTCTCCGAGGATCGCATGGAGCTTGGCACCGAACGCTATCTGATTTTCCAGAACGGCAACCGCACGCAAAACTGGAGCTACTTCGCTCTGAACGAGGACTAACCCCCATGGCATACTCAACAGGCAGCGCCACAGATCTCGGCGACCTTCTTTCAAAGCTCGACATCTTCCTCGTGGCAAACGGATGGACGCAGGACGACTTCGACGACGGCGCCTCGGTGGCTGGCGAGGGCTTCACCAACTGGACCAAAAACACCATGTCTATCGGCATGAAGTGGATTGCCAACTCTCCGAACAACCTGTCGCTCCACCAAGCTACAGCACACTCCGGCAGTGGATTCCCCGGAACGCATACCAACGACAGCGGGAACGGATACAACGCAGCCTTCGGTACGGACGCCAACCTCGAGACAGAGCGAGGAGTCAACACGATTGGCGACGGTCCATTCATCAGTTATCACTTCTTCGAGCAGGACGCAAGCCCGGCCTACGTTCACGTCGTCGTCGAGATCGAGTCCGAAGTCTTCCGCCATTTCGGCTGGGGAGAGATGGACAAATTCAATGACTGGACCGGCGGCGAATACTGCTACGGACACTACCAGGAAGAGTCTACGACCTCCTCCCCTGTCGACAGCAACAACTGGATTCTTATGCCTGCCTGGCAGGCGGCGACGGCGACGTCGACTGTACGCAGAGGTCCGACAATCCACGCAGAGGGTCTACCGCATCAACTCGCAGTCGGAGAGAAGTGGCTGATGCACGCTGGCAGCATCGGCGCGCAGACGTCGCAGGCAAACTGGACAGACTCCGCTGGCGAGAATAAGCAGATCACCACCGGCGGCTTCCAGGGCGGACCAGACGCATTCCCGCTGGGGCAGTTCGAGGCTGACGTGGCGACTGGCCATATCCCGATGTACCCGCTCACGCTCTGGACCTACGACTACCCGAACGACTTCGCCTACTTCCTCGGAAGTATCCCCGACGTCCGCGGCGTCTCGATGTTCAATTTCACCCCCGGCCAGGAAGTTACAGTCGGCTCCGATGTCTGGGTCATGTTCCCAGCGTCGAGACGTACCGAGGACAGCATCATCAACCGTACATACTACAGCGGCATCGCCTACCGGAAGGTCACTGCATAATGGCGACGTTCGCAGGCCAGGTGGGCTCCAACTCTGGGGCCATCGCATATCGCGTATCCACGCCCGCGAGCGTGTCTACGCAGGCGTACTCGCGGGACACGACAGACTTCACCCTGCTCGACATCGTCCCAGACTCTACGCTTCCGCAGACATTCGTGCAGGGTCCGGGGAAGCCGAGCTTCGTGAACGGCAACGCCTTCGTCGCGCTCTGGCAGGACCTCGTCCAGCCGGAGTTCTTCGAGAACTTCCACGTCATCCCGCGGAGCTTCGATTTCGGAAACATCCTGTCGACGCAGACTTCTCCGATCGAAGTGTTCAGCGGATACCGCAAGGAGTTCCATACGTGGTCCAGCTTCACGAACAATGCAGGTGCAGGCACTGAGATTACCGGGATGCCGACACTGCCCACCACGATGAACCCGCTCGCCGGATACGCGATGACCCTCGAGGTCAGCACGTCCGGCAACCCTTCGGTCGACGACGACCTCGCCTTCGTCTTCGACTTCGGCGGCGACACGATCAACGTGCCGATCGTGCTGAACCGCATCGTGCTCTTCCCGGTGCGCCCCGAGATCCCGTACACCGAGCGGCTCCAGTTCAATACGGACGTCCTCGGCATGGAGTCCGGCAAGGAGCAGCGGATCAAGCTGCGCAAGAACCCACGACAGTTTTTTGACTGGCGCGTACGCACCGACGACGGCACCTTCGACCGCAGCAGGTTAGAGGCTCTGATGTTCGATTGGCAGGGACGCACCTGGGGAGTTCCGCTCTGGCACGAGTCCACCCCGATCACCGTGGCAGTTACCGCTGGCGCGCTGACGATCAACGTGGGCTCAACGGCCAACGCAGACTACCGCGTCGACGAGCTGGTCATGATCTTCACGAGCGCCACCGAGTTCGACGTTCAGACCATCTCGAGCTTCACGTCCACGACTATCACTCTGAAGAACGCGACACTCGGAAGCTACGCAGTGGGCGCAACGGTCGCGCCGCTTCGGACGGGCAACCTCTCTCGCAGCGTCGGCGCGTCTCGCTTTATCAGCGGCGACCAGACGCTGAACGTAGCCTTCCGGATCCTCGACAACGATTCTAACCTGGCAGACACTGCGGGCTTCAGCACGTACAACTCGAAGGTCCTGCTCGACACGTGCAACGTGATCCGCGGCAGCACCATCTCCGAGAGCTACCTGCAAGACATCATCGTGATCGACAATGGCACCGGGCTCACGACGCAGGACAGCCCATGGGTCAACGGCAAACGAGCCACGAAGCTGACGCTTCGTGCGTCCAGTAAGGCGGAGGTATGGGATCTGCGCCAACTGATGCACGCACTCGCGGGGCGTCAGGTTTCGTTCTACGTGCCCACGTTCGGCAAGGACCTCCTCGTCGATCAACCGCTGGCGAGCGCGTCGCAGGATCTAGTGGTTACCAACGTAGGCTACACGCAGTTCGTCCGCACCCGCGCGCCGCGGAACCATATCTGGCTCCGCCTGCTCGACGGCACCGTGATCACCCGCGAGATCACCAGCTCCGTAGAGACCACCACGCTGATCGAGACGCTCGAGCTTGGCAGCGCATGGGGCCAGGACATCGCGATCGCAGACATCGACCGCATCTCATATCTCGAGGAGGTCCGCTTCAACTCCGACGAGATCGCCATCGAGCACGTTCGCGGAGAGCGACAGGTTTATTTCTCCGCGCCCATCATCTCTACCTTCGACTGAGCTACCCCCATGGCATTCTCCACTTACGAAGAAGGGCAGGAATCATCCGCCCCGATCGAGCTTTACACCTTCACCATCGGCGCCGTGATCTCCCGCTGGACCAGCGCCGAGGACGATGTCACCGAGGCGGCCGACGTCTTCACGGCGATTCCCATCTCGAGATCAACGATCAAGGGCGGCGGTCCTGATACTCGAAAAGAGAATCTCGTAATCACTGTCGCGGGCAACAACTCTGTCGCGTCTCAATTTATCAACAGCGTCCCCGGCGGATCGGCGACGCTGAAGATCGAGCGGATCCAACGCAGCGACGGCCCGACCTTCGAGGTGGTGACGATCTTCAATGGCAAGATCGCATCGGTCGCTTTCCAGAAAAAGGGACGCGAGGCGAAGATCAAAGTGGTTCCCCTGGTCACCGCGCAATCAAAGCCCATCCCGAACCACACCTACCAGGCTCTCTGCAACCACGTGCTCTACGACGACATCTGCGCCGTCGACGACACGGACCCGACCTATCGCCTGTCCACGGCTGCGGTTACGGCGGTCAGCGGCAACACGATTACGGTCACAGGTGCAGACGGCGGCGGAGATGGTTACTACACTGGCGGCTGGGTCGAGTCCTCTGGCTCGTCTGACCGCAGGCTGATCCTCGATCAGACCGGCACCGTACTCACCCTCCTCCTCCCCTTCGCGACCTCCCCACTCTCGACCAACGTCACCGTCTTCGCGGGCTGCGATCACGCGATCAGCACCTGCTCGAGTAAATTCTCGAACGTCGCAAATTTTGGCGGCTTCGCATGGGTCCCGAGCAAGAACGTCTTCGCGACTGGGATCCGTATCTAAATGAAACTTTCAAAGATTCAGAAGATCTTCCTCAAGTGGGAGAGTGACCATGCGGCGAAACGTCGCGGCGGCTTCTGGCTGACGCTGCTCTTCCAGATCGTGCTCTTCGTGGCGGTCGAGCTGCTCCGGCCCAAGCCCGAGATCGAAGACGCGAAGCCCGCTGGGCTCGGCGACTTCTCCTTCCCTACCGCGACCGAGGGCCGCGTCATCCCGCTGCTCTGGGGCACCGTCCGCGTCGACGGTCCCAACGTCGTCTGGTACGGAGATCTCGAGCAGATAGCGATAACCGAGAAAGTGCAGACGGGCATGTTCTCCAGCGAGCGCGTCACAAAGGGCCACCAGTACGAGATCGGGCTTCAGTTCGCGATCGCCCGCGGGCCCGTGGACAAGATCCTTGGCCTCTGGATCGGAGATGACAAGGTCTGGACTGGCAGCGTCGTCCACGATGGGACCTTCACGGTCGACGATCCCGAGCTGTTCGGCGGCGAAGAGAACGGCACCGGCGGATTCAAAGGGACGATGAAGTTCCATTCTGGGACCTCGACACAGACGGCCTCGAGCTACCTCTCGACGTTCCAGCAGCAGACCGGCGTCACACCCGCCTACCGCGGCACGTGCTACATCGCGCCCAGCACCGAGAACTGGTGGGTGGGCAACTCGACCACCCTCAAGCCTTGGAAATTTGAACTTCAGAGGATACCCAACGGGCTCTCGCTCGCTGGTGGTATCGAAGTGGTGAACACGCTCGACGCCAACCCGGCCAACGTGATCTACGAGATCATGACAAACACCGAGTGGGGCTTGGGATACGCAGTCGCAGACATCGACACGACCAACTTCACGACAGCAGCCACCACGCTCGAGGCGGAGGGCGCGGGCTTCTCCATGCTGCTGACCTCTGCGCGAGAGGCTTCGGAAGTCATCCGCCTGCTAGAAGAGCAGATCGACGGGCTGATCCGATTCAATCAGGCGAGCGCCAAGTGGGAGATCAAGCTGGCTCGAGCCGACTACACTCCCGGCACTATGCCAGAGGTCACGGTCGACAACCTCGTCGAGTTCGTGAGCTACTCTCGAGGCACGTGGGACAACACGTCGAACCATGTTCGCGTGCAGTTCGTCGACCGCACCGACGAGTATAAGCAGACGTTTGCGATGGCCCAAGATACCGCCAACGTGCGGATCCAGGACGTCGACATCTCGGTGACAAAGAGCTACCCCGGAGTCATGGACCGCACGCAGGCGAACAGCCTCGCATGGCGCGACCTCCGCGCGCTGTCCTATCCGCTGGCGAAGGCTTCTCTCGTGGTCGACCGCACGTTCTGGGATTTTCTTCCCGGCGACGTGATCGAGTTCACCCACGCATATCTGGGCCTCGCGCGCCTGCCTATGCGCATCACGTCGATGGATTTCGGCGAGTTGGAAAATAACCGCATCCGGATCGAGGTCGTCCAGGATGTTTTCTACACGGCGACCCCGAGCTTCTCGGACCCTACGTCCACCAACTGGACGAGCCCGGACGACAACCTGATCGCCTATCCGTCAGACGAGCAGCTGATCTTCGAGGCTCCTCGAGCTATCGTGCGACGCAACGTCTTCACCGGCGGCGCGCTGGTGAATAGCCTCATGGCTGCGGGACGCAAGGCCGGATCCGAGATCACATTCGATCTACGCGAGCGGCACTCCGCATCCACGCCCAGCGGAGTATACACCACGATCGGCACCGGCGTCCAGTTCGTCAAGATCGGCCAGCTGAATGCTGCACTCAATACGAAGAGCGCATATCCGCTGACCACGCTCTCGCTGACCGCGACTCCCGATACGCAGGCTGCGCTCATCGGAGCCTTCGGCACGCCCACCGACACGACCGAGCTGGGCACTACGCTCTTGAACTTGTGCGTCGTCGACGACGAGTTCATACTGGTGACCACCGCGGTCGCCAACGGCGGACTCGTGGATCTCGGAAACGTCTACCGCGGAGTGCTCGACTCTGTGCAGGCAGACCACGCCAGCGGCGCTGACGTCTTCGTACTCATGGCTGGCTCGACCGTCAGCGACAGCGCGCTGCCCGAGACGGACAACGTCCACGGACTCTTGATCCCCACCGGCTTCAGCTCGGAGCTGACAGAGGCATCGGCCGCGGTGGTCTCGTTCACGATGGACAAGCGTATCAGACGCCCATACGCGCCGAGCTGGCTGTCTCTGAACGGAGTGGCATGGGATACGACGAACGTCGTCCTCGAGTTCGGCGGCACGGCAGCAGAGGACTGGAGCGTCGACACGGTGCTGCGCAGGCGAGACTACCGCCTCGCTGATGACGGCAACGAGATCGACGGACTGACCACCGACGCCGAGACGCTCGACGCGACCTTCCCGCTGGCGCATGCCACAGACCATGATCTCGTTGTGGTACACGATCCAGGAGGCACGGCCGACGCGATCCTCTCCGCAACGATCAGCGGCACGACGCACTCGCTGCTGCGGATCACCATCCTTCAGGCGCTCTCCGGAGCCGTCCCTACGGGCGATCTCCAGTGGACATGGACCGCGAGCCACACCGACGGCGGAGAGACGCTGACGAGCCGACAGAGCCTCGTACACGCCGCCTCGCTGACGACCGCGCTCACCGGCCAGTTCGAGTTCGGTCTGCTCTCCTCGTCTGGCGCGTCCGCTGTCTACACGGCAACGGTCAATGGTAATTACGTGTTCACGCTCTCGAGCGCATTCGGCGGCGGATCCGGCCCGATCGAGTACCGTCTCAACGCGGGAGCATGGACGACGCTTGTCACGTACGGCGGCACCACCGGAACCATCGTGGGCGTGGTCGCCACCGACACAATCGAAGTCCGCGACACGGCGACCGATACCGGCTTCCTCAAGCAGCTGGACCTCAACGCACCAGGCGCAGGCCAGAACGGCTTCGCCATCCTCGAATGACCCCACCCATGAACGACCAGGACTTACGCGACCTCATTCAGGCAGAGGTCGACGCGCACCGGCCCGCCACCAGCAACGTGCAGGACGTCGTACGCACGGCAGTCCACGAGACCCTCACATCTCTGGGCATGGACGTCGCAGACCCGCTCGAGCTTCAGCGCGATCTTGCCTTCGTTCGCGATCTGAGGCGCGCCAGCGACACGGTGAAGACCCGAGGTATTCTGATCCTCGTCGGTCTCGTTGTGAGCGCATTGGCGGGCGCAGCATGGCTCGGCTTCAAGGCGTCCATCAATTCCTAGTTTGTCAGTTCAGAATCAGCCGGTGCAACTACCTGTCATGAAACAACTTACGTCGGAACTGAGGCCAGAACTGAAAACTGGGAGTCAGCCCAAGTCCCCACGATTTCAGCACCGGCAGCTATGAGGCCCTCAATTCTATATACCCCTCTAGTTTTATAGAGGGGTTAGTATATGAGTTGAATCCCGCTTCCTGATACCGTGAGGGCCGATTCCTGTAGGTCGACCCGGTGGGCAACAGTCAGCCGAAGATAGTAGAGCACTCGTGAGGTCTTGGGGGATCTCTCGAGGGTGGAGGTGAGGGAGCTGGGCCTTCGGGCTTGGCTCCCTCTTTTTTTTTCGACAAACACTCGACCGCACTCTCCGGAGTGGGGTAAGGTATCAGCGTCACCGAAACGAAACCACCAACCGGAACCCACCATGAAGAACCTCCACAAAAAGCCGCTCGCCCTTCTGCTCTCCATCTCCGACCAGCCTGCCGAGTACACCATCGCCGGAAACGGTCGCGCCCGTTCGGCCGACGAGCTGGGCCTGGAGCGACGAGGCTATGTCACCATCCCTGACCGAGACTTCGGTGGCAGCAGCGTCGCTGGCGACCCGAAGTCCGCCTTCGTCACCGAGAAGGGACAGAAGCTGGTCGACCGCTTCTACAAGCGCATCGGACTGTAAGAAGCCCCTCAAGTTCCACATCACCACCAGCCGATACCACAGTTATGAAAACCACCACCTCCTTCCGCACTGACCTCCCGACCCACCAGGGTCTTCGCACCGTCGCCTTCACCGTCGACGGCGAGCCCATCGACTTCGGCGCGGCCATCGGCGACGACGAGCCCGACTACATCGTCGAGATCTCGACCGAGACCGAAGGAGCCCGCGCTGGTGCTCTCGTGGTCCTGAAGTCCAAGGCCGCCGAGCGCATGGGCTACCGCCGCCGCCCGATGCTCCTCCGCGTTGTGGTTCGCCCGACGGGCGGCCGCCGCGGAATGTTCGACGGAGCCTACCTCGCGACCAGCGACAGCCGATGGCCGTTCGAGACCCCTGTCCCGATTCACGACCGCTTCGAGAACTAGACTCAAGTCCGCCTGACCATCTGACGATAACTCTGCCATGCCCACCATCAACTACACCGCGCCCAAGAACAGCACCGTCTCCGTCTACCAGTCCTGGGGACTCGACGAGACCGTCGGCCACCGCCTCCAGTTCGCCTCGACCGCCGCAGCCTACCGCGCAGCCTACCGCGGAGCATGCCTGGCAGCGTACGCTGGCAGCCTCGACCTCCAGCGTGACGCGCAGCTCGAGGAACTCTTCGTCCTCCTCCAGAACGACAGCCACGCCGATGGCTGGGTCGAGGCCACCGGCGCGCAGGACGGCTGGCCCGTCAAGGTCCTTGGCTGCTCGCTCTCCACGGGCGACCTTCTCGAGATCACCACCGGAAGCTCGAGCCGCCGCTTCGCGGTTCTTACGACTGGCTTCCTCGAAATCTAAGCAGCACCTCAAGTCCGCCTGACCATCTGACGATAACACCATCATGAAGAACATCATCGCAACCGCCGCCGCACTCCTCGCACTCTCGTCCTGCACGTCGATCACTCCCCAAGCGGGCTACCGCAACGCGCGAGGCTACGAAGCAGGCACTGGCTACCAGCTTGGCGCTGGCGCACGAGTCTCTGAGGATCTTGGCCCGGTATCGCTAGAGGGCTCCGTCATGAGCTGGACAGACCACGGCGGAGAAAACGACCAGTTCGTGAACCGCAGCACGACAGACATCGAGTCCGACGCCGTGCAGTTCTCTGCTGGTGCGAGCGTCCCCGTCATGAGCGGGGACGGCTGGGACGTGGCGCTCGGCGCTGGAGTGGCCTATCAGCGGTCACGCATCGGGGTAAATCTCTCGTACGCTGGCACGTACAGCGACACCGCCGAGGAGTGGACTGCCTACGGAGAGCTGGCGTTCCGCCGCGACAATGGCCTGATGGTAGCTCTGCGCCTGGACGAGTCGCTGGACGTTGGCGCCCAATCTGTATTCACGACCGATCCAGGTGGCAGAGGCGCAACGCTCCTGATTGGCTGGACATTCGGCAACTAATGTTTGCCTTTGCGCGAGGGTGGGGTATGCTGTTGGTGCCATGAAAGAAACGAACCACATCACCGCGCCTTGCGCATACGCAGCGAGCCACGGCCTTCTCGAACTGGACCGTCGCGTTCAGATCCGCCAGACGCTTCGCAGCGCTGGCTTCAGCCTCAAGGCCCACGACGAGATCACTCGCGAGCTGCGCGAGCAGGCTGCGCAGGACTGCCTGGACGCGAGCAAGGAAGCTAGAGACAACGGCGACCACGAGGCCGCCGTCACGTGGGCACGTGCCTACGCCCGCCAAGAATGGTACTCCAAGGAGCGCAACTAATATGCAAAAGCGAATTCAACTAAACGAGTACAAGCTCGTCCGCGACAGCGAGCGCGCTGTCCTCCTCTCGGTCTCGATGTTCGAGGCCGACCCGGCGGGCTCCGGCATGGTCCCCTTCCAGCGCGAAGCCTGGATCCCGAAGCAGATGATCTTCGGCAACCCGTTCACGGGCGAGCCCATCTCGATCTGCGAGTGGCTGGCGAAGGACCGCGATCTCATGGGTAGGGGCATGCAGTTCCCCGCATGAAAGATCACGCACTCGTCGGCAAGGGAGTTATCTTCCTCGGCACCGGCAATCGCATCGGCCGCTTCGGCGGCATCGTGCGAAAGGTCACCATGACCCGCGGCACCAAGGCCCGCCCGTCGACGATCAAGACGATCGTCGTCCAGCGTCCCGGTGGTCCCGGCTCGATCAACGGCAAGAGCTATTCCGCGCGGTGCGGAGGCGATCGTATCAGGTTGGTGCCTGACGAAATCATTGGCGTTTCGTGGTTCGGAAAGCTCCGGACTCTCGACGAGTTCCTCGGAAAGGTGCTATGATCCATGTATGAACATCTCCAGACGCATCCTCCGCCGCTGGCACCCGCGCCTGCGAGAGTTCCTATCCCAGCTTGACGAGAGCGGCTACCACATCGACCGCGGCCGCAAGCACTACATCATTCGCGACCCTGAAGGCCGCACCGTGGGCTCACTCGCCTGCACTCCGTCCGACCACCGAGCACAGCTGAACGTCATCTCCGACGTTCGCCGAGCGATCGCGAACCAATAGCATGCCCATCTACAACTACCCGAAGGCCAAATGAGCATCCTCGACAGCTGGGGACTGAAGTACCCTCCCTACCCCCACCAGCGCGAGCAGTTCGAGCGGTCGAAGGACCTGCCTGGCTTCGCCTACTGGTGGGAGATGGGCTGCGGCAAGACCGCACCTGTCATCTGGAACGCAGCCTATCTGTACCAGCAGGGTAAGATCGACGGGCTGCTGGTGCTGGCGCCCAATGGCGTACATGCCAACTGGACCGTCGAGGAGATCCCCGAGCATATGCCTGCGGCTGTCCGCGAACGCACTCGCTGCCTGACATGGTACTCAGCCAAGGCGAAGACCAAGTCGACGCAGAAGGCGTTCGCCGAGCTGCTCGAGCACGATGGCCTGGCTGTCATGGTCGCCAGCTATGACGCGATCATGACGGACCTCGGCTCGAAGGCGATCAAGGCTTTCCTCGACCGCCGCACCTGCCTCTACGCACTCGACGAGTCCGGACGGATCAAGACTCCTGGCTCGAAGCGCACCAAGCGCGTCAGCGCGAGCGCCAAGTACGCACCGTTCCTGCGCGTGCTCACCGGAACGCCAGTGGACAATTCGCCGCATGACGTCTACACCCAAGTCCGATTCATCCGCCCCGATGTCTGGCTCGACATGGGCATCAGGAACGCGACGCAGTTCCGGCACCGCTTCGGAATCTGGGAGCAGCGCAAGAACTCCGGTGGGGGATCGTTCCCCTCGCTGATCAGGTACGTCGACCTCGACGTCCTGAAGGCTGTCGCAGATGACGTCGGCGATCGTCGCCTGAAGTCCGAGGTCCTCGACCTCCCCGAGAAGATCTACACCCGGCGGAGCTTCGATCTGAACCCCGAGCAGCGGCGCGTATACACCGCGCTCGAGAAGGAATACTTCACACAGCTGGAAGACGGCTCGGAGGTCACCGCCGATATGGCGCTCGTTCGCATGCTGCGCATGTCGCAGATCGCCAGCGGCTACGTGGGCAACGATGACGACGAGCTGATCCCGCTTGGCGTGAACGTCAGGATGAAGTGCCTCAAGGATACCCTCGAGGACGTCACCGGCAGCGTGATCATCTGGGGCAGGTACAACTGCGAGATCGACGCCATCCGCGAGATGCTCGGCGAGCGCGACGCCGTCTACTACGACGGCCGCACCAGCGACGACGACAAGGCCGCAGCTCTGGTCAAGTTCCAGCGCGAGGGCAGTGTACGATTCTTCGTGGCCAAGCCCAGCGCAGCCTGCGAAGGGCTGACCCTTCACCGCGCGAAGACGGTGATCTATGCGAGCAACTCCTTCAGCCTGCGCGAGCGTCTCCAGTCCGAAGATCGCGCGCACCGCGCGGGAATGTCATCTGACCCGGTGACCTATATCGACCTCGTCGCACGTAACACCTTAGACGGATACATCTTACGGGCGCTCCGCAAGAAGAGAAACTTAGCAGCAGAAATCACAGGCGACGACTTGCCTTCTTGGGCATAGTCGCGTACACTCTGGAACCCAACGAGGGACCTACCATGACAAACGAAACCAACCTGCCCAGCTCCGATGGACTGGCTCAACTCTCCCAACTCGCCGCCGACCTCTACCTGGCCGAGACGTTCGCTGTCGAGGCCATGGCGATCGCCAAGCTCCGCCAGCAGGAAGCCGACCACATCGCCAACGTCTTGATCCCGGAGCTGATGGAAGAGCTGGGGATGGAAGAGTTCAAGACCACGTCTGGCATCAAGCTCGGCATCCGCGACGTCTACCGCGCGAGCATCCCGGCAGCGCGCCGCGAAGAGGCGTACGCCTGGCTCGACTCGCAGAACGAAGGCAGCATGATCAAGCACTCGGTGGTCACCGGCTTTCCCCGCGACCGCGCAGAGGCGGCCGAAACTCTCCGCGCCAAGCTCGAGGCAGAGGGCTACACTGTCAAGAGCGCGCAGAAGATCGAACCGGCCACACTGAAGAAGTGGGTCAAGGATCGTCTCGAGGCTGGCGAAGTGGTCCCGATGGATCTCTTCGGCGCAGCCCGCTTCAAGCAGGCGAAGATCACCGCACGTCCCGAGTCGCCCTTCGGCGAATAGCACACCGATCAGAATCGCTGATCGGCTAACCACCAACAAACAAAAAGCAAATGGCTACCAAGAAGAATACTGAAGTCGCGACCGTCACTCCCGGCGCTGTCGCTCTCCCGTTCGACTACGGCGACGACGCTGGGCAGGGCATGGAGATCACGATGGACGATCTCAAGATCCCGTTCATCGCTCTGGTGCAGAACGACAGTAAGGTGCTCGACGCAGACGAGCCCAGCTACGTCCCCGGTGGCGCCGCGGGCATGCTGTTCAACGGCGCGACGCGCCAGTTCAGCGACGAGCTGATCCTCGTCCCGGCTCTCCGCCAGACCACGTACGTCGAGTGGCTGCCTGACCGCGGCGGCTTCGCTGACGAGCATGCAGCTACCAGCCCCATCGTCGCAGAGGCCAAGCGCAACGCTGCGAAGAAGTACGAGCTTCGCACCGAAGGCGGCAACGACCTCGAGGAGACCCGCTCGATCTACGCGATCGTGCTCGACTCCGAGCTGAACCCCGTGGGCTACTGCGTCGTCCCGTTCACCGGATCCAAGATGGGTCCATGGCGCGACTTCTGGACGAAGATCGACACGGCCCGCGTCTCGAAGGACGCTCCGCTCTTCTCGCTGATGATCCGGATCTCGTCGTTCGACGACAAGAACAAGGCTGGCAAGAAGTACAAGAACTACCTTGTCAACCCCGCGCGGGATGCTGAAGGCAACATGACTTCAGATCCTCTCGCAGCGGCCGTCGCTGGCTCCATGCTGGCTCCGACCTCGCCTCAGTACCTCGCAGCCAAGCAGCTGCGCGAGGCGATCAAGAGCGGCTCCGCGACCGCTGACCGCGAGACGGCTGACGCTGGCTCCGGCTCCGGCAAGACGGAAGACACGGTCTTCTAAATCCAAGCGCAGCGTCATGCTGCGAGCTACCTTGGGACCGTCCCTGCTTTACGCCAGGGCGTGCGGGCATCTGCCCGACGATTGGCCTCCGCAATTGGCCAGAGCCGGACATAGTATCACCGGCGCAGTGGGAGGATACCCCACACCTCTGCACTGTGTCGTTCCCGTGGTCGGGATCCTAGGTTGTGAACCAGGGAGTGGAGTTCGATTCTCCGCGACACCCCACACCGTACACTCACCGCTGGACGCAGCGAATGAGTCAGCAGTATCGTCTAGGCTGGCCTAGGACAATTGTTAGAGCCGGGAGGACGTCCCCCGGTGTGCAAGAGACGCTGGTTCAAATCCAGCTGCTGCGCCTTCCCTCAGCCGTCACCGCTTTGGTGGCGGCTTCTTTGTAACTCGCCCAACGGGCAACACGATGATTCGATTCCTTTTGGCAGCACTCGCTGCACTCTCCTTCCTCTCCCCTGCATCCTCTGCCCAGTGTCCTTCGGACTTCCCTGGAGTCTACCCCGCCGTCGGTCCATGCCTGGTCGGCGTGCGCGCTCCCTCATGTTCAGATTCCTGTGAAACCGGCTACGAGGCAGGCTGGAATAACGACGTCAAGCCGATCATCGAAAAAAAGTGTGGCTTCGAGGATTCACTGGCATCGTTCCAGTCGCTGCTCGCATCCACCGAAGCGGTTATCACGGAGCTTGAGTACGACCTCATCCGTCAGGAGATCCTCTGCCTCACATACACCCCTGCCTGCGGCTGGGCGAATACGACGAGGGAGGCGATTGGTGTCGCCGAAGCACTGCGCGATTCGATCCAGGATTCGATCGACGACTACCTGACCTGGATCTCTGATCTGGTGGGTGACATCTTCGACGCGAAGGCCAGCAACGACCAGTGGTACGTTGACTGTATGGCATACTGCTGCACCACCGCGCCCACGCCCAAGGCTGACGAGGCCATGGCTTCGTTCGCTATTCCCGATCCGTATACCTGGAGGCAGCCTGGCTACACTCCCGAGGAGATCTGTGTCCCGCTCCAGCCTGGCTTCACGGCGACGTTCAATCCCGTATGCCTGAGTGATGCGTACAGTGACCACAAGGATTGCTGGAATGCCCCTGGTGGCCCCAAGGCACTCTCCGTGATCGCTCTTGATGTCGAGGCTACCTTGGGTCAGGTTGCCGCCATTCCGTATTGGGCGTCCTACTTCCTCGCAGTGGACGCATGTCGGGAGGCACTGGAGGAAACCCTGTACGATGACTCGCCTACAGATTGTTGCAAGTTCGCACCGCTGATGCCTGGTCTGCCGACCGAGCTGGCAATCGAAGGCTACATCAAAGGCACCAATCGCCTGCATCCGGACGATGTCTACCGCTTCCAGATGGACGGTACGCTCCCGCTTCCGTACCTGCCCAGTGACGCAGGTGTTCTCGCAGGTGACTCGCACCTCACGGGACAGCAGCTGTAGCTAGCCCTCTGGTCTGAGTAGACCGGCAGTATCGGGAACCTCGGACTTATAATCCGGGGTTCCTTCCCTCACCCCCACCACCAAGGTAGCACTATGGATTTTTCGCCCCAACAACTAATCGCGCTGGACGACGTTCGCGCATGGCTCGACGCGCTGCTGCGCGGAGAATCCACGAAGCAAGTCTTCCGAATCTTCGGCTACGCTGGCACCGGCAAGACGACGATCGCCAAAGAGTTCGCTAGCATGGTCGAAGGTCTGGTGATCTTCGGCTGCTACACCGGCAAAGCCGCGCACGTCCTCCGCACGAAGGGCTGCGCCAACGCGGGCACGCTGCACGCTCTGATCTATCAGCCCAAGGGGCGCAGCGCCGTCCGGCTCCAGGAGCTTCAGATCGAGTACGTCGAGCAGGAGAAGGAGGGCGCGAGTCCTCGAGTCCTCGCACACCTGAAGCGCAGCATCGCTGCCGAGACCGAGAACATGAAGCGGCCGAGCTTCGCGATCAAGGAAGAGACGGATCTGCGCGAGGCGTCGCTGCTGGTGATCGACGAGGTCTCTATGGTCGACGAGATCATGGGAGCCGACCTCGAGAGCTTCGGCGTCCCGATCCTCGTGCTGGGCGACCCGGCACAGCTTCCGCCGGTCAAGGGCGGCGGACACTTCACCAACGCCACACCGGACATTCTGCTGACGGAGATCCACCGACAGGCCGCCGACTCTCCGATCCTCGCGCTGGCCACAGACATCCGCGAGGGCCGCGGCTTCGCCAACGCTGGCGACCTCGTCCGCCCGCTCGGACAGTCGATCGAGTTCATGGCTGGCTTCGATCAGATCCTCTGCGGTACGAACAAGACCAGAAAGATCGTCAACGAGAAGCTCCGCGAGCATCTGGGCTTCGTCGACCTGATGCCCATGCCAGGCGACCGCCTGATCTGCACTCGCAACGACGGCGACACTGGGCTGCTCAACGGTGGGCAGTGGCAGGTGCTGAACTCCCGATGGGATCCCGGCCTCGAGGAACTCTGGCTGACGATCTGCTCCGTCGACAACGACGAGCAGCTGCACGTGCAGGCCCACCCGGAATACTTCATCGGCGAGGAGCCGCCGTACTTCATGGTGCGGAAGAAGCAGTGCTTCGACTTCGCCTACTGCATGACCGTCCACAAAAGCCAAGGGTCTCAATTCGACAGCGTCTGCCTGATCGACGAGGCAGCCAGGTTTCCCTCCGCCCAACGCCGAGCACACCGCTACACCGGCGTCACCCGCGCAGCCAAAGAGCTGACCGTAATCAGATGATACACATCACAGACGTATTCGACGGACTGTCGAAGATCAACGACGAATCCGTACAGACCTGCATCACATCCCCGCCCTACTGGGGACTGCGCGATTACGGAATGCCCGACCAGCTTGGGCTCACCAAATCACCCCTGGAGTACGTGGACCAGCTTGTCGAAGTGTTCCGTGAAGTTCGTCGCACGCTCAAGGACGACGGCACTCTGTGGCTGAACCTCGGAGATAGCTACATGGGTGGGGTGGCATGTGGTCTCAAGCAGAAGGACCTGGTCGGATTCCCCTGGCGTGTGGCGCTGGCACTCCAAGCAGACGGCTGGTATCTTCGCAGCGACATCATCTGGGCCAAGCCGAATCCGATGCCAGAGAGCGTCAAGGATCGTCCGACCAAGTCTCACGAGTACGTGTTCCTCCTGACGAAGTCCAAAAAGTACCACTACGACGCCGACGCTATTCGCGAGCCTACGAAGTCAAAGGGCAAGACATGGGACGAGCGTAAGGCTATGGGATTTCGTGGGGATAGTAAGCATCCTACTAAGGACGCCATCGAGTCTGGGCTCTCTATTCCGTCACTGGCCCCAAACCCGAAGGGCAAGAACAAGCGCACCGTCTGGACCATCACGCCGAAGCCGTTCAAGGGAGCGCACTTCGCTGTGATGCCAGAAGCTCTGGTGGAGCCTTGCCTGCTTGCCGGATCCGGCGAAGGTGATCTGGTCCTTGACCCGTTCGCCGGGTCGGGCACCGTTGGCGCAGTGGCGAAGCGTCACGGTAGGCAGTTCGTCGGCATTGAACTGAATCCCGAATACGCAGCACTGGCTGCCCAACGTATCGAACAATCATGAAAGTCCTCGACCATGGCCACGTGAAACTCGTGGACGTCCAAGGCCACGTGGGCCTGAAGACCGTCAACGCTGCGCGCCTGTCCTTCGGCGGGACGTCTGAGGACTTCTCCGATCGGGACGCCAAGCTCTGCAAGTACCTGATGGACAACGAGCACACATCCCCCTACCGCCACGTCTACTTCACGTTCGACGTGAAGGCGCCGCTCTTCGTGTTCCGCCAGTGGTGGAAGTACCAGGTGGGCTCCACCCACCGCGAGTACGAGCTGGACGGAGAACCCTGCGCCTTCGACATCATGATGGACGAGGACAAGGGCTGCTCCTGGAACGAGCTGTCCGGCCGCTATAGCGTCCTGGAGACCGAGGTCTACCAGCCGGAGGTCTGGAGAGCCAACACCGGCAGGCAGGCTGCCAACGCCCCTATGGACAATGACGACTCCGAATACGAAAGCGAAAAATACGCCAGCACCATGGGCTGGTTGTTGGACAATTACCACGCAGCTCTGGGCCGCGGAGTGGCCAAGGAGCTGGCCCGCCTCTACCTTCCGCCCGGCATCTACAGCCAGGCCGTCTGGACGGTCTCGCTCCAGTCCGTCCTACACTTCCTGCATCAACG
>TARA_R110002167_G_scaffold306283_3_pt1 | contig 45235 bp, 41 predicted proteins | sample TARA_R110002167 | Tara Oceans TARA_R110002167 (sample SAMEA4398238) | marine metagenome | biome: Polar Biome; feature: [MES] marine water layer (ENVO:01000295) within the mesopelagic zone...; material: water (ENVO:00002006), including particulate matter (ENVO:01000060) such...
CCATGCCGATCAACAGCAAGGGCGCTGTTTCACCCAAGGCCTGCGCCAGCCCCAGGATGGTGCCAGTCAGGATGCCGGGGGCTGCCAAGGGCAGGACGTGGTGGAACACCGACTGCATCTTGCTGGCCCCGACCCCCAATGCCGCATCGCGGATCGAGGGCGGGACCGATTTCAAAGAGGCCCGCGTCGAGATGATGATCGTGGGCAAGGTCATCAGCGTCAGCACAAGGCCGCCGACCAAGGGCGAGGATTGGTTGAACTCCATAAAGTTGATGAAAATCGCCAGTCCCAGAATGCCGTAGACGATAGAGGGCACCGCTGCGAGGTTCGAGATATTGACCTCGATCACATCGGTCCAGCGGTTTTTGGGCGCAAATTCCTCGAGGTAGATCGAGGCTGCGACCCCAATGGGCAGCGCCAGCACCAAGACCACGATCATCATGTAAAGCGAGCCAAGGATGGCCACACCCAAGCCTGCCGCCTCGGGGCGTTGATCAGAGGCGTCAGGTGCCGTCAGGAAGGCCCAGTTGAATTTGGTGCGCACGATCCCTGCGTCAGCCAAGGCCTGCGCCAGCGCCAGTTCCTCGGGCGATGTATTGCCATCAAGTGCCGCACTTTGCATCGTGACGCGGCCTTTGAAATACCCATCAATACGCCCGTTCATCAGCAGATCAAACCTGGCCTCGCCCCCGATCAGATCAGGGTTGGCCAACACAAAATCCCGCACGGTGGCCGCGGCCTCTTTTGACAACATCCCGCCGATGTCTTTGGTGTTCAATGCGGTGCTGATACCGGCGGTCTGGATGGTGGCGACCATGCCGTCTTTGAGCAGCGAGCTATAGCCGATGGTGGTGACTTTTTTCATCACATCCGGGTCGCGCACACCGGATTTATCAAGTTTTTCCGCGGGCAGTGGCACGGTGATCGTGGCGTAGGTCTGTTTGAACGACGAGGCGCCGGTGCCGATCACGGACGTGAGCAAGACCGCAAGGGCCAGTATCGCCGCGACAATGGCCGCCAGCCCGTAGGCCTTGAACCGTGTCTCGGCCGCGTTGCGGCGCTTGGTGCGCGCATCGACGGTGAGCAAGGATTTATAGCTCATTCATATTGCTCCCGGTATTTGCGCACGATGTAGAGTGCCAGCACATTCAGGCCCAATGTGATGACAAACAGTGTCAGCCCCAGCGCAAAAGCCACCAGTGTTTCGGGGCTGGCAAAGTCGGTGTCGCCGGTCAACTGGCTGACGATTTTCACGGTCACGGTTGTCATCGCCTCGAACGGATTGAGCGACATTCGTGCGGCGGCCCCTGCCCCCAGAACCACGATCATCGTCTCGCCGATTGCCCGCGAGGCGGCAAGCAGAATTGCCCCCACCACACCGGGCAGCGCTGCGGGCAAAACCACTTGGCGGATGGTTTCGGATTTGGTAGCCCCCAGCCCCAAAGACCCGTCGCGCATCGCTTGCGGCACCGCGTTGATGATGTCGTCCGACAGCGAGGATACAAACGGGATCAGCATGATCCCCATCACAAGCCCTGCTGTCATCACGCTGGAGGCGCTCTCGCCAAAGCCCAAGGGTGCGGCGAAATAGTCGCGCAGGAACGGCCCCACGGTGATCAGTGCAAAAAGGCCATAAACGATGGTCGGGATGCCCGCGAGGATTTCAATGGCAGGTTTGGCGATGGCGCGCATCCGCGGGCTGGCATATTCCGACAGGTAAATGGCGGCGAACATGCCGATCGGCACCGCAAAAACCAAGGCGATAAAGCTGATGTAAAGCGTGCCCCAAAGCAGCGGCAATATCCCCAAAGCAGAGTTGCCGCGAAAGTTTGGTGACCACTCGGTGGACAAGAAAAAGTCCTGCCAGCGGTATTGTGAAAAGAAATTGCGGGTCTCGAAAAGCATCGACAACACAATGCCCAAGGTCGTCAGGATCGCAATCACCGAGGCCGCCATCAAGATCAGTTCGATCCATGTCTCGGCATGGCTGCGCGCACGGTAATCGGGTGTGATCTGCAGCAATGCGCCCGCAAAACATAGCAGTGCCACCCCGATCACCACCCATCCGGTGAAGGCCCCACCACCCGCCATCGCGCCGCCAATCAGCACGGCCAGCGCGGGGATCACGATCGTCAGCAAAGCGTTAAGCCCGTATTGCGCGGGCAAGGCCGCCAATGTGCGACTGTCGCCGCCCGAGACCGCAATCGCGCGGCGCGCAGCCAGCACATAGCCCAAGATGGCCAAGGCGGCGATGGTCACAAGGGGCACAAAGAGAGGCAACATTGCTGGCTGTGTCTTTCCGTATCAAAGGATCAGGGGTGCAGTTTGACCGCACCCCTGAAAGGTATTTTTACATGTCGCCCATTGTCGTGGCATTGGCCACCGTTTCCTGCACTGTGGCAAGGTCAGGATCGGAAACAAGACCGTATTCCGCCAATGGCCCGTCCGGTCCTGCAATGTCGTCAGAGACGAAGAACTCGGCAAAGTCCTGCAAACCGGGGATCAGATCGAGATGCGCCGCCTTGATGTAGAAATATAGTGGACGCGACACCGGATAGTCGCCAGCAGAGATGCTTTGCGTGTTGGGCACAACGCCGGACATGGTTGCCACTTGCAACTTGTCGGTGTTGTTTTCGTAGAAGGCCAGACCAAACACGCCGATGCCGCTTGTATCCGCTTGGATGCGCGCCAGTGTTTCGGTGTAATCGCCGTCCACATCAACCGAGAGCCCATCGGTGCGGATGGCCATGCAGGTGCTCTCGGCCGCGTCCGCGTCACCGCCGTTGAGGCCCATGATGGTCTCAAATGCGCCGCTGGCCTCGCAACCGGCAAGGATAACTTTTTCCTCGAAAACTTCGCGTGTGCCATGCTTGGTGCCCGGAATGAAGGCCTGGATCGGCTGCGCGGGGAAGGCTGGGTTCACCTGATCCCAGGTCCGGGCCGGATTGGCCACCAAGGCCCCGTCAACCACCACCTGTGCGGCCAAGGCGCCATACCAGTCGGCGGGGGTGAATTCAAAAGCGTTGCCGTTGATGTCGGAGGCAAAAACGATACCGTCGTAGCCGATGCGCACTTCGATGATATCGGTCACACCATTTGCAGCACAGATTTCGATTTCGGAGGGTTTGATTTGTCGCGAGGCGTTCGCGATGTCGATCGTATTCTCGCCCACACCTTCGCAGAACCGCTTGAGCCCCGCAGAAGAGCCGCCCGATTCGACCACCGGTGTCGGGTAGTCAAAATTTTCACCAAACAGTTCCGCCACAATCGACGCATATGGCAAAACGGTCGAAGAGCCTGCGATTTGCACCCCTTCGCGCGCCATGGCCACAGGGGCCGTCAGCGCCACAATGACAAAGCTTGCAGCCGTCGTTTTCAAAATACCCATCAGGTCAGTCCTTGCAGTTATGATTTAACCGGACCGTCTGAATGCGCGGCCCATAAGCGGTGACCTAGACACCGTTGACATCACTTTTGTGACAGGGATGTAAAAGTTTTATGACAAGGTGGACCTTAGCGCGGCAAAAGCACCCTGACGGTGGTCCCTGCCCCAAGCTCGCTTTGAATACGCAACCGGCCACGGTGCCGGTTGATGATGTGTTTCACAATCGCAAGGCCCAGACCCGTGCCGCCGACCTCGCGCGAGCGGTGGGTGTCGACGCGGTAAAACCGTTCGGTCAGACGCGCGATGTGATGCGCCGCAATGCCGCCGCCGGTGTCGGACACAGTGACCAACACCGCCTGGCCGTGCAGTCCTTTGTGGATGTCGCTGTTGTGCAAGGTGACGGTCACCTGTCCGCCTGCGCCGCCGTATTTAATAGCGTTTTCAACCAGATTGGTGAAAACCTGCTGCAATTGTGCCGCGTCGCCTGCGATGTCCACCGGTGTTGCAGCCAGATCAAACACCATCTCGACGCCGGCGTTTTGGGCGATGATCAACAGGCTTTCGCGCACCGCGTTCAACACATCGCCCAAGATGACACGGCCCGTGGGGCGCAGCTGCTCGATCTCCTCCAACCGGCTTAGCTGCATCAGCTCGTCCACCAGCCGTGTCATGCGCCCCGCCTCTTGGGCCATGATCCCCAGAAACCGCGCGCGCGCCGGCGCATCATCGCGTGCCGCCCCGCCCAATGTCTCGATGAAACCGCTCAAAGCGGTCAATGGCGTGCGCAATTCATGGCTGACGTTGGCAATGAAATCGCGGCGCATCTTGTCTGCGGCATCGGTCTGTGTGCGGTCGATCAGGGTCACCAAAACACCCGCTCCCGCGCGCCGCACGGCCACGTCGTAATCTGTCGCGTGCCCGCCGCTGCCGCCCGGATACTGTGCGGTGGCCGCTGCGTCATGCGCAAAGACCTGCTCGATGGCCGCGATCACCGCAGGCTGGCGCAGGACGGCAACAAAGTGTCTGCCTGCCAGATCCTTGCCAAAAAGGGCCGCAAACCCGCCGTTGATATGCGCAATGCGCTGGTCCGCCCCGATCAGGGCCGCGGGCAGCGGGATTGCCGCGACAATATCGGCGGGCGTCATGTTAGACCGGCTTGAGATCGCGGCGGAACCGGGCCGCGTTTTTTTGGTAGCTTTGCGCCGAGGCGCGCAGGCTGGCAATCGCCGCCGCGTCGAGTGCGCGCACCACTTTGCCCGGCGCGCCGATCACAAGGCTGCCATCGGGGATGATTTTTCCTTCAGTAATCAAAGCCCCGGCCCCGATCAGGCAGTTTTTGCCGATCACAGCCCCGTTCAGCACCGTGGCCCCCATGCCGATCAACGTATTATCGCCGATCGTGCAGCCGTGCAGCATCGCCTTATGCCCGATCGTGCAGCCCGCGCCGATGGTCAGCGCAGAGCCCATATCGGTGTGCAGCACGCAGTTTTCCTGCACGTTGCTGCCCGCGCCTAGCGTGATCATCTCGTTGTCACCACGCAGCGTGCTGCCAAACCAGACCGAGCTTGCCGGTCCAAGCGTCACAGCACCGATCACATGACAGCCCGGTGCGATCCAAGCGCCTTGATCGATTTGCGGTGTTTTATCGCCCAGTGAATAGATCATCAGCGGTCCTCGAATTGGCTTTGCAACGCGCGCACATGTGTCATCAGGCCCGGTTGCTGGCTGGCGCGCAAGCGTTCTGCGCTGATAATGGTTTTCAGGCGTGCCTCGGTCTCGTCCAAATCGTCGTTGACCATCACATAATCATAGCCGTCCCAATGGCTGATCTCGTCCCAGCTTTTCTGCATCCGCGCCTCGATGGTGTCGGCATCGTCCTGGCCGCGACTGACCAGGCGGCGGTGCAATTCGGTGATTGATGGCGGCAGGATGAAAATCGACAGCACATGTTCGCTGAGCGAGGATTTGCTGATCTGCTGTGCGCCTTGCCAGTCAATGTCGAACAGCACGTCGCGGCCCGCATCGATTGCCGCTTGCACCGGCGCCTTGGGCGAGCCGTAGTAATTGCCGAAGACCCGCGCATGTTCGAGCATTTCGCCATCCGCAACCTGGGCCTGAAACGCCTGTGTGCTGACAAAGTAATAGTCTTTGCCATCAACTTCGCCGGCGCGCGGCGCGCGGGTTGTCGACGAGACAGAGAATCGCAAGCTGTCGTCCCATTGGCGCAAGCGCCCTGCCAGTGTCGATTTTCCGGCCCCCGAGGGCGACGAGAGGATGATAAGAAGGCCACGTCTTTTCAAGGACTTACTCCACGTTTTGAATTTGCTCACGCATCTGGTCGATGACAGATTTAAGCTCCAACCCGATCGCCGTCAGCTCTGACGACCCTGCCTTGGCGCACAATGTATTGGCCTCACGGTTAAATTCCTGTGCCAGAAAGTCCAGTTTGCGACCCGCAGGTTTGGGATCGGCCAGCAAGGCACACGCTGCGCTCACATGGGTTTGCAGGCGTGTGATTTCCTCTGTCACGTCTGATTTCACCGCCAGCAGCGCCAGTTCCTGCGCGATGCGCGCCTCGTCAATCTCGGTGACATCGTCGAGAATGCGGGTCATGTCGGCGGTCAGTTTGGCTTTGACCTGCGGCCTGCGCGCAAGGGCTGCGGCCTCGGCGCGGCGCACCAAATCTGCGATCTCGTGCAATTGCGCGTCCAGCACCGCGGCCAAAGCGGCGCCCTCGGCGGCACGCATTGCCACAAATGCAGCGGTGAGCGGGGCGATATCGGCACAGAGCGCAGCACCAAGGGCGGTGTCATCGGTCTGGGCTTGCGCTGGGGTCATCACACCGCGCTGCGCCAGCACATCGGCCGCAGTGGGTTGCGCCAAGGTCACGCCCATCTCGAAGGCCCGTTCCTGCACCGCATCAAGCGCGCCAAGCACCGCATCAAGCTGTGTTGCATTGATTGACAGGGCCTGCGCGTCCTCGTTGCGGGTCAGGCGCAGGTTCAACGTAACGTTGCCACGCGCAAGTTGGTCGGCCAGCGCCTTGCGCGCCGTGGTCTCGACCTGCGTCAGCCCGTCGGGGATGCGCAGCCGCAGATCCAGACCGCGCGCATTCACGCCGCGCATCTCCCAGGCCCAGCTGGTGGCATCCAATGCGCCGGTCAGGCTCGCGAAGGCGGTCATGGAATGGATCATCGGGATATCTTTCGCTTGTTTGTCTGCACCTAAGGCATTTGGGCGCCTCGGGGCAAGTGTTCGCAGGCCCTATCCGTTAACCCGTTAATACTTTGTTAAGTGAATAAAGTCTTAACATCTGTTAAATTGTGTTCAGAATATGGCCCCCGACGGGTCAACAACCTCTTAAGAAGGACGCATAAAATGACACAGACGCTGACATTTCCATTGGCCGCCCGCCGCGCCACTGATCCCAAGCATCCTGTTCTTCAGGAGTTGGAGCGCTACTGGCAGTCGCTGCGCATTGACGGCGACATTCCCAAGCGCGCCGATATCGACCCCGCCGCGATCGACAAGGCCCTGCCCTATACCTTTGTGCTGCAACGGGTGGCCCCCGGTGTGGCGCGGATGCGGGTCGCGGGTCAAAAGCTACACGAGGTGTTGCGCATGGACCCGCGCGGGATGCCGGTCAGCGCGTTCTTTTGCGCCGAGGATCGCAGCACATTGGCGGTGCACCTTGAAAGCGCGTTTTGCGAGCCGGCCCTGATTGCGATGCCGGTGCAGGGTGCGGCGGGGATGCTGCGCGGCACGGTCAAGGGGGCGATGCTGTTGTTGCCAATGCGCGACGAGCACGGTGATGTCAGCCGCGTTTTGGGGGCCTTGGTCACCGATGGTGCGCTGGGTGCACGCTCTCGCCGGTTGCGTCTCGATGCTCACCAGCCGATGCGCATGGAACCGCTGCATCCGGTGATCCGCGCCGTGCCGCAAATGCAAAGACCGGACGTCACCCGCCCGGCCCTGCGACTTGTCGTGGACAACAGTTGAGCTAGCCCGCTTTGGACGCCGCGATTTTGCCGCGGCGCACCGACAGTTCCTCTGACACCAGAAAAGCCAGTTCCAGCGATTGCGATGCGTTCAGCCGCGGATCACAGGCGGTGTGATAGCGGTCCGACAGATCCTCGTCGGTGACCGCGCGCACGCCGCCTGTGCATTCGGTCACGTCCTTGCCGGTCATCTCGAAATGCACACCGCCGGGCACGGTGCCCTCGGCGTTATGCACGCCAAAGAATTCGCGCACTTCGCGCAGCACGCTGTCAAAGGGCCGGGTTTTATAGCCTGTTGTCGATTTGATCGTGTTGCCGTGCATCGCATCACAGGTCCACAGGACGTTGGCACCTTCCTCTTGCACGGCTTTCACAAGGCGTGGCAAATGCTCGCCTACAGATCCTGCACCAAAGCGGCAAATCAGCGTCAGGCGGCCTGCTTCGTTTTCTGGGTTCAGGGTTGCCATCAAGGATTTCAAGTGTCCCGATGTCATCGAGGGGCCGCATTTCAGCCCGATCGGGTTTTGCACGCCTTTGCAGAATTCGACATGTGCGCCATCGGGCTGCCGGGTGCGGTCGCCGATCCAGATCATGTGGCCAGAGCCCGCAAGCCATTTGCCCGAAGTGCTATCGACACGGGTCAGGGCCTCTTCATATTCCAGCAGCAGCGCCTCGTGAGAGGTGTAGAAATCGACGGTTTCCATGGCGTGCGACGCCTCTGATCGAATGCCCGCCGCTTCCATGAAATCAAGCGTATCGGTGATACGTCCGGCCAGCTCGCGGTATTTTTCGGCCTCAGGCGCGCCGGTGAACCCAAGCGTCCAGGCGTGGACCTTGTGCACATCGGCGTAGCCGCCGGTCGAGAAGGCGCGCAGCAGGTTCAGGGTTGCGGCGGCCTGCAAATAGCCCTGTTCCATCCGGGTGGCATCGGGGATGCGCGCCTCGGGCGTGAAATCGAACCCGTTGATGATGTCGCCACGGTAGCTGGGCAATTCCACGCCGCCGATCACCTCTGTCGGGGCCGAGCGCGGCTTGGCCATTTGACCCGCCATGCGGCCGACTTTGACGACAGGCACTTTTGCGCCATAGGTCAGGACCATCGCCATCTGCAACATGACCTTGAAGGTGTCACGGATACTGTCGGCGCCAAATTCCGCAAAGCTTTCGGCGCAATCGCCGCCCTGCAACAAAAACGCCTCGCCGCGGCTTGCAGCACCCAGTTGCGCCTTGAGCTTGCGCACCTCACCGGCAAAAACCAGCGGTGGATAGGAGCTCAAACGACCCTCGACAGCCTGTAAGGCATCTGCATCAAGATAGTCGGGCATCTGAACACGAGGCTTTTTGCGCCAGTCAGATTTTTGCCAATCAGTCATTGTCTTGCTCCATTTATCAGTATTGCCAGCGCTGTTAGCGATAGCACAAGCCCCTATAGCCCGAAGGCGACCGCAGGCCAATGCCAAAAGGCACGTAAATCGGGGCAATTGCAACCGCTGAAACCGACAGGATTTGTGCAAAAAGGCTTGTCGTTTCGCACCAAAGCTGTTGTGGTCCATCAATTATCGGGTTTTAGGACAAAGACGATCATGATCGAGCCGCAAACAATCGACATCGATTTCAAGGGGAAGCCGCGCCGGTTTGTCTTTGCGCTGATGGAGCAATTCACCATGCTGTGTTTTGCCTCGGCGATCGAAAGCCTGCGCATTGCCAACCGCACGGCGGGCAAGACACTTTATACATGGAAAATCATCTCCGAGGGCGGCGAGAGTGCTGTTTGCTCGAACGGGTGCAGCTTTTTGGTTGAATCCGATCTTTGCGAGCTTGAGCGCGATGACACTGTGATGCTGTGTGGCGGCGTGGATGTGCAACGCGCCACCACCAAGAAAACGCTCAACTGGATCAGACGCGAAGCGCGCCGCGGCGTGACCATCGCGGGTCTGTGCACGGCCGGGTATACGATGGCCAAAGCCGGCTTGCTGGATGGCAAGAAGGCCACGATCCACTGGGAAAATCAGGACAGTTTTCTTGAGGAATTTGAGGATGTTACCCTGACAAAATCGGTATTTGTCGTAGACGGAAACCGAATCACAACCGCGGGCGGCACGGCCTCTATCGACCTCATGCTCAAGTTGATTGCGGATGATCACGGCGAGGAACTTGCCAGCGCTGTGGCTGATATTTTGATCTATTCCTCGATCCGCACCGATCAGGACACCCAGCGGCTGTCGATCCCGACGCGCATTGGCGTGCGGCACCCCAAGCTCAGCCGCGTCATCCAGATCATGGAAACCAATATCGAAGAGCCGATCAGCCCTGCGGTCCTGGCCCGCGATGTCGGCATGTCGACGCGCCAGTTGGAGCGGCTGTTCCGGCGCTATCTGTCGCGCAGCCCAAAGCGGTATTATATGGAGTTGCGCCTGCAAAAGGCGCGCAACCTGTTGATGCAAACCGATATGACCGTGATCAATGTGGCACTGGCCTGCGGGTTTGCATCGCCGTCACATTTCTCCAAATGCTACCGGTCGCATTATGACACCACCCCCTACCGCGAGCGCGGCACCCATGCGGCACGGCTTTCGGTTTAGCGGATATTTCAATCACCGGTTGCGGATCGGGACGCCAAATCCGCTCACAAGTCGAAACGCCCAAAAAGCACCGATAAAACAGCCGGATTTCCCTAGGGTTCAGGGTTCACATTCCTGTGTTGGCTGTTAATCTGCCCGTCAGGGTAAAAATCCAACTGGGAGAAGACTTAATGAAAAATCTACTTATGGCGACAACTGCCATCACAATGATGTCTGGTGCCGCATTCGCTGCCAGCCATGCAGAAGAGGTCAAGATCGGCGTGATCCTGGGCTTTACCGGGCCACTTGAATCCATCACACCCGCAATGGGTGCGGGCGCAGAGCTTGCAATGGCAGAAGTCACAGCCTCGGGCGCGCTTTTGGGCGGCGCCACCGTGACCTCGGTGCGCGCAGACAGCACCTGTATCGACGCCGGTGCGGCAACAACCGCCGCCGAGCGTCTGGTGACGGCCGACAATGTGAACGCCATCATGGGCGCTGACTGTTCCGGCGTGACCGGTGCTATCCTTGCAAACGTCGCCTTGGCGAACGGAATTGTGATGATTTCGCCCTCTGCCACATCGCCGGGCCTGTCGACCGCAGAAGACAACGGCCTGTTCTTCCGCACCGCCCCGTCTGATGCGCGCCAAGGTGTGATCATGACAGAAATCCTGTCCGATCGCGGCGTCAAATCGGTGGCATTGACCTACACAAACAACGACTACGGCAAAGGTCTGGCCGATGCGTTCCAAGCCGCATTTGAAGCCGCTGGCGGCACGGTCACAATCTCGGCGGCCCATGAAGACGGCAAAGCCGACTACTCCGCAGAGGTCGGGGCACTTGCATCGGCTGGCGGCGAAGTTCTGGTTGTTGCAGGCTACGTTGACCAAGGCGGCTCCGGCATCATCCGCTCCGCACTTGATACCGGCGCGTTCGACACATTCTATGTGCCAGACGGTATGGTCGGCGTAAAGTTGAACGAAAACTTCGGCGCGGAAATGAACGGGTCATTTGGCGCCTATCCGGGCACCGACAACGCGGGCTCTGGCATGTTTGTCGACCTGGCCGCGGCTGCGGGCTTTGACGGCACCGGCACGTTTTCACCAGAAAGCTATGACGCGGCGGCCCTGATCATGTTGGCGATGCAGGCGGCGGGCTCTTCTGCATCCGCAGACTTCAAAGATCAGGTCATGAACGTGGCCAACGCACCGGGCGAGCTGATCATGCCGGGTGAATTGGCAAAGGGCCTTGAGATTCTGGCGGCTGGCGGCGAAATCGACTATGTCGGCGCCTCTGCGGTTGAATTGATCGGACCGGGCGAATCTGCTGGCAACTACCAGGAAGTTGAATTCGCTGATGGCGTCTATTCGACCATCGGTTATCGTTGATCGCAGGCCTTGATTGAGGAATGGCGCGGGTTAACTCCCGCGCCATTTCAATAAGATACGACGCGTTATAAAGACGTGCGGGGGGAAGAGATGATTGTCGTTGAAAACATGGTGAAAACCTTTGGTGGCTTTCATGCCGTTGATGGTGCGACCCTGCGCATTGAAGAAGGCTCGATTACCGGCTTGATCGGTCCAAATGGTGCGGGAAAAACCACTCTTTTCAATGTGATCGCGGGCGTTCTTAAGCCGACGTCCGGCCGCGTGACGATGCTGGGCGAGGATATCACCGGTCTTGCGCCGCATGACTTGTTCCACAAAGGCCTGCTGCGCACGTTCCAGATTGCCCATGAATTTTCCACCATGACCGTGCGCGAAAACCTGATGATGGTGCCCGGCGCGCAATCGGGCGAAACGCTGTGGAACGCATGGTTTGGCCGCAAACGGATTGCAAACGAAGAGCGTGCATTGCAGGCCAAAGCCGATGACGTGCTGGAATTTCTGACAATCGATCATTTGAAAGATGAAAAAGCGGGCAATCTGTCGGGTGGGCAGAAAAAGCTGCTGGAGCTGGGGCGCACCATGATGGTTGACGCCAAGATCGTGTTTCTCGACGAGGTTGGCGCAGGTGTGAACCGCACCCTGCTCAATACCATCGGCGACGCGATTATCCGCCTGAACCAGGAGCGCGGCTATACATTTGTGGTCATCGAACATGACATGGATTTCATTGGCCGGCTTTGTGACCCGGTGATCTGTATGGCCGAGGGCAAGGTGCTGGCCCAAGGCACATTGGCCGAGATCAAGGCCAACGAACAGGTGATCGAGGCCTATCTTGGCACCGGTCTGAAAAACAAAGACCAGCTGGCAAAGGTTTGATGGGGCGCATTTTGAGTATTTTGAAAAAAGCGAGGCGGGCCGATGTCTGAACCTTTTCTGATCGGCGACGCAATGACGGGCGGCTATGGCAAAGGCCCCGACATCCTTCATGACTGCACCATTGCTGTTGATCCGGGCGAGATTGCGGTGATCGTCGGCCCAAATGGCGCGGGCAAATCCACGGCGATGAAAGCATTGTTTGGCATGTTGAACGTGCATGCGGGCGCTGTGCGGCTGGACGGCGAGGATATCACCAAGCTGACCCCGCAACAGCGCGTTGTGAAGGGGATGGGTTTTGTGCCGCAGACCTCGAATATCTTTACCTCGATGACGGTGGAAGAGAACCTCGAGATGGGCGCGTTTATTCGCGCGGATGATTTTCGCGAAACAATGGCGCAGATTTACGAGTTGTTCCCGATCCTGAAAGACAAGCGTCATCAGGCGGCGGGCGAGCTGTCAGGTGGCCAGCGCCAACAGGTGGCAGTGGGTCGCGCGCTGATGACCAAGCCGAAGGTTTTGATGCTCGACGAGCCGACCGCAGGTGTATCGCCCATTGTGATGGACGAGTTGTTTGACCGTATCATCGAGGTCGCCCGCACCGGCATCCCGATCCTGATGGTGGAACAGAACGCCAGACAAGCGCTTGAAATTGCAGATAAAGCCTATGTTCTGGTGCAAGGCCGCAACGCCCATACCGGCACCGGCAAAGAGCTGTTGGCCGACGAAGACGTCCGCCGCAGTTTCTTGGGGGGGTAGTCGTATGAGCAAGTCAATCGCGCCACCTGCCCGCCCGTTCACAAAGATCGAGGACCTGACATGGATTTCCTGAACGCCATTGTGGCACTCGCCAACTATGTAATCGTGCCGGGCATGGCCTATGGGGCGCAGCTTGCGCTGGGCGCGCTTGGGGTCACGCTGATCTACGGCATTTTGCGGTTCTCGAATTTTGCCCATGGCGACACGATGGCCTTTGGCACGGCCATGACGATCATCATCACCAACGGGCTGTTGGCGCTGGGTATTACTTTTGGCCCGCTGCCCACCGCGCTGCTGGCCCTGCCGTTTGGCATTATCGCGACCTGCCTGCTGGTGCTGGGCACCGACAGGCTCGTGTATAGGTTCTACCGGCAGCAAAAAGCCGCCCCTGTGATTCTGGTGATCGTGTCGATGGGGGTGATGTTTATTATGAACGGCATCGTGCGGTTTACCATCGGCGTGCGCGATATTCAGTTTGCCGATGGCGAGCGGTTTATCATTTCGGTGCGCACATTCAAAGAAATGACCGGCCTGAAAGAAGGCTTGGCGATCAAAACCACCCAAGGCATCACCGTTGTGGTGGCGGTGATCGTGGTTGCCTGCCTGTTCTGGTTTCTCAACAAAACCCGCACCGGCAAATCCATGCGCGCGTTTTCCGATAACGAGGACTTGGCGCTGCTATCGGGTATCAACCCCGAGAAGGTCGTGATGGTCACATGGATGCTTGTGGCGGCTTTGGCGACAACGGCGGGTGTGCTCTACGGGTTGGATAAGTCCTTCAAGGCCTTCACTTATTTCCAATTGCTGTTGCCGATTTTTGCCAGTGCGATTGTTGGCGGTCTGGGCAATCCTTTGGGGGCCATTGCGGGCGGTTTTGTGATCGCCTTTTCCGAAGTGACCATCACCTATGCGTTCAAAAAGGTGCTGGGCTACCTGCTGCCAGAGAACCTGGAGCCCGCATCATTGGTGCAACTGTTGTCGACGGATTACAAATTCGCCGTCAGTTTCGCGATCCTCATCATCGTCCTGCTGTTCAAACCAACGGGCCTTTTCAAGGGACAATCCGTATGACCCTCACATATCGCAATGCATTTCTCGTCGTGTTTGTCGCCTCTCTTTATATCCTCGAAGGGGCGACGGATTTCTGGATATTCTCGGGGTCTTGGGACAGCTCGCTGAAGATGATGAACTTTGCGCTGGTCGGCGCGATTATGGCGCTGGGGGTGAACCTGCAATGGGGGTTCGCGGGGCTGTTCAACATCGGGGTCATGGGCTTTGTGGCCTTGGGCGGATTGGCGGCGGTGTTGATATCGATGCCCACGACGCCGGGGGCGTGGCAGGCGGGCGGTTGGCAGATCATGGCGGGGCTTGGCTTGGGTGCTGTGACGATTATCAGCGCTGTGTTGCTGCTGCGCTGGTTGCCAAAGGGGCGGATGCGCTCGTTGATGACCTTTGCCTTGCTGGTGCTTGGCTTCTTTGCATTTCGGGCGGTGTTTGATGGAGGTGTCGCCAATGTCGAGGCGATCAATCCGGCGGCGACGGGCTATCTTGGTGGGCTGAACTGGGGCGGCGAGAACTACAAGGACTATGGCTGGTTGACGATTGTGGCATGGCCTGTGGGCGGATTGTTTGCAGCCGGTGCGGCGTGGGTGATTGGCAAAACCGCCCTTGGGCTGCGGTCAGACTATCTGGCGATTGCGACGCTCGGGATCGCCGAGATCATCATCGCGGTGATGAAAAACGAAGACTGGCTGGCGCGCGGCGTCAAAAACGTAAACGGCTTGCCGCGCCCCGTGCCATATGAGATCGACCTGCAAAATGATCCGGGCTTTATTGAAAAAGCCGCGTCTTTCGGTCTGGACCCGACATCGGCCTCTACGCTGTATACCAAAATGGGCTATGTGGTTTTGTTCGCAATTGTGCTGGTTATATTGGTCTGGCTGGCGCAGCGTGCGCTCAATTCGCCTTGGGGCCGGATGATGCGCGCGATCCGCGACAACGAGACCGCCGCCGAGGCGATGGGCAAGGATGTCACCGCACGCCACTTGCAGATTTTCATCCTTGGCTCGGCGATTGTGGGCATTGCGGGGGCGATGATGACAACATTGGACAGCCAGCTGACGCCAACCTCTTATCAGCCGCTGCGCTTTACCTTTCTGATCTGGGTGATGGTGATTGTCGGCGGGTCGGGCAATAACTTTGGCGCGGTGCTGGGCGGGTTTCTGGTCTGGTGGCTTTGGGTCATGGTGGAACCTCTGGGCCAGTGGATCGCCGAAGTGACGACCTCGGGCTTTCCGGTTGATCACTGGTTCCGGATCCGCATGGAAGATGCGGCGGCGCATTTCCGTCTGTTCACCATGGGGCTGGTGCTGTTGCTGGTGTTGCGGTTTAGCCCGCGCGGATTGATGCCAGAGCGCTAGGGCGGCCCATTGTTGCCTGCGCGGGACGGTTATCACGTTGCCGCCATTATGTCCGTCAAAGCGGTCTTGGCGCTGGCGCAGGGCGGCGCAACACGGTAACCTGATGGCTCACTCCGCTTCCACAAAGGCCCGTTCCCCATGGCGTTGATTTTCCGCTGGCTGCTTCGCCTGACCACATTATCTATCGTTTTGGTCATCGGGGCCTTTGGGCTGGCATATTATTTCGCGTCGCGGTCCTTGCCTGACTATAATGCCGACACCACCGCGGCGGGCCTGTCTGCGCCGTTGGAAATTGTGCGCGACAACGCCAATGTGCCGCATATCTTTGGTGAAACCGACGCGGATGTGTATTTTGGTCTGGGATACGCCCATGCCCAAGACCGGTTGTGGCAGATGACAATGTTGCGGCGCACAGCGCAAGGGCGGCTTTCGGAACTGTTTGGCGAGCGCACACTGGGCATCGACAAGGTGATGCGCCGCTTTGACCTTTACAATCTGGCGGTGGCCTCGGTGGAGGCGCAAGACGCGCCCACCCGCACGGCCCTTGATGCCTATGCCGCAGGCGTCAACGCGTGGCTGGCCGAGATCAACAAGGGCGCTTTGGGTCGCGGCGCGCCGGAAATGTGGATTTTCAACCAACCTATTGCACCATGGCAGCCCGCCGATAGTCTTGCGATCCTGAAATTGATGGCGCTGCAAATGTCATCGCAACTCGAGTCAGAGGTTCTGCGCGCGCGCACCTCGCTAATGGTCCCGTCTGACCGGTTGCGCGATATTTTGCCCGATGACCCCGGTGCCGGGATCGCAGCCCTGCCCGACTACGCAAGCCTTGTGCCGGACGTGCCGCGCTATGCGCCCAACACGCGGTTGGCTTACGGTCCGCTGAACCCGATGCAACCGCCCGACCTTGCGGGGGCCTCCAATGCCTGGGCTGCGGGCATCGAGCGCTCGGCGGCGGGGGCCACATTGCTGGCCAATGATCCGCATCTCGCGCTGACGGCCCCCACGATATGGTATCTGGCGCGCATGGAGCTACAATCGGGCGGTGTCATCGGCGGCACGATTCCGGGAATGCCCGCCATCTTGAGCGGGCGCAGCGCCGATCTGGGCTGGGGCATTACCAGCAGCTATCTGGACGATCTCGATGTGGTCCTTGAACAGCTCAATCCAGCCAATCCCGAAGAATACCGCACCCCCACCGGCTGGGCCAAATTCCGCGCGCGCGACAGCATCATCGCGATCAAGGACGCGCCAGCGGTCACGCTGAAACTGCTGTGGAGCGAAAACGGCCCCGTGATGCCCGGCGCGCAATTCAACCTTGGCGCCGTGACCCCCGCAGGATACGTGGCCGCCATCAACTGGACCGCGCTTTCAGACCAAGACACCTCGATGTCCGCCCTGCTTGCCGTCGGACGCGCGCGCAATGTGCAAGACGGCATTCGCGCGGCCGCGCCGTTCATTGCGCCAAGCCAGAACCTGATATTGGCCGACCGGACCCAGATTGCGATGAAAACCATCGGCGCTGTGCCCGCCCGCGATATCAACCACCAAAGCAAAGGGCGCTTGCCCAGCTATGGCTACCTGCCCGAAAACCGCTGGCAAGGCACGATGCCCTATGCCAGCAACCCCGAATTTGTGAACCCCAAGGGCGGAATACTGGGCAATACCAACAACAAGACCGTGGACCGGCCGTTTCCGAACAATATTTCCTATCTGTGGGGTGACACCCAGCGCATCAATCGCTGGAACCGCCTGATGCAAAGCCGCGAGGTGCACACCCGCGAAAGTTTTATCGAGGCGCAGCTAGACACTGTCAGCTATACTGCGCGGTCGCTGTTACCGCTGATCGGCGCCGATCTTTGGTTCACCGGCGAGGCCGCCCCCGAAGGCACGCCCGTGCGCCGGCGTCAGCAAGCGCTTCAACTTTTGGCTGCATGGAACGGCGATATGAACGAACACCTGCCCGAGCCGTTGCTTTATGCAGCCTGGCTGCGCAGCTTGAACGAGCGCTTGATCCGCGACGAATTGGGGCCGCTGTCCTCTGAATTTACCCGTGCCGACCCTGTGTTCATTGAACGGGTGTTCCGCAATACCGACGGGGCGGCGGTCTGGTGCGACGTGGTGCAATCAGCGCCCATAGAGACCTGCACCGATATCGCGCGTCTTGCGCTTGATGATGCGCTGCTGTGGATCGACGAAAACGTGGGCGGCACAATCGCCGCGTTGCGCTGGGGCGACCTGCATCAAGCGACCAGCGACCATCCGGTTCTGGGCGAAGTCCCTGTGTTGAACTGGTTTGTCAACATCCGCCAGTCAACCAGCGGAGGCGACAACACATTGCAGCGCGGGCGCACATCCGGCACTGGCCCGAACCCGTTCCAGAACGTGCAAGCGGCGGGGTATCGCGGCGTCTATGACTTTGCCGACCCCGACAGCTCGGTGTTTGTCACAGCCACGGGGCAGTCCGGCAACCCGATGTCGCGCTACTATGATAACCTGGGCGAGCTGTGGCGGCGCGGCGAATATATCCCGATGTCGCTGGACCCCGATCTGGCGCGTGCAGGCGCTGTCGGTGTAACAAAGCTGCGGCCCCAGACGCCGTAAACCAGCGCTACAACCGGATAAACCGTTCCTTTTGCAGCAAGGTCCAAAACACCGTGAGCTTGTATCCGTCATCGGTCATTTCATCATCGATGACGATACCCTGCTCGAACAGCCATGCGCGCTGGCGCCCTTGGGCAAAGGTCAGGTTCAACACCTCTTGCTTGCGCGGATCTTTCAAATGCTCGGCCAAGGCGGCCAGCAGGTCGTCCATGCCGCAGCCCGTCACCGCAGAAACCGCAAACAGATCATCTGTGCGCGCCGATTGCGCCTCGATGCCTGCGCGGTCCTCGTCTGACATCTTGTCGATCTTGTTCCACACCTCGATCATTGGCGCAGTGTCCCCGACGCCAAGTGCTGCCAAAATCGCGGTGACGTCTTTTGCCTGCTCCTCGGTCTGCGCATGGCTGATATCGCGCACATGCACGACCAGATCGGCGTCAAGGACCTCTTCCAATGTCGCCCGAAACGCTGCCACCAGCTCGGTCGGCAAATCCGAGATAAAACCAACAGTGTCCGACATGATGATCTGATCGCCTGACGGTAATTCGACCTTGCGCATCGTCGGGTCCAGCGTGGCAAACAACATGTCCTTCACAAAGACATCTGCCCCTGTCAGCCGGTTGAACAGCGTCGATTTTCCCGCATTGGTATAGCCCACCAAGGCCACAATCGGATAGGGCACCTTGGCGCGTGCGGCACGGTGCAACGCGCGGGTTTTCACGACCTTTGCCAGTTTGGCGCGCAGACGCACAAGCTGGTCATCAATCGCACGCCTGTCGGCCTCGATCTGGGTTTCACCTGGACCACCGACAAACCCAAGACCACCGCGCTGGCGCTCCAAATGGGTCCATGCGCGCACAAGGCGGGTGCGTTGGTAGGACAAGGCCGCCATCTCGACCTGCAACACACCTTCCGATGTGCGTGCACGGTCCGAGAAGATTTCCAAAATCAGGCCGGTGCGATCAAGCAGTTTGACCCCCCATGCCTTTTCCAGATTGCGCTGCTGCACAGGCGACACAGCGCCATCGACCAAGACCAGCTCGACCTCGGCTTGTTCAAAGATCACGTGCAGCTCTTCGATCTTGCCTTTGCCAAACAACATGCCGGCGTGCATTTTGGGCAAGCGCACCGCAGTGCCGCCCACAACCTGCAAATCAGGCAAAGCGGCGGCGAGCGCTATCGCCTCTTCGAGCGCGGGACCGGGGTCCCTGCGGGTCTGGTCGTTTTTCAAATCCGGGTGCAGGACCCAAGCACGGGTGACGTGCTTATCGTGTTCAAGCAAAGTTATTCTTCGCCTTCATACAAGCTGATGGGCTGGGCAGGCATGATCGTGGAAATAGCGCTTTTATACACCAGCTGCGATTGACCGTCGCGGCGCAAGAGCACGCAGAAACTGTCAAACCAGGTAATCACGCCCTGCAACTTGACGCCGTTGACCAGAAAGATCGTGACCGGCACTTTGGTTTTGCGCACATGATTGAGAAATGCATCTTGAAGATTCGCTTTATCGGCCGCCATTGGGGGACCCCTTTTATTCTTGCGGCCGCGTATCGGCCTCCCTCGTTGATGGGGCCAGTATGTCGCGGCGCGGCGCGGGTTTCCAGCCCAAAAAAGCAGCGATCAGTTTCGCCAGATTTCCGGGTTGAAAAGTGCGACAATCGCCAGGGTTTCAAGCCGGCCCAAAACCATTGCACCGGCCAAAATCACTTTGGCTGCATCGGGGATACCGGCATAGGAAATCGGGTTTTCAGCAGCAACCTCGGCCAAGGGGCCGGTTGTCGACAGCGCCGAAATCGCCAATACCATCGCGGTCTCGAATTGCACCCCGGTCAAGGACAACAGCAGCATGATCGCGGCGATCGACAAGGCGAAAAGCATGAAAAAGACCCACGAAATATAGGCCCCCTGCTGCCTGATCCGCCGCGCCTCGCGCCCGCCACCGCCCACCGACGAAGGATGCACAAGGCGCTGCAACTCGCGTTCGGAATGCCGGTATAGCGCATAGATCCGCAGCAATTTCACCCCGCCCGCCGTTGTCGCAACCCCGCCGCCAATCAACGCCAGCCCGATCAACGCAAGGCCCGGCGTTTGCAAACCCGACCAATCCGTAGCCCCCAGCCAATAGCGCGATTCAAACCCTGTGGTTGTCAGAAACGACGCCACCGTGAAAACCGCGCCCCAAATGGCGCGAAACATCTCCGGCGCCGACGTCTCCGACCGCCCGTCTATCGCCCCCCAAAAGTGCCGCAAGAAAAGCGCCGCCGTGACCAGTAAAACAAGACTGATCCCCATCTTGAATTCAGGATCGCGCCACAGGCCCTTGTCTTTTTCGCCAAATTGCCCTGCCGAGAATGAAAGCCGTGAAATCGCCAGAACGAAGAACAGCACGATCATGACCTCGCCCCAAAATCCCGCGCTCGCGCCATGCAGCCCGCCAATCGGTGAAATCCCCGAGGTCGACATCACCGACATCGCGTGGATCAACGCCACATAGGGCACCTCGCCCAGACTGGTCAGCCCCAGCCACAGCACAAATGTCAGGCCGGTATAAAGCGGCGTCAGTTTTGCAGCAAAACGTATCAGTCTCTCGCCTGGATCGGCGACCTGTGAAATCTGGGTGAAAGTGGCCGCGCTTGTGCTTTTGCCAGCGCCGCCCGTGGCGCGCACTTCAAACCCGCCCAGGTTCATCGGCGCAAAAATCGACACCGCCGTGATCCAGACCAGCAAGCCACCCAGCCAGCCGACCAAGCCGCGCCACAGATGCAGCGAGGGTGACAAGCGCCCGGCATTGTCATAGATCGTGGCACCCGTGGTGGTCAGGCTCGAGACCATCTCGAACCATGCGTTCAAAAACGACGTATCGCCCACCGCCTCGTAAAACGGGACCGCCAACATCACCGGCAGCGCGGTGAAGGCCGCCAAAAGCGCCATCAACTGGCTGCGCGCAACGCTGACGGGGGCGTAATTGGCCGTGGCAAAGCCCAGAATCAACGAGAGCAGCGAAAACAGGATGAACCCGTAAAAGAACACCCGCATCGTGCCAAAATCGTCCAATGCCAATGCATGAATCGCAGGGATCAGCATCGCCAGCGCCCCGATCCCCATCAGGATCACAAAAAACGGCAGTCTTTTGATCCAACCGGTCATCAGAAAAAGTCGATCGAGACCTGCAACAGGCGCTCCACCTCGGGGACGTCGTCGGCCATGGCGAAAATCGCGATCACGTCGCCTTCGTCGATCCGCATATCGCCGGTCGGTTTGCGCGGTTTGCCGTCCTTCAATACCGCACAGACCAATGTGCCTTCGGGAAAGGCGATATCCTTGATCCGGTGGCCCGAAATTGGCGAGGTGCCCAGCACCTGGGCCTCGATCACCTCGGCCTCTGCGTCGCCGATCGAATAAACCGCGCGGACCCGGCCATGGCGGATGTGGCGCAGGATCGAGCTGACGGTCGTGGCGCGCGGGTTGATATAGGCGTCGATATCCAGCGGTCCCATCAGCGGCACCAAAGACGGGTCATTGATCAGCGCAATCGCCATCGCACAGCCCATTTCCTTGGCGCGCACAGAGGCCAGAAGGTTGGTTTTATCATCATCCGTCACCACCAGCACCGCATCGGCAGAGCTGATATTGGCCTCCTCCAACAAGGCCCCGTCAAGCCCGTCGCCCAGCAGCACAATTGTGCGGTCCAGCGCGTCGGCGGCGGCTTCGGCAATACCACGGTTCTTCTCGATCACCTTGACGCGGACCCGGTCGGTATAGGCCTCCAGCGCGCGGGCGACCCCAAGCCCCACATTGCCGCCACCAATGATGACGATGCGTTCCTGTTTGGCGTGGGTTTTGCCAAATATCTCCATCGTGCGCGACACATCTTCGGTCTGGGTGAAAATATAGCACTCGTCACCGACAAATATCTGGTCACCGGCGGCGGGCACAAACAACGTGCCCTCGCGCCGGATCCCGACCACGACCGCGCGCAGGGTGGAAAACAGATCGGTCAATTGCCGCAGCGGCGTATTGATCACCGGACAGTCGTCACTGATCGAAATGCCAAGCAACTGCGCCTTGCCATCCATAAAACTTTCGGTGTCAAATGCGGACGGCGCGGCCAAGCGCTGCAATGCGGCCTCGGCCACTTCTCTTTCGGGGCTGATCACCACGTCGATGGGCAAATGATCGCGGCGATACAGATCGGAATAAATCGCCGTCAGATAGCTTTGCGACCGCAGTCGCGCAATCTTGCGCTGGATCGCAAACACCGAATGGGCCACCTGACAGGTGACCATATTCACCTCGTCGGAATGGGTCGCGGCAATGATCATATCGGCGTCTTTCGCGCCTGCGCGCTCCAACACGTCCGGGTAGCTGGCAAAACCGCAAATCCCCTGCACATCAAGGGTATCGGTCGCGCGGCGCACCAGTTCGGGGTTGTTATCCACAACCGTTACGTCATTATTCTCGCCCGACAAATGGCGTGCAATCTGCCAGCCGACCTGCCCTGCACCGCAAATAATCACTTTCATCGTGTCACTCCTTGCAACTGGCTACTCGTGACAGAGCGCGCGGCGGGCGTCAATTCAGACTTCACTCTCGATATAGGCCACGCGACCACCCGCTTTGTTGGTGGTCGAGACGCCCAGCGATTTCAGCTTGCGGTGCAACGCAGACCTCTCCATGCCGACAAAAGACGCGGTGCGGCTGATATTGCCGCCAAAACGGTTGATCTGGGTCAGCAGATATTCGCGCTCGAACAATTCGCGCGCCTCGCGCAAGGGCAATGTCGCAAGACCACCCGACAGCACGATGCGGCCCTCTGGCGCCAAGGCGCTCTCGTCGGAGGCCGGCAGTTCCTTGGCGGAAATGTCATCGCCGCTTTCGCCCAGGATCAGCACGCGCTCGACCACGTTTTTAAGTTGCCGCACATTGCCGGGCCACAACATGGTTTGCAGAAGCGCGCGGGCATCTTCCGCCAGACGGCGCAGCGGCAGGCCCTGCCCCTTGTTCAGCATCGCGATAAAATAGTCGGCCAAAAGCGGAATATCCTCACGGCGCTCTTCCAGACTGGGCACCGCGATTGGCACGACATTCAGGCGGTGAAACAGCTCTTCGCGGAACGTGCCGGCATCGATTGCGGCGGCAAGATCGCGGTTGGTAGATGAAATCACGCGCAGATCAACCTGTACCTTGTCATTGCCCCCAACCCGCTGAAACCTTTGCTCGACCAAAACACGCAGGATTTTCGACTGGGTGCCAAGCGGCATATCGCCGATCTCGTCAAAATAGATCACGCCGCCATTGGCCTCTTCCAACAGGCCCTTTTCAATGCCGCGACTGCCGCCTTCGCGACCAAACAGCACCTCTTCCATCCGGTCAGGTTCAATCGACGCCGAGCTGACGGTCACAAACGGCGCACTGGCGCGGTTCGAATTGGCGTGAATATAACGGGCGGCAATTTCCTTGCCCGCCCCCGCAGGCCCTGTCAGCATGACCCGCCCGTTGGATTTTGTCACCTTGTCCAGCTGGGATTTCAGCGTGCGGAACGCGGCACTATCGCCCAGCATCTCGGCACTGGCCACATCGCCACGCTTGAGATCGATATTTTCGCGGCGCAGCTTGCTGGTCTCCATCGCGCGACGGATCACCACCATGAGCTGGTCGATATTGAACGGCTTTTCGATGAAATCATAAGCACCCTGCTTGATTGCAGCCACCGCAATCTCGACATTGCCATGCCCCGAAATGATCACGATCGGAATATCGGGATAGTCGCGCTTGACGCATTTGAGGATGTCGATGCCGTCCATGTTGCTGTCTTTGAGCCAGATATCAAGGATCATCAGCGCCGGCGGCGCCTTGGCAATCTCGGCCATGCAAGCGTCTGAATTACCTGCAAGTCGGGTCGTAAACCCTTCATCTTGCAAGATATCCGAAATCAACTCGCGGATGTCACGCTCGTCGTCAGTGATAAGAATATCGCCCATTTTACCCTCTTAACCTTTATGACTGCCTTGTGCTGCGAGGCACCAGAGGCAATGTGATTTCAGCCATGGCGCCATGATGGCCCGTGCCGCCAAAGTCTGCCGCATCCTTCAAAACAAGGGTGCCGCCGTGTTCTTCGATGATTTTCTTCACAATCGGCAGACCAAGCCCCGTGCCGCCGCTGCGTGTTGTCACATAGGGCTCAAACAACCTTGCGCGGTCATGTGGCAGCCCGATGCCGTTGTCACTGATGGTGATCGTCGCGATTGAATTGGCATATGTCATCTCGATGCGAATTTCAGGTTTGTAACCCTTTGAATTTCCAGTTTCTACATAACTTTCAATGGCTTCGCCAGCGTTCTTAATCAGGTTTGTTAGCGCCTGACTGATCATCGTTGCGTCAACATCCGCCCTTTGTCCCACGTCTGGCAAGGCCGCGAAGAATGCCACATCGGGTTGACCGGCCTCTTGCAACGTCACCGCATCGCGCAGCAATGTCACCAAATCGGCGGCGGCCAATTCGGGTTCCGGCATCCGCGCAAATTTGGAAAATTCATCAACAATGCGGCGCAAGTCATTGGTTTGACGCACAATAACATCCGTCATTTGTTCCAGCTTTTCGCTTTCGACGACCTCGTTGGAAAACTTGCGCTTGATACGTTCTGCCGATAGCTGAATAGGCGTCAGCGGGTTCTTGATCTCGTGGGCGATACGGCGGGCCACATCCCCCCATGCGGCCATGCGCTGCGCACTGACAAGATCGGTCACATCGTCAAAGGCGACCACATAGCCCTCCAGCGTGCCCTCGGCATTGCGCCTTGGCGACATGCGCACAAGCAGACTTTCCTGCTTGCCATCGCGCACCAGATTGATCTGGTCCTGCGCCACGGCCCCACCCTCGCGGCGCATGGCTTCAAAAAGCTGGCCAAATTCCGGCACCGCCACCGAAAATGCGACCCGTTCCTGGTCTTCGCCAACCACCAACAGCCGCTGGGCCGACCGGTTGGCAAAATCCACGCGGCCTTGCGCATCCAAACCGACAACACCCGATGTGACCGACCCCAGCACGCTGTCAAACAGCCTGCGCCGCCGCTCGATCTGATGGTTGGTCTGCAATAATTCGTCGCGCTGGCGCTTGAGCTGGGTCGTCATCTGGTTGAAATAGGTGCCCAATTGCGAGATTTCGTCATCGCCATCGTCCTCGATGACCCGCACATCCAGATCCCCCGCCCCGACCCGCTGTGACGCCATCACCAAGCGCCCGACCGGCCGCGATAGCCCTTCCGCAAACCACAGCCCCAACCAGATCGCCGCCAAGATCAAGATCAGCGCAAAGCCCAGATAAATCAGCCCGAAATTGAACAAAAGCCGCCCGCGATCATTCTCCAATTGCTCGTAGAGCGCGACGGTTTCTGTGGTCTGGTCCAACAACGCCAAAATCTCGCCGTCAACCTCGCGCGTGACATAGACATAGCGGTCGGGAAACCGTGGCATCGCAATCAGGGCCCGAAATTCATTGTTTTCAGGGTCTTCGATAATATGCGGGCTTGCCGCTGTCGCCGCCTCGAAATCGGCAGGCGTGGGCTGTTCGTAGTCAAAGTCATATGACCCCGCGCCGCGCGTTTTGATTTCACCGGATCCGCTGATGAAATAGGTCTCTGTCAGACCGCGATCGATCTGGTTTTGCACCTGTTGGATCGCAAGCCGCACGTCGCCGTCATCCATAAAGAAATTGCGCAGTCTTTCGGTGTTCAGATAGGCGGCAAGCGCCTGACTGTCGCGGGTCAATTCCTGACGCTCTTCGCGGGCATAGGCCTGCGCGGTGCTCAGCGATGTGCTCAGCACGGTGCGCACGCGCTCTGAAAACCAGCCCTCAAGGCCGATATTGAGCGACAGCATCGCAAACAGCGCCACCAGAACCGTCGGGGTCAGCGCCAGCAAGGCAAAAACGCCCGTGAGCCGCAGGTGCAGCCTCGATCCCGCCGATTTGGCCCGCCGCGCGGCAATCATCTTGGCCACACGCTGCATCACCAATGCGGCAACAACGATCACATAAATCAGATCCGCAAACAGCACCATCCGCAGGAACGGCGATGTCGACGACTGCACCACCGGCCCCAGAACAACATAGGTCAGCACCGCAAGAAGCGGCCCCAAAAGCACAAGCCCGATCACGGTCACGTTTTGCACCGCACGCCTGCGCCGCCAGCGACTGAACCGTGCCATGTTTCCACTTGTCAGGCTACGCTGCACGCGCATATGCCCCTTATACAGGTGAGGTTCCCCCCACATACCACCACATCGCGTGCCTTGCCCCAGATACAGCTGCGTCCAGGGAGCCACGCTTATGTTGCGGTTTTACATCAATTTGCGGCGCCGTGTCACGCGGATATCCAGCTCTGTGATCTTCTTTCGCAAAGTATTGCGGTTGATCCCGAGCAAATCCGCGCATTTGGCCTGATTTCCCGCCGTGGCGTCCAACGCAATTTCAATCAACGGGCCTTCGACCTCGCGCAGGATTCGGGTATATAGCCCCGGTGGCGGCAATTCCCCCCCATGCAGGTCAAAATAGCGGCGCAGATGTTTGGCCACGCTTGCCGATAATTTGTCGCCTTCGGCGCGGGTGTTGGCGGGGTCCATCGCTGGCTGGTTGCCCAAAACGCCCTCGACCTCGGCACGGCTGATGTCGTCGCCCGTGGCGGTGAAAACCAGCCGCCTGATCGCATTTTCCAACTGGCGCACATTGCCCGGCCAGCTATAGGCGCGGATCAGATCCAGCGCGGGCGGGCTCATGCGGCGCAGCGGCGCGCCTTCACGCGCGACGCGGGTCAGAAAATGCTCGGCCAAAAGCGGAATATCATCCACCCTTTCGCGCAATGACGGCACATGCAGTGTCACCCCGCCCAGCCGGTAAAACAGGTCTTGGCGGAATGTGCCGCTGTCCAACCTGTCCATCAGATCGGTTTGCGATGTCGCCATGATCCGCGGTGCGGTATCACCCAAGGCATCCAGCATCCGCACGATCCGGCCCTGTGCCGTGTCCGACAAATCACCAACCTCGTCAAACAACAACGAGCCGCCCTTGGCGCGGGCAAGGGCCGCGGATGGACCGTCCATATCTTCAAGATCAACCCCCGACACCACGACGAACGGCTGGCTACGGCGGTCCGAAAAATCATGGATCGCGCGGGCAATCAGCGACTTGCCTGTCCCGCTTTCGCCGGTAATCAGCACCGGCATGTTCGTGTTCATCACCCGTGCGACCAGCCGGTAAAGGCCCTGCATCGCCGCGGTGCGCCCCACAAGTGGCAGATCACTGGTTTTGTTTTGTTCACTGGCACTGCGTGGTCGGGCCACGCGGCGCTTGATCTCCAGGGCGCGCGCGGCCCGTTTCATCAAATCGGGCAAATCAAACGGCTTGGGCAGATAGTCATAGGCCTCGGCCTCGGCGGCCTGAATAGCGGTCATAATGGTATTTTGCGCCGAGATCACGATCACCGGCAGACCGGGGCGGGCGGCGGCGATCTTTGGCAATTGCTCCAACCCGTTACCATCGGGCATCACGACGTCCGAAATCACCAGATCGCCTTTGCCCTCGTCCACCCAACGCATCAGCGTGACCAGCGATGATGTGGCATGAACCTTGCACCCCGCGCGGGTCAGGGCTTGGGTCAAAACGGTGCGGATTGTGCGGTCGTCATCCGCGACCAGAACGGTGCCATCCATCAGATATCTCCTGCATTTTGCGGGGCGAGTGGGAGCGAGACGCGAAACACCGTGCGGCCCGGCACGCTTTCGACCGAAATCCAGCCGCCCGCGTCCCCGATCAGCTTGGACACCAGCGCAAGGCCCAGTCCGGTGCCATTCTCGCGCCCCGAAATAAAGGGCTCGAACACATCATTGGCAATGTCAGGCGGCAGCCCCGGCCCGTCATCGATGATCTCGACCTGCAACGGCAAACGGTCTTGGCTGCCGTCTGGCCTGCGCACCCGCAACGAGGGGTCATAAAAGGTATGCAACCGGATCTGGCCCGCATCCTTGGCCGCCTCGGAGGCGTTTTTCAGCAAGTTCAGAAACACTTGCAGCAACTGGTCACTGTCGGCCCAGACATGGGGCAACGACGGGTCGTAATCTTCGATAAACAGCATATGCGCGCCAAAGCCGACCATCGCAGAGCGCCGCGCGCGGTCCAGCACATCGTGGATATTCACCGCCTTTAACAGCGGTGGACGCAGGTTGCCGAATTGCTCGACCTGCTCAAGCAATTTCACAATGCGGTGGCTTTCCTCGACAATCAGATCGGTAAATTCCTGATCCTCCTGACTAAGCCCCATCGCCAGTAACTGCGCCGCTCCGGTGATCCCCGCCAGCGGGTTCTTGATCTCGTGGGCCAGCATCTCTGCCATGCCAATGGCGGATTTTGCCGCCTTGCCGGTGTTGTGGCTTTTGGTCATCCGGCTGGCAATTTCGCGCGGGCTGATCATCACGATCATCACATCCTTGCGGCCTTGGTGCGGGGTGAACTGGATGTTGCACTGCATTGGCGGGCGCTCGCCGCTGCCCACATCCACATCATTGACAAACAACGGCGTGCGCCCGTCGCGGGCGCGCGCAAACGGACCCTCCAGCGGCGCATCGATCATCACCTTGTCCCAAAACGAATGCCCGCGCAGCGCTTTGGCAGACAGGTTCAGGAAACTCTCGGCCGCGGGGTTGATCTCGATCATCACATCAGCGCTGTCCAACAAAAGCGCGGGCACCGGCAGCGACGCCCATAGTGCGGCATCCTGGATCATGCGGCCACCTTTCGTGCAATGGCGTCGGGCAAAAGCGCCAGAACCGTCTTGGGGTCTGGGTCGGTCAGAATGGCGCGGCGCAGATCCGCAGGCGTGCCCGCGTCGTCCATATACCAGCCCAAATGCTTGCGGGCCATTTTACGGCCCAACCCGGCCCCATAAAACGACAGCATCGCCTCGTAATGTGCCCCGATCATATTAACCAATGCGGCCCCTGTCGGGATCACCGGTGCGGGTGTGCCGTGCAATTGGCTGGCCACTTGCGCCAAGACCCAAGGACGCCCCTGCGCCCCGCGCCCGATCATCACCCCATCAGCCCCCGACAGCGCCAGCGCCTGTCTGGCCGACGCCACACCAACAATATCGCCATTGGCAATCACCGGGATCGAGACGGCCTGTTTGATCCGGGCAATCGCCGCCCAATCTGCGGCCCCTTTGTAAAACTGGCAGCGGGTGCGCCCGTGGATCGTGACCAGTTGAATGCCCGCAAGTTGCGCGCGCGCTGCGACATAACTTGCGTTCAGGCTCTGCGCATCCCAGCCCAGCCGCGTCTTGAGCGTCACAGGCACATCAACCGCATTCACCACCGCCTCGATCAACCGCAACGCGTGATCAGGGTCGCGCAATAACGCCGACCCCGAATAGCCGCTTGTGACCTTTTTTGCCGGACACCCCATGTTGATGTCGATAAAGGCCGCGCCATTGTCCGCCACCAGTTTTGCCGCCTCGGCCATCCAGTAGGCATCGCGTCCGGCAATCTGCACCGCGGTGCCGGCCTGATCATAGCCTAACTCCGCGCGGTCGCGGGCCGCGGGCTTGGCCTGCACCATCTCCTGACTTGCGACCATCTCGCTGACAACCCAGCCCGCGCCAAACGACGCCACCAACTGGCGAAACGGCAAGTCTGTGATGCCAGCCAAAGGCGCCAAGGCGACGGGCGGACTAAGCGAAATAGCACTAAGAGCAAGCGATTCGACGTGGGCCAAGGGGTGCAATCAACATTTGTAAGGGCGGTTGCGATTGAAATACTTGGGATTTATCAAAACCACAACGCATGAGCGCGCAAAATTAATGCATAAAGCGACACATGCACAAATTTTAATCAAATATCCTGCTGCACAGGCAAGAATTGCGCTGCCCGGTGACAGGCAGTAAACCAATTGCAACAAAAGGAATCCGTATGAGCATCGCCGCCATCATTGTCGCCGCAGGACGTGGGCTTCGCGCCGGCGGCGAGGTGCCAAAGCAATGGCAAAACCTGCGCGAAAAGCCGGTAATATGGCATACTTTCAACGCCTTGCAGGGCCATGTTGATGAAGTCGTGGTGGTGCTTCATCCTGATGATCAGGCCCGTTGGGCCGCACTCGGCCTTGACGCCGCACATGTCGTGACAGGCGGTGCAACCCGCGACGCCTCGGTGCGCGCAGGTCTCGCGGCGCTTGCGGCCAACCCGCCGGCCAAAGTGCTGATCCATGACGCCGCGCGGCCCTTGGTCAGCGCCGCCATCATCACCGATGTGATCGCCGCCCTAGACCATCACGCAGGTGCCGCACCCGCAATTGCTGTCACAGACGCGCTTTGGACCGGGGTCGAGGGATTTGTCAGCGGCAGTCGGGACCGCAGCGGGCTGTTTCGCGCGCAAACCCCGCAAGGGTTCCACTACGCGGCCATCGTATCGGCACATGACCAGCGCACAGGGCCCGCCGCCGACGACGTGGAAGTGGCGCGCGACGCGGGGCTTGATGTTGCCATTGTTGCGGGTGAAGAGCACAATCTCAAAATCACAACGCATGATGATTTTTCGCGCGCTGCCAATATGTTGGGACATGACATGGATGTAAGATGTGGCAATGGCTATGACGTGCATCGCTTTGGCGATGGCGATCATGTCTGGCTCTGCGGCGTGAAAGTCCCGCATGGGCGCGGATTACAGGGCCATTCGGACGCCGATGTGGGGATGCACGCGGTCACCGACGCAATTTACGGCGCGCTAGGCATGGGCGATATCGGCCAGCACTTTCCGCCGTCGGACGCGCAATGGAAAGGGGCGGCAAGCCATATCTTCCTGACCCATGCAGTTCAGCTTGTGACAACAAACGGCTTTAAAATCAGCAATATAGACTGCACTCTTGTCTGCGAATTTCCTAAAATCGGCCCGCACCAACCAGCCATGAAATCCGCGCTGGCACGGATCACAGGGCTCGATACCGACCGGATCAGCGTCAAGGCGACCACATCCGAGCGCCTGGGCTTCACAGGGCGCGAAGAGGGCATCGCCGCAATCGCAACCGCAACATTGGTAAAATCATGAGCAAACTCATCGCCACCTTCTTTTATGTGGGTCATATCCGCCCGGCACCCGGCACTTGGGGGTCGCTCGCGGCCTTGCCAGTCGCATGGGTTTTAATAACATATACAGGGCTCTACGGGTTGATCTTCGCGTCAGGTGTCGCCTATGCGCTGGGCCTCTGGGCCACCAAAGTGGAAACCGCGGGCACCGACAACCACGACCCTTCCGAGATTGTAATCGACGAGGTGGTCGGCCAGTGGATTGCCCTGTTGCCGATCGCCAGCATCGTGTCGTCGCGCGGGCTTGATGCGCTGGCGCTTTGGCCCGGCTGGATCGTCGCTTTTGCCCTGTTCCGGCTGTTCGACATTAGAAAACCATGGCTTGTCGGCTGGGCAGACCGGCGCGATGATGCCACGGGCGTCATGCTTGATGATGTGATTGCGGGAATATTTGCGGCACTTGGTGTGCTGGTTCTGGGCGGGTTTTATCACGCGGTGTTCGTGTGACACAGGCCGCAACCCTGCTGGCAGATGCGCGCGCCGCCGGGCTCACCATCGCCACCGCCGAAAGCTGCACAGGTGGTATGGTGGCGGCGGCGATCACTGATGTGGCGGGCAGCTCTGCGGTGTTTGATCGCGGCTTTGTCACCTACACAAACGCCGCCAAGATGCAGATGTTAAACGTAAAATCCGACACGCTTGCCCGATATGGTGCGGTGTCTGAACAGGTCGCATATCAAATGGCCACAGGCGCGATTGCCAATTCGGACGCCACGCTTGCAGTCAGTATCACCGGCATCGCAGGCCCCGGCGGGTCCGACCATAAACCCGAGGGCCGCGTTTGTTTCGGGCTTTGCCACCTGGGCCACACCACAGTCGCGACCGTGGAATTTGGCGCCATCGGGCGCGACCGCGTGCGTGCTGCGGCCACAGCACATGCTTTGGCGCTGCTCTGGGCAGCCGCATCTGCGGATCGCCGATAAATTAGACATTTACCCGCCATTTGCGCCTAAATTTTCAGCATAGCACAAAGAGCCGCATTTTTAATCGCCTCGCGACCACCCCCGCCTTTTCCTTGGGCATAAAATCGGACCTATGAGCCCAAGACTATAAAAACCGGGGGATTATAAGATATGAATGGTGCAGATACAGCTTGGGTCATGGTGGCGACGGCCTTGGTCCTGTTTATGACATTGCCGGGATTGGCGCTGTTTTACGGCGGTCTGGTGCGGGCGCGCAACGTGCTGAGCGTGTTCATGCACTGCTACGCCATCGCCAGCCTGATGAGCATCCTGTGGTTTGCATTTGGCTATTCGATCGCGTTCGGCGACGGCACGTCAGGCTATTGGGGCGGTTTGGGCAAAATGTTCCTGAATGGCATCGATGCCACCACGCTGGCGGGCACCCTGCCCGAGATTCTGTTTTTCGCCTTTCAGATGACCTTCGCCATCATCACCCCCGCGCTGATCGTCGGCGCATATGTGGAACGGATCGGCTTTGGCTTTGTGCTGCTATTTTCATCGCTCTGGATGCTGCTGGTCTATGCGCCTGTCGTGCATTGGGTCTGGGGTGGTGGTTTCCTGTCGGACGGCGGTATTTTCGGCGCAACGGGCGTGCGTGACTTTGCGGGCGGTATCGTGGTGCATGAAACCGCAGGGCTTGCCGCGTTGATCCTTGCGATTTTCCTCGGGCCGCGTCGTGATCCGTCCAAACCACCGCATAATCCGGGCATGGTGATGATCGGTGCTGCAATGCTCTGGGTTGGCTGGTTCGGCTTTAACGGCGGCTCGCAACTGGCCGCCGACGGTGGCGCGGCCATGGCCATCACCGTCACGCATCTGTCGGCCGCCGCAGGGTCGCTGACCTGGGCCTTGTGGGAACGGATCAAATTTGGCCGCTCCACGCTTGTGGGCCTTGTGACGGGCACGATTGCGGGCCTTGCCTCGATCACCCCCGCGTCGGGTTTTGTAGGCCCGGTCGAGGCGCTGATCATCGGCGGCATCGCGGGCGTTCTATGTCAGGAGAGCGTCCTCTACATCCGCAACAAGATCAAGATCGACGACACGCTTGATGTCTTTGCCGTGCACGGCGTGGGCGGGGTGTTCGGCTCGATCATGATCGCGGTCTTTGGCGCGGGCGCTTGGGCGGCACAGCTTGGCTCGCTGGCCATCGTGGGCGGTTTTACCACCGTTATGACCATTGCTTTGATCTATATCTGCAAGGCGATTACACCGCTGCGGGTTGATCACGAAACCGAAACCAACGGCCTTGATCTGTCGGTGCACGGCGAGCGCGCCTACGACATGACCAGCTAGACGCGCAACAATCCGGTCAGCCGGGCGCAGTCGTCCCGCTGCACCGCTGTCCATAAGTCCTCCGACAGGTCCGCGCCCAGCACAGCGCGGGCCTTTTGACGCAAACGGGCCTGTCTTTCGGACATCGGCAGCGGGGTTTGCAAATCATGAAACAGGGTCTCGGCCCTGCCGTCGGCATATACTATCGCGACACGGGCCTGCATTTCGCTCAAATGTTCATCCGCCCGCACCGTCACCTTGTCGCGCAAGGCGATCAGCGCAGGGTCGCTTGCGGTGTGACCCGAAAATGCGCCAATCGCCGCCGTGGACATGCCCGACAGGGCCATCGCCGCCGTCATTGCATAGCTGAACTTGACCGCCAATCCGGTTTCAGGTGCCGGCTTGTTGCACACAGACATCCATCGCGGGTGGGTCTCGACGATAACGCCGGCAACATCCCCCTGCGCCGCTTGCAACGCCTCGAGCATCGCGTGCAGCCCGTGGCAACAGGCATGAAACTTATGGTTAACGCGGGCGATTTTCCACGGCTCGTCCGCCGCCCATGCGCTGTCGTTTGCCTGCCCGTGATGGGTCGCGCCAAACTGCGCCACCCCCTGCGGATCAGAGGTCATACCGGCCTGTGCCCAGACCGCAGCCTCGACAGCGCAGCGGGCGGCTAACCCTGCATTCAACGGTTTGCCCATCGATCCGAACTGCCCGCGCAGACCAGAGGCACCGGTCGCGGCCAAACCGATCGCATGTCGGGTTTGTGGCGCGGTTAATTTCAACAGGTGCGCGCACCCCACTGTGGCCCCAATCGCACCCGATGTGGCCGTTTGATGAAATCCGATCTGATAATGATCGCGGCCCAGCCACAGACCCACCCGCACCGCGGCCTCTGACCCGATCAAGGCGGCCGCGACCACTTGGTCCAAACCGCCAATCCCTGCCAGCTGTGCCGCGGCCAAAACCGCAGGCATCACCACCGCAGATGTATGGCCGATATGATCAAAATGCGTATCGTCATAGTCCAGCGCGTGCCCCATCGTGCCATAGACCAGCGCGGTATTTGCAAAGGACATATCGCTGTCTTGCGCCAAAATCCGCACCACAGGTTCCTCCGATCCCGCAATCGCACACACCGCCCAGTCAAACAGGCACAGGCGGATCAAATCTGACGGGCCATCATGCAAAGACCTTTGCAGCAATGCCAGCAGATGATCCTCGGGGCTCATGAATATAGCTCGCGGGCGCGCGCCTCGAACGCGCGCACAACGCGCAGCATCGCTTCGTTGAAAAACATACCCGCCGCACCTTGCAACAGTCTGTTTTTAAACTCGAAATCAACCTCGAAGGACACCTCGCAGCCACCCTGAACATCGCGGAATTGCCAGATGCTCTCAAGATATTTGAACGGCCCGTCCAGATAGGATGTCTCGATTTTCCTCAGGGCGGGCCATAGCCGCACGCGGCTGCCAAATGTTTCTCGGAACACCTTGAACGAGATCACCAGATCGGCCAGAATCTCCTCATGATCCCCCATGTCTGTGCGATTGCGAACCCTTGCCGCGGCGGTCCACGGCAGGAATTGCGGGTAACTTGCCACGTCAGCGACCAGATCATACATCTGATCTGCGGTATAGGGCAGGATTTTTGTCTCGGAATGACGGGTCATAATGGGCTTTCGCGGGTGACTTCACCCCCTGATGTCGTAGAATAGCCATGAAAAATCAAGCCAGAAGCACAATCGGGGAACCCATGTCGCACAAACCTTATGTGATTGATACGATGATCAGCGCGAAATCCATCGCTGCAAGAATCGAAGACTTGTCCCGCGACATTCAAACGACTTTCGAGGGCACCGACAAATTGGTCGTCGTGGGGCTGTTGCGCGGCTCGTTTGTGTTTATCGCCGATCTTGTGCGCGAACTGGACCTGCCCGTCGAGGTCGATTTTCTCGAGGCCTCATCCTATGGCGACGGCATGGAGAGCAGCCGGGAAGTGCGCATTTTCAAAGACTTGCGCGGCGCAATTGAGGGGCGCGATGTGCTTGTTGTGGAAGATATTATCGACACAGGGCACACGCTGGCCCATGTGCACGACTATCTGATGACCAAAAAACCCGCGCGGATGCGCACCATTGCGCTGTTGGATAAACCCGCACGGCGCGAGGTGGATTTCAAGCCCGACTGGATCGGCTTCGAGATCCCCGACGAATTTGTCGTGGGCTATGGCATCGACTTTGCACAGCGCAACCGCAACCTGCCCTATGTCGGCAAAGTGCGGTTTACGCCATGAACCCGCGCTGGCTCTTGCACGCAAAACGCTGGGCGCAAAATCCGCCAAGCGCGAAAAAGCTGATCATTGTCGCAGGTGTCGTGGCCGTCAGCCTGATCCTATACGGGCTGGAAACACAGGGCCTGCTGCCAGACTGGATGGCCGCCGACGGTGCACCGCGCATCCGGTAACCCCTAGGCCTGTCCAAATTTCTGCAACCGCGCCGCGCGCAAACGGGCAAAATCATCGCCCGCATGATAGCTAGACCGCGTCAAAGGTGAAGCCGACACCATCAAAAACCCCTTGTTATAGGCGGTTTTTTCATAGCTGCTAAACTCTTCCGGCGTCACAAAGCGGTCAACGGCATGGTGTTTGGGGGTGGGCTGTAAATATTGCCCAATGGTCAGAAAATCAATGTCAGCGGCGCGCATGTCTTCCATAACCTGGGTCACGGATTGCTTGTCTTCCCCAAGCCCCACCATGATCCCCGATTTGGTAAACATCGTTGGATCCAGTTCCTTGACGCGCTGCAACAGCCGCAAAGAATGGAAATACCGCGCGCCGGGGCGCACTTCGGGGTAAAGCCCCGGCACGGTTTCCAGATTATGGTTGAACACATCAGGCTTGGCCTCGACGACAATGCGCAACACATCGGGGTCACAGCGGATAAAATCAGGCGTCAAAATCTCGATGGTTGTGTCGGGGGATTGCTTGCGAATCGCCCTGATCGTCTGGGCAAAATGCGCAGCCCCGCCATCCTCGATATCATCGCGGTCCACCGAGGTGATCACCACATGCTTTAGCCCCAGCTTCTTGACCGCATCGGCCACCCGGCCCGGCTCGAACACATCCAGATCCTCTGGCGGCTTGCCGGTGGCAATATTGCAAAACGTGCAGGCCCGCGTGCAGACTTCGCCCATAATCATCATGGTGGCATGGCCTTGCGACCAACATTCGCCGACATTGGGACAGCCCGCCTCTTCGCACACCGTGACCAATTTATGCTCGCGCATGATGTCGCGCGTCACTTTATAGCCTTCGGATGTGGGCGCCTTCACCCTGATCCAGCTTGGCTTTTTGGGTTGCACGGTGTCAGGGCGCTTGGCCTTTTCAGGATGGCGCTGGGCGGGGATTTTAAGATCACGCACGAGAGGGGTTCCATTCTTTAACTCACCTCTAACCTAGTGCCCTGCGCGCCCGACAACAACACCTGTCATTCACGCCGTGTGCCGCAAAACCTGCCCGCCTACCCGATCATCGGGGCAAATTTGCCTTGATTTGCGTAATGCCGCTTTAACCGCTGAAGGGCTATGCGCAAAACGATCTTGCCCGAGCGTGCCGACCAGCCCATTGATTTCTCTGTCTGTTCCAAGCCTTCCAGCAAGCAACAACAGTGAAACGCGACATCCATCAATCCTGCCCCCAAATCGCCCAAAGCCGCTTGCACGCGCAGATGCCCCGCCGCCGCCCCAGACGGGCCATCCTTGCTGGGGGTCTGCGCCATGAAATCGGTCACATCCTTGGCAATCTGACGGCCCATCTTTGCCAGTTCAAAATCTTCGCGCAAGCGCTCGCCCGCAGCCACCAGATCGCGGGGCAAAAATGGCTGCCCCTCGCGGTCACGCCGGCGCGACAAACCCACCAGCGGGCTTTCCACCGCCGGTGGGCGCGGACGCCGTGCACCCTCAAAATCACCCAGATCCCACGCCGCAGCACCCTTCATCGGGCTGCGCACATCAGCAAAGCCAAAGGCCGCATTTTCGCTTCGTGCGGTCAAGGCCCGCAAGGCCGCGCGCCCCGCATTGGTAATAAAATAGCGCGACACGCGCCCCGTCGTATCAGGGCAGGAAATCCAGTCCTTCAGCGCAATCGCCTGGGCAATATCGCGGTCAACCACGGCTGTGCGCAGCTGTTCACCATCAGCTGTTTCGCGCACGATCACCGCCGTTTCCATCTCTCTGGCCACCGCCATCACAGCACCGGGTTCACAAAGCCGCAGCAATACCCGCTTGGCTTCTTGATCGATCCGCGTTTGCGTCAGGTCTTCGCCAGGGCCGGCCTGCCCCTTCAGGCGTGCGATCTTCATAGTCTTGGTTTCCTTTTTGATAGTGCCAAATCCCGGTGACGAAGCGCGTGACAGCGCGCGCAGGGCATCATCGATCAACGGGTCATCACGGCGACCCTCATAGCGCCGGACCTGGCGGAGAATCGTTGACGGGTGGCACTTATGGACTTTGGCCAAAGCGCGTATCGAATAGCCGCGCTCTGTGTGGGCCAAATAATGAACTGCCGCGATCGGAACCCAATTTGGCAATCCGACAGTCAAGTCTGGCATCCGCTGGTTTTGCATCCCCATATCCTTACGTAGCCGAACGATCCCCTTGTCGGTCGCATCCGGAATCATGTTGCCAGTTCACAACCTATGAGTGCATAGGTTACTCAATGGTTAATTGTTTCCAATCCCCTTCACTATTGTTTCTAAAAGATAAACAATCGTAGACCCACCGTTCTGAGGTCTGGCAAATCGCGCAACACCACGGCGGCACATGTCATGTTCGGGGCAATCTCAAGCCTGAAAGGACCAAGACATGCTCGATATTTCTGCTCGTATCGCTCAATTGCGCCGCCCCAGCCTGCTGATCAAAGCCGCCCGCTTCGGGTTGGATGATTATGTGCGCACGATGCACCTGCGCCGGATTCTCAAGACCGAAACCATCCCGCGGCCTGCCCCTGCGGTGATGCAATTGCTCGACATCGAATCGGCGCTGAACACGGCGCGCATCGAAAAGCAGGCCACTTACTCGGTGGCCCGCCATGTCGATGTGATGATTGCCCTGATGGCCGAGGCGCAGATCCTGCGCGCCACCAGCCGCCCTACATAAAGGCGTCTGGCATACTCGCCTTTTTGTCTGCCACATAGGCCCGCAGCCGCGCTTCGATCTCGGGATCAAGTGCGGGCTGCTGGTAGGTGTCGATCATCTTTTTGACACGGATCGTGGCCAGCGCCTGCGTGTCGCGTGCGCCCTCCTCGTCCCATGTCTCGAACGGCTTGTAGTCAAACAGATCAGAACGCCAGAACGCGGTCTTGAAATTCGCCTGCGTATGCTCGCAGCCCAGATAATGCCCGCCGGGGCCGACTTCGGCAATTGCGTCCATCGCTTGGGCCTCTTGGGACATATCCACGCCGCGGGCAAAATGGTGCAATGTGCCCAGCTGGTCGGCATCCATCACAAACTTCTCGAAAGACGCCACAAGCCCGCCTTCCAGCCAGCCACAGGCGTGCAACATAAAGTTCACGCCCGACAAAAGCCCCATCTGCAAGCTGTTGGAGGTCTCATAGGCGGCCTGCGCATCGGGCAGTTTGGAGCCGCAGAACGACCCCGCAGAGCGATACGGCACACCCAGGCGCCGCGCCAATTGCCCCGCGCCATAGGTGATATGCGCAGCCTCTGGCGTGCCAAAGGTCGGCGCGCCGGAGTTCATATCGATCGAGGTCACAAAGGTGCCCATGATCACCGGTGCCCCGGGACGAACCAGTTGCGAATAGGCGATACCGGCCAAAACCTCGGCCATCACTTGGGTCAGCGTGCCCGCCACCGACACAGGGGCCATCGCGCCGCCCACAATAAACGGCGAAATGATCGCCGCTTGGTTATTGGCCGCAAAAACCTCCAGCGCGCCCATCATAATGCTGTCAAATGTCATCGGGCTGTTGATATTGATCAGCGAGGTCATCACGGTGTTGGTTTGCACGAACTCTTCACCAAACAGGATCCCACACATATCCACACTGTCTTGCGCGCGCGACGGCTCGGTCACCGAGCCCATAAACGGCTTGTCCGACAGGGTCATATGGGCCAAGAGCATATCCAGATGGCGCTTGTTGACCGGAATATCGGTCGGCTCGCACACCGTGCCGCCCGAATGGTGCAGCCACTTGGACATATACCCCAGCTTCACGAACTTCTCGAAATCGGCCATCGTGGCATACCGCCGGCCACCCTCGGCATCGCGCACGAACGGCGGGCCATAAACCGGCGCCAGCACCAGATTTTTGCCACCAATCTCAACATTACGCTCGGGGTTGCGGGCATGTTGGGTAAATTGCGACGGGGCGGTGGCACATAACTTGCGCGCCAGCCCGCGCGGAATCCGCACCCGCTCGCCATCCACCTCGGCACCCGCCTTGCGCCAGCGGTCCAACGCCTCGGGGTTATCAACAAACATCACCCCGATCTCGGCCAGAACCGTATCGGCATTCTGCTCGATTATCTCAAGGGCCGCATCGTCCAGCACTTCATAGTTTGGAATATTGCGCTCGATATATTTCGCAGTCTCGACACTGACGGCTGTGCGCTCTGCGCGGCGGGCGGCACCGCCTCCGCCCCGTGCGCGGCGTGACGGGATAGCTGTAGCATCTGACATGTGCAGGTCCTCAAAAATAACTGGTTAGCGCAGTGATAGCCAATGTGGCGCACCAGCCTTGCGAAATTAACGGCGCTCGGGGCGCAAAAGCGACATCTGTCACACTTGCCTCTCCCCCCGTCTCAAGGCTAGAACGCGCCATGGATAAACAATTGCACGAACGCCTTCTGATCATCGACTTCGGCTCTCAAGTGACGCAGCTTATTGCGCGCAGGTTGCGCGAGCTGAACGTCTATTGTGAAATTCACCCCTACCAGACCGTCACTGACGCATTCTTGGCCGGTTTCGCGCCCAAAGCGGTGATCCTGTCAGGTGGCCCCGATAGCGTCACCCGCGACGGCAGCCCGCGCGCACCCCACGCGGTGTTCGATCTGGGCGTGCCGGTTCTGGGCATCTGTTATGGTCAGCAAACCATGATGCAGCAGCTTGGCGGACAGGTCGAGCGTGGCCATGGCACCGCAGAATTCGGACGCGCCTTTGTCACCCCGCAAGGCAGACTTGATCTGCTGGACGGCTGGTTTGAAAACGACCGCGAACAGGTCTGGATGAGCCACGGCGACCACGTCTCGCATATCGCACCCGGCTTTAAAGTCTACGGCACCTCGCCCAACGCGCCGTTTGCCGTAACCGCAGACATCTCCCGACACTTCTACGCGGTGCAATTCCACCCCGAGGTCCACCACACCCCCAATGGCGCCAAACTTTACGAAAACTTTGTGCGTATCGCAGGCTTTTCCGGCGACTGGACCATGGGCGCCTACCGCGAACAGGCGATTGCCGCGATCCGCGCGCAAGTGGGCGACAAACAAGTGATCTGCGGGCTGTCGGGCGGCGTCGATTCGTCGGTCGCCGCGGTGCTGATCCACGAGGCCATCGGCGATCAGTTGACCTGCGTTTTTGTCAACAACGGGCTGTTGCGGCAAAACGAGGCCGAAGACGTCCTCAAAATGTTCCGTGACAACTATAATATCCCGCTGATCTACGCCGACGAGCAGGACTTGTTCTTGGGCGAACTTGAGGGCCAATCCGACCCCGAGACCAAGCGTAAAATCATCGGGCGTCTGTTCATCGACGTGTTCCAGAAACACGCCAATACCATCGCGGGCGCCGAATTTCTCGCCCAAGGCACGCTTTACCCCGACGTGATCGAATCGGTCTCGTTTTCTGGCGGGCCTTCCGTGACGATCAAAAGCCACCACAACGTCGGCGGCTTGCCTGAAAAGATGGGCCTGAAACTGGTGGAACCGCTGCGCGAGCTGTTCAAGGACGAGGTGCGCGCTCTGGGCGTCGAGCTGGGCCTGCCCGCCTCCTTCATCGGCCGCCACCCCTTCCCCGGTCCGGGTCTTGCGATCCGCTGCCCCGGCGAAATCACCCGTGAAAAGCTGGACATCCTGCGCAAGGCGGACGCGGTTTATATCGACCAGATCCGCAAACACGGGCTATATGACGACATCTGGCAGGCGTTTGTCGCCATTCTGCCGGTGCGCACCGTGGGCGTTATGGGCGACGGGCGCACCTATGATTTCGCCTGCGCGCTGCGTGCGGTGAACTCCGTGGATGGCATGACCGCGGATTATTACCCTTTCACCCATGAATTCTTGGGCGAAACCGCCACACGGATCATCAACGAAGTGCAAGGCATCAACCGCGTGACCTATGACATCACCTCCAAGCCTCCGGGCACAATCGAATGGGAATAAGGCGGCCCGCGCGGCGCTAAGACCGCGGGCTTGTCCTAAATCAACACAAAGCTTCAGCCACCTGCTATAGTGTCCTTACCGTTCGTTGCTGAATGAAAGGACACATCATGTTTAACTTCACACCGCTCATGACGCGCACTGCAATTGCAAAATCCTTGGGGTTTATCGCAGGGCTCGTCGGGTTCTGGGGCACACGTGCCATGATGCCAACCGCCGATCCGCTGCTGGCTTGGGGGGTGCTCGCGCTGTTCGTGACCATCGGCGGCGTTGTGGGCCTCTCGGGCACCATCAACCGCATCCCGATTTTCAAACTGGCCTATCCGCCCTGGCTGCGTGGCGGGTTGATGGGCGGCTGGTTCACATTCCTGACCGTCCTGTTCGGCTACGATATGCTCGCGCAGGCCCTGGTATCGGTTTCCTATCTGCCCGCCGTCTTCAAAACCCCGTGGTGGATGCTGGCCGACGGGATCGTTGTGGGCGCGCTGATTGACATCATCGTCAGCCGTTTGGTCAAAAACGTGCCCGACCTTTACGTCGCTTGACGCCTCGCAATCCGGCCCGACACACCAATTTGCACGGCACCTTGCCCAAATGGACAACTTGCGGCTGCGCCCTGCGCGCCCTATAGAAGTCTCATATTAGGTTTACCAGTCTGTGGCGCTGCCACCCGTTACCTCCATAGTATAGTTTTTTTACAGGTGCCCTATGACACTTCGCATTTTCACCTGCACAAGCTGCGGCCATAAAATGCGTGCCTCCGGCGCGCGCTGCGGCGCTTGTTTTGTGCCAAAACAGCCCTATCAGCGGATCCCCGTCCTGATCCTCGCCGGCATCGGTTTGATCATCGCACTCGGCGTCATCCTGACGGCTTGAATCCCTGCGCAAATCGGGTGACTGTTGCGGTCTGCCGCCACTGTCGCGCGGCCGGAGCAATGCATGACCACCACTCTTCGGGCGGCCACGTGGATGGTCGGGGCGATCGGCGCCTTTACAATGATGGCCATCGCAGGGCGCGCCGCCTCTCTTGACCTTGATACCTTCGAGATCATGCTCTACCGCTCTTTTGTGGGGCTGCTGATCGTCGGGCTCGTGGCTTGGCAAGCGGGCACGCTGCACCAGATATCGCGCGACCGGATCGGCCTGCATTTTGTGCGCAACCTGTTCCACTTCACCGGGCAAAACCTGTGGTTTTTTGCCATCACCATGATTCCTCTGGCGCAGGTCTTTGCGCTTGAATTCACCACACCGATCTGGGTCATCTTGTTGTCACCACTTATCTTGGGTGAACGGATCACAAAAATTGGCGGGCTTGCCGCAGCCATCGGCTTCATCGGCATCCTGCTGGTGGCACGCCCCGACTTCAACAATCTCAACGCAGGGGTGATCGCCGCAGGGCTAAGCGCCATAGCCTTTGCCATGACCGCCATCTGCACCCGCAAACTGACCCAGACCGCGTCGATCACCTGCATTCTGCTCTATCTGACAGGGATGCAGGCGGTCTTCGGGCTCATCAGCGCCGGGTTCGACGGCGATATCGCCCTGCCGACCGCGCAAACCCTGCCTTGGGTGGTGATCATCGGGTTTGCAGGGCTGACAGCGCACTTCTGCCTGACCAAGGCCTTAACCATCGCACCTGCCTCGGTGGTGATGCCGATTGATTTTGCGCGCCTGCCGATTATCGCGATTGTCGGCATTATCCTCTACGCCGAGCCTATCGACACACTTGTTCTGGTCGGCGGGGTCATCATCTTTGCGGCAAATTATCTAAATATTAACTATGGGCAGGCCAAACAGCCTCACTAGCCTTTGTTTTTTTGTGACGTTACGCAACTCCGCAAATACTGACGCGGCGTCAATAATTGACGCAATCAACACCGTCCACCAACGTCGGGCATCTTTTAAGTTTCATGACAGGGATGGAGACATGAAAAATTTTGTAACGGTCGGGGCGGCACTTATGCTGACCACGACAGCCGCTTACGCAGGCGGCATCGACCGGTCGGGCCAAAGCATCGGCGCGATCTTTGAAGACGGCAAATATGTCGAGCTAAGCTATGGCTACGTCATGCCATCAGTCACCGGCACCGATCCATTTACAACAGGGTCAGACAACATCGCACCGGATTACGGCAATGTCGGCCTGGCCTTCAAAACCGATCTCGATGACAAAGTGTCGCTGGCCTTGATCATCGATCAGCCATTTGGCGCCAATGTGTCATACGACAACGCGGCCTATCTGATCGGCGGTTCGGGTGCCAACGTGGAAACCACGTCCATCACTGCCGTTGGACGCTATAAATTCAACGAAAACGTCAGCGTATTCTTCGGCCCGCGCTATTTGTCCGCCAGCGGTGACTATACCGCGGCGCAATTCGGCACTGTTCTCTATACCTCCACCTACGCCAGTGGCTCTGGCACAGGCTATGTCGCTGGGCCGCATACGAGCGTCAGGACATCGCCATGCGCGTCGCACTGACCTACAGCAGCGCGATCGATCTGGAGCTTGACGGCACAGGTGCCGGCGGTCTGGGCGATTTAACCGCCACAATGCCACAGTCAGTGAACCTCGAATTCCAATCCGGCGTGGCCGCTGACACATTGGTCTTCGGATCGGTCCGTTGGGCTGAATGGAGTCAGGCACACATCACCGATGCCGTTTTTGGCGAACTCGTGTCTTGGGATGACGACGTATTGACCTATACTTTGGGTGTTGGGCGCAAATTCTCCGACAAGTTCTCGGGTGCTGTGTCGGTCGGCTATGAAAAGGAACTCGGCGGCGCCGTTAGTAACCTTTCCGCCAAGGACGGTTACACTAGCATTTCTGTCGGTGGCACCTATACGCTGGACAATGGCATCGAACTGACCGGCGGCGTGCGCTATATCATGGTTGGTGATGCCACAACCGAAACCATCGGCGCGGTCTTTGCCGACAACTCCGCCGTCGCTGTTGGCCTCAAAGTGGCCTACAACTTCTAGGCCCACCATATAATCCAATAAAAAGCCCCGTCATCCGGCGGGGCTTTTTATTTGCGCATTTTTCGGGTTGCCCGTTTGGCCGCATAGAGCGAAGAACACATATGACCCAACTTCAAAAAACCATCTCTCCCACCGCCTGGCTCTTGTTGCTGATCCTCTCGCTGATCTGGGGCGGCGCGTTTCTGTCGGTGCGCATCGCACTCAATGAAATCGGCCCGCTCACCGCTGTGGCCCACCGCACCGGCTGGGCCATGCTTGTGCTGTGGGGCTATATCGCGATCCGCCGCCTGCCGTTGCCCCGCAACCCGCGCATCTGGTTGGCCTTCTTGATCATGGGGCTGCTCAACAACGTGATCCCGTTCGCGCTGATGGCATGGGCACAACTTTACATCGAAACCGGCCTGACCGCGATTCTGAACGCCTCTACCGCCATCTTCGGGGTGCTTTTCGCCGCCCTGTTCTTTGGCCTAGCGGGCCCGAAGCTGCATATTTGGGCTTTTGAAGAAACAGT
>TARA_R110002167_G_scaffold353373_1_pt1 | contig 44732 bp, 45 predicted proteins | sample TARA_R110002167 | Tara Oceans TARA_R110002167 (sample SAMEA4398238) | marine metagenome | biome: Polar Biome; feature: [MES] marine water layer (ENVO:01000295) within the mesopelagic zone...; material: water (ENVO:00002006), including particulate matter (ENVO:01000060) such...
ACAGAAAAATCATATTGAAGAATATTGGGTTTTTAGAGGTTCCCAATAAAAATTTTAAAGTATGACCAATATTAGTTTTTAAGAAAAAATATAATAATAGCTTTGAGGTACTTTAAAATATCATATTATGAGCTCTATTAAATCGTGTATCGTTTGTAAGAAATCGTCACTAGAAACACCGGTAACCAAATTTTATCATAAAGACAGTGAATTTTATATTTGTCCGCAACATATCCCAATTTTAATCCATAACCCACAGGAATTGGTAGGGTTACTGGATGGCGCTGATACTTTACAAGGCGGATAAGTGATAGTTTAATTAAAGAGTGTTGTCAGTTCGAGTGTTTTTCGATAGAAGAATAATACTAACGACTAACAAACAGATTGCTTCACGGTGTTCGCAATTGACGAAAACAAGCGTCATTATGAAGGAAGTACGACTGAATTAATCTTATTGATTTTAAAAAAAGGTTCGCAATGAGAATATAGGTTTATGCTGCTTTCAAAAGTGTAAGGTAGTAAGCTATTTTGAAGGAACCACCATGACGGGAATTTTGGAATGGCGTATAATATAGTCTGCAACACTACCTACCAAAAGATGTAGTAAACCTGTCCTGCCATGAGTGCCACAAACAATTATATCGGCTTCCCATATTTCGGATGTTTTAATATTATGATTGGTTGGATAATCTTCTGGAATAAATCTCATTAATAAAAACCATAAATTATGGTTGAATTAATTTATTTTTTATCCTTTTTATAAAGTGGAATTAAATACGAAAGTGTGTAGCCATAACCTACACCAACTTTACTGCTATCGTAGGTTTTGTTAAACCCAGAAATATAGATATTTTGAAAGTTGTTAGGAATGGTTTCACTTACCAAACCTTTTAACTGGGCATTTAACCCTAAATAAAAGTTGTTGAACAATTGAACCTTCAATCCAATAATAAGTTCCATCCAAACAGCGTTTAAACCTTTAAATTCTTGCGAATCGGAAGATGAAAATTGTGGTTGCCAATATTGGTTGGTACTATAAACAGAATAGCTATTAAGTGTTTGACTAAAGGTGCTTGCACCTACTCGAAATCCGGCATAAATCATGTTGTCCATATCCAGCCAGTTTATGTACATGTTATAATCTACCCCAGCTTTTAAATAATTTCCTTTGGTAGTAACATTTAGGTAATCATTTCGGGTGGTTTTTTCTTCGGTTCCAAGTTCACCGGCGATATATAATTTTTGTTTAATTCTATAATCAGCACTAATTTCAAAACCTTTAAAATTGTCATCGGTAAACGAACGAATTAATTTACCAATATCGCCACCTACACGAAGCCCGTATTTTTGTTTTATTTTTAAGGTATCCTTTACGGTGCTAATAATACTGTCATTTTGTGCCTGTACCGAAACACAAACTAGCAGAACAGCAAAAAGGCTAATGAAATAACTTAAAATGCGCTGCTGTCTCATCTTCTACAGATTGGTTTGGGTTTAACGATTCTTTCGATTGTATCCAGTTGTCAGTATCTGGTTCTATAGTCAATGTTACATTTTTAAAAACAGTCTTGTATCCACAAGCACGCGACACGTAAACCTGTTCAGTAGAGTAATTTAATGTTATAACATCTCCATTTCCACCGATGATATCGTCTAAGGTATCGTCTGGTGTACCATTGTCACTATATGTATAGTCTTGGTATATTTTATACTGAGTGCTAAGAGTATTTGTTTTTAATGGTAATACAATTGAATCGGTTGTTACCACATTATAATCAGTTAAAGGATTATCATTGCCCACACCTTGAGCCCGTAAACCAAAGACATTCTTTTTGCTTTCCTGACTCGAAATATCATAAAATCCAATAATTAAACTAGGCGTCGTTGGCGTGCTTTCCGGACAAATATCATCGGGTTCGCAACCCACCGATAGTATGGTTATAATCCCAAAGAGGATCGCTAGTATGTTATAATGTTTCATGTGTGTTTCAAAGTTCAAATTTAATTCGTCAATTCAGGGCGTTTTTCCAAAAGTACAACATTTTCAACATGAAATGTCTGAGGAAACATATCAACCGCTTGTACTTTGGTTACTTTATAAACACCATCCATTAAAGCTAAATCTCTCGCTTGTGTAGCACTGTTACAACTTACATACACCACTTTATTTGGTGCAATATTAAGTATTTGTTCTATAACATCTTTGTGCATGCCATCCCGCGGTGGATCGGTAATAATAACATCAGGCTGCCCATGCATTGCTGTAAAACTAGTGTTAAATACTTTTTTCATATCACCTACATAAAATTCAACGTTTGTAATAGTATTTAATTGTGCATTTTCTTTAGCCGCAAGTATGGCATCGGGAACCGATTCAACTCCAATAACTTTTTTAGCTTGTTTGGCAACAAACTGAGCAATCGTGCCAGTACCTGTGTATAAATCATAAACCAATTCAGTACCTGTCAATCCAGCAAAATCCCTTGCAATTTTATATAATTCGAAAGCTTGATTGGAGTTCGTTTGGTAAAACGACTTGACATTTATTTTAAATTTTAAGCCTTCCATCTCCTCAAATATATGGTCCTTTCCTTTATAACAAATAACTTCTTGATCGTAGATGGTGTCATTCGCTTTTTCGTTGATAACATATTGTAAAGAGCTTACTTGTGAAAACATCTCAGCAATAAAGTCCAATAACATATTACGCTTCACTGGGTCATCTTTAAAAAACTGAATCATAACCATAAGGTCTCCAGTGCTTGAGGTGCGAATCATCATGGTTCGTAAAAGTCCGGTCTGATTTCGGGTATTGAAAAACTCCAAGTCATGATCAATAGCAAATTGCTTCACGGCATTACGTATAGCATTAGACGGATCTTCTTGTAAATGACATGTATTTAAATCCAATATTTTATCCCACATGCCCGGAATATGAAAGCCTAAAGCATTTCTATCTCCCAAATGGTCATCAGATTGTATTTCTTCTTGCGTAAGCCAGCGCGAGTCACTAAACGAAAACTCCATTTTATTTCTGTAGAAATATTGATTCTTTGACCCTAAAATTGGTGTGACCTCAGGAAGCTCAATATGCCCAATTCTAGTTAAATTATTAACCACCTCTTTTTGTTTATAATAGAGTTGATGCTCGTAGCCCATATTTTGCCATTTGCACCCTCCACAAACCCCAAAATGTTCGCAAACAGGTTCTGTTCGTTTGCTTGAAAGTTTATGAAATACGGTCGCTTTACCTTCGTAATAGGCTTTACGCATTTTAAATGTTTGAATATCGACAATATCACCAGGAACCGCATTTGGTAAAAAAATCACTTTTCCATCGGGTGCTTTTGCAATGGTTTTACCTTTAGCGCCAGCATCAATAACTTCAATATTAGTAAAAACCTGTTTTTTGTTTCTCTTTGACATGATGCAAAAATAATAATAGCCATAAATAAATATCATTTTATTTCTATTAACTTTAAGAGTTTTCCCCTTTTATTACAAATAAAATGAACCTTGAGGAATTTCTATCGTCTTTAATATAGAACACCAATTTAAACTATGATAAAATCAGAATATAAATCTGACAGTTTTTTAGTTTTAGTACAGATCAAACCAATGAGATGCTAAAATGGGGAATAGGAAGCCTCATGTTTTTATTAGGGCTTAGTATGTTAAAACTTTTTGCATGGCTTCAAATGGATAAAAATGCACTGTTGCGAGAATTAAAACGATTGGAATTACAGTTGCTTTCAATGTCTGGAAGAATATCTGAATAACATTTTAGGAAGCAACTAATATTTAGTAACTTGCGAGCCCTAAGGATGATTTCTCTCCTACGCTGAATTTTCGTCCTGATAGCTATCGGGGCTTCGAAAAGATAAAGGTACAGAAGGAATGGTTATTTTATCAATATAAATTTTATTAAAATGGCTGTTTTAGAACAATTAACATCTCAACAAGCAATTGAATTAGAAAACAAGTATGGAGCTCATAATTATCATCCACTTCCGGTCGTATTGACCAAAGGTGAAGGCGTGTATGTTTGGGACGTAAACGGAAAAAAATATTACGATTTTTTATCGGCGTATTCTGCCGTAAATCAAGGACATTGTCATCCAAAAATCGTGAATGCTATGATAGAGCAGGCGCAAACCTTAACATTAACGTCCAGAGCGTTTCATAATGATATGCTTGGAAAATTCGAGAAATTCGCTTGTGAGTTTTTCGGTTTTGATAAGTTACTACCAATGAATACTGGTGCAGAAGCGGTTGAAACAGCTTTAAAGTTATGTAGAAAATGGGCATACGAAGTGAAAGGTATCGAAGAAAACAAAGCAGAAATTATTGTATGTGAAAACAATTTTCACGGACGTACTACAACGATTATTTCATTTTCCAATGATCCTGTTGCAAGAAAGCATTTCGGTCCCTTTACGAATGGATTCATTAAAATTGAATACAATAACTTAGAAGCGTTAGAAAGCACTTTAAAAAACAATCCTAATATAGCAGGCTTTTTAGTGGAACCTATTCAAGGTGAAGCGGGTGTTTATGTGCCTAGTGAAGGATATTTAGAAAAAGCGAAAGCACTCTGTGAAGCATATAATGTACTTTTTATAGCTGACGAAGTTCAAACAGGTATTGCGAGAACAGGAAATTTATTAGCAGTGCAATATGAAAATGTTATTCCAGATATTTTAATTTTAGGAAAAGCCATAAGTGGTGGCGTCTATCCTGTGTCTGCTGTATTAGCAAATAACGCGATCATGAATGTTATACAACCAGGAAATCACGGCAGTACTTTTGGAGGAAATCCTGTTGCAGCTACGGTTGCAATTGCTGCTCTTGAAGTTGTTAGAGATGAGAAATTGGCGGACAATGCATTTCAACTTGGAAATTTATTCAGAAGCGAACTACAAAAATATATTGATACAAGTCATATCGTTAAACTTGTTAGAGGTAAAGGCTTATTAAATGCTATCGTTATTAACGATACAGAAGATAGTGATACCGCTTGGAATATGTGTTTGGCCTTACGCGATAATGGCTTGCTGGCAAAACCAACACATGGCAATATTATTCGTTTTGCACCACCATTAGTAATGACCAAAGATCAATTATTGGATTGTGTGGGTATTATAATAAAAACCCTTAAACAGTTTGAATAAATAATATAAGTTTTAAGTATAGAAAGAGGCGGCTGTCCTAAAAGTGTTTTGATTGTCATCTTGAGCGTAGTCGAAAAATCTTATTTACCTAATTATAAATAATTTGATTTTCAATGGATTCTTCATCTTTATTCAGAATGACACTTTTAAGACAGCCTCTTTTTTGATAGTTATAGAATTATTGTCTTTGCTGAATTTGCTCCATAAACACTCTTGATTGTTCCATGATAACATCCCAACCCGTGGTATATATTCTGTAGATACTCATTATTAAATACAATACATTTATTATTAAAATAACCAAGGCTACGATTTTAGCTGTATTCATAGCTTTCATACTATTAGGATCATAGTTTTCTGGGTTGGCCGTAGCTGCATTTAATTTACTGTTTGCAATAAAAAAGGCGATGCCAGATAATATAAATCCAAGACCACCAAAACAACAGCATAATAAGCCAAAAATAGCCAAAACATATACGATAGTTGGATTGAGTTTTTGTGTTTCCATATTCAATTTTTAAAAGGTTAGTTTATAAACGAAATTTATAAGAATCAATAAAATGGATAAGACGGCCAGACCTGATATTATTTTGTTTGAGTTTTTAAATTTGAATAAAAAATTTAATCCTATAAACAGGACTAAAGGGATTAAAATATATATAGCCGGATACATGTTAAATGCAGCCATGAATTCACCATGTATCATGAGTGCTAACGATCTCTGCATTCCACACCCAGGACATTCCACTCCAAAAAGTGTTTTGTTTAAACAGGGTAACATATAATCATCTAATCCTGACATCAAACTGTTTTAAATAGCTAATATAATAAAATGAACTATTTTAAAATTTGTTGAAGTAATAAATTTGTATTTTTAAATAGGAAGCACTTTTTTTTTGAATGTCCGTATTCATTCATAATACCATTTTTGTCATTCAGAATGGAGTGAAACGAAATGAAGGATCTATTGAAAATCAATGAGATTCCTCCTCTGTCGGAATGACAAAATTATTATATTTTCAGACTTATGACAAATTACGGACATTCAAACTTTTTTTAATGTAATTTTGACTTGTTCACATTGAAAATAAAAAATGAAATATTTAAACTACATTCTTATTATTATTGGGTCGTATGTGGCGATTTCTGCTAAATCTGGAACAGGACAGAATGAATATGTTCTTATTGGTGGAATAGCGCTACTTATGATTGGTATTTATAGAATTTCCAAAACCATTCCAAGTAGAAATGACGATAAAACCAATGATAATACTAAGGAAGAATAATCATGGATTTTAAAGTAGGAGATTCTGTTTTAGTGCTGGACGAAGATTTGTCAGGTGTTGTTGCACATATAAACGGTGATTCCATAACCATTGAAACTAAGGATGGATTTTTATTGGACTTCAGTTCGTTTGAATTAGTGAAAATTAAGCAAACTCACAATTTTAAACAAGATTTGTTTACACATTCAAATGTTAATGAGGTCATTTCAGAAAAAGAAAAACCCTTGCGTAAGAATGTAGCTAAAACAAAAGCCAAAGAACGGTATCAACCAACCATGGAAGTAGATTTGCATATTCACCAATTGACCAATTCAACAAAAGGGATGACCAATCACGAGATGTTAACCTTGCAATTGGATACTGCGAGACGTCAATTGGATTTTGCCATTGATAAACGTATTCAAAAAATTGTATTTATTCACGGCGTGGGAGAAGGCGTTCTAAAAATGGAGCTTGATTATCTTTTTGGACGGTATAATAACGTAAAATTTTACGATGCCAATTTCCAAAAATATGGATTGGGAGCCACAGAAGTTTATATATACCAAAATGCACCGCAAACTAATTAAAAGGGTGGTGTTATTTTTATAGAGGTTGATAATGATGCATCTTCTAAGGTGCCAAAGTCAAATACATCCTGAGAAATATTTGGTAACGAAATATTATTAATTACCAAACTAATAACATAGGTCTTATAAATAGTATGTTCTCTGTACTTTGTTGCAGCTACCTGAGTTAATACTCCAGGATTTAAATAATCTGGACCTATATCGCTATTAGTAACATCATTCGCTGGATTTTGGTCTTGCGAATAATTTTCCTCATCGCGGGTTAAAATACCATCACCATCATCATCAGGATCCAAATAATCAGGAGTGCCATCACCATCGGTATCTTGCGCATCATCAAGCAGACCATCTCCATTGGGATCTGGATTTTCATCTTTGGTAAGTACATTGTCACCATCATCATCAATATCTTTATAGTCTGGAATACCATCTTTATCGGTATCGTCATCATTTGTTAATTTTCCATCTCCATTAATATCTTCCAATGCGGCAGGAACCCCATCTTTATCATCTTCAGTTAAAACAGTGGTTATAACAGCTGTTCCAGAAGTGCTCTCTAAATCTTTTGTAATTTTAATATCGGAAGGTGGTACATCATTACAAAACAAATCTGTTGGTAAGGTACTATAGCTTCTATAGTTAAACGTGTTAGTAGAGCCGTTAATGGTTGCTTCTGTTATTAAGGTATTATCAGTTCCAACCATGAGCAAATCTTCGAGTGTTAGCGCAGGTGATGTTATTTTAAGAGATAAGGATTCTGCTGGATCATCCTTAGTGTTGTAAAAAACCAAGTTACCACAACTTTTAAAGGTATTGTCAAAATCGAATGCAATCGTGATAATATTGCCATCGTTGCAAGACGAAACGATTAAACTTAAGAGAATTACTAAATAAAAGGTATGGCGCATTGGATTTGGATTTTGACAAAAATAATGGAATTGTTATTTATAACGCATCATATTGATAATAATTTTATTTCAAGTATTTTTGCGTTTCAATATAAATTGGATGACACACGTTTATTTAGATAATGCTGCGACGACTCAAATGCGTGAGGAAGTTATTGATACTATGACAAAAGTGATGAAAGATAACTTTGGAAATCCTTCGTCTTCACATAGTTTTGGTAGATCCTCGAAATCACTCATTGAAAAATCCAGAAAAACCATTGCAGGATTTTTTAATGTGTCTGCTGGGGAGATTGTATTTACATCGGGCGGAACGGAATCCGATAATTTAGTTTTGAGAAGTGCCGTTAGAGATTTACATATTGAGCATATTATTATCTCAAAAATTGAGCATCATGCAGTGCTGCATACCGTGAAACACCTTCAAGAAGAATATAATTTATCAATTAGTTATGTAAACATTAATAAAAGCGGACAAGTTGATATTGGCCATCTTGAGGAATTGTTAAAAAACACAAAGAAGACCTTGGTAAGTTTAATGCATGTTAATAATGAGATTGGTAATATTTTAGATATTAAACAGGTAGCCAATTTATGTAAAGCAAATGGCGCCTTATTTCATAGTGATACGGTGCAATCTGTAGGACATTATGCTTTGGATTTACAAGAAATACCTATTGATTTTTTAGCGGCTAGTGCACATAAGTTTCACGGACCTAAAGGTGTTGGATTTGCTTTTATTAGAAAAAACTCTGGATTGAAACCTTTAATTTTTGGAGGTGAGCAGGAGCGAGGTTTTAGAGCAGGAACGGAAAGTGTTCATAATATTGTTGGTATAGAACAGGCACTAAAGTTTGCTTATAACAATATTGCAACGGAACGTAAGTATATTGAAGAATTAAAACACTATTTTATTGCTAGAATCCAGAAAGAACTTCCTGAAATAACTTTTAACGGATATTCAGGTGATTTAGAAAAAAGTACCTACACCTTGGTTAATTTACGGTTACCATTGTCTCCAGAAAAAGCGGCAATGTTATTGTTTCAGCTCGATTTAAAAGGCATTGCCTGCTCAAAAGGAAGTGCGTGCCAAAGTGGAAGCTCGCAAGGGTCGCATGTCTTAGCCGAAATCTTAGATGATACAGACATGCAAAAACCATCTATCCGATTTTCGTTTAGTATTTACAATACCAAGAAAGAGCTTGATTATGCAGTTGATGTTTTAAAGGAATTCGTTGATTAGCTAAAACTTCATAGTCGTTCTCACATTAAAAATACGTGGTGTTAGGTAATTAGGAATGGCATACTGTCGCTTACTGTACACATCTCTAACCCATGTATTGGTAATGGAGTTTTGTACGTCAAACATATTAAAGATTTCAAACCCAAATGACAATTCTTTAAAGGGTTTTTTCCATCCGCTTTTAAACTGTTTTTTATCGTCGACAAGTACAAACTGTAGGCCTAGGTCAGCTCGTTTATAGTCTGGTAATCTGTTTTGGTAGTCGTAAGGATTGGCATAACTTGGTGATCCGCCTGGCACACCTGTATTGTATACCAAATTCAAATACATTTTCATACTTGGAATGTTGGGTACATAATCTTGAAATAATGCGGCAAATTTTAGACGTTGGTCGGTTGGTCGTGCGATGTACCCTTTATTTGCGATGTTTTCTTCGGTTTTTAAATACCCAAAACTAAACCACGATTCGGTCCCAGGAACAAACTCACCATTGAGTCGCATATCCAATCCGTAGGCGTAGGCTTTTGCATTATTATTGGCACGATAACGAATACGCACATTTTCTAAGGTATACGGATTAACGTCTGATAATTTTTTATAATATGCTTCGGTGGTTAATTTAAAAGGACGATCCCACATTTTAAAACTATAATCATTTCCTAATACTAAATGAACCGATTGTTGTGCTTTAACATTAGGTTGAACGGTTCCAGTGACATCTCGAAGTTCTTTGTAGAATGGAGGCTGGTAATACATGCCTGTAGCAATTCTAAAAAGCATATCGCTTTTCCACATAGGTTTTATTGCGAATTGGGCACGTGGACTAAATACTGTTTGATTTGAATTTGAAATCCCATCGCCTTGAACAGACCAATTATGAACCCGTACACCGGCATTATACCATACATCACTAGTTCCTAATATTGAACGCTTGCTCCATTGTGCGTAGGCTTGAAATCTATTAATTTGTGCATTATTAGTAGCTCTTATATTTTGATATGCCATTAAAGGGCCTTCATAAGGTACGTATGGTTGCTCATTATTGAGACCTGATTTTGGAGGATTAATGGAAAAACCCGCGGAATCAATGACTTCCCATTCAACCAATCGATCTCGAATATCTTCAAGAGTATATTTTACCGACCAAGCAATTTTATTCTCGTTTAGGTTATAGGTGCCTTTGTGTTCTATATTGGTAATAAGTGCATCTACATCATTTCTACCATGGTTTAACTGGCTTCCAATACCTTCGCTAAACTCTACCTTTCCTAAATTTGTATCTCCAATAGTGGTATTTACTTGCCCAAGACTATATTGTGCTAAAATATCAAAGTATTCTTTTTCAGTAGTATGATAAGTAGATGTAATAAGGTGCAAGGTTACATTGTCATTGGCAAAATAAGTGCCTTTAAATGCTCCAAATTCAGTTTGGTACTGATCTTTTTCCTGGCCTTGGTAAAAAATAATTAAAGCCAATGGATCACTTAGAGTTCCAAAATTTGTCTGTCGAGCTTGGGGCTTGTAATTATATTTATTTAAGGAGGTGTTCCCTAAAAAGCTTAAGTGAAATTTATCAGTAAACTTATAAGTCAAATAGGCTTGTATATCCGCAAAAGTAGGATCGTAATTTGTCTTTGTTTCCTTGGCATTTACAAGTAAACTATTATTGCGATAGCGTAAACCAACAATTCCCGAAAGTTTAGAGTCCTTACTAATACCTTCAACCGAAACACTTCCACCTAATAAACTTAAATCGGCATTTGCTTCAAATTGATATGGGTTTTTATAAGTAATATCTAATACCGATGATAATTTATCACCATATTTAGTTTGAAACCCGCCAGCTGAAAACTCAACATTTTGAACTAAATCGGTATTGACAAAGCTCAATCCTTCTTGCTGACCCGATCGAATCAAAAAAGGGCGGTAAATTTCAATATCGTTCACATAAACCAAATTTTCATCAAAATTACCACCTCTAACGGCATATTGCGTACTTAATTCGTTGTTATTGCTTACACCGGGTAAGGTCATTAATAAATTTTCCACGCCAGCATTTGCGCCAGGTATTTTTCGGATTGTTTCCGGGTTTAGTGTGGTTACACCTTGTACATCGTGTTGTCTTTTTCCGGTAATCACGATTGTCGCTATTTGCTCAATAGATTGACTCATGACTGGATTAAACTCGAAGGTTTCTCCATTTTTAAGATTGAAAGTGCTCGCTATTTTTTTATGGGAAAGATGTGTGAATTCAACCGTAATGTCTTGATTGGATTGAATTTTAAGAAGATAAAATCCATTTTCATTCGTTTCAGTTCCAGTATTCTCGGCTTTAATATTCACACTTGATATTGGCGCATTATTAGTGTCTAGAATAATTCCTTTTATGGTTGCCGTTTGTGCATGACCTATAAATGTCATTAAAAACAACAAAAATGAAACGACTAAAAATTTAAAATTCAAATGAAACAAAATTTATTTTCTGTAAAATAGAGCCTCAAAAGTAGAGCTATTTCCAACATTATCGGTTACTATCACCTTTAAATTGTTTTTTGTGTTGGTGATTGCACCATCATTAAAATCATGCGTTAACGTTTTGGTTTTATAGTCGTACTCCATTAAAATCCATTTACCATTTACGGTAGCTCTATAATTTGAAACACCAGAAATTTCATCATCAATTTTAAGTTTTAAATACCGAAAATTACTCAACCATTGTCCGTTTTTAAAGTTAAGAGGTTTTATAGTAGGCTCTTTGTTGTCAATGGTAAGTGCGTAGGTACCAAGAGTTTTTGTATACGTGTATAACATATTGTCTTTCCTTTTAGTTGACGAATATGACGGATAATTTGTATAACCGATTAACTCAGCGATATATAATTTATTTTTGTCATTATCAGAATAGTGGCTTATATCGTAGCTAATTTTGATGTTTTTCTTTAACGGAATTATATCTGTATCAAGTTTTAAAGTATCATTATCTACATGAAAATCAATAAAAAAATCATTATAAAATGTATCCGGAAAGATATCGACAGTTACATTTCCTTCTGTTAAAGTGGTACTTTGGTTGGCATAAATATAATAAGGCGTCGTTTTAACCTTTTGCGATTCGACAGCCTTGCTTTTTTTACCGTTAATATTTAGAGTAACCCAAGTTTCATTTTGCTTATAATCAGAAACTCTAATTTTATAAACGGAATTGGTGCTATCCGTAATTTTTATATACCCATTATTGATTGCGAAATCAAACATGCTTAAGGGATTGTTATCTATAAAAAGTTTTTGAATGCGTAGCCTTTCCTCTTTGAAGAGCTCGTAATCTATTAAACGATTGATGTGCTTTGATTCATCAAAACCAAATGTTTTAAAATCTAATTCTAAATTTCGATTCCCATTAAAAATCGTTTGTATGTTATAAACGCCATTTTTATTTGCTGACAGATTTTGTCTGTCCGTAGCGCCAATTGCAAAGCCAATTTCTCCATATGCTTCTATATTTTCGACAACATAATCACCACTTTTAATTGGAATAAGTCTCAATTTTTGTTTCGAGGACGATTTATTTACATAAGAACTATCTCCAATAGGATAGACGTATATGGAGCTGATTATTGGTTTAAGAGAATCTATGGTATCAATTCCAAACAACATGGGGTTTAAAGGATGCTCGTCTTTATCACGAATTTCAAAATGAAGATGAGGGCCTCCAGAACCTCCCGTGTTACCGCTATAGGCCACAATATCGCCTTGCTGGACTTTTAGTTCTCCGGCTTGAGGAAATAGTTCTATTTCATAACTTTCCTTTTCGTATTGATTTTTTTTCAAATAGGCTTCAATCTCAGGATTAAAATGTTGCAAGTGGGCATACACCGTAGTGTATCCATTCGGATGTGTTATATATAATGCTTTACCATAACCAAAATGGGATATTTTTATTCTGCTTATAAATCCGCTGGCAGCAGCATGCACTTTTAAACCTTCTCGTTGTTGTGTTTTTATGTCTAACCCCGAATGAAAATGATTGGACCGTAATTCCGCAAAGGTACCGGCTAGAACTAAAGGTATTTCCAAAGGACTAATAAAATAATCTTGCGGATAGGGATTTTGAGCTTTGGAAAATGTACAAAGTAATAATAGAGTGATAAGGATTAATCGCATAAAATAGGGGTTGTACCAATTTCGCTTTTGTAACGTTTTATAGTCATCTGGTATTGTTGATAAAAATATTAATTAGTTTGGAATAAGCAAAGGATTGAACAAAAATCAAGCCATTGTGCTGATTATGAGTTATAACTGATAATTTTATTTTTTTTTTGTAAAACAATTGTAATTTATGGCAATCTATGTTAACTTTGTAAGATTCGTATTGATATTTGTAAATGAGTAATATTGAAGATATTGTAGATTCTCTAGAAAATAAAATCAGCAAGGTTTTACATAAACTGGAGATATTAAAACAAGCCAATTTAAAATTAAGTGAAGAATTGGTAGCTTCAAATCAAAAATTTCAAGACCAAAAGTTGCATATCGCCGCTTGGGAAGAAAAATATGATGCGCTTAAAATGGCGAATTCAATACTAGGTAGTGACGAAAACAAACGAGAAACAAAGCTTAAAATAAATGCGTTAATTAGGGAAATTGATCATTGTATTGCTCAACTAGCCGATTAATGTAACTGAAATCAATGTCTGAAAAGCTTAAAATAAAGCTATCCATAGCTAATAGAGTGTATCCTTTAACTATTGATGCAAACCAGGAGGAAGGATTGCGAAAAGCAGCTAAGAACATTGAAGCAATGATTAAACAATTTGAGCAAAGTTATTCTGTTAGAGATAAACAAGATGTTTTGGCTATGTGCGCCTTACAATTTGCATCGCAAGTTGAACAGAAAACTATTGATAAAGAGAATGTAAATGAACATATTGAAGACAAATTACATGCCCTTGATGGTTTATTACAATCGTATTTACTCGCTTAACGTTCTTTAAAATAAACTAAAAGTTACTGCCTACATTGGTTATTTTTTTTGATAAACTCAACGTTAATTCTTTAAAAAGGGTGAGTTTAAGTTGTAAAAGCAAGCTGCCTTGAGCAGATCCTTGATCAGCTTGTTAGCCCTAAACTTGTTTTTAAGGAGTTTATACAAAACTTTAAACCGGTGTAGGCTTTTTATATATATAAATTAACTAATTATCATGGACAACTCAATTATATTTATTGCTAGTGGAATCCTTTTAGGCTTAATAATAGGATTTATTATAGCAAAATCAATAGAAAAAAACAATGCTTCAAAGTTAATAAAGGGGGCAAAAAAAAGTGCGGCCTCAATTATTAAGGAAGCCAATATTGAAGGGGAATCAATAAAAAAAGACAAAATCCTTCAAGCTAAAGAAAAGTTTATTGAGCTCAAATCTGAGCACGAAAAGGTTATTTTATCACGTGATAAAAAAATGGCAGAAGCCGAAAAACGAACACGCGATAAGGAATCACAAGTATCCTCTGAACTAGCTAAAAACAAAAAGCTTAATGATGACATTGAGGCCAAAATTAAAGATTACGACCATAGACTCGATATTCTTGACAAAAAACAAGTGGAAATTGATAAACTGCATAAAAGTCAAGTACAACAGCTAGAAGTTATTTCTAGTCTTTCTGCCGAAGATGCTAAATCACAATTGATAGAGTCTCTTAAGGGAGAAGCTAAAAACGATGCGATGTCTTATGTGCAAGCTGCGGTCGAAGAAGCTAAATTAACAGCACAGCAAGAGGCAAAAAAAATCATCATTAATACCATTCAACGCATAGGTACAGAAGAAGCCGTGGATAATTGCGTTTCTGTTTTTAATATTGAATCTGATGATGTTAAAGGACGTATTATTGGTCGTGAAGGGAGAAATATTAGAGCTATTGAAGCCGCAACGGGTGTGGAGATAATTGTAGATGACACACCTGAAGCGATCATCCTATCGTGTTTCGATTCTGTAAGACGGGAAATTGCTAGGTTATCATTACATAAATTAGTGACAGATGGGAGAATACATCCGGCTCGAATTGAAGAAGTTGTTGAAAAAACCAAGAAGCAAATAGAGCAAGAAATAATAGAAGTAGGGAAGCGAACTTTAATTGATCTAGGAATCCACAATTTACACCCAGAGCTTATAAAAATGGTAGGAAGAATGAAATACCGCTCTTCTTATGGTCAGAATTTACTGCAACATTCACGTGAAGTTGCCAAACTTTGTGGTGTTATGGCTGCAGAACTTGGGTTGAATCCAAAATTGGCGAAACGTGCTGGATTACTTCATGATATTGGTAAAGTGCCCGATGCCGAAGCAGATATGGAAACACCACATGCTATTTTAGGAATGCAATGGGCCGAAAAATTTGGCGAATTACCCGAAGTGTGCAATGCCATTGGAGCACATCACGATGAAGTGGAAATGAAATCACTGTTATCACCTATTATTCAAGTATGTGATGCCATTTCTGGGGCGCGTCCTGGTGCAAGACGTCAAGTGTTGGATAGTTATATTCAACGTTTAAAAGACTTAGAGGATATAGCTTTTGGATTCCAAGGTGTTAAAAAAGCCTATGCCATTCAAGCAGGAAGAGAATTGCGTGTTATTGTTGAAAGCGAAAAAGTAGACGATCAAAAAGCGGCCGATTTATCATTTAGTATTTCTCAGAAAGTTCAAACAGATATGACCTATCCTGGTCAAGTTAAAGTAACGGTTATTAGAGAGACACGAGCTGTTAATATTGCTAAATAATAACTCCTGTGAAAGCACTCATCATAAATTAAGAGGTTGCTAAAAGTGCAATTAAGTGAATAGAACACAACAAAAAATATAAATTATTTTTAGATACAACATGAAGCGATGCTAATCAATTTTTCTTTTTTGAAACCAGATACCTTCTAAACTTAAGTTTATGGATAACAAATGATAGTTTTCTTTTATCAATCCATTTGCAACTTGACCTTTGTTGCCATAGGTGTAACCAATATTTATCATAGAGCTTGTCCCATTGTTTAAAGGAAGTCCAATTCCTAAATTTAAAGCTGAATTTTGTACTCGTTGGTGGTTTACTTCTAAATTACCATCGTTAAAGCTGTAACCCGCTCTATATTCTAAATTATTGAAAAATTTTGACATTTTTTTTTCGGCAGCATATTGTATTCCAACTCCAAAAGCATCTTGGTTTACATAGTTGCCTAGTTGGTCTGTTTGGTTGGTATTGCTCCAATAGCTTTTTTTATAATCTAAATTAAAGGTAAAGTATTTTTTAAAGGAGGTTTGTAAACCAAAGGCAAGCTCTAAAGGAAGCTTGAAATCACCAATTGTACTTTCTGTGTTTTCGGTTAAATCGGTTGTTGAATCTGTGGAATATAAAGTTATGGTACTCGATTTGCTCCCTTTAAGGCTTGTTGGTAAATTTGCAGTAGCACCAATTGATGTATTTTTGAAAATATCGTATTGAAAACCAGTGCCCAAACGAAAACCAGAATAGTTGTTTACATCTTCTATTATGAATGTATTGTTTGGTAAATAATCTGTTTCTGTTTGTGTTATTTGACCAAATAGTACCGAGGTGGTAATACCAAGTCTTAGCTTATTAGTTAGCGAGTAACCGTAGTTCAATTTTAAATCGTTTATACCGCCCGTACCATATATATCGGTAATAAAAATACTGCTAATGCTGCCTTCAATGTTCGATTGAATGCCAGAAATAATATAACCTACGTTGGTTAATGGAATAAGTGTAACACCAAAACCAGAGTGTTTTGTTACAGGAAATGCCAAGGCTATATTTGAAAAATTAGCTATGATATTGGAATTCGTGCTACCGCCTTCTGAAAGTGTATTGGTTTGCGCTTTTAATCCAAAATCAAAAAAGAAGGAGTTTTGAAGTATACTACCAAATGATGCTGGATTGGAATTATTTATAAAGGTGTTTGAAGGCATTGCAATTCCTAAACCGCCCAATCCGTTTATAGTTCCGGTAGAAGTTTCATTACTCACTCCTAAACCATATAAAGAATATGGCGAACTAGAAAGCTGATTTGTTTGTGCAGTTAAATGTGTCGAAACCATTGCTAGTAGAACACAAAATATTAGATGCTTATTTATCATAAATAGCGTAAGTTAATTCGAGTTTTGATTTTATTGTGTTTGATGCTGCTTCACCATTAAAAATATATCTGTTTACCGATTGGTTGAAATCATTTGGATATATAGCTAAAAACAAATCGTCACCATTCAAATCTGTCAATTTTAGGTTTAAAAAATATTTAACAGGAATAGTATAAGTTGTGATATTAAATTCTGAATCTTCACTTTCAATTGAAGCTAAAACGGTTTCGCCTTGTGAGTCTGTTAAGGCGCTTATGATATTTGATTTTTTGTCAATAATATATACGTCCAAAGAACTGTCTTTGTGCAGGTTTTTTGTTGCTGAATTTTGTTTTAGTTTTAATTTTAAATTCGCATCAATCATAATTCCTGTTCCTGCTATATCGTAAAGTGCTTTTAGGTTTGGTATATCAATTCTAGTAGCTATTCCAGTTCCTGCCTGCATATAAACGTTGTTGTTTGTATAGGCACTTGATAAATATGTTTCTTGGTCTGTTAGCGATTTGAAAACTGTTGCTTCTGTAGTGCTGGAAATATTATGAAAACTATTCGTTTCATCGAACGCCATATCTAAAGTGAGAGATTCGGTGGATAGTTCATCTTTATCGGTATAATAAATTCTAAGAAAACTACTTTTTAAAAAACCTACTATCGCTGTGTTATTTGCATCGGGTTCAATAAGAAGCCCTTTATAGACTTTTAGAAACTCATCAGAATTATTAATTTTATTGTCTCTAATGTTTTCAAATAATGTTTTTCCAAAGGTGTTGCTTAAAGTAACATGAAGTGAATCATCCTTTATGGGTTTTGCAATAAAGCTTTTAGTGGCTATAGCCGTATTGCTAGAAGTGATTTTGGTAGTGTTGTAATAACTAGAGGCATCATCATCTGGCTCAATATCATCTAAAACCTCATAAACGTTTATTTTTTGAACAGGTATGGTATCGTTGTAAAAATAGTTGTCGTAGTTTAAAATTAGCGCAATGGAATCATAGGTGTATTTACTATCTAAAGTATAAATGCTGTTTGAAAGCTGCACATAACTTTTGCTTTTTGTGAATCCGAAAACGGGGTCGGTATAAGCACCAATTAATAATCTGCCAGTACTAGAAACGGCGATAGAATCAAATTTAAAAGTTGAGGCTTCAATTGATAGAGTGTCAATAAAATAGACTTTAGTATCTAAGTTTACCCAATCTTCACCAACAGGGGAATTTTCATCGTCTTTTTCACAAGATATAAATAATGCACACAACGCTATTATAAAAATAGGTACTATAATTACTTGTTTCATGGTCATAAAAAATAATTTAGGCGAACTTAATTAATCACCATTTCTCAATAAAATTAGTTATACAAATACTGGGTTTTAATATGCCAATTGGCTAATTGTAACTACCAATTTTAATTTTTAGTGTTCGTCTTGAAAAAACAGGTGTTTGTATAGACTAATCCTTAGAACAGCTATTATCTTTTTATTTATTAGATGTTAAAAATATATTTGCCGAAATTTTATTTGATACATGAAGAGAATTATCATGGTAGCCTTTATTATTTCTGTTGGAAACAAAACCTATGCGCAGTTAAGTGAAAACTTATTTTCATTTAACTATGGTTTAGCACCAATAGGACATGATGATATAGATTTTTATAAAACTGAATTTAAGTTTAATATACCAATGAAGCTTAAAAAAGGCATATTAATACATAGTGTTGGTTTCGATAATTATCGTTTTAACTACACTAAAGATTTTAGTTTTTCAACCGATAACATTTCAAAGCTTTATGATATAAATTATGGCTTAAAACACATATTGCCAGTAGCTAAAACATGGTTGTTAGCTACCAATGCCAAAGTAGCTATTGTTTCCAACTTAACAAACACAATTAATGCTAACGATTTGCTTTTAACAGGTGATTTGTTACTAACAAAAATATTTGGGACAGCGGAAAAACAAGAGGCATTAACACTAGGAGTAAGTTATACCACCATTACCGGAAAACCTAAAGTGTTGCCAACAGTAAGCTATGCCAAACAAATAAACGATAAGCTATCGTTTGGTATTGGCTTTCCTAAAACCTTTGCCGATTATAAAATAAGCGATATAAGTTCAATACAATCTGTGTTTTTGGTTGATGGTTTTTATGCCAATTTAAATAATGAAATAGGAATAAACCCAACAACCACCGCAGAAAAAGCATCATTTTCATCCACATCTTTAGGTTTAGAATATAATTATATGATGGACGATTTTTGGACCATTAACTTTAAAGGTGGTTATGCACTTTCTAATAACCATAAGTTGCTTAATAATGATGCTGCTACGGTATATAACTTCAACATAACATCAAAACCTTTTTTTTCAGCAGGAATAACATTTAATATAAAAAAACAATCAAAAAAAAATAAATTATGAAAAACAATGAAACACGTTTAATTGCCATATTAATTATTTCAATTAATGCAATCACTTTTTTGGGTTGTTCATCCGATAGTACTAGCGTAAGTAGAGGGAACTGGCAAGAGCGCTCGGTTTTTGATGGCACGCCCCGAAGTAATGCGATTAGTTTTACTATTGGTGATTTTGGTTACATGGGAACTGGTTATGATGGGGATGATTATTTAAATGATTTTTGGCAATTTAATATAGAAGGCAATTACTGGGTTCAAAAAGCAGATTTTCCAGGTACTGCTAGAAGTTCGGCATCAGGATTTGCTATTGATGATAAAGGCTATGTAGGTGTAGGTTATGATGGCGATGATGAGTTGGGTGATTTTTGGGAATACAACCCAAGTGCCAATTCATGGGCTCAAAAGGCCAATTTTGGCGGAGGCGTTAGGCGCGCCGCTGTAGAATTTGGAATTAACGGTATGGGTTATATTGGTACAGGAAACGATGGTGATAACGATAAAAAAGATTTCTGGAAATACAATCCACAAACTGATACATGGTCTGAACTTGTAGGCTTTGGAGGTGAAAAAAGAGTTGATGCCACAACCTTTATAATAGACAATAAAGTGTATCTAGGAACAGGTGTAAGCAACGGATTGTATAAAGTTGATTTTTGGGAATTTGACTCTTCAACTGAAGTTTGGACACGTTTAACCGATTTGGATGATGATGATGATTATTCCATCACCAGATCCAACGCTGTAGGGTTAAGTATCAATGGATTGGGTTATATAGCTGCGGGGTATTATGGTGGCGCAATAAGTACTATTTGGGAATATGATCCTTTATTGGATACTTGGGAGGAAATAACATCTTTAGAGGCAACAGCCCGACAAGATGCGGTAGGTTTTTCTAACGGAAGTAGAGGTTACGTATTAATGGGCAGAACAGGAAGTCTATATTTAGATGATATTTATGAGTTATACCCTCAAGATGATTACGATGAAACAGATTAATATTTGGTTAGTAGTTTTTTTACAGAAATCCAAAGCCCATACTCTCCTTTACTTTTAAATTGAGTGCTTTGGATTTCTTTTTTAATTTCAATTTATGAATATGAAAGTAAAATATATCATATCGCTTTTATTAATTTTAAGTGCTATTTTAATTTTTTTTATTGTAACAAAAACAACGTTTAATAACAATACCGAACCTTTTAAAGCAGCCATATATCAAACAAATACTGGTTTTGGGTACAGTATAAGTTACAACGACATACTATTAATAAAGCAAGATTATATTCCAACAATTCAAAATAATCAATCTTTTTGCAGCTATCAAGATGCTCAAAACGTAGCTAATTTAGTTTTAGAGAAATTATATAAAAAAGTAAATCCAAAAATTTCACTTTTAGAGTTAAAACAACTCGGTATTCAATTAAACTGTATAAATTAGTATTATGGAAAATGTAGGTGTTCATGATAACCGTAAACGGAAACAAATACTGTTGCATGTTTCAATTTGGGCAGTATTTATCTGTTTTAATTTAATGCAGCCAAGAGTACAAACAGAAGACATGGTTAACCGTATTGTGTTGGTTTTAATAGGGAACATGGCACTTTTTTATATTAACTATTCATATTTAGTCACTCATTTTTTACTTAAAAAAAAGATACTTTTATATACTATTTTAGTACTATCTTTAGTAATATTATCAACTGTAATGTTCTATAGGTTTTCACCTGAATTTAGACCACTTGATAATTTTAAGCCTCCTTTTCCAAAAAATAGGCCAGAGCATTTTTTTCCTGTCAAGTTAATTGGGCCATTTATTTTTAATGTTTTATTAATGACTACAGGAACTGCATTTAGGGTTTATGGTGAATGGAATAGAAATGAGCGGAAAAAAAAAGAAATTGAAGTACAGAAATCATCAACAGAACTTCATTTTTTAAAACATCAATTAAGCCCGCATTTTTTATTTAATTCATTAAACAGTATTTATTCGCTTACCACAAAAAAATCTAACGACGCGCCCGAAGCAGTAATTACATTATCTGAATTAATGCGTTATATGCTATATGAAACCAATAACGAATTTGTAACTCTAACAAAAGAGATAGAGTATATTCAAAACTATTTAAAGTTACAGCGTTTACGAATAGCTGACAATAAAGATGTAATGTTAAACATACACGGTACCATAACAAATCAAAAAATACGGCCGTTATTGTTTATATCCTTTATCGAAAATGCCTTTAAATATGGCACAGATTTTAAAGGACATACCGAAGTTAAAATAGAAATTAATGTTGATGGAAATGAATTACAATTTAATTGCATTAACATCATTGGTAGTAGAAAAACCGATAAAGATAGTTCTGGTATAGGTCTGCAAAACACAAAAGAGCGTTTAGAACTATTATACCCCGATAAGCATGTACTTGAGGTAGAAGAAAAAGACAGCAGATTTATTGTAAATTTATCATTAAAATTGAGTTGATGACATATTCATATCTAAAATTTTATTACAAAGAAGTGATTCAATGAATATAGCATCTAACCTATAAAAAACAATAAAAATTATCAAATGAAATGTGTAATTATAGATGATGAACCGTTGGCTATAGATGTAATTGAGTCTTACATTAAGCAAATAGGTGGTCTTGAAATAGTGGTTAAATGCACCAATCCATTAGAAGCCATCACGCTATTGAACAAGCATAAAGTAGATCTTGTTTTTTTAGATATTGAAATGCCAAACCTAACAGGCATTGATTTGGTAAAAGCATTAGATAACATGCCACAATTCATTTTTACAACGGCTTACCCGCAATATGCTTTGGATGGCTTTAATTTAAATGCGACCGATTATTTAGTAAAACCCATACCGTTTCACAGGTTTTTAAAAGCGGTAACCCGCGCTAAGGAAAAGTATGAGTTAGAAAATAAAAGTGTTTCAAAAACAAAAACAACTTTAGAATTATCTCAAACCAATGCGCAAGACAATTTTATTTTTGTAAAATCGGAATACGAAAACATTAAAATAAACATCGATGGCATTAAGTATATCCAAGGTTTAAAAGATTATATAAAAATTTATACTTCGCCATCTGAAAAAGCCATTTTAACACTATCTAGTTTTAAAGATATTCTTGATAGACTTCCTATAAATCGTTTTATCCGTGTTCATCGCTCGTATGCAGTAAACATTGGGTTTATTAATGCATTACAAAAAACTCAAATAGTAATTGGTGGCATACGGATTCCTATAGGTGAAACTTATAAGGCAGATGTAATGAAAAGGTTAGGGGTTTAACTTTTAAACCATAAATAAATTCGATGACATGAAGTTTTTATATCGCAATAAAACTTCAAAAACTAAATTTGGCAATACATAAAGTGTAGCTTACTTTTTGTTTTATATAATTGAGGTTTTCTTACAATAGCTCTATTCATTTTATCAGTAATCTTATAATCATAAACACTATAAATGGGGCCTAAGGGCATATAAATTTATTAAAAATCCCGTCGATAAAACAACGCTTTCTGTATAGACAATCACTCAAAACATCTATTTCAATTTAATAGGAATGCATATAGTTTCACCTTTGAAGTGTTAATTAAAAACACTCAAAAAATGAAATTATATATTATTATAGCAAGTTTATTATTTGTACAATTTTCTTTTGCGCAACAAGTTTCCACTAATTCAAAATCAATAATATGGTCTTTAGATGATTGTATTGCATACGCCTTAGAAAATAATATTACAGTAAAAGAGGCATCCTTAAACACGAGTATTTCAGAAGTGGATTATAGTAAAGCAAAATCATCAAGACTCCCCAACTTATTTGGTTCTGCATTACAAAGTTTTTCTAATGGAAACACAATTGATCCTATTACAAGCGATTATGTAACCGACCAAATACACAGCACCAATGTTGGTATTAATAGTTCTATGACCTTGTTCCAAGGAAATCAAATTGACAATCAAATAAAACAGAATAAATTACTTTTTGAGCAAAGTGTATTTCAGGAAGAAGTAGAAAAAAACAACATTGTTTTAAACCTACTCGAAACTTATTTGCAAACGCTTTATAGTAAAGAAAGCATAAGTATCGCTGAAAACAATTTAACAGCTTCAGAAAAAGAAGTGCTACGCGCTAAAGCCCGTTTAGATGCTGGTTCTATAGCTTTAAAGGATTATACAGAAGCGCAAAGTCAGGCAGCAACAAATAAATACAATGTTATTGCAGCAAAAAACACGTATCAACAATACATTATTCAGTTAAAACAGTTATTGGAATTACCGCCTACAGAAGATTTAGAAATTGAAACCATTAGCGAAAACACGGATTTAATAAATCTAGAACTTAACAAAACAGCTATTTATAATAACGCTTTAAACTATTTGCCAGAAATGAGTGTGAGCATGTTAAATATAGCAGCCAACGAAAAAGAACTAGACATTGCTAAAGGGGGTTATTTGCCAACACTTTCTTTAACAGGAAGTCTAGGATCTGGTTATACAAGTATTAATGATAATACATTTTCAGATCAGTTTAATGTCAACTTTAACCAAAGGGTTGGTTTGTCGTTAAGCATTCCAATATTCAACAGAAACCAAACGAAGGCTGCTGTACAAACGGCCTCTATAAATATTGAAAAAGCTGAAATACAAAAGCAGACTACAGAAAAAGAAGTCTATAAAAAAGTAGAAACAACATATCAAAATGCACTATCGGCACAAGAACAAGTCATTGCATCAGAAGCTTCAAAAGAAGCCGCTATGCAATCGTACAAATTGGCACAAAAAAAATACGAACTAGGTGATTTAAGCACCACCGATTTAGTGATTAGCCAAAATACCTATACCAATGCACAACAGAATTATTTACAGGCCAAATACTTAAATATTTTATACCATCAATTATTACAATTTTATCAAGGAAACGACATTAAACTTTAATTGACTTAATCATGAAAAACAAAAAGAAAATCATCATAGGAAGCATCGTACTAGCTGTACTTGCTATTGTAACCTACAGTTTTATAAAAGGAGACGACGCCATTGTTATAGAAGCTAAAACGGTAGTAGCAAAAAAAACAAATGTGACCACAATGGTTACAGCAACAGGAACTATTGAGCCAATAAATCAAGTAGATGTTGGCACACAAGTATCTGGAGTTGTTGAAAAAATATATGTGGACTATAACAGTGAAGTAAAAGAAGGACAGCTGATTGCTGAACTTGATAAAACAAATCTCAAGGCATCTGCAACACAAGCACAAGCTGCTTATGATAATGCAGTAAGCCAAAGAAATTATATGAAAACAATCTACGACAGACAAAAAACCTTGTTTGATAATCAAGTAATCAGTAAATCAGATTTTGACGATGCACAGTACAACTACGAAACTGCAAAAGGCACAGAAATACAGCGTTCATCAGACTTACAATCAGCAAGAACCAATTTAGGATATGCCAATATTTATTCGCCTATTGATGGTGTTGTATTATCAAGAGACATCGACGAAGGCCAAACCGTTGCAGCAAGTTACAGCACACCAACCTTATTTACAATCGCTCAAGATTTAAAGGAAATGCAAGTAGAAGCTGATGTAGATGAAGCAGATATAGGTGGTGTAAAAGAAGGACAGCGCGTATCTTTTACGGTAGATGCCTACATAGGCGAAACCTTTGAAGGTGTGGTTACACAAGTGCGTTTAGATCCAACAGTAACCTCAAATGTGGTAACATATACTGTGGTCATTAAAGCAGACAATCCAGATTTAAAATTGAAGCCAGGGTTAACAGCCACGATATCCATTTACACTTTAGAATTAAAGGATGTTTTAACTGCTGAAGCTAAAGCCATCAATTTTAAACCAGACGCACAAACGTTAGCGCAATATAATTTACAGCACAATTTGCCAAGTAATGACAACCGTAACAACAACGATAACACTGCACTTTGGGTGTTAGATGCCAATGGAGCTATAACTTCAAAAGCTGTGACATTAGGCGCAAGTGATGGTGTAAACGTACAGATTTTAAGTGGCGTAATACAAGGTGAAAAATTAGTGTACAGCTTAAAAGGCGTTTCTAAATTTGATGCAAATAAAGAAGGCATAAGCGAAAGCCCTTTTATGCCAAAACCACCAGGAGCAAACAAAAAAAAGTAAGCAGCCATGACTAAGGAAATTATTAAAATAGAAGACTTAAAGCGCGAGTTTACCATGGGTAGCGAAACCGTTCATGCATTAAGAGGTATTTCTTTTAACATCAATGAAGGAGAATTTGTTACTATAATGGGATCGAGTGGTTCAGGAAAAAGTACCATGCTAAATATTTTGGGATGTTTGGATCAACCAACATCAGGATTATACAGAATTGACGGTGTAAGCGTAAAAGATTTAAATAGAAATCAATTAGCCACTATTAGAAACGAAAAGATAGGATTCATTTTTCAATCGTATAATTTATTGGCTAGAACATCAGCACTTGAGAATGTAGAATTACCACTTTTGTACAACAGTAAAATATCTACTGAAGAAAGAAGGGAACGTGCTATCAAAGCATTGGAAATGGTTGGATTAGGTGACAGAATGGATCATACGCCTTCGCAACTTTCTGGAGGACAACAACAACGTGTGGCCATTGCAAGATCGTTGGTAAACAATCCGGTTATGATACTTGCTGATGAAGCTACAGGGAACTTAGACACAAGAACATCCTATGAAATTATGTCCCTGTTTCAAGACTTGAACAAACAAGGGATTACCATTACGTTTGTGACACACGAGCCAGATATTGCAGCATTTAGTAATAGAACCATTGTGTTAAAAGACGGAGATATTATGCAAGATTACAAAAACCATAAGGCACAATCTGCTGCAGAACATTTAGCAAAATTACCTAAAGAAGAACACCAATTATGAGACTATTAAATCTATTAAAAATCGCTTTCAAGGCAATCGTACTTAATAAAATGAGAACCTTGCTTACCATGTTGGGCATCATCATTGGTGTAGCCTCTGTAATCGCCATGTTGGCCATTGGTGAAGGTTCAAAAGAGAGTATTCGAACTACCATTTCAAGTATGGGTTCTAACATAATCACCATTAGACCAGGAGCAGACGAACGAGGAGGCGTGAGAGGTAGTGCAAGTGATATGCAAACCCTAACCTTTAAAGATTATTTAGCTATTAAAGAACAAACAAAACTGTTAAGCTACATCACGCCAATGGTAAATGGAAGTGGCCAAGTTATTAACGGTTCCAATAACTGGCCATCAATAATTTATGGAGTCAATCCAGACTATTTAAATATTAAAGTCGTGGGTTTACAAAGCGGCAGTATGTTTACCGATGCCGAGGTTAAATCGGCTTCAAAAGTCGCTATACTTGGTCAAACCGTGGTAGATAATGTATTTTCTGATGGACAAGATCCTGTAGGACAAATGATTCGTTTTAACAATATTCCATTTACAGTTATTGGTGTTTTAGAGGAAAAAGGAGAAAACACCTTTGGACAAGATCAAGATGATGTGGTTATTGCGCCCTATACTACAGTACAAAAACGTATTTTGGCAATTGATTATTTAAATCAAGTGATGGCTTCAGCAGTTAGTGAAGATGACGCACCAGATGCGGTGACCCAAGTTACCGAAATTATGCGTACACAACACAAATTAGCAGATAATGAAGATGATGATTTTAGTGTGCGTTCCATGGAAGAATTGATTTCTACCTTTAGTTCTACCAGCGAAATGCTGACCATTCTGTTAGTGGCAGTAGCAAGTATTTCGCTATTAATTGGTGGTATTGGTATTATGAATATTATGTATGTTTCTGTAAAAGAGCGTACCAAAGAAATCGGATTGCGTATGGCAGTAGGAGGTAAGGGCTCTGATATTTTAATGCAATTTTTAATTGAAGCTATTTTAATAAGCATTACTGGCGGACTTTTAGGCGTTATACTAGGGCTTGGAGCCACTGTGTTTATTGAAAAATTCTTAAATTGGCCTACAAGTGTGGCGTTATATTCTATTGTGATTTCTTTTGTAGTATGTGCTGTAACAGGTATCTTTTTCGGATGGTACCCTGCAAGAAAAGCATCGGCTTTGGACCCGATAACTGCTTTGCGTTACGAGTAATTCCCCTTTTTTCGGGAAAAGAAAATGATTTCTTAAAGCTAACGTTTAGCTTGACTAGAAAACACAAAAAGACAACTGAAAATCATAAAAATAATTAATTGATTTTCAGAGTATTATAAAACGTTAGTCAAAATAAAAGAATTTTAGAAAGCTAAACACCTATATATCAATGTATTAATCAAATGAATAAAATAGCAGTAATAACAGGAGCAAGTAAAGGAATAGGATTAACTTTGGCTATAAAAATGCTAAATACAGGCTACGCTGTAATTGGAACAAGTAGAGACGGTAAAATAGATGCAATAGACCATGACAATTTTTATCCAATGGCATTGGACGTCAAAAAAGGAATTAGCATCGATGAATTCACAAAATCAGTAACAGAACGGTTTCAAGAAATCAATATATTAGTCAACAATGCTGGGATAGGTCCGGATCTTGGTGCCAATTTTCCTGATACCAACTCTTTTGAGGAAACATTTAAAGTGAATGTAACTGGCACCGTATTCCTTACAGAACGTTTAATACCTATAATTAAAAACGAAGGGAAAATAATAATTGTATCTTCAAAAATGGGTTCAATAGCATCTACTGAAAATTTTGATTCAGTTGCCTATAAAATGTCCAAAAGTGCTTTGAATATGTATACAAAAGTTATTTCTAATAGATTAAAGGGTAAAATAGATGTGGCTGCAATAGACCCTGGTTGGGTAAAAACCGAGATTAGGCTTAGTAACCTTGAAAATGCACCTTTAACACCTAAAGAATCCGCTGAAAATATCTATAAATTTATCACAAGCAATTTTAAAAGTGGCTCATATTGGGATACGGTTAATAATAAACTACATAATTGGTAATTCATTTAAAACACAACACATGAAGAATAAAATATATTATTTAGGACTTATTATTCTTGTAGCTTCTTGTAACCAAAACAAATCCGAAAAAAATATAAAACAAGATTTTAAAAAAGAGAAAAACATGGAAAAGAATATAGCAACAACTCTCAAATCAAAATTGGAGGAGAAGAAAGCTAATTTTGAATTAAATGCAGATGAAAACAAAAAAAGGGCCTACAGAGAAGGTCTGGAATCAGTTAAAAACAGCGGAATAGTAAGTAAGGCAAAACAAGTAGGCGAAAAGGCACCAAATTTTACATTAAATAACGCATTGGGAAAACCTGTAGTACTATCCGATTATTTAAAAAAAGGAAAAGTAATATTAACATGGTATCGAGGTGGTTGGTGCCCTTATTGTAATTTAACACTACAACAATTACAACAGGAACTACCTAATTTTAAGGTAAATGGCGCCAATTTAATAGCCTTGACACCAGAACTTCCTGATAAATCAATAAGTACTGCAGAGAAGCACGATTTAAAGTTTGAGGTTTTAAGTGACGTTGGAAATAAAATTGCAAATGAGTATGGTATTGTATTCAAACTTACAGATGAAGTTGCAGAAATGTATAATAAATCATTTGAATTGAATAACTACAATGGCGACCAATCTAACGAGCTTCCTTTAGCAGCAACCTATATTATAAATAAAAATGGTGAAATAATATATGCTTTTTTGGATGCAGATTACCGTAATAGAGCTGAGCCTACAGAATTAACTGAATTTCTTAAGAACAATTAATAGGATAAGATTGTAAATAATGAAATGTCTATATCTAATATCTGGGATTAATCCAAAATAAAACAGAATGCATAAAAACAAAAATATAACGAATCTTTCACACGTGCTCGTGTGGTTAGTGTTATTTTGGATGCCTTATTTACTGTCGTCTGGACAAGAACAAGACATCAACAGGGTCATTATTCACTTTTGGGTTCCGTTGGCGTTTTATGCTATTATTTTTTATGTGAATTATTTCGTTTTAATCGATAGGTTTTTATTCCCTAAAAAAACAGTACAATTCATTATTATAAATGTATCGATCATAGCTCTTTTCATCTTATCGAAAGAATTCATTGAAAGTGCTTTTTTTGAAGATCTTATCAAGAAAAAATCACCTCCTAATGATGATGGACCACCGTTTAAAATATTCATTTACATCCAAATATTTACATATATAGCACCATTGCTTTTTTCAATTGCGATAAAAACCACGAAACGATGGGCACAAATAGAAGCAGAGCAAAAGGAAGTCACAAATTTTAAGTTACAGTCCGAATTGCAACATTTACATTACCAACTGCAACCGCACTTCTTTTTTAATTCGTTAAACAACATATATGCGATGGTTGATATTTCACCAGATCAAGCCAAAACATCCATTCACAGTTTAAGTAAACTGATGCGTTATATGCTGTACGAAACTAATGTTGAATTGGTGTCGCTTTCAAAAGAAATCGATTTTATGAAAAAATACATCGATTTAATGAAATTACGGGTTTCAGATAAAACAGCAGTCAATTATAATTTTCCTTTGGAAGAAACGGGCATTAAAATCGCTCCTCTTTTATTCATTTCGTTAATTGAAAATGCTTTTAAACATGGCGTTTCGGCAAGTAAAGAAAGTGCGATTGACATAAACATGGCATGTGATGATACAACCGTATTATTCACTATTGAAAACGATAATTTCCCCAAAAAAGCAGACGATAAAAGCGGTTCCGGAATCGGTGTTCCTAATATTGAAAAACGCTTGGAATTATTATATCCAAACAAGCACAACTTTAAGACCAAATTAAAAGACGATCGTTTTTTGGTACATTTAGAAATAGAAACAGCCTAAATTATGAGTAGTTTAAAAATAACCTGTGTTATTGTAGATGATGAGCCAATGGCGCTAAATTTAGTGGAAAGTTATGTTGAAAAAACACCTTTTTTAGTACTTAAAAAGAAATGCAACAGTGCTATTGAAGCGATGGAGTTTATAAAAATCGAACCTGTTGATTTACTGCTTTTGGATATACAAATGCCCGATTTGACAGGCATCGAGTTTTCTAAAATGCTGCCTAAAGAAACCCGGGTGATTTTCACCACGGCATTCGACCAGTATGCGTTAGAGGGCTTTAAAGTTGAAGCGTTGGATTATCTTTTAAAACCTTTTGATTACGCAGAGTTTTTAGTGGCCGCCAACAAAGCCAATACTTGGTTTGAACTGGTAAAAGGAAAAAAGCAAACTATTGTTTCCGAAGAAAAGGAATTTCTTTTTGTAAAGTCGGAATACAAACAACTACGTATTAAATTGGCGGATGTCTTGTATTTTGAAGGCCTAAAGGATTATATAAAAATATGGCTAAAAGATAACCCGAAGCCTATTTTGACCCTTATGAGTTTAAAATCTTTAGAAGAAGAACTACCAGAAACAAAATTTATGAGGGTACATCGGTCGTTCATTGTTGCTCTTAAAAACATAGAAGTTATTGAGCGCAGTCAAATTATAATCAACAAACAACGTATTACGGTTTCAGAGCAATACAAATCTGTATTTTTAGAATTTGTAAATAACAATTCACTTAATTTATAAGCACCTAAAATTTTTATAGTATGTTAATTATGTAAAGCAATTTACCCAATAAGATTATACCTAAAATTCACTAAAAATAACATGAAATTATTCCGCACAATAAGAAAAAATTTAATAGCTTCAAGCAAGTTTAAATCATATATGGTTTATGCCTTAGGTGAAATAGTATTGATAGTAATTGGAATATCAATTGCTTGGAAAATAAATGATTTAAATGATATTCGAAAAAACGATCTTGTAGAACAAAAAATATACAACAATTTAAATGAGGAATTGAATACCAATTTGAGGATGTTAAACGGTTTTATTGATGAATATCCACAAACAATAACATATTTAGAAAATACTTTAAATTACGTTGGGCAAAATCCAAAAGAACTTACTCAAGGTGCAAAAGATACAATTGTTAATATATTAGATAAAGAAGTGAATTTATTAGACGGTGTTATAAATTCGATTGTAAACACTAATAAATTTGAATTTATTGAAAGCTCAGAATTAAAAGATTTGATTATCATTTACCCAAATAAAATTCAAGGATTTAATGAGCAAGACGAGAAAATTAAAACCATTGTGGCCAATCGGTTAAAGCCTGTTTTAGAAAAGTATATTTCATTAATAGATACGCTCCCAAATGACAGTTTGAAATATGGGCGCATTAAAGAATTTGGAAATAAATCAGACTACGCAGGGTTACTTGCCAGTAAGGAGTATCAAAATAGTATAATTGATCGCTTATTACAAGCCCAAGTACAGTTAAATAACGCCAAAATATTACGTGGTAAAACCAAGCTGCTAATCAGTAAATTAAAACAGGAATTGGATTAGTAGAACTTAAAAATCCAGCATTAGCTGGGTTTTTGTTTTTTTGGCCAACACCTTACACCTAAAATTCTAAGTTTATGTTTGTCTACTATCTATCGTCTCGGGTGGTATTTCTCTACAACTTTCGTTAAATGGCTTTTATCTAAATGTACATAAATTTCAGTAGTTGTAATACTCTCATGACCTAACATCATTTGAATAGAGCGTAAATCGGCATTGTTTTGTAATAAATGTGTCGCAAAGGAATGCCGGAAGGTGTGTGGTGAAATGTTTTTTTTAAGGCCTATTTTATCAGCCAATTGTTTAATAATGGTAAAAATCATGGCTCGGGTAAGTTGCTTGCCACGTCTGTTTAAGAACAAGGTGTCTTCATGATTTGGTTGTATTTTTAAGTGTGATCTTATTTCATTTATATAGATATCAATATATTTTTGAGTAGCGCCAACAATTGGCACAAAACGCTGTTTGTCACCTTTACCTGTTACTTTAATAAAGCCTTCATCAAAGTATAAATCCGAGAGTTTTAAATTGGTTAATTCACTAACACGTAACCCACACCCATAAAGGGTTTCTAAAATGGCTCTGTTTCGTTCTCCTTCGGGCTTACTTAAATCGATGGCTTTAATTAAATTATCAATTTCAAACTCACTTAAGGTATCGGGTAGTTTTCTACCAATCTTTGGGGATTCAACCAATTCTAAAGGATTGCTTTGTCTGTAATCTTCAAAAACCAAATAATTAAAAAAACTTCGTAAGCCAGAAATTATACGGGACTGCGATCGCGCATTAACTTCTTTAGTCACCTCATAAATAAATTGTTGTATAATTTCCGGGGTCATTGAAATGGGGGAAAGGTTCATGTCGTTGTGTTCCAAATACGCAATTAATTTCTTCACGTCAAGAGCATAATTATCAATGGAGTTTTTAGATAAGCCACGCTCTATTTTTAAATAGAGTTGATAGTCTTTAAGTGCGTGTTGCCATTTCATGAATGTAAAGTTAATACTAAAATAGATTATAATGTCTTAATGTGAGGTGTCTCTCTCTCATTTTATTCAATAACTTTTGTATTTTTACTGTATGAAAAAACTAATCATCATCAATGGGCCTAATTTAAATTTATTAGGTAAGCGCGAACCGGCCATTTATGGGAGTTTAACCTTTACAGAGTTTTTGGGTAAAATAAAAAAAAAGTATCCTAAAGTGCTAATAGATTACTTTCAGTCTAATATTGAAGGGGTGCTTATTGATAAATTGCAAGAGGTTGGGTTTAGTTACGATGGTATTATTTTAAATGCTGCCGCTTATACACATACATCCATAGGAATTGGAGATGCTATAAAAGCCATTAAAACACCTGTGGTTGAAGTCCATATCTCAAACACTTTTGAGAGGGAGGAGTTTAGACACAAATCGTATATATCGCCAAATGCAAAAGGGGTCATTTTAGGGTTTGGACTGCAAAGTTACGAACTGGCAATTCAAAGTTTACTTTAAATAGACTGCTTCGCCGTTAGATTTTTAGACTGTTCACTTCGTTCTCTTTTAGAAACAAGACCATATTATATTATAAATAAAAAATTCCAGAAATTTCTGGAACTTTTTTTTAATCTAACAATCTTAATATCTAATATGGTCTAAGAAGTCTAAAGATGGATCACTTCACCATAAGCATCAGCAACAGCTTCCATAACCGCTTCACTCATGGTAGGGTGTGGATGTACTGCCTTTAAAACTTCATGGCCCGTAGTTTCCAATTTTCTACCTAAAACAACCTCGGCAATCATATCGGTTACACCGGCGCCAATCATATGGCATCCCAACCATTCGCCGTATTTAGCATCAAAAATAACTTTTACAAAACCTTCTTTATTACCACCAGCGCTTGCTTTACCGGACGCTGAGAAAGGGAATTTGCCAACTTTAATGGCAATTCCTTTTTCTTTGGCTTGCTTTTCAGTTAAACCAACACTGGCTATTTCAGGAGAACAGTAGGTGCAACCAGGAATGTTGCCATAATCTAAAGCTTCAACATGCTGTCCTGCTATTTTTTCTACACAAAGTATCCCTTCCGCAGAAGCTACGTGAGCCAAAGCTTGTCCTGGTGTTACATCACCAATCGCATAATATCCCGGGATATTTGTTTGATAAAAGTCATTTACTAATATTTTATCTCTATCAACAGCAATTCCAACATCTTCAAGGCCTATATTTTCAATATTTGTTTTAATGCCAACAGCACTTAAAATAATATCTGTTTCTAGAATTTCTTCACCTTTACTTGTTTTTACCGTTGCTTTAACACCAGCTCCAGAGGTATCTACTTTAGTAACTTCGGCAGAGGTCATAATATTGATTCCGCTCTTTTTAAAAGAACGTTCCAATTGTTTTGAAACATCTTCATCTTCAACAGGAACTACATTTGGTAAAAATTCAACAATAGTCACTTCAGTTCCCATTGAATTGTAGAAATATGCAAATTCAACGCCAATAGCCCCAGAACCCACCACAATCATCCTTTTTGGCTGTGTTGGTAAGCTCATAGCTTCACGGTAACCAATTACTTTTTTACCATCTTGAGGTAAACTTGGTAATTCTCTTGAACGCGCACCTGTTGCTATTATAATATGGTCTGCACTATATTCAGTCCCATTAACATCAATCTTTTTACCTGGCTTTAGTTTTCCAAAGCCTTCAATCACGTCAATCTTGTTCTTTTTCATCAAAAACTGAACACCTTTACTCATACCATCTGCAACACCGCGACTGCGTTTTACAACGGCGTCAAAATCCTTATCATAACCGTTTACCGATAATCCATAATCACCGGCATGTTTCAAATATTCAAACACTTGCGCTGATTTTAACAACGCTTTTGTTGGAATACAACCCCAGTTTAAACAAACACCACCAAGACTTTCTTTTTCAATAATAGCTGTTTTAAAACCTAATTGAGAGGCTCTAATAGCTGTAACGTAACCGCCTGGACCACTTCCAAGAACAATAATATCGTATTTACTCATGAGAATTAGTTAATCATTATTACAAGCCACGAATTTACAAAACCTTATTTGAATAACGAATTTAGAGCCGTGTAAATTTCTATCTTTTGTTACCTTTACAACGTAAGAATGAGAATATGAACATACCTAGAACGAGTTTTCCGCGAATTGTAATTATTGGTGGTGGTTTTGCTGGAATTTCCTTGGCTAAAAAATTATCCAAACAAGAAGTACAAGTTGTGTTACTCGATAAAAATAATTATCACACCTTTCAACCCTTATTATATCAAGTTTCTACTGGTGGTTTAGAACCAGATTCCATTGCGTATCCTATTAGAAAAATACTCAAAAATTTCCCTAACTTTCATTTTAGATTAGCTCATGTAGATGAGATAAATGCTGAAGCCAATGAGGTTATTACAAATATTGGTACTCTAAAATATGAATATTTGGTAATTGCTTCAGGCTCTGCAACCAATTATTTTGGAAATACTGAAATAGAAAAGAATAGCATGGCCATGAAATCCATACCACAATCACTTAATTTAAGGAGTTTGATTTTGGAGAATTTTGAGGATGCCTTATTGACTTCAGATTTAAATGAACGGAATGCCTTAATGAACTTTGTAATAGTGGGCGCTGGTCCTACGGGTGTTGAATTGGCTGGTGCCTTGGCAGAAATTAAAAAAGGAATCCTCCCAAAAGATTACCCAGATTTGGACACGCGATTGGTCCAAATTAATTTAATTCAGTCTAGCGATCGCATTCTTAAGGAAATGAGTGAAAAGGCTTCTAAAAAAGCCGAAGATTTCCTTGAAAAATTAGGAGTTAATGTCTGGAAAAATGTTAGAGTATTAAATTATGATGGTAGGATAGTTACGACAAACTCCGATGTAATATTTGAAACGGCAACACTTGTTTGGGCTGCTGGCGTAAAAGGGGCAACTATTAAAGGATTGGATGGAAACGAGTATATTACAAAGGGAGAACGCATTTTAGTGAATGAATTTAATCAAGTAAAAGGAATGAGTACCGTTTTTGCCATAGGCGATGTAGCCTGTATGGAATATGATGAATTTCCAAGAGGATTCCCTATGATGGCACAACCAGCTATTCAGCAAGGACATCAATTAGGGGATAATTTACTAAGATTAATAGAACAAAAACCTATGATTCCTTTTGTGTATAAAGACAAAGGCGCAATGGCTACAGTAGGTAGAAATAAAGCTGTCGTTGATTTAAAGCATTTTAAATTTCAAGGAGTTTTTGCTTGGTATGTTTGGATGTTTGTACATCTTTTTTTCTTAATTGGATTCCGAAATCGATTAGTCGTATTTATAAATTGGGTCTATAATTATGTTCGTTTTGATAGGGAAGCTAGATTGATAATTAGGCCATTTAAAAAGAAACTAAAAAATTCGCAAGCTTGATATTAAAAAAGGTGAGGATTAACTTACTGATTTTCATTTTTTTTTATTTAAATTTAAAAAATTAATCCAACTAAAATTTAACAAAAATGAAAAAACATGTTATTATTGCCATGATGATATTTTCTGTCGTCATGTATTCACAAACAAAAAAAAATGGAACTATTTATATTGAACATCCAGCCATTGTCGTGGTAGAAGCTATGATGCAAGCTGTAGCTGCTGGAGATGTTGATAAAGTATCTAGTTATTTATCCGATGATTTTAAATCTTATCAAGGCACTAGTTTGAATAAAGACGATAAAGGAAGAAGTAAAGAAGATTTTTTGGGGGGTGTTAAATGGATGAAAGAGAATGTATCTTATGTAAGTATAACTCGTCAAAAAGGAGCGTATCCTGATGCATTGGATTATAAAGAAGGAGAGTCTGGATTATGGGTTCAAACTTGGAATGACTTTAAGGGAATGCATAATAAAACTGGTGTTAAACTTGATATGCCAGAACATCGTCTTTTTACAATGACTAAAGATAATAAGATCAAAACCATGATTACTTATGATAATGATTTACCATGGGCTGAATTAAGAAGAAGCTTTGCTCCAAGAACCAATGGAACTATTTATAATAATCATGACTATATTAATAAAGTTCGTCAAATGGTGGGTGCTTTAGAGCATAGTGATGTTGACAAAGCGTTTAGTTATTTTGCAGATGATGCCAGTTTTACTAATCTAGACATGAAACCAGATGAATCTCATTCTGTTGCTGAAGAAAAGGCAGCGTTTTCTGGTATGATAAAGGATTGGACAATTGATGGTATTGATGTTGTGGGCTATCCTGATTACTTAGAATATGAATTAGGAGGAGCAAAAGCTGTACAATCTTGGTGGAATTTAAGAATGACGCGAAAGTCTGATGGCAAAAAAGTAGTGCTTCCAGCAATGTTAACGCATAATTTTAATGATGATGGCATGATAACCAGAGAAATAGGTTATTATACCACACAAGCCATGTCAGGAAAATAATTTAGAAAATAGTATAAAAAATGGGGCTGTCTAAAAAGTTTAGTTTACGTCATTGCGAGGAACGAAGCAATCTTTAAGTTTCTAGTAATCAATAAACAGATTACTTCACTGCGTTCGTAATGACGACTAATTTTAACTTTTTAGACAGCCTCATTTTTTTATGGTTTATCTTTAAATCGATGGGTCCCTTTAGTTCCTAAAAATTTCTTAGCATTGTATTGTGCGGATTCTCCTTTTGGGATAGATAGCGATTGCCAGTGTTTTCCTTTAATCAGTTTCCCTAAAAAGACCATTTGTCCAACATGATAAGAGTAATGAGCCAATTGGCGCTTAATAGCTTCTTCAATAGTATGCCCTTCATTTCTAATGTAGATAATTCTATCTAAATCGTTGTCTGATATAGAATTTAATGCATCAAACAAACAATTCCAGCCATTGTTCCAACTGTTAAGCAATTCATCTTTAGAGGTAAAACTATCTATAAACTCTAAGTCACGATGCCGCCACTTTTTCTCACCATCTTCAGTTAAAAAATTAGTCCATCTGCTTAGCATATTCCCTGATAAATGTTTTACAATAATAGCAACAGAATTGGTGTCTTTAACAAACTCTTTTTGCAATTCTTCAAAAGTTAAAGAAGCAATGGTTTTGTAGCCAAGACCTTTGTAATATTCAAATTGTTTAATATAACCAGTGAGTTTATTCATTTTTTTTAAAATCTAAACTTAATGAATTAACGCAAAAACGTGTTCCAGTTTCTGTAGGTCCGTCATTAAATACATGTCCTAAATGTCCGCCGCAGTTAGAGCATACAATTTCTGTTCGCATCATACCGTGCGATTTGTCTAAAACATAGTCTACAGTTCCTTTTATGGAATCATCAAAACTTGGCCATCCACAATGCGCATCAAATTTACTGTTACTTTCAAATAGCGGTTCATGGCATGCAGCACACACATAGGTACCATTTTCGAAATGCAAATTGTATGCTCCTGTATGTGGTCTTTCGGTGCCTTTATTTCTTAGAACTCTATACTGTTCATCAGTAAGTTGTTCTTTCCACTCGTCTTCAGATTTTTCTATTTTATAGTTACTCATTTTCCGGTATAAATTTTAAGGCGGCTCCATTAATGCAATGACGCAATCCTGTTGTGTTTTTTGGACCATCATTAAAAACATGACCTAAGTGGCCACCACAAATGGCACAATGTTCTTCTATACCATAAATATAATTGGAACCACTTGAAAAAACGACGTTTCCTTTTATTTCTTTATCAAAACTTGGCCAACCTGATCCTGAATCGTATTTGTTTTCACTTTTAAATAACGGGGTATTGCACCCAGCACACACATACGTTCCGTTTCCATAATTTTTGTTCAAATCACTGGTGAATGCGTGTTCAGTCCCCCCGTTTCTTAAAACATTAAATGCTAGAGGTGATAGTTTTGCTTTCCATTCAGATTCAGTCTTTGTAACCGAATAGACTTTGGATTCCTTTTGATTATTTTTTTGAGCATTACCATTGCAACTAAAAATAAGAAATACTAAGGTTAAAATTATTAACTTTTTCATTTTTATAGCGTATAGTTTAATTTTTTCAATAAGTCGAAAATAAGATAAAAACATAACATAAAAAAAACGTGAATTATAAAACATAAAATTAATATTGTATAAATAAGTTAAGTGCCGATTTTTGTATTTTTATAAAAAATTAAACATAAACATAATGAAATTAAAATATGGAATTATCACAATGATTATGATTTTGGTGTTATTGTCATGTGCTACAAATCCTTTTACAGGAAAGCAAACCATGGCTTTAGTCCCAAATTCACAGCTGTTTCCAACGGCATTTCAGCAATACGATCAATTTTTATCTGAAAACAAGATTATTGAAGGTACCGCCGACGCCGCTATGGTTAAGAGAGTAGGGCAAAAAATAGCAGTTGCATCAGAACGTTGGTTAAACGCCAATGGTTATGTTGGTTATTTAAAGGATTATAAATGGGAGTACCATTTAGTTGAAGACAAAGCCGTAAATGCTTGGGCCATGCCTGGGGGAAAAATAGTGGTTTATACTGGTATTTTGCCCATAGCAAAGGGAGAAACCGGTTTGGCCGCCATTTTGGGTCACGAAGTGGCTCATGCGCTAGCCAATCATGGTCAGCAACGAATGAGTGCAGGCATGCTGCAACAAATTGGTGCCGTTGGGTTAAACGTAGCCCTTCAGGATAATAAAAACCAAGCGCTGTTTAATGATGCTTATGGAATCGGCTCTCAAGTTGGCGTTATGTTACCCTTTAGTAGAAGTCATGAATCAGAAGCAGATAGTATCGGACTCACCATAATGGCTATAGCTGGCTATAATCCAGAGGAAGCTGTTGCGCTTTGGAAACGTATGAGTGCCCAAAGTAATGGACAAGCACCGCCACAACTGTTAAGTACCCATCCATCAAATGATTCGCGTATTGCAAATCTAGAGGCATTAGTACCTAAAGCAAAAGAAGAAGCTCGTAAATTTGGGGTAACATCGTTTAAATGAACTCATCTTGACTTTTTCTATTTCCTAAAAAATGTCTGAAATTCGCCCATATTTCGTCTGTTTTCTTATGCGTAGCGATGCTATGCCTTTCAAAAATAGTCTCACCTGAACAAATTTCATCTCATTTTCGGTTAAAAACAAAAAGTCAAGATGAGTTCAACAATAAAATCAATAATCATTTAAAATATTTGTTTACTTTCGAAGCTGCTGTAAAAAAACAGCTTTTTCATTATGAATGACTTACAAAAAGGAAGTAAAAAATTACTTAATGCCTGGGCCTTTTACGATTGGGCTAATTCAGTTTATACTTTAACTATAGCTTCTTCAATATTTCCTATTTTTTATTCGGCCTTATTTATTTCAGAAGTTAAAAAAGTATCTGCCTTTGGGCTTGATTTTAAAAACACAGCACTAATTACGTTTGTTACTGCGATTACCTTTATGATTGTTGCTTTTACGTCTCCTTTACTTTCCGGTATTGCAGATTATGTTGGAAACAAGAAAAATTTCATGAAGTTTTTTTGCTATTTGGGAGGCGCAGGATGTATTGGTCTGTATTGGTTTAGTTTAGATAGAATATACTTAAGCATCTTATTTTATTTTATGGGGTTAATTGGTTATTGGGGAAGTTTAGTATTTTATAATTCGTATTTACCAGATATTGCCTTTCCAGAGCAACAGGACAAGATTAGTGCTAAGGGATTTTCATTGGGATATATTGGCAGTGTTATTTTACTTATTGTGAACTTAGCCATGGTGATGAGTCAAGATACTGGAGAGGCCAAAATGCTCATGATGCGTTATTCATTTGTTACGGTTGGGATATGGTGGGTATTATTTAGTCAATATTCTTTTTATATTTTACCAAAAGGAACATCTTCCGGACATAAAGTGACCAAGGATGTCATATTTAACGGATTTAAAGAATTGCGATTTGTTTGGAACGAACTTAAAAACAACCTTCGTCTTAAAAGATTTTTAGCAGCATTTTTTGTTTTTAGTATGGCGGTGCAAACTATTATGTTGGTAGCTGTGTATTTTGGTGAAGAAGAAATATCTTGGGTTGATGATAGTCAAAAAACAACAGGTTTAATTGTAAGTATATTGGTTATTCAATTGGTAGCCGTAATTGGTGCTGAAGCCACATCGAAATTATCCTCTAAATTTGGCAATATAAATACACTTATTGTGATAAATTTTGTGTGGATGATTATATGTTTTTATGCATTTTTTATGTATACACCTAATGATTTTTATATAGCAGCTGCCTTTGTTGGTTTAGTTATGGGAGGCATCCAATCATTGTCACGTTCAACCTATTCAAAATTTTTGCCAGAAACTGAAGATACGACGTCGTATTTTAGTTTTTTTGATGTTGCAGAAAAAATTGGTATTGTAATAGGAATGATAATTTATGGAGTTATTGATCAGATTACAGGAAGTATGAGAAATGCAATATTATTTTTGTTTGTGTTTTTTTTAATAGGCATCATACTCTTGTTTAGGGTGCCAAAAGGGAACATTGTGGCATAATATAATTAAAACGGCACTTTTAGGGCGCCGTTTCTTTGTTTGATTTAATTAGTATTAAAGTTTTTTGAATGTCCGTATTCATTCAATAAAAAAAAATCCCACATCAATGTATAATGTAGGAATTTAATTTATGGACAGATTTTTATACTTAAGATTCTGTGGGCTTTTCTGCTTTTTCAATCTTAATATTAAGTTCCTGTGTTTTTTGGTCTAAATCAATACTAATTTGGTCGCCATCGTGCACATGCGAAGAGATTATTTCTTCGGCTAAGGAATCTTCAATATACTTTTGAATAGCCCGTTTTAGAGGTCTTGCGCCATATTGTTTATCGAATCCTTTTTCTGCAATAAAATCTTTAGCTTTTTTGCTAAGTTTTAAGGTATAGCCTAAATCTTTTATTCTGAGTAACAGTTTATCCAATTCGATATCAATGATTTTATTGATATGTTCTTTTTCCAAATTATTAAACACAACAACATCATCAATTCTATTCAAAAATTCTGGGGCAAACGACTTTTTAAGCGCATTTTCAATAATGCCTTTAGCATTGGAATCTTCCTGTGCTTTTTGAGAGGCTGTGCCAAAACCTATACCAGTTCCAAAATCCTTTAATTTTCTTGCACCAATATTAGAGGTCATGATTATAATTGTATTTCTAAAATCAATTTTTCGCCCTAAACTATCTGTTAAATAACCATCATCAAGTACTTGAAGCAACATATTAAACACATCTGGATGTGCTTTTTCAATTTCATCTAGAAGAATAACGGCGTAAGGTTTACGTCTTACTTTTTCGGTAAGTTGACCCCCTTCTTCGTAACCTACATATCCCGGAGGCGCTCCAACTAATCTTGAGATAGCAAATTTCTCCATGTATTCACTCATATCGATTCGTACAAGCGCATCTTCACTATCAAATAACTCGCGGGATAACACTTTGGCCAATTGTGTTTTACCAACGCCTGTTTGACCTAAAAAGATGAAGGAGCCAATGGGTTTGTTTGGGTCTTTTAATCCAGCTCTGTTACGTTGAATGGCTTTTACAACCTTTGAAACTGCCTCGTCTTGACCAATTACTTTTCCTTTAATCAGCTCTGGTAATAGCGCCAATTTATTTATTTCAGTTTGCGCAATTCTATTTACGGGAATACCTGTCATCATTGAAACCACATCGGCCACATTGTCTTCTGTAACAATTTCACGATGTTGTTTGGTGTCTTCTTCCCATTTTTCTTGGGCAATTTGAAGTTCTTTTTCCAGGCGTTTTTCATCGTCTCTTAACTTGGCAGCCTCTTCATATTTTTGTTTTCTTACAACCAAGTTTTTGGTTTCCTTAACATCTTCGAGTTGCTTTTCCAACTCCAATATTTGCTTAGGAACTTCAATATTGGTGATGTGAACTCGAGAACCGGCCTCATCTAAAGCGTCAATAGCTTTGTCTGGTAAAAAGCGTTCGGTCATGTAGCGATTGGTCAATTTTACACAGGCTTCTATCGCTTCTGGTGTATAATCAACATTATGATGCTCTTCGTATTTGCCTTTAATATTATTGAGTATTTCAATGGTTTCCATAACCGATGTTGGTTCAACAATAACTTTTTGGAAACGACGCTCTAAGGCACCGTCTTTTTCAATATATTGACGGTATTCATCAAGTGTAGTGGCTCCTATACATTGAATTTCACCACGTGCTAAAGCAGGTTTAAACATATTTGAAGCATCAAGACTTCCTGTTGCTCCGCCAGCACCAACAATGGTATGGATTTCATCAATAAATAAAATAACGTCATTGTTTTTCTCGAGCTCGTTCATAACGGCTTTCATGCGTTCTTCAAACTGTCCACGGTATTTTGTGCCAGCCACTAAACTTGCCAAATCTAAGGTTACAACGCGCTTATTAAAAAGAATTCTCGACACTTTTCGCTTAATTATTCTTAACGCTAACCCTTCAGCAATGGCAGATTTACCAACGCCGGGTTCCCCTATTAACAGTGGGTTGTTTTTTTTGCGTCTGCTCAAAATTTGAGAAACACGTTGTATTTCCTTTTCACGGCCTACAACAGGGTCTAATTTACCTTCTTCTGCCAAGGCCGTTAAATCTCTTCCAAAATTATCGAGCACTGGTGTTTTAGACTTTTTATTGGTTTTGCCGGTAGTAGGTGCATTAAACAAATTGTCCTTTGTAGTGTCGTCATCAGAACTTGTGTCATCATCTTGAAATGATTCAGCCTTGGGTTCAATATAATTATTATCGTTAGTAATCATAAGTTTAAATTGTTCTTTTACGTTGTCATAATCAACTTTTAGCTTATTTAAAAGCTTCGTAGTGGGGTCGTTTTCATTTCGTAAAATACAGAGTAATAAATGGGCTGTATTTATGGAAGTGCTTTGAAATAGTTTTGCTTCTAAAAACGTTGTTTTTAAAGCACGTTCGGCTTGTCTTGTAAGATGTAAATTCTTTTTTTGATTAGAAGTTACAGTAATATTTGGGTTTGCTGGACTTAATATTTCAACCTTTCGTCTTAAATGATTTAAATCAATCTCAAGGGCATTTAAAATATCAATAGCTTTGCCATTTCCATCACGTAAAAGACCAAGCATTAAATGTTCGGTACCAATAAAATCATGGCCCAAACGCAATGCTTCTTCTTTGCTATAAGCAATTACATCTTTTACTCTAGGTGAAAAATTGTCATCCATAATAAGTTCCTTTCTGCATTAAAAGTAATAAAACAATTTTGTAAAGGCAAAAACTATACCTTAAATTGTATGTAAGTCGCTAATAGACGAAAAAAACTTTAAAAAATCAAAATTTTAGAGAGCATACTTATTAACGAAATTAGCAGGGTAAATTGTTAATAAAAAAACATTAAAAAATTGGCTTAAAAGGCCTGCCATGACTGATGAAATAGTTATCTTAGCACGATTTGAAATATTGAAAAAAAACTAATTAAATATATATGGCTGAAGGAGAAAAACTTATTCCAATTAACATAGAAGATGAAATGAAATCGGCTTACATTGATTA
>TARA_R110002167_G_scaffold248021_1_pt1 | contig 44689 bp, 40 predicted proteins | sample TARA_R110002167 | Tara Oceans TARA_R110002167 (sample SAMEA4398238) | marine metagenome | biome: Polar Biome; feature: [MES] marine water layer (ENVO:01000295) within the mesopelagic zone...; material: water (ENVO:00002006), including particulate matter (ENVO:01000060) such...
ATGCTTCGGCATCCTTTTTTGTTTTCAGCAGAGTCAGTTTCAGAGCTTATCCGATGAAGCTTGGGGTGCTGGTGTTGTATCACTCTGGCCTGAAGAAAGGCATCGCTTAATAGCTAATATCAAGTCTATTAAGTTTGCTGCCGAAGGGGGATTTTAAAAGGCTTACAGGCTGCGTACATGAATGTTGGTACTTAGATCCAGTCTAGAACTGTGAATCTGTGCCGCTAAAGCTTTTAAATTTCACTGAGTGGGAAGAAACATAGTAGAATTGTTATAATTTAAGACACACTGGACTTCCACGGTAAGTTGAGCCGAGGCCACAAGGATATACTAATAATACAAATGTTGCTCACCTTAGGTGAAAGACATTAGAGCTGACACCAACCTTTCTTGCTGGCATTAACTGTTCTTTATCATGCAATGGAAATGAGTTTGTTAAGGCACTAGCACTATCGGAATATCGGCTTGGTGAGCCAACTTATTTGCTATGCTGCCAAGTAAAATGTCAGCAATTCTTGAGCGTCCTTGACGGCCGATAAACAACATGTTTGCGCGTAATTCTTTAATTTTAGTTTGTATCTCTGAGCTAGGATCTCCCCAGACTAATTCCGCTTTGATCTCGAGATCAGAATCTTGGTATTTCTCAATTAAGGGTACTAAGACATGAGTCCGAGTATGAAGCTCTTCAGCAGCTTGATCTAATATTATGGGTGCAGCCCCTTCGAGTACCATAGGTTGTAAGTATGACCAATCTTTTACGGTTAAGAATGTGACGCTTGCATGGGTCTGTTTGGCCAAATTAACTGCACGATCAGCAGCACGTAAACTACAATCACTGCCATCTACGGCAACAAGATATAAAATATTTTTCACTTTTTTCTCCTATTCGTAATCGGTTTTTTATCGATAATTTCTCTATTCATTTAGTCAAAACATTAGCTAGGTAAAGCCCTTGAGGAAGATGAGATTTTCCCCGTTTTAGTTAATATAATTTTATTAAGTTTCTTCCCACTCAGTGAAATTTAAAAGCTCTAGCAGCATAGGTTCACAGTTCCAGACTGAACCTAAGTACCTACATTCATGTAGGTAAGGCATTGATTGAAGATAATGGTTATTCTCGACAACTGCTCCTGCGTTGTTCTAATGACTCGCATCTCTGTGAGAACCTTGTCAAAATCAATAACTCGGCCTGTAAGGCTTTTAAAATCAATCTTCGGGAGCTTACCAGCGGTTCGATAACCGCTGATAATTTCCTTCATATAGAATAACTATATTCACAAAATGATCGTTGTTCTCAAAACGCTGGTAAGCGCTAAGTTGGTACAAACTTAATAGACTTGGTATAACCTAAATCCGGTATAAACTTACTAGGTTAATGCTACGATTTATGCTAATAATTACTGGTTATTAAGTAACAACCGGCCTTGATCCAGACAAAACTTCTAGCATTGATAATAAAAAATGTCCCAAAATTTTATAAAGAATAGCTTAAATCATTATAAGTATCTCGCGCTATTCAGTTTTCGTAAATTCATCACTTCATGCTCAGGTTAACTAAAATTTTTGTACAGTTCTTAAGCGAAACAACGGCTTTAAAACTTAGACTACCACTGTAATAAAACTGTTGCAGATGTTCAAGTTTTAACCACTTAATGCTTTGACCGAAATCAAGCAATGCAAGCAAACTTATTAATATCAGTTTATTTAAAGTGATATATAGTGATATGCGCAAGGATTATCGTGCTAGGTTTTAGCATTGATGTAAGGAAACACTAGTGCTAACTATCTGTTGTAAACTTAGTGATCTGAACTTCGCTCTGTCATGAACGTTACCTGAGTAATAAACTGTAACTTGATGCACGTCACTTAAAAAAGCGTGTAGTTAGGTATGCTATTGAAGTTGAATAACTGAGTGAAACTGATATGAGTAATGAGCAACCAAGTAATACGTTAGGTATCTTTCCTCGCGCTTGGAGTGAAGAGCAGGCAGGTCGAATTCCCGGCAATATTCCTATCTGGGTTGGCATACTTTCTGAGCTTACTGAATTTGCTATTTTCTTCATTGCATATTTTGTTGCCAAATATTATTACCCCGCTGTTTTTGCGCAAGGTCCTCAAGGATTGAATACCAGCTTAGGTGTGGCGAATACCATAATTTTACTGTCGAGTAGTTATTTTATGGCCAAGGCTATGATGCATATTCGCTTGGATGATCGTGATAAATGTCAAAGATATTTATGGTTGGCACTTAGCTGTGGTTGCTTCTATCTTATCGTAAAAACTTGGGAGTTCTACTGGAATAATTTGCAAGGATTAAGCACCAGTACTAATGAGTTTTATACGGTTTACTATTACATGACTTTCAATCACTTTCTTCATGTCGGCTGGGCATCATGTGCGGTGTTGTGGGTGATTTTTCGATTGCGTGCAGGCCAGTACTCGGCTAAGGAGCATAGCGGTCTTGAAGCGCTAGCGGTTTATTGGCATATGATTGACCTGATGTGGATTTTAATTTTTCCGTTGTTATACGTATTACGCTAGAGGTTAAAATGAAAAAATTTTCTAGTTTGGAGTGGTTCTGGGCAACATTAATCGCCATTACCTTATTTAACACTTTTTTAGGTGAACAGTTTGCTTCAAGTGCATTTGTTAGTATGTTAGTCGCAGTAACGCTAATGTATAAAGGTATTATTGTTATTGATCATTTTATGGAGTTAAAACATGCTAATAAGAACTTACGTTTTTTGATGCGTTTATATTTTATTATTTTTCCTTCGATGATTATAGTGACAATTTTTTTCTAGTTTTAAAACGAAAAACATTTTGAACTTAAAGTTAATGGCCTAATAATTCATCAATAAAGTAAAAGGGAGTTATCAATGAATTTACAAGCAAGAATACAGAGTAAAGAGCAAATACAGCAAGCATCTAGTATTGCTTTGTGGTCGATATTGAACTTAACATTTTTACCGGTACTTTCATTTATCATCTTGCTTTTTAAGCTGGGTAACGTTGATAAAAATAGCTTGTCTGATAGCCACCTGAAGTTTGCTATTAAATTAAACCTATTAGCGGCAGCTGCTTTGATTTTTGTTAGCATACTGATGATAATGTTAGGTGGCTTTAATTCCGGCTGGACTTGGGTATTTGTTATCACTTATTTCGTCTTGGTGCATACGATTTTTATAGTGTTTGCTGTATGGGCCTTAATACGTGCTTGGGCAGGAAATACGGTATTTAAACAGTAGTTTTTGGCTACCTAGAAATAGACTAATGCTTAATGTAAATGATAGCCTGCTGAATTTCGATGTTGCGTTGCTCTAATACAGGCAATGGTATAAGCCATTAACTGCTGTTAAGTTAGCCAGTATTCGCCATTAGTTCTGCTTTCAAGCTGCACCTATATGACATTGTTTATATTATCATCTGGTTTAAGTAATAGTTGTTTTAGGGCAACCTGTAAGGAAGGGTATTGAAATTTAAAATTATTTTTTAGTAATTTAGCGGGCATAACATTTTGGCCATAAAGTATGAGGTCTGCTGACTCTCCCATTAGTATTCGTAAGGCAAAAGCGGGCACTTTGAAAAAACAAGGCCGTGACAGTACGGCACTTAAGGTTGCGGAAAATTCTTGATTATTTACTGGCATCGGGGCAGTAGCATTGATAGCACCAGCTAACATGGGTTGATAGATTGCAGCTAATATAACCGCGACCATATCGTCGATATGTATCCACGACATAAATTGCTGTCCATTTGCTATTGGACCACCAAGGCCGAACTTGAATGCCGGTAACATTTTCTGCAATGCACCGCCGTTGCTGGCTAACACAATACCGGTTCTTAAAAGACACACTCGCGTGTTATCTGACTGAGCAGATAAGGCGATACTTTCCCACTGTTGGCAGACATGATGGCTAAACTCATGATGAATATCCTGATGGCTTTCATCTATCGTTAAGGCGTTCTGACGGCCATAAAAGCCAATAGCACTGCCTGAAATAAAGCAATGTGGTGCTTTAGTCGCTGTTTGTATTTTTTCCACAAGGTTTTGAGTTATTTGCCAGCGACTTTGGCAAATAACTGCTTTCTGTCTTTCTGACCACCGTCGGCCCACGATGCTTTCACCAGCTAAATTAACCACAATATCAAGCTCATCAAAGTTAACATCGGTAAGTGTTGAGACTAACTCGATATGAGCAGGTAGTATTTTTGCGGCGTTTTTGCGGTTCCGGGTCAGAACGATAATATGATCTGTATTTAAACTTTGTATTAATGCTCTACCAATCAAGCCTGTACCGCCAGTAATAAGTATGTTCACTATTGCCCCTAAAGTTTACCTTAAGTGTAAGTGGGTATTACTACCTTATTTTAGCTGATAATCGTTATCCCAAACTTAATAAACTTGGTATAACATGTAAAGTGACAATCTTAGCCAATAAAAAAGGCTCCCGTAGGAGCCTTTTTATTATCAGATAAGTCCAGTTAAAAAGGCTTAATAGTATGTATCTTCTTTGTTGTGCGCTTGAGGATCTTCAATAATCTCTTCGAAGCCGACTTCAAAGCTGTTGTTGCTGTCGCTATTTGCCATGTAAATAGTACGGGTTGAACCATCTATCCATGTAACGGTGCCGCTGCCTTTTTTACTGCCGCATTTCATGCCAATATGAATGTCGTTAAATTCCATTGCTTCCTCCTCGTTTGATGTTGAACATCGAACAGTGCATTCGATAAAGCAAACTCTGTAATTAACTTAGAAACCTTTGAGCAAGGATAGTTCAAATATTATTCAGTTAACGTGCTTTTTTTCAACAGGAACGGATTATTATAAACAGAAAACTATGCAAATCTAGTCATTTTTAAGGATTGATACTAATACCTAAAACAGCTGGCTTGCTAGCCCCTGTTACAGCTGGAATGTTGCCAAAAATATTTTTATCAAATGCGAAGGCTAACCAGGCAAATGCCATTGCCTCTAATGAATCACTATTTATATTTTTTGACTGAGTATTCATTACGGTATGTCGGCTAAGTTTATGATTTAATAACGAAACTAGTGCGTTGTTTTCAACGCCTCCACCGCAAAGGTATACGTCTGATTTCGTACTTAATTTGTTAATTTCTTGTGCAATAGTTTCGGCTGTTAGTGCGGTTAATGTAGCCTGAATATCGGCCGATTTTAAGGCACTTTTACTGGTGAATCTTGTTAGCCACTGAGCATTAAAATATTCACGTCCTGTACTTTTGGGGGCTGGCTGTGTGAAGTATGGATCGTCGAGCATGGTTTGCAGTAATTCATGGCAAATATTACCTGAATTGGCCCATTTTCCTTGTGCGTCATAGCGTCCTAATTGATGCTGAGCAAACCAATAATCCATTAACGCATTGCCAGGGCCAGTATCAAACCCTGTGGTATTTTGTCGGCTATTTTGGGGCAAAAATGTAATATTAGCAATGCCGCCAATATTAACGACAAAAACGTCTTTTTCGGTTGAGCCAAAAATCGCTTGATGAAATGCCGGCACTAATGGTGCACCTTGACCTCCTAAAGCAATATCTTTTGCTCTAAAATCTCCGACTACACGAATGCCGGTTAATAGTGCCAAGGTCTGCAAACAACCAATTTGCAGGGTAAAAGGTGTGCTGGCGAATTGACTTGCTGTCGGGCGATGACGAATGGTTTGACCATGACAACCTATTGCGGTGATATCTGTAGCAGAGAGCTTTTCTTGCTGTAAAAATTGTATGATTGCTTGAGAAAATAACTGTGCTAGTTCGATATTTAGGCTACCTGCACGGTCGATTTCATTATGGCTAGCATTGTATAAGCTGATTATTTTTTGATGGGTAACGTTGTCGTAAGCTTGGTAAAAGCTGGCGATTAAATTGGCGCCGTTAGCTTGTTGTGATTGCTCAATGTCAAATTCGACCAAGGCGAGATCAACACCATCAGCACTGGTGCCCGACATTAAGCCAATATAGCGAACTTTATGGTTCATTTTATTCGGCACTTGGCTGCATGGATAACAGTATTCGACGTGAGCCTGTCAACTCAGCTAATCGTTGTTTTGATATCACCTCAAAAGCTTGTTTATATTTTTGGTTAAGAGGCTTAGCGTCTGGCAGTTTTACGGTTCTGGGGTTGCGATGCACGCCATTAAGTAAAAATTCGTAATGTAAATGTGGACCTGCTGCTAAACCTGTTGAACCCACATAGCCAATTACTTGTCCTTGCTTAACGCGTTGACCTTTTTTAACCGCACGCTTTGAGAAATGTAAATACTTGGTGACTATGCCATTACCATGTTGAATGAATACATAGTTACCATTGTATTTGTTATAAGTGGCGTCGGTGACTCGACCATTACCAGCAGCGACAACAGGGGTTCCTGTTTTTGCTGCATAGTCGGTGCCACGGTGGGCTTTCCAGCGTTTTTGTACTGGGTGGAAACGTTTGGGCTTAAAATTGGAACTGATGTATTTAAAGCTGACAGGTGCGCGTAAAAAAGCTTTACGCATACTACGACCATCAGCTGAATAATATTCGCCATCTGTAAAACGAATAGCGTGAAAAGACTCACCTTGGTTAATAAATTCTGCCGCTACTATGTTACCTGTGCCAATAAAGTCACCTTCGATATATTGGTTTTCATAAATCACATTAAAGCTATCGCCTGCACGGATATCTAAAGCAAAATCAATATCCCAACCAAATACATTCGCCAAGCTGATAATTTGTCCGTCATTAAGTCCTGCTGAAGCTGCGGCATGCCAGAAATTAGATTTAATAACGCCATGAGCAATAGCTTCACGCACCTCGACACTTTTGCTTTCTTTATAGGCGTGATATTGTTGATTTTGTAAGTTAACGTATAGCGTTTCATTTTTTGACAATGGATACTCAAGTGAGACTAAACTGCCTTGCTCATCTTTACCAATACGAATAATGTCGTCAACCCCGAGCTTTTTCAGTGACTTACTACCTTCTCCTTGAGCCGTGATCACTTTATGGGTTGTGGTGGCGTTGAGGCCATTGCGTTTAAATATTTTAGCGAGCGAATCGCCACTTCTTACTTTAACTGCTTGCCACTGAAGTTGTGCTGCACTTTCTTCAATATTACTCGGTAGTTCACGCACTGGGAGCTGTGTATCATTTAAAGTTTCGATCGGGGCATCGGGTAATTCAATACTGGTTGATGGTTGAGTGTTGCTGGTTTGTTCAGGCGTGGCCACTTGATATCTTTGGCCGACTTTAAATTCACCCGTAACGTTTGATGTTGCTTGCTTACTACTTTTTAACGGTACCATTAATAAAAATAGCACTATAACAGCGCACGAAGTAATAATTATTTGGTGCTGTTTGGGTAAGGCAAAATATAAATTTTTTATATTTTTCAAAAAGCTAAGACCTATAAATGAGATTTTGATACGACAATTGTCGTTTACTATAGCAAAATAATATCCTCCTAAACAATGATAGGGTTTTCACCGCAGTGAAAATTACAGTAGAATTCGAGCATTAATGATTAATTATACCTTTGTTGGAGCCTAGTAAATGTCAGATGTAAGCCAAGCGTTTGCAGAAATAAAACGCGGTGCGGAAGAAATTCTGCTAGAAGATGAGTTATTGGAAAAGTTGAAGAAAGGCAAGCCACTGAAAATTAAGGCGGGCTTTGATCCAACAGCACCTGATTTGCATTTTGGTCATACAGTATTGATAAATAAATTACGCCAGTTTCAGCAGCAAGGACACGAAGTTATCTTCTTAATTGGTGACTTTACCGGCATGATTGGTGATCCGAGTGGAAAAAATGTTACGCGTAAACCGTTAAGTAGGGCTGATGTACTAGCAAATGCTGAAACTTACAAAGAGCAAGTGTTTAAAATTTTAGACCCAGTAAAAACCACTGTGGCCTTTAACTCAACCTGGATGGAAAAACTCGGTGCTGCCGGGATGTTGAAGCTTGCTTCACGCCAAACCGTTGCTCGTATGATGGAACGAGATGACTTTAAAAAACGTTATGCTGGCGGTCAAGCGATTGCCATTCATGAGTTTATGTATCCTTTAGTACAAGGTTGGGATTCAGTTGCTTTAGAAGCGGATGTTGAATTAGGCGGCACCGATCAAAAGTTTAATCTATTAATGGGTCGTGAACTGCAAAAGTCAGAAGGTCAACGTCCGCAAACTGTACTCATGATGCCATTATTAGAAGGCTTGGATGGCGTACAGAAAATGTCTAAGTCGTTGAATAATTACATCGGTATTACTGATGCGCCAAATGATATGTTTGGCAAAATCATGTCCATTTCTGATGATTTAATGTGGCGTTATTATGAATTGCTGAGCTTTAAACCAATTGAAATTATTAATGGCTACAAAGCAGCAATTGCTGCGGGCTCAAATCCTCGCGATGTAAAAATTGATTTAGCAAAAGAGTTAATTGAGCGCTTTCATGATACTGCAGCGGCAGAAGCTGCTCATCAAGAGTTTATTAATCGTTTTCAAAAAGGTGCTTTACCTGATGATATGCCTGAATTAGATATTGCTACTGAAACGGGTGAAATTGCTATTGCTAACTTGTTAAAAGAAGCCGGTTTAGTGGCAAGTACTTCAGAAGCTATGCGCATGATAAAACAAGGTGCGGCGAAAATTGAAGGTGAAAAAATTACCGATAATAAGCTCATTATTAAGGCGGGTTCTACTGCGGTTTATCAAGTCGGTAAACGCAAATTTGCTCAGGTTACGCTTAAGTAATCATATTGGTAAAATTAACTAGATTATCTATTGAAAAAGCCAGTCATTGAGACTGGCTTTTTTAGTACTATTCATCATAGCCTTTATTAGCAACTAGCCTGTCTTCATTAAATAAATCGAACAAAATATAGTGGTTAATTTACTTATTTAATACTGCTATAACCTCATAAAAAATCAGTTGAATTTACTCACGAATGCTAATCTAAAAGCAGTTTTATCCATCACGATAATATAGCTAAGTATCAAATATCCATACTAAAAGTGTGTGATTGTTAGTCTGGCAATAGCATAACTTTATTGATCTAAGTCATTATCGTTAATTTCAATGTGCGTAATATGTGCGACATATTGTCGCAGTTAGATAAATTAGAGGCTTACCATATTACTCTGAACTTGCTGCTTATAATCTAAGTGTAGGTATTTTGTACAATGCTACTTTACTTGTCGTACAGTAAAAAAAAGTTAAGGTTATTTTCGGTTCTGTTGCTCTGGTTTGCTCAGTTTTCTGCGCACGCCTTATTTGTTAGTGAGCCAAGAGATCCATTACCACTGATCAATGAAATTTTCCCACAAGCGACTAAAGTTTCTGATAAAGCGGGTGAACCGCTTATTTGGACTATTTATCAACAAGAAGAGATTATTGGTTATGCTTTTGAAACCAATGATATTGCAAGAATTCCGGCCTATTCAGGTGAGCCAGTTAACATGTTGGTGGCGATTAATCCTAAAGGTGTATACATTGGCGCGAAAGTTTTAGAGCATCATGAACCTATTATTTTAGCTGGTATTCCAGAAAGTAAATTATGGGCCTTTACGGATCAATACAACGGTCTGAGTGTTAGTGACCGCTTAAAGGTTGGCGGTAATGCTAAAGGTGATGTTATTCATATTGATGGCTTGTCAGGTGCGACAGTAACCGTCATGGTGATGAATGTTGCTATTACTAAAGCGGCGACTAAAGTTGCTCGCTCATTGGGAATTATCGAAGAAGTCGAAGAAATTAAGCAACCAATGGCTACGGTATTGCCTGATGTTTATCAACAAGCAAGTTGGCAAACCCTGATTGGTGATGGCTCTATTCGTAAGTTATATCTCGACCGTAATACGGTTGATGAAGCCTTTGTTGGTACAGCAGCTGAAACAATTGAACAAGCTACGCCTGAGCAGAAAGAAGATATGTTTGCTGAGGTCTATTATGCCCAAGCGGATATTCCAACCATAGGCCGTAATCTATTAGGTGATAGTGAATATCAATGGTTGATGAAAACCCTAAAACCTAATGAACATGCCATTGTTGTCCTAGGTAGTGGTTACTCCTTTAAAGGCTCTGGTTATGTGCGTGGTGGCATCTTTGACCGTATTCAAATACTACAAAACGAAACGGCTTTTGCTTTCCGTGATTTAGATCACAATCGTGTTACTGATATCTTTATTGATGGTGCGCCAAATTTCAAAGAAATGTCACTGTTTATTGTCCGTGAACATCATGAATTTAACCCCGGTGTTGACTGGCAGTTTGAATTGCTTGTGCGTCGTCAAATGGGCGCGGTTGACAGTATATTTACTAGCTTTAAAGGTAGTTACCATGGTTTAGAACAATACTTACACCGTCCACCGATCATTTTACCTGAGCCAGAATTAACCCTGACGCAGCAAGTTTGGCAAGATAAAAAAACTGAGGTGGTAATTTTATCTATTCTGATGGCGCTACTACTTGCGACCTTGTTTTTCCAAGATGTTTTGGTTAAACACCCGACTTTTATGCACAACTTCCGCCATGCTTTTTTAGTGGTGACTGTGGTATTGATCGGCTGGATGTGGGGCGGACAATTATCCATTGTCAATGTCTTTACTTTTTTACAAGCCTTTATGTCTGATTTTTCTTGGGACTTATTTTTACTCGACCCAGTGATCTTTATGTTATGGGGCGCTGCGGCAGTAACTATGCTGTTATGGGGCCGAGCAGTGTATTGCGGTTGGTTATGTCCCTTTGGCGCCTTACAAGAGTTGATTAATGTTTTTGCTCGTTATATCAAGATACCTCAGTTTGAATTGCCTTGGGCTGTACATGAACGTTTATGGGCGATTAAATACTTAGTACTACTAGGCTTATTTGCCTTATCACTTGATTCTTTAGCCTTAGCTGAACAGTTTGCTGAAATAGAGCCTTTTAAAACTACGTTTTTATTAAAGTTTGATCGTGAGTGGCCATTCATTATTTACGCACTAGCCTTGTTAACTATCAATATATTTAATCGTAAATTTTTCTGCCGCTACTTATGTCCATTAGGGGCTGCACTTTCAACCAGTAATAGTGTGCGCTTATTTAGCTGGTTAAGACGTCGTCCTGAATGTGGTCAACCTTGTAAAACCTGTGCGAAAGAATGTGAAATTCAAGCGATTAATCCTGATGGTGAAATCAATATGCGTGAGTGTCACTACTGTTTGGATTGCCAAGTGACTTATTTTAATGAAGAAAAATGTCCTCCACTGAAAAAATTAGCACGTAAAAAAGCTAAATATAAAGCAACAGAAATTGAAGCAGTCAATGTTGCTTAATTTGTTTAAATAGAAAGATCAGTTTAAAAATTAATTAAAAATAACCATAATGGAGAAGAGTGATGAGTAACGACGATAATGGCTCTAATAACGTAGAGTTAGAGAACGAAAGTAGACGTAAGTTTTTTGGTAAAACAGCGTTATTGGGTGCTGGTGCTGTTGCTGCTCCAATGACTGCTGCTATGTTTGCAAGCACGGCAAGAGCCAATGCTGCAGAGTATGCAAAAAATGAAGCTTTTGTTCATCCGGGAGATTTGGATGAATACTATGGCTTCTGGTCAGGTGGTCACTCAGGCGAAGTCCGTATTATGGGTATTCCGTCTATGCGTGAATTAATGCGTATTCCAGTATTTAATATCGATTCAGCAACAGGCTGGGGCTTAACTGAAGAAAGTAAGCGCATTAAGGGCGAAAGCGCACATTTACTTGCTGGGGACTCGCATCACCCTCATATGAGTATGCAAGATGGTCGCTATGATGGTAAGTACGTTTTCATTAACGATAAAGCTAACTCTCGTGTTGCTCGTATTCGTTGTGATGTGATGAAATGTGACAAAATGTTGACTGTACCTAACGTACAAGCGATTCATGGTTTACGAGTACAAAAAGTACCATACACTAAATATGTTGTCTGTAATGGTGAATTTGAAATTCCAATGAATAACGATGGTAAAGCCGGCATGGAAGATGTCAGTACTTATCGTTCGCTTTATAACGTTATCAATGCAGAAACTATGGAAATGGCTTTCCAAGTTATGGTTGACGGTAACTTGGATAACACAGACGCAGATTTTGATGGTAAATATTTTGCATCAACCTGTTATAATTCAGAAATGGGCATGAACTTAGGTGAAATGATCTCTGCTGAGCGTGATCATGTGGTCATCTTCAGTTTAGCTGCTTGTGAAGCTGCACTTAAAGCGGGTAAGTATAAAACTTACAACGGTAATAATGTGCCAGTATTAGATGGACGTAAAGGTTCAGATTTAACCCGTTATATCCCAGTACCAAAATCACCACATGGTTTAAATACTTCTCCTAACGGCGAGTACTTTGTGGCAAACGGTAAGTTATCGCCAACAGTGTCAATTATTTCAATTAAGAAATTAGATGCATTATTTGCTGATAAAATTAAGCCACGCGATACCATCGTTGCTGAACCAGAACTAGGCTTAGGGCCATTGCATACCGCATTTGATAACAAAGGCAATGCGTACACTACTTTATTCCTTGATAGTCAAATTGCTAAATGGAATGTACAAGATGCTATTGATGCGCATAACGGCAAAAAAGTTAATTATATTCGTCAAAAATTAGATGTACATTACCAACCAGGTCATAACCATACTACACAAGGTGAAACGCGTGATGCTGACGGTAAATGGTTAATCTCACTTTGTAAGTTCTCTAAAGATCGGTTCTTGCCTGTTGGACCATTACGCCCAGAAAACGATCAGTTAATTGATATTTCTGGTGATGAAATGAAGCTTGTACATGATGGTCCAACATTTGCCGAACCGCATGACTGTATCATGGTTCATCGCAGCAAAATGAAACCGTTAAAATTATGGCCACGCACTGATCCAATCTTTGCTGAAACAAAAGCTATGGCGAAAAAAGACGGCGTCGATGTTTATACTGATAATAAAGTCATTCGTGACGGTAAGAAAGTACGTGTATACATGACGTCTATCGCACCAACTTACGGTATGTCTGAGTTTAAAGTTAAGCTAGGTGACGAAGTTACCGTTATCGTTACTAACCTCGATCAAGTTGAAGATGTCACCCATGGTTTCTGTATGACTAACCATGGTGTACAAATGGAAATTGGTCCACAAGCAACAGCATCGATTACCTTTACGGCTAATCAACCAGGCGTACAGTGGTACTACTGTAACTGGTTCTGTCACGCGTTACACATGGAAATGCGTGGCCGTATGCTAGTTGAAGCTTAATTAAGCGCACAACAGACATTAGCAATTACAAAGTGTTGACAGTAGCAGAGTGTTGCTGTCAACAGCCGTAGATAAACGGTATGGTAATGTGTTTGCGGGTGTTAGTTGATGTTTGAATAGGCTAGCGTTGAACGAATTTTTATTCACAGCTAACGTTATGTTAGTACTAGGATAACTTGATAAGTCAGCGTAAAATAGGCGGCAATAGCAATTTGTTATTGCCGCATTTTTAATTTATAGGGGCGAGTTTTTGAGCGTACGATCATTGAGAAAACTACTTGTTGCTGTGCTTTTTCTACACTTTTCATTTAATGTCTTTGCTGCCACTATTTGGCTATCGCCTGAAGATAACCTGCAGCAAAAGCTGGATGCCAGTGTTGATGGTGATATTGTTAAATTAAGCGCTGGGCGCTATTTGGGAAATTTTATTATTAACCGTCAATTGACCTTATCTGGTGAAGACGGCGCCATTATCGATGCCAATGGCCAAGGTAATGCTTTATTACTAAAAAATTCAAATATTACTGTTGAAAATCTTATTATTGAGAATTGGGGCCATAATTTAACTGATGAAAATTCAGGTATTTACTCGGCAACTAAAGCTGAAAACATTGAAATAAAAAATAACAAATTAACTGGCGATGGCTTTGGTATTTGGTTGCATAAAATTAAGCATGCAAAAGTGATTAATAATACCGTGCAAGGCAATGTCAACATTCGCTCTGCTGATCGAGGTAACGGTATTCAGATATCCAGTATTGAAAATGCTCACATTTTAGCCAATGAAATGAGTGGCGTTCGTGATGGCATTTATGTTATTGCCAGTAAAAATAATATTATCGAAGGTAATACCATGCATCATTTACGTTATGGTATTCATTATATGTATTCATATGACAATTCAGTGATTAATAACACAGCTTATAGTACTCGTGCGGGTTATGCGTTAATGAGCTCGCGCCGTCTGATCATTAAAGGCAATAAAACCAGTGACTCAGAAGATTATGGTTTTTTACTCAACTTTATCACTGAATCAACTTTTGAGAATAATGATATTAAAAACGTTTGGACTAAGCCAGAAAACAAAGTGCTAGGTCGAGACGGTAAGGGCTTGTTTGTTTATAACTCAGGCTATAACACCATTAAAAATAATCGTGTCGATACTGCTGAAATTGGCATTCATTTAACGGCTGGTTCAGAGAATATTAAAATCTACGGTAATAGTTTTATTAATAATCCGGTACAAGTTAAATATGTTTCCAATAAAAAACAAGAATGGAGCTTTGAAGGTCAAGGCAACTATTGGAGTAACTATTTAGGCTGGGATATGAATGGTGATAATATTGGTGATGTTATTTTTGAACCAAACGACGGCATTGACCAACTCATTTGGCGCTACCCAGAAATGAAAATGATCATGGATAGCCCGGTAGTATTGATATTACGTTGGATACAAAAAGAGTTTCCGGTTTTAAAGCCACCAGGCGTTAAAGACAGCTTTCCACTCATGCAACCTTCAGCAGTGCCAAAGAGAGCAAGTCATATCGCGTCATTACTCCAAGCAAGTGATGGTCAGTCAGAAGTTCATGCGAATAAGGCAAGTCAACCATAATGAAAACACCCTTAGTTTCCCTTGAAAATGTCAGTAAAAACTATAAAAGTTTGCCGGCGTTATCATCCATTAACCTGCAACTAGCGCAGGGAGAAGTACTCGGTTTGTTTGGCCATAATGGCGCTGGCAAAACCACCATGATGAAGCTTATTTTAGGCGTAATTTCTGCCGATGCTGGCGATGTTAGCGTGATGGGCATGAAGCCTGATGATAAATCAGCATGGCATATGCGAGCAAAAATGGGCTATTTGCCAGAAAATGTCATGTTCTACGAACAATTAACTGGTTTAGAGGTACTAAGTTATTTTGCTCGCTTAAAAGGTCAGACAAAAAAGCATGCCAAGGCTCTTCTGGAGCAAGTCGGTATTGCTCATGCCATGGACCGGCAAGTAAAAACTTATTCTAAGGGCATGCGTCAGCGTTTAGGTCTAGCACAAGCCTTTATTGGCGAACCGAAATTATTATTGCTTGATGAACCCACCGTCGGTTTAGATCCCAATGCGACGGCAGAATTTTATAACAGTGTAGATCAATTAAAAACTCAAGGAACGAGTGTGGTGCTTTGTTCTCATGTTTTGCCGGGGGTTGAGCAGCATATTGACCGCGCGATGATTATTTCAGGTGGTAAAACCTTAGCGCTTGGTACTATTGCTGAACTACGAGCGGCAGCAAGTTTACCAACGCAAATTAAACCACAAGGGTTAAATGTAGCATTACTTGAACATCCAATGGTCAAAACATATGTCAATTCGGCTGGCTATTTAACGGTACCTGAACAAGACAAACTTAAAGTTTTACGCTATTTATTGGCAGATGAAAGCCTAAGTGACATTGCGGTTGAGTCGGCAAATTTAGAACAAGTTTATCAGTATTATTTAGCACAAGCAGAGCAAATGAAAATAGAAAATACCAAGGCAGGTGCGTAATGAGAGAAATACTAACTGTCGCTAATAAAGAGTTTCATGATGGCCTACGCAATCGCTGGTTGCTGTCGATAACCTTGATTTTCGCTGTATTATCCGTAGGCTTGACTTACTTTGGTGCCGCGGCTTCAGGTACTGTTGGTGTTACGTCGTTATCCACCACCATTGCTAGCTTAGCGAGTTTAGCTGTATTTTTGATCCCCCTGATTGCTTTGCTGCTCAGTTATGACAGTTTTGTTGGTGAACAAGAGGGCGGTACATTGTTGTTATTGCTAACGTACCCATTGAGTAAAAATCAATTGCTGCTTGGCAAGTTTTTTGGTCAAGGCGGCATTATTGCTTTAGCCACGTTACTCGGGTTTGGTGCCTCAGCGTTACTGCTGTTTATTCAACATGGTGACGTTGTCATCATTGAAACCTTTGGTTATTTTATTATTAGCGCAACGTTATTAGGCCTAAGCTTTACCGCTATCGCTTATATGATCAGCTTACTTGCCAGTGAAAAGTCTAAAGCGGCAGGCGTAGCTTTAATCACTTGGTTCTTTTTTGCTTTGGTATTTGACTTAGCCTTACTGGCTTTACTGGTTGGCGCAGATTCAGGGCTAAGTCAATCAGCATTAACGCAATTGATGATGTTAAATCCAGCGGATGTGTTTCGTTTAATTAATCTTGCTGGTTTGGATAGCACAGATGTCAATGGCGCACTGGCTGTTGCTATCAATGCAAATTTAACACAAGGCCAATTGTTGACGATTTTATTAGCTTGGGTTGTTGCTCCATTAGCTATTGCAGCCATTATTTTCAAAAATAAAAAACTTTAAGGGTATTCATCATGTTCCGTAAACTTTTATTCTCGCTGATCTTTGTCGCTGTGGTTGCTTGTTCTGAACAGTCAGCGCAACAACAGGTTATTCATCAAGCGGTGGCTATTGAAAGTGCAGATGAGTGTCACTTATGTGGCATGCTAATTAGCAACTTTTCTGGACCTAAAGCCGAGTTATTTCGCCAAGGTGTAACTGAAGCAGATGGTAATAGTGTAAAAAAATTCTGTTCAACGCGTGATATGTTTAGCTTTTATCTTGATCCTGAAAACAAACGTAATGTCACTACGATTTTGGTTCATGACATGAGTAAAGCGCCATGGGATGCGCCTAATGACGGCTACTTTATTGATGCACGTAAAGCTTGGTACGTGGTAGGCTCAGATAAAATTGGCGCTATGGGGAAAACTTTGGCGAGCTTTTCAGCAAAAACAGATGCTGATGCTTTTGCGACAGAATTCGGTGGTAGTGTTATTGACTTTAACGCGGTTAGTTATCAATCACTGCAATAAGTTAACGTTTATATCGTCAGCAGATGTTGTAATCTCAGCACAGCTAGGTAATCTAGTGTCATTAATTTTTTTCTTGAAGATACTATGATAAGTATTAGGTCACTTAGCTGTTTAATTTTAATGATCAACCTTGTTGCTTGTTCGACTATAACAGCTACGACGTCATTTCGTGATGGCTTTGATTTTTCCTCGATTGAAAGTTATAGCACTTATGGCCGTAATTCGACATTTGGTGACTTACAAAACCTCAGTGACAGTACACGCAATAACATCGAACTAGCGATTGAACAAGGCTTTGATGGCAATGGTTTTAGCTATAAAACACTAAAAAAAGCTGATATTGTTATTGCTTATCACCTCCTGGATCATCGTGCTTTTGAGTTAGAAAAATATAATCGCGAGGTAAAATATTGCGGCTATTGCTTAAGAGCGGGTCAAGCAACGCATGCTGAGTTAGAAAATAAACTACGTCCAGGTAGTTTGATCCTCGATATTATCGATCCTAAAAGCCAACGCTCAGTGTGGCGTAGTGTTTATCCATTGAAATTTAAAGCAGATGATAATAGCCGCGAAACGCAGGAAAAAATAACCACTGCGGTTGATAGTATGCTGCGTGATTTTCCACAAGGTAAGAAAAGTAAAGTAAGCGCTAACTCAAGCAAAGAGCCTGCTTAATGGTTAAATGGTTAATTATCACACTGATAGGGTGTGTCGGTCTTTTGATCATATTACTCGGCTTAGGCTATTTATTATCTGAGAACGAAAAATCGACTACCTTGTTAAAAAATCAGCTAGAACACGATGCTCAGTTGCAACAACAAAAGCGAGAACAACAACGTAATCTTAGTCATTATAATCATGCCGATGATGCTGAAATACCGTCACCATTACATGATAAAAGCGTGATGAAAAGCTTTGAAACAACGCTGATTAATAATTTAACTTGCGTGACAATAGCGCAATGTCAGGTGTTGACCGTTAGATTTAAAAATATCGACTGTCGACTTGCTAGTAATATTATCGGTGCATCACAGCTGAAAAAAATAGCCACGAAAGACCTTATTATCGAGCAATGCCCAACCATAAATTCAACTGCGCAATTGGCGTGTCAGCAAAATATTTGTACGTTAATAAGTACCACTCATTAGTGGCAGAAATCACTAAGTCAAAGTGCGAAATTCATCGGTTGTTACCACTAAATTATCTGTCTGCCGCCCTTTGTCTACGTGATAGCATCAAGCAAAAATAATTGTATGGTATTAATTGCCAGTCGAACGAGCATCTTGAATGGCTTTGGGTATATAATAAGGTATTGTTTTTAATAATTTGTATGTGATATGACCTTCCCAAATGATGAAACCGGCCAAGTTTTAGCTGAAATGCAAACTGCGGGCATTGATTTAAACGAAATTCACCAGGTAGTGTTTTTTCAGTTATTTGAACAAGAGCAACACGCACAAGCTATGGTTGCTCACTTAGCAGAGCAAGCGCCAGATATGCCAGTTGAGCTAGTGCCCGATGAATTGCCAAATGTATGGGATGTTAACTGTACGGTTAGCATGGTACCAAGTTATGACGCGATTATTGCACAAGAAGCTGAATTTGAACTGCTAGCGACAAAATTCAAAGGTTATAATGATGGTTGGGGTATCGAGGCATAAGTGCCTCAAATATTGCTAACTGACGTTGCAAGTTATTCTGCCTAAGTTAGTAGCTGATATAATTGAGCTTATCAAGTTATAAAAGAAAAAGATCATGCATAGTCCAGCTGGCTATTCTTGGTCTTTTTTGCTTTCTTCCGGTTCGATTATATCAAAAGCGGGTAGGGTCACGCGCCAATAAATTGCGGCTAAACGCAATACTAATGCGCCAAGTATCGCTGTTATAATTGCGATATGTTCAGGTACGGATAAATAGCGTAATAATGTATATAACGTGCCGCCTAAAATAGCGGCCGTGGCATAAATTTCTTGTCGTAAAATCATTGGTATTACATTACATAATATATCGCGCAGCATACCACCGGCAACACCCGTCATCATACCCATAACAATGGCTACAGGAATGGAAGAACCTAAGCTGAGTGCTTTCTCTGTGCCCAGTACGGCGAATAAAGCTAAACCAAAAGCGTCTGAGACTAATAAAAAACGTTTAGGGATACGCTTGGGTGAACGAATAAAAATAATGGTGAGTGCTGCTGTGGTTAAAATAACATAGAGGTAAACGGGGTTCTGCAGCCAAAATACTGGCGTTTGTAAAATAACGTCGCGCATGGTGCCCCCGCCAATCGCGGTGACGGCAGACAGAACGACCACTCCAAAAGGGTCAAGTTTATAGCGTCCGGCCATTAATGCCCCGGAAAAGGCAAAAACGACAATACCAAATATATCAAGCCAATAGAGTAATTCTGTCATTTATCTAGCTTGTTATTTTATTAAGGGTAAATTAGCAGCTTGCCAACCGTTCATATCACCCTCAAGGTGACGAAGATCGCTAAAACCAGCGGCACGAAGATCGTTTTCTGCGCTGATAGCACGACGACCTGAACGACAATGTACAATAACAGTTTGATCTTTAAAGGCGCTAATTTTACTTAGATTAGCGTTAATCTGCTCATGGCTAATATTAATTGCCCCTTTGATATGACCTTCGGCAAACTCTTCAGCGCTACGCACATCTAATATTATCGTCTGTTTGTTTGGTGTTGCCATTAAAGTTAACAGCTCTTGTTGTGAAATTGTGACTGTTTGCTGGGCAAAAGAGAGCAGCGAAATGACACTTAATAAAGTAACTAGCGACAATTTAATCAGTTTCATGATATGGCCTTAAAGTAAGTGAAATTTAGCCGTTCATTTTAAGAATTATAGTGTACCTGAATCTTAATAATAGCAAAGGGCTTTTATCGTATGGCTGTTGGTCTTAATCAGTAATACTATAGGAAATTATCGCGAGTAGCATCATCATTAAAATGAGTAGGTAAAGCGCATAATTTATGCGTTTGCTCGCATGAATAATATCGGTAGCTTGTGGCTGCCTTGCTGAGTCATTAAAACTAGTTTTACGTACTTTATTGCCGTCATACATAGCAACACCACTGAGTTTAACCGCTAAACCTAAGGCTAGCACATGTAATAATATACTGTTATCTGTGTGGAAAAATTTGCCGCGTATTAAGCGCCAATAAAGTAACGTGTTCTGACCAACAGTACCGAGTAATAGTACTAAGGTAAATAGTCGGCATGGTAACCACTGTAAGAGTTTTACAATATGATTAATGGCGGCGCCAAAATGGATGAAACGAGCAAGCTTTATGTTCCAGGCGTAATGCATTTCTAGTAATAAACGAAAGGTTAACGCTGCCAGAGGTCCGAACACGAGATAGTAAAATCCGACGCAAACCAGTAATTGTGAGCTACGTAACACTTGTGTTTCAATACAGGCTTTACTGATACCTAACGGTGATAATTGCTCGGTGCTGCGCAATAAGAAAGCTGCTATTTTTTGTTTAGCTTGATAGTTGTTATTGGCGACTAGCTCGCGTGCCACATTTTTACTGGTTTTAGTTAAACCAAAGCTGCCTAAGGCAAGGTAGAGCAATAATGCATGCCACAGCCAATACACTTCAATAAAAGCCTCAAATAACCAGAGAATAATGAGTAATGGCGTGAGTGTAACTATAATGGCGATTAAACCGGAAATGTTTTGTTGACGGGCACTGTTGCTTGATTTATTGACTTTATCGGCCAAACGCTGACAATAAAAATTAAAAAAAGCTAATGGTTGCTGAGTAACAAACTGTCCAATACAGGCTTTTAATGCCATCACTAGTAACAGCATGAAGGCAGCAGAATAAAAATGCGAACTGGTGAGGATATTACTCAGATTTTCCATTAGTTTAGTGTTTTGCCTTTGAGTGCCGCTAACATGCTGGTAACCAGCACTGATGAGTTAACTGATGCTGTTTCTAAGTAAGCTTCAAATGAGCTTGGTGATTCTTTACCCGCAATGTCTGACATTGAGCGAATAATGACAAAAGGAGTGTTGAACTGATGACAGGTATGGGCAATAGCCGCGCCTTCCATTTCTACTGCTGCCATGGTCGGAAAATTGGCTCTTGCTTTGGCAATATCTTCATCTTTGGTCATAAAGGTATCCCCTGTAGTGATCAAGCCAACCAAGGTTTGAATATTCGCAAGTGAATTAATCCCGATCTTGGCTGCCGCGACCAATTCAGGATGTGGTATGTATGCCGGTGGGTTGGCAGGCAATTGACCTATTTCATAACCGAAAGCGGTAACGTCAACATCGTGGTAACGAACTTCTGAGCTGATGACAATATCGCCTACTTTCAGCGATTGCTCAAAGCCGCCAGCAGAGCCAGTATTAACAACATAATCAGGTTGAAATTTATCAATCAGTATCGCTGTGGCAAGTGCGGCAGCAACTTTACCGATACCGGACTGAACAATAACCACGTCAGTGCCATCTAATAAGCCTTGGTAAAAGGTATAGCCGGCATGTGTCGATGTATGGCAGTTTTCTAGTTTAGCTTTTAAAATCGCAACTTCTGGCTCCATTGCGCCGATAATACCTGCTTTCATAAATTTAATCCTGTAAAAGTCTTAGTGAGGTGTTTCGCTAAGTTATGTCTATAGTTTATGCGCGGATTATAACGTGGATTACGCGTAAAATCTTTCTTCAGTATTAACAAAAAAGCAGATCTGTAAATCTGCTTTAAGTTTATGGTATGGATACATACCCATGAAGTATCATGGGGGGATTAGTGCGGTAGCGCAGCGGCTTGCGGTGAGGCAAGCTGCCTAGCCATTGCTGGTGTATCTTTGGGCAACATGGCTTGAGCCGCAGCAGGGCTTAATGCGCCAACTGTTCTTGGCCGAGCTCTGACTAAAGGTGCTGGAATAATTCTTCCCTTTACTTGTGGGGTTGGTGCATTGTTACCGAGTATTCGGCTGTTAATGCAAGCGCGAATTTCATCAATGGTATAATTCGCTTTTACTTTAATTCGAATATGTGGAATAGCTGCGGCTTCAAGCGCACCACTGACAAACCAATCTTTTTTAACTTTATAACCCTTACCTTGGGTGTCGACTAAGTCAATCACGCCAAGCATTTTCATGCTGTCGCGTTCACAAATTACAAAGTCTAAATATTTACTATTGGCATTATTTACCGCGGTTTGGCCCGCTCGATTTGATACCCCATTACGAATGCTAACAATGTCGGCCAGCTTAACGCGATTTATAATGCGATATTTTGTGCCCATTGCTTGTTCAACAAGGTTTTGAAAGTTTTTTTCTGCGGGAGTGAATAAAGCAGTTTTACGATCGAAAGGAAAAGGAAAGCTATTGTCGTTTAAGCGACTTGCAAGCATAGCAACAATAACAATTAGGCTGATCATGGCAAATAGAATGAGTTCCATATACATCTCCGGCAGTTCAAATTCTTGACGTTTATCTTAGAACATTAGATAAGCAAAAATTGAGCCAGAGATCACACTAAGATCTCATTGGTTAATTAATTATATCTTAAAGCTTTATATAACTAATTAACCATTTGATTTTTATATATTTACTGCTTTGGGTATTTAGCTTCTAAGGCACTATAAAGCTGCTGTTGAAAATCATCAGCGTTAGCATCTAATGAGTTAACTAAATTTGCTAGCACTTCATTATCTTCTTCACCATGCCATACTTTGATATAGCTACCGTCTTTATAGCCGTGATCTTGACGGAAAAAGTAACTTACCCCAGGATTTTGTACCTTTTGCGTATTTATTTTTATCAGCTCCAATTATTATTGGCATCAAACAATATCCCACTCAATTTTAAAGGTACGAAAATCAAGGTACGAAATTTAAACCACTAATTTTAGATGTAGCTCACATAAAGAAAGTACGAATTATGATAATATTCCATCATAAATCTTTGGTTAAATAAGCGAAGCTAATCCTACCTAAAAGATATAAATATCACTTTATAAGATTGTAGTAAATACTCGGAGCATTTCATGAAACAAGTAGAAGTAAAAATTTTAAACCCAAAAGTAGGAAATGAAATTCCATTACCTACATATGCAACAGACGGTTCAGCCGGAGTTGATCTGCGTGCATGTATTGATGAGTCATTAACATTAGAGCCAGGTCAAACAGAATTGATCCCTACTGGAATTGCTATTCATATGAAGAGCAAAGATATGGCGGCAACAATTTTACCTCGCTCGGGTTTAGGCCATAAGCATGGTATTGTTCTAGGCAACCTAGTTGGTTTAATTGATTCAGACTATCAAGGGCAGCTATTCATTTCTTGCTGGAACCGTGGCAATGACACATTTACTATTGAACCAGCAGATAGAATTGCACAACTGATGTTCATTCCAGTTATTCAACCTGAATTCCAGCTGGTTGAAGAGTTCGATGAGAGTGAGCGTGGTGAAGGTGGCTTTGGGCACTCAGGTCGAAAATAATTAAACTTAAATAATACAGTTAATTAACCGCATACGGGCTAATTAACTGTATTAAGTTAGCTTAAAACTCTATAAAACCTAGTGCTTTCAAATTATGGACCTCATGTTCAGTAAGGTTTTTATAATTATCATTATCAGGTCTCCAGCTATCGTAATAAACATAAATTGAGTCAGGTATTGGGAGACGGCATAAGAACAATCCCCATGAACACATAAATTCCTCTGCAACCCATAACGGTAAAGATATTGAAGCACAGGCTTTTAACACTTTATTCTCATCATAATCTACAAGAACAAATTCTCGTGTGAAAAAGCAGGTACCGATATACGGAGCTCCTCTAGATGCAATAGTCGTTACAATATCTTTCATACTCATATTAATATTTTGAAGTTCGTTCATATACTGCCTCAGTTGTTTGTGTACGTTACTTATTGGAATATAGTGAATTTTTTTCTAACGCATTAGGAATAAATTAAAATAAAGTAACTCATCCTCAACTGAGCTACTTTTCAATAAATTAAATGCTTAATTATCTTCTTTGAGTTTTAAACCAGAGCTGAAAAATGCTGGCATTTGCTTAGGCTTGTAAACGTTGCAGTCGCCATACTCTTGGTAAACAGAATTAACATGATCTAGGTAGAAGGCTTTGTTTGCTAACTCACTTAAGTTAGCACTACAGTTTTTGTGCAAGAGGTAAGACTTACCTTTCTTTTCTTTCCAAATGTAGTAATGCTCAAATTCTTTAACTTCTGAAGGTTCAAGAATACCTTTCGATAATTCATAGCGATCAAAATGAATCCAATTGACAAAAAGCTTATATACCTTAGGTGTACTTTTCGTTGCTGGAATTACTGAAATCACCCACTGATCTGGTACTAAGTGATTGACTAAGTTGTTCGGGGTTTTAGATGCTTCATAATCTAGAGTGACATCTTTGCCAGATAGTAGATGCTCAAGTCCGTCTTTTCCTAGTTTGAAAACTGCTGCTTTACAATATTCAAAGCACTGCTTTACATTAACTGAGCCATTAAGACATTCAGCATTATGTTCAATTAAACTACTTTCAACCCCTTTAAATGCCTTAACGCCCATCTCCATATTCATAATTATTTGTTGCGCACCAAACCTTGTTAGCTCTACAAAGGCACTACCTTTTTTTTGTACAAAAACCATCTGCATCTCCTGATGTTATTTCACTTATTTTACTGTTAAACTTCCGGCACTAAATTAGTTCCGGTTAAAACAATATAGTGAGGCACTATTCTAGTGCCAACTTTTTTTAAAGAAATTAAGAAAATGATTAAGCATATAAATGATCCGCGCTATAAAGCGCTAATTGAGTGGCTTAAATCCGCTCGAATTGAGAAAGGTTTAAGTGTACGTGACTTAGGTAAGTTGCTAGATGAACCACACCAATTTGTCGTTAAGATAGAGACATACGAAAGGAAATTGAACGTACTAGAATACGTTCAGTATTGTGAAGCATTAGGAATTGATACATCAATAGGACTTAAGAAATTAAAAAGTAACTAACTTTCTGATAAATTTATTGAGTAACATGTAAAGGTGTAATACAAAAATTTGTAATGCACCTTAAACAACATTAGTGGGATAGAAGATAGAATTTTTTAAGCCGCAACTACGGAGATTTCGCTGCCTGTCTTTCCTGACTTAACATCAACTCTATGCCCCATCTGGCTTTTTAACTCAGTCACATGAGAAATAATGCCAATCATGCGGCCAGTTGATTGAAGATCAATTAAAGTACGAACGGCTAAGTCTAATGACTCAGGATCTAAACTACCGAAACCTTCATCAATGAATAACGTATCCAGCTTAATACCACCAGAATATGACTGAACCACATCAGATAAACCTAAAGCCAATGACAAGGCCGCCATAAATGATTCACCACCAGAAAGCGTAGCTACTGGGCGAGATTTTCCTGTATAGGCATCATCAACTTCCAATTCTAAGCCTGATGCTTTATTTCCTTTAGCACGCTCTTCTTTTCTAATTAATTGATATCGACCTTTGCTCATTATTGATAGTCGTTGTGAAGCTTGTATCAATACATCATCTAATAAAACACTGAGTACAAAGCGTTGAAGGCTCACTTTATCTCCAGTTAAACCATTCGATACCTCATATAGTGTACCTACAATTTTATATTGCTTTTCTAACTCTTCATTTTTCTTATGTGCTTCAATGAGCTTTTTCTGAACAGATATAAGCTGATTATTACGTTCTTCTAATTGACGCCATTTTTCATCTTTAACTTTGAAATCGACTTTAGCTTGCGATAACGCACCTTCAACATTGTCTAGATTAGGCTTGCTTTTGTCTTTCAATTCCTTAATAAGTAACGACTTAGCTCCCGTTAAGGTATCAAATTTCGTTTTATACTGGTCAATATCATCATTTAGTTGAGCTTGATTTTCATCGGTAAGTAAAGAGTTTTCAAAGTGATTCAGGTCTTCAAAAACACTTTCGCTTAATGCTTTTTTCCACGCTAGTTGAGCAGCATCGTCCTGCTTTTCAATATCGGCTAATTGGCTGGCTATAGATTTATCGGTAGCCTCTGCTTTATCAAAGGCCGATTTTTGATCTTCTTTATTTTTCCTAGCTGAGGTAAGCCCGTCATTTAAAGACGTTATCTGCTGAGTTAATGACTTAATTTCTGTCTGAAGCTTTTCAATATCACGGAAATCTTCTGGTGTTTGGTTCTCTAGCTGAACAACATTAGAGTTCGCAATAATTAGCAGTTTATCGTCTGAAGATGCTTTTGATTCTAGCGCTTTAATCGTCTGTTCTATTTCCGATAATTTATCTTTATCTGAAATGATGCTATCGCTGATCTCTTTTATATTATCTTTTATAGAAAGTAAGCTGTTTACCTTAGTCTCTTGAATAACATGAGCTGATTTTACTTCTACTAGTGATTTGTTCGCAGACTCGCCAAGTTCACCTTTTAACGTAGTAATTAATCCTTGTTTTACTTTTTCATTAGCAAGCGCTTCGTCATATGCTGATTTTGCTACTTCTCTAGCTTTATTTGATTTAGTTACAAGTTCTCTAGCTTTATCGACATCCTCTTTTGTAACAATAGAACTCATATCATCTGTACTTGCTAATTTAGGGTGTTCTTCACTACCACATACGGGGCAAGGTTCTCCATCAGATAATTCGTTTGCCAGAATGGCCGCTTGGTTAGCGTGCCACGAAAACTCAGTTTTTTTAGCCGCTTTAGTTTTAGCGTCTAACTCTAGTTCTGACTTATCTAAAACTGTTTTTTCTTCTGAGGTTAATAGATTTAACTTGGATAACTCAGCGCTTAAGGTCTCTAAGTTATTTCTTTTGCTAAGTACTTGGCTCAATTTATCTAATTGAATTTGTTCGTTAGCTAAAGGTTGAATTTCGACAGACAGCTTCTCCAGTTTTTGCTCTTTGCCAGAGATCTCACTTTTTATTACTTCTATATCTTTTTGTTTAGCTTCAAGTGCTGTCTTACTTGCAGTTGCAGTTACTTTAGCTGATGAAAGTTTAGAAACAGCTTGCTGTAAATCGCTCGCAAGTTTTAAATATTGCTCAAAATCTGTTTGTTTTTTCTGTAAAGCATCAACAGCTTTGTGTGCTTCTTCTGCTTTCTCAAAAGAATGTATGGCGGCTTTTAGCTTTGCGCCGAACTCCAATAGGTCCTTATTGCTTTGTTCAAACTTACCCTTGATTTCAGTTAATGCTTTACTTGAGTTGACAACAGAATCAAATATTGGCTTTATTTTTTGGGCATTAGAGGCAAGTTGTAATTGTAGCTTTTTACTTTCGATTTGCTCACTAGATAACTTGTGCTGTTCTAACTCTTTGCTTTTGTTATCTAAGTCTTCAAACTTTTTCAGTAGTTGTTTGGCTTCTTCAACAGCTTTTTCGAAATCGGAAACGGCTTTGTTAGCAGTTGTTTTTTCTTTAAGTGCTAGTGCCAAGTCGGGTTTGATTAACTCGATAGTGGAGCTTACTTCTTCTTCAGTATTTACTTCTGCACCTTCGAGAATACCTTTAATTTTATTTCTGTGCTCTTCAACCGCTTTTCTTATTTCTGCTGCTTGAAGCTTTAAAGCATCTTCAATCTTTTTGTAAATAGAGGTTTGAAATAGCTGACTAAATATTTTTTCTCTGTCTTTTGAGTCAGCTAATAACAGCTCTCTAAACTTACCTTGAGGCAGTACCATAACTTGCCTGAACTGCTCAACATCTAGACCAATTAGCCCCTTAATTTCAGTATCTGCATCCTTAACACTAGAAGGCACCATCAAACGATTACTGTCTGTACCATCAAGCTCCCACAATGTTGCTTTTGAATTCTGAGATGTAGTGCCTTCGCCAACACTTTTTGCTCTTTCTTGCATTGGAACGCGTTTTATACGATAGCTTTTATCAGCTAAGCTAAAATCTAATGTGACTTCGGTTAATAATTTAATATCAGCAAAATCACAACGCATTTGTGAAGCTGAACGTTCAGCTCCAGTTGTTTGCCCATAAAGCGCAAAACAAATTGCATCTAAAATCGAGCTTTTACCTGCACCGGTTGGGCCATTAATCAAAAATAAAGGGTTCGTTCCTAATTCATCAAATTTTATGTGCTCAGTTCCAGCAAATGGACCAAAGGCTTGAACAGTTAATTTAAGTGGTTTCATTTTTATTCCTTTATTTTGTCAGTCCATCAATTAATTCAGAAACCAATTGGTTTTGTTCCTCAGACATTTCTTGACCCGCAATTTGAGAATAGAAATCTTTAAACATATCTAACTCCCCTTGTTTCAATGAATCTTGCTTTAATCCGCTTGAGTTAGTTTCGAGCATACCTGGTTTTTCTAAATGCAATACATTGGGGTATACGACTCTCAATTTACCCATGGGATCCAAAATTGCATGTTTATCAGTCAGTCTTACCAGTAAGTAATCATCGTTGTTAGGGTCTACTTTTCCTTGTTCTATAACCGTATCTAACTCATCCTCAATGATTCTCATATCTCTTAAAGGTTTTAACGGTAAATGGGTTTGTGAGACGAGTCCATTTTTATCTACTTCAACAAGGGTGACGCCTTTTTTCTGGTTTTGTTCTGAAAAGCTATATTTCATAATTGAACCAGAATATCGAATATGCTCCTCGCCTTTATATTGGGGGCTGTGAAGATGACCTAAAGCAACATAATCAAAATCAACACAAGGCTGATAACTTACTCTGTCTGCACCACCTATTTGTAAAGGTCTTTCAGAGTCAGATTCAGCCGCTCCATCAATGAAACAGTGGCTAATCAATACATTAACCTGCTGGTCAGACATTACATGTTTTATTTCATCAACTAAGTAGGTATGTGCATCATCAAAGCTTTTAACTTCAACATCAAAAGCATCTCTAACCATTAACGGCTCACAGTAAGGCACACCATAAAAAGCAACTTCAACTCCTTTTACTTCAATAACAGCGGGCTCCAAGACATCATTCAAATTACCAATGATATGCAAACCTGACTCTTTCATTTGTTTAGCGCCAAACCTAACTCTTTCTGCGCTATCGTGATTACCCGGAATCAAAATAATGGGAATGTTTAAATCCATACAAATTGACTTCAACACATCATCTAGTAATTCAACAGCGTTAGCTGGAGGTAATGATCTGTCATAAATATCACCAGCAATCACCAAAGCATCAACATCTTCACTTTTAATGTACTCAATCAACTGATTGAGTACATGCTTTTGATCTTCAAGTAATGAAACATTGTGGAATTGACGGCCAATATGCCAGTCAGAGGTGTGTATAAACTTCATAAGTTCCCTTTAAGTAGAAATATTTACAAAAGCCATACACATGGGGGTTGTGATATTGGCTTTTGTATTTCATAGCAAAATTAAACCTGCTCTTAGAGTTAGTTTAAATCTGCCATTTTATTCTCAAAGTTTTCGAAAGAGTTTGAAACCAAATATTGAGCAGGATTATCGTTAAGCTCAGCAATAGCTGCAAAATGCTTTTCACCACATTCAATTTTTTTGTTTTCTTTTTCTCTTCGATCTTCAGATAGTAGGTGAGACTTCGTTTCTACGATGAAATAGAGTTTTTCACTACCATCAGTTTGTTTAAATACCACTGCCCAGTCAGGATTATATCCACCTAAAGGAGTATCAATCTTAAACCAACCAGGAAGTTTGGCATAAAGTGAAATGTTAGGGTTCTTTTCGAATGATTCTAAAAAACCTAGCTCAGTATCCGAATCATAAATAACATGGTCGTAGAGGCTTCGGTTGGTCGCTTTCATATTTTTGTTTAGATAACCCGTTAGCTCTTTTTCTTCAAATAGTTCTTGAGAAAAGCAATCTAACTCGCCCAATTTGTGATAAGTAATACCATCAACAATGGCGTGACGCATCTTAGTAGAAATCACCTCGTTAGCGGTTTCTATAAAGCTTTGAGGATTTCGCTTAAATGCATTTAGTTTATCTCCAAGGCCTACCAATATGTTTACAACTGTTTTTCTTGTTAAATTGGTTTGATCTTGTAAATAAGTAACTATGTCAGGCATTTTGAGATCTTGTTGAACTGTTTGCTCAGCAACATCAACTACCTCATCAGTATTTAGCCCTGACTGTTCAACCTCTACTTTTGCTTTACGGTATTGAAATTTAGCATGGCCTGTTGTTACTTCAGAACGGATAGCTCTTATACAGTCATCAACAAGCTTTTGCTCATCAAAGTTAACTCTATAAGTCGTTTTATGCTTTATGCGTTCCCATAAGGCTTTAAAATCATCTCCAAGGAGTACATCTTTTTTAAGAGTAACCTTTTGCTTATCTTCTGCTCGTTTAATATTCAGGCTTCCTGCTACTTTCTTGAGCGCAGCACTAATAACTTCTTTATGCACTGCCAAGCTTTCAGGCAATATAAGACTTCCTTCCCTTAGTGCGTGCTTAAGATCTTCTTGAACTTTCCCTCTAGAGTCGATGTAATCATGGCTTTGTAAATGCTTAAATAGCTCTTCAGACTTATCTTGTCCTATAAACTCGACATTACCCGCTTCGTTAGTAACAGCAATGCTTGCAAAGTAGTGAGACTCAACAATACCGAATTTAATTCCTTCCTCTTGCTCTATTTCTTTTTGTAGTTGCTCAACAAAATCTTCATATGACTCATTAGCCATAACAGTTAACGTGTTTACTTCAAAACCATAGTTAACACGTTCACCTGATTGATCTACTGCCAGCCTTAAACCACGTCCAATTTCTTGACGTTTCTTAATGACACTGTTTGCTTCATTAAGTGTACAAATTTGAAAAACATTAGGGTTATCCCAACCTTCTTTTAAGGCTGAATGTGAAAAAATAAACCTTAAAGGTTCTTGTATTGATAACAGACGCTCTTTATCTTTCATGATTAAGTTATAAGCACTTTCATCTTTTGCAGTTTTACCAGTAGTATCTGTAAACACATCAAATTTATCTTTTTTATTCGATGACTTACTGGCTTTATCCATAGCAAAGTATCCATCATGAACTGCATTTACTAGTTCATCTAGTGCCGCTTCATTAATTTTCCAGCTGGAAGAACTGTCACTTTCACTGCTTTTTGCCCAAATGTTTGGATAAACAACCCTGTACTCAGGAAATTGTATAAGCCTTCTGAATTCTTCAGTAAACCATTGCGCATATTTACCTAAGCCGGTATTTCCTTCACCATCGTAAGTGCGGTAATTTGCAACTTTATCTATAAAAAACAAACTAAGGACTTTAATTCCGTTTGCTTTGATGATCTCTGTATGTTTTTCGATTGGGTAGCCATGAGTAACTTTATGATAAAAAGCTAACTCTTTATTTAAGTGCTCCTCAATGGTTTTCCTAACTTGTAATCGCTTAAACTGATCCGTGTCAATTTCATTAATTGCTTCACCAAGTTTTAGCGTTATACCGGCTGGAGTTAGATAGATATATTCTTCTCCTTTACCGGCATAAATTTTATCAACTTGCATGCCTTGGTATAGCTCTCGCTCACCTGATTCAAAAAACAAATCCGACCCTTGCTCCACTTTTATCACTTTTCGAGGCTTTAACTTGCCAGTTTTAAGATCTAAAGCATCAATTTCTAACTCAGCAGTGACCTTAGTTTTTGTTGCTTTTACTTTTACAAGCTTTATATAGGCTTTGTTATGATGATTTTGTAAATCAAGGGAGGCAACCTCTATTTGCTTAACGAGTTGGTTTTCATAAGCATCAATAGAGTCTAACTTATACAACATATTGTGTTGATCAATATGTGTAGCAGAATATCTAAAAGTACATAGCGGATTTAAGCTTGCAATCGCCGCTTTTGATTTAGGAGTAGTATCAACCGATTGAGGTTCATCAATAATTACAACAGGGTTGGTAGATTGAATAAATTGAATTAGCGCACCACCATCTGGGCCCTTTTCGTGATCATCACGGAGAAGAATATTAGATTCTTTTTTATTGAAGCTATCAATGTTGATTACCATTATCTGAATGTAATCATTACTGGCAAAGTTTCTTAATTCCTCAGGCCTTTTAGAATCGTAAACAAAATAGTCGCACTGAACATTTTTATAATCTTTCTTAAAGTGAATCGCCCCGTGTTTGCCAGAGACTCAATAACTTGAGAAACTGGAACTATGAAAAAATCAAATCGCTATACATCAGAATTTCGTGAACGTGCAATTAGGCTTGTTACCACACAACAGCATGAATACCCTTCTCTTTGGGCTGCGCTAGTATCGATTTCAGATAAACTGGGATGTACCCCAGAAACACTTAGAGCATGGGTCAAGAAATCTCAAGCTCAACCGTCTAAACCCTCTTCTAATACGCAATCAACTGAAGAACGCCTTGCCGTCTTAGAGCGCGAGAATAAAGAGCTCAAGCGAACGAATGATATCCTGAGGCAAGCTGCCGCTTTTTTCGCCCAAGCGGAGCTCGACCGCAAACAGAAGTAATAGTGGATTTTATTGATGCTTGCAGAGAGCATTACGGTGTCGAGTCAATTTGCAAGGAATTGCCGATTGCACCATCAACGTATTATTCTCATAAACAGATACAAAGAGAGCCTGAGCGACTGTCTAACCGCAAAAAGCGTGATGCTGAGCTGATAATACTCATTCGCGAAGTGTGGGAGGATAATATGTCAGTTTATGGTGCAAGAAAAATATGGAAGCAGCTACAGCTTGACGACCATCAAGTCGCCCGCTGTACAGTCGAACGATTGATGCGAGTTATGGGAATTCAAGGTGTTCGTCGGGGTAAAGCACATAAGACAACGATACCTGACGAGCAACAAGATAAGCCACTTGATTTAGTTAATCGTCAATTTACTGCTGAGCAGCCAAATCAACTTTGGGTAGCTGACATCACCTATGTTGCCACATGGAGTGGGTTTGTTTATGTCGCTTTCGTGATAGATGTTTTTTCACGATACATTGTAGGTTGGCGTGTATCAACGACAATGCACACAGAGCTTATTCTTGATGCGTTAGAGCAAGCTATTTGGCATCGTGGCAACCCCGAAGGGTTAATTCACCACAGCGACAGAGGCAGCCAATATTTGTCTATACGATACACTGAGCGACTTGCTGAAGCTGGAATTCAAGCGTCTGTAGGCAGTGTGGGTGACTCTTATGACAATGCATTGGCTGAAACAATAAATGGATTATTTAAAACAGAGATTATTCGCAGAAATGGCCCGTGGAAGAATGTTGATGCTGTTGAATACGCAACGTTAGAGTGGGTCAATTGGTTTAATAATCAACGCTTATTATCTTCAATTGGGTATATTTCACCAGCTCAATATGAAACAGACTACTATGATAATTTAAACGAGTCAGGTAAAGTGGCCTGACTTAAACAAACTGGTCTCCGATGAACTCGGGGCGATTCATTTGTATACATTCGACAGCGTGCCTATTATCTCATTTTGTCATACACAGTTTTCATCTAAAATAACCTGTTGCGCCTTTAAAAATAGGCGTATACGCTTTGTTTACACCCGTATACATCAGAGGTATTTTAGAATGGCTATTCTAAGCATCCGAATTGACGATAAATTAAAAGAGTCTTTAAGTAGTGAGGCGCAAAAGGAAGGTATTTCTTTATCTGAATATGTGAAGAAATCACTGGAAATTAAGAGCGTTGATACTCATATACTAGCAACAGAGAAAAACTTAAAAAGCTCTGTTGATAGTATTAAAGATTTAGCGCTCGTCTCTCAGGAGACTGTACACGAAGTTGAACTAAATATTCAGCGGCTAAATGAATCGCTTAAAAATGCAAATCACTTAAAAGAAATCAAAAAATTGAAATGGATATTGATTTCTATATCCCTCATCTTTGTATCAATCTCGATCCCAATATTTCACTTTAATATTGCTTATTTCAAAACCTTCTTTTATTAGGCTTTATCCTGAATAATTTAAGGCCTATGAGCCAAGCCTATTAGTAAATATTCCAGTTACCGGAAAGCCTTTGCCGTCCAACACCTCTGTATTAAGCTTTTCACTTTACGATGAATTACCTTCAACAACTTAATTTAAATAAACTTTTTAAAGGCGTTTTCAAAAGACTATAAGTGTATAATTATGGCGCAGGTTTTGCAGTTAATATCACTCATACGATCATACTAAGGAAAAGAACCTATGCGAGTTGATGCAAACGTACATTATTTTAATGGGAACCAGCGTACCAAGCCTTCAACAGAGGCCTCAACGTCATTTTCGGCTGCATTAACAGCAGCACAAACAGACAATGATAAGACTGACAGCAGCACAAAACAGGCGGATTTCACTAGTATGACCCGGCAAGAAATGCGGGACTGGGCCAACACTCAAATCCGCAATGGAGAAATGTCTCTCGATGACGGCAGGCCTTTCATGGCTATGACTATGAAAATACCCGTAAATGGAGGCGAACTGGCAGGTGCACACAGTGATGAAACACGATATAACTTCATTCAAAAAACGCGTGATGGCATCCAAGGCGCACTGTCACGCAATGACGAGACTACTTTGAAGATGTTAGAATCAGCTATGTCTATCATGCAAGACAAAAGTACTGGTGTTAACATTCGTATTTAGAAATATAAAAAGGCCAGAATGTCTGGCCTACATCATTAATAAATCAAAGAATACTGATCTGGACTGACATAGTATTCCATGGCGAATTAGTCGAAGTATTTTGGTATTTGAATAATCCGTTTTGATGACCATCGACATTGTATTCATTGAGGAAACCCACGACAGTTTGCCCAGCGGTACAAGGCCATGTGTAATTACTACCAGTCACACAAACAGGCGTACTTGAGTACATTGTGGAACTCGGAAGTAACCCACCGTTCATCCAAGCAATATGATTATAACCATAACCAATTTCTAAAACAGCAGTACGCAGCTGCTCTCCCCCATGATCACATGCAGTTGTTGTCATACCAACAGTGGACTCCCACCCACAATCAGTTGAACCAACAGCATATACCCACATTGAAGATAGCGGCGGAGCTGATGCTCGAGCCATTAATTCAGACTCCATGCGGATGTTTTTGATTTCGGCAGGAGCTGGAGCATTCTGACTAGTGAGTACAGGAAGGGAGGTAATTACTTGTTGACTGCGCGGAACTTCCTCAGCATAACTCATATTACTTACACCAGTTGCTATGACTACAGATAGCAGGCAATTAATTAAATTTATTTTCATAGTCCTTGAATTTCCCTTTTAATATCAATTGAAAGGTATTTATAGTTCACGCCTTTAGCATTGTCAAAAAATGAAAACATAATGATAAATAATTAATTTTTATATTTGTTAACTGATAGCAGAAAATCAAACACAAGACCTTCATCCAACAACTGAGTTTCACCGGTGAAACTTTAATTTTAGCGGCTAAAATAATGGGGTATCACACTTTGACCTGCAATACCCCCTACCTAACAATTAACCTATTAAACTTATAACCAATTGGGCTACAGAAATTAGGGAAATTAAATTAATAGAAAACCTTCCTTCTACTTTCACTTTATAATGAATATCTATTTTCATTCGCGTGCTCATTAATATTGATAGTGCCCCAACCGCAGTGTAATCTTAAATTGCCGTAAAAGATTGGCGGTTAGAACGTGGCATCCATGCCATTTTACTATCGTTGATTTTCAACCAGGCCTCGTGCCTGGTTACCTTCATTTTTTATGTTTCTTTGATACTAACAAAATTTTTTAACTATCTGCGGCGCTGAAAAAATTAACCTGTCGCCTTAGTTCCGCTTAATCATAATTTAACGCATAGCACTTTTACGAATAAGCAAAAGGTGAGTATTTATTAAAATAATTGCCGGTGTATCTACCATTTCACATTAAAAACAGGTGCGGCGGCACTCTAGGTTACACTGTCGTATTAACCTAGAGGCCTTGCCATGTAAGCGCTAATAACGAATTGCACACGGGAAAGTTACACGCGTGATGTGAACGGTACTTTTGAACGGACTCGATAAAGTTATTGAATAAACAGGTCTGATAAACACAGCCGTACGTATTGCTATCTGTGCGTTGCTAATTTAGAAAAGTCCCTGACACGTTTCTGTCCAAAAGCGAGTTAAGGTTGGTGACTATATCAGGCTCTGAGGTGGCAAAGCTTTATGTAATTGAGTGGCGGCACAAAATGTAACTTGGTGGCGGACCTACATGTTATTTTCCAGCTTAAGTGCTAAGTCAGTATCTTTGGTTAGTCGTTGGTTAAATGATGGAGTTCTTGCTACTGAACGGCAAATGCGCTTCTTTGTTAAAGAGTTTGGTGAGCAATTAAAACGTAAATCTGAACATTTGTTGACTATTAAGCAGGACGATAAGCACTTTTTCATTAAGCTGACTGGTGATTTAATCGTTAAGCATGCTCTAAGAGAGCGTGTTTGCGTTAACAGAAAACAGCTAAATATAGCCATTCACCGTTTTCTTATTTTTCGAAAAGGTGACAATTACTATATAGTTTCTCAGAGTAGAAAAGGCTTCGACTCAAAATATGCTTTAGATAACGATTCCCTTGATAAGCTATCGCATTGTGACAGTGAAGATGCTAATTGGGTATCAAAAGGTGCGCCTAAACTATTATCACTAGAAGAGCTAATACAGCATGTTGATTCGCTAGCTTTAGATCTCGCAGAAGGTCGATTTTCTTCTCGTAATAAATACGTGTATTCAGGTCAGGAACTACAGTTTAGTATCAGGCGTTATCTAATGAGAGAAGGTATTCATTTGCCTGATGTAATTGACATTTCAACCCAAAACTAGATAATCAGTTAAACCCAAAACCAAACTGGAGTAAAACTCCGCTATAGGTTGGAAATACAACCGTCTAGTTATGTTTCGCTTTGCGGTGCCACTATAGCTTTTTAAGCTGTAGTCGCATTTAACATAAAGGTGCTTTGTGATTTGCCATTGGCTAGGTGAAAGGTACGCTAAGTAGCTGAAATGATCCTGAGCAACAAGGGAAAGGGGTGGGTAAGGCCAAACCACGTTTCTATTTGAAATGTCGTTTGGTCTTTAACTTTCTTATGATTTAAAAACGGTTTTAAACTTGGTCTGATACCAAAATTTCGCATACAATTCTGGCCCACACTTCAATATTGTAGTCACCGTCTAATAACTCTTGGGGAGAGACAAAGCCAACAGTTTTTAGTTGATCTTCGGCTGATTCGATACCTTCTCCGTCTAGCTCATGCATATAAATCATAGCCATATGAACACGATCTACTTCAGTATCATCAGCACAAATCATCTTCTTTAATCTAGTAGACTTAACAACTGTTGAAGATAGTTTTACTTCTTCTAACAGCTCTCTTTCCATCGCTTTTTGAAGTGACTCTTCAAGATCTATGATGCCACCTTTTGTAATAATGTCGTCCATATCCCAATGACCACCAACGGCTACGGCAATCTTGTTGTGAAGACGGCTTTCTCCGCCTTTAGACGTTCTTTCATAAGCCCATACTTTGCCGTTGTGCGTGAAAATAGAGATAGGTAGTACTTGCCTAAAATCTTCATCATTTTCGAGCATCGCTCTTTGTCCTAGCATAAGGTCTGCTAGGTTTAACTCATAATCTACAAAACCGTGTTCTCTATGCTCAACAGCTGAAGCCTTGATACAAACTATATGTTCTTGATGTTTTTTGTTCATTTTTATTTACCACAATTGAATTTATTAAAGTTGTTATTTTTACTAGTTTACAAAAGGCCTAGCTTTCGTTTCATGTCTAAGGAAATGTTACCTAATGTGCGCTGATAAACATCATCTACAAGTGATGTTAATTCCTCTGTTTTCGATTCTTTTTCGGCTCTCAACTGCTCGATTAGTTCTTCTTTAGTTTTCTGCATAAGACCACGACCTTTCTTCGATATTCGCTTTTCTTTTGAGGCATTAAGCTCATCATTTGCATTATTAAAATGCGTTAAGAGAGCCTCACAATAAGACGTTGTTTTACTGTAGAATAAAGGCTGTGGTTTTACATTTGGGCCGACTAATTCTGCGACTTCTTTTTTAGTTATTAAGTAATTACCTTTAGTAACGTAATCTGATTTCTTTCCATGTTTTTTAATAAATGCTATCTTTTTTCCTTTCAGACTTTCAATAGCATCATAGGCTTTACCTGATCTTTTGGATGGTTCTGCCCAGTCAGGTCTAGAGCTTTTTTCAGGTTTAGCCTCTTCTGGCAATTCACTGGTATCTAAATATTTAGATAGGTAATCGTCAATATTCATATTAAGCTGCTCTATTTAGTTGTTTGGAAATATTCAAAGTTTCTTCTAAGTACTCAATAAACTCTTTATATTTGTTTGTGTTTCTAGCGAGCTCTCTTATTCGTTTAAGTGCATCACGAACTACAGGCTCATGCATTTCTCTAATGAAATTAGGTAAAGCTGCATTACGACATGCTCTAATATCTGTACTTATATAAAACATAATGCCATTGTAATTCCCTTCTGAAATATTGGCATTTATACAGCCCAAGCAAAATTTAGGTTCTGCTTTATGTGGTTGGGGAACACCGTCTTCAGAGCATTTTGCAAAACGCTCTGTATTGACGCGAAGCATACACGTTACCCATGGTCTAGGGCTTATATTTATAATACGCTCTTCGCTGATCTTATTGCTTAATGCAATGTACTCTTCATGAGAGACTACTTTTGTACTATGTACGGCTTTTGTTAACATGTGATCAAATGCACCTGCAAATATTCGATCATTATTAGTCAATGAAAGTAACTGCTGCCTAACAATGTCTTTTATGACAGTTCTTTTTGCAATCTGGTAAAAAGCACTCGTCTCTTTGTCACGCAAATATGCCATGAAAAAAGACTCATCTAAGTGTTTAAAGTTAGCTCGAATAAACTTACCAATATCTCCTCTATACCTTCTAAGTGCTGCCTCAGCCCAAATGTGACGGAATGCATGAGGGGTCGGATAAGCTACATCCAGTAATAGTTGCGAGCGAATTTTAGTTATATCTGATGGAGTTAGTTCAATACTCGCATCATTTAACATTTCTTTTGTTTTTAAAGTTAACTTATCATCGAATATTTTTGTTTCTAACTCAGGTAACTCTCCATTTCTGTATAACTCTATCTTTGTGATAAATGATTGTGAGTTATTAGTTTGACAGAGAATATATATTGGCAAATCTTTTTCTAATTTCTCGAAATCAATTCTCAATTGCTCATCATTGCTACTGAGAATTTTTTCTTTTTCTGAGTAATTTCGAATAAAATCAGGCCATGCATAATCAACCAGGTTGGTAATGAACATCGATGATTCTGAAGATGGAGTTGTACCTTTACTGCGAGATTTTGAAGCAAAATAGATTGCAGGCAAGTTACTTTCAGATTCATTTAACTTAGCTAATAGGTCTATAACAATGTATGCATATTGAGTGATTTCCCTATCCAGTTTTGTTTTTCCGCTTGTTTTCTCAACAGTCCAGTTAACCATAAACCTAAGTGATGTATAAAAATTATCTAAGACGGTTTCATTTATCTTTAAATTGATATTATTCAGTGAAAACCCAAATTCACTTCTTCTCCAACCAAGCAGCCCTACTACAAGTGTTGCTCCGCAGGCCATGACCATGTTTAAACCAGCTTTAAATTTTCTTACACCATCACTCTTTGATTCTATACAGATTCGACTACTGTGTTTTTGACAGAGTTTTATAGCCTCATTAGGCTTATTGGGTAATGTCTGTTTGAAGGTGTTCAACGTCTTATTACATATTGATATAAGCTTTTTAAAATCAATATCTGGATCTTCATCGTTGGCTTTTAAAACGGCTAGATATTCTTTAAAGATACTCTCTTCTTTCTTGATTTTTTTATCGTTCAACCTCGCGAATAAAATAGAGCGCACGAACTCTTGGGCGTCATACCTGTCAGGCAATTTAGCTTTTGCTATTATTTCATTGATAACATCTAACTTAAACGCACTGGCCACAATGGCAAACTGGTTATAGTTTTTAATGAAGTTTTTAAGGGATGTATCATAAATCTGCTCTAACTTTTTCTTTGACCAAACTCTCGCTTGGTGAGCTGGTAAGTCAGTTAATTTCTCCCCCATGAGTGCTTGGGCGACTATAGGCTGAATGCTTTCTAAATTTCCTTGCTCTAAATCTCTTTGAACTTCATGTATCGTTTCATTTAATGTAATTCTAGCAGCTATAGCATACTGAATATTTTCTTCAAATAAGCTACCACAATGATCTATATAGTGCTTTCCAATGTCTAAGCCTAAATAGTTAAATGAATCCCCGTTTTGATACTCGCTTAAATTCATTCCTAAAGAAGTGCTACAAGCTGTGTTTAAAGCTTCTTGCTCGGTATCAATGGTAATGCCGCCTATTAGCCCTTCAACATTGTAGAGCTTTAGGTATTGAACAAGGTTGTTTAAACTTAAGGCACTACCAGATAATGATTGAAAAGCTGGAGGAGAGAAGCTTTTAACTATATTGTTAGTGTGTACTTTATGGCTAAATGCATAGTTATAAAAATTTTGAACATTGTTTTTATCAATGGCATCTACATTGTAACTTTTTAAAAAAGAACATACTTTTGCTATAAAGTTAAATCCATTTCGATGGTAATAATAAAGCGTTGCCGATTTATCTAAATGCTCTAGAAAAAGAACCTTTGCAAACTCTTGATTCGTAAGCTCTATTTCTGCACCATGACATACAACCTTATAGACTCTTTCCCCATTAAATTGTGGAAAACTAAAAAGACTAAAATCCAACTCGAAAATACCGGCAATACTATTACTTTCAAATTGCCACTTGTCGTCAGTGAAAGAGCAATTATCAATTACATTGTGCAATACCATTATATCGTTCATTTCTTGAATAAGCGTTTCATATGCTGTTTTTTTTATGCTTCGTAGATTTCTTTGCATGATTGCTACCTCATGTGTGCGCTAAATAATGGTGGTAAAATTGAGGCAAGTTCTTTATATAGTTTCTCACCTTTGTCTTTTGTTGAGAAACGCTGGTATTCAAACAACTTTTCTACCCATTCAACTGTTGGAAGGACTGTCATTAATAGGTACTCAGGGGAGTTTTTAGCCAATATATGATGCTTCTTTTTTACTTCAGATAAGAAATGTCTAAGTTTTACTACTGTTTCTGGTGAGTCAACGAGATAAATTGTGTCGCTTGGCTCATCAACATCTTTATAACTGGTTAGAAAGCCTAAATCATTTACTTTCCCGTCCTCTTTACCTGTTACAAGCTTCATTCTAGTAAGTGTTTCTTCTGTTTTAGCTGAAATGTATTCTGAAGCATTTGTAAACTGAGAATTAAACGCCTGCTTTTCAGATTCTGATGCCTTAAAAAGATTAACGGTTAGATCTTGTATTACAGCTCTTGTTATTAAGCCTGTGTTATTCATCCATTCTTCGTTATTTGGTGTTAGGTAGTCATTTCGTTCTGTTTTATTTGTATGAGAATGAAAGTTAGTCAGTTGAGTTGGGTTAAAATTATCTGACGACGCATAAACTGCCGCTGTTTTGATTGAAGAAGGTTTAAATAAATGTCGTTTGCATGGTGTATCACAATTTTCCCATAACTCTTCAACAGTTTTGTTTTTCCCTAGTGCGCTAATACCATTATCAAGTAGCTTTGTTATGGCCTTTAAAAAAACGAGTGATGACTTCTCTTTATCTGATTGAGTAATGATTTTCTCGTTTAGATATGTGTTTAGGAAGTTTATAAATCTCGCAAAAGACACTCCTGTTGCGACATCTTTCAATGACCCAGTTAATTTAGCTGAATTATCGTACTTTGGTGTTCTTTGTAAAATGAATAAAAGGATTGCACTGCCTAGGGTTGTATTGGTGCTTATTTCCTTTGGTTTATGAACAGTCTTTGCACGTCCTTTATAATACTCATTCCTAATATGTGTGATCTTACCGTTTCGCCTTCTAATAAATTGAAAGTTACTTCCAGATAACTTTGCGATATCAGATGCTTGAACGGTTTGTGTTGCCATAAGCCAGTGAAATAGTAAGTGCTCTCCTTGGCTGGCTGGAACTTGAAGTTCTTCTTTATTACCGCTATGCACATATTCAGCAAGTTCATGCAAAAAAAACACAGAAAAAAATAACTTATTTCTGGAAGTGATTATTGAAGGTGAGTTGAAAGCGGACTTATTTCTAAAAAAGGCCTCATCATAGCGCTTTAAGTCATCTTCTCGAATGTTTTCGGAAAGAAACAGCTTGATAGCTGTTTTTAGATTAGCAGATGGCTCTTCTAATGAATGATATGCTGCTCGTAAAACATCAAATGTTGTTAAAAAGCACTTTCTAACATGTACGTCATGCTCGCTTTTTACAGGAAATTGGGCTCTTGGTCGCTCAACCGGTATTTCATCAGATGTGATGGGGGCATCAAGAAATAACGCTATTAATGCTTCCTTTGCTTTCAATGTTTCTAACATTGCAATTTCAATAGTAATACTAAACGATTTTATCGTAGCTTTTGGTGATGCTAATCGAGAAAACAATGTATGCCCTATACCAACATCATCTCTTCGTAACCAAGTATGCTGAGCAAACCAAGCAGCCAAGTTTATCTGGTCTCGCTCGGAAGAAGGGGCTGGCTTTGTTTTTGACAGTGTAAAAAGGTAGGCATATTGCGCTTCAGATAGCTGTTCTTTGAACCACTCATCTTCAATAGCGAGCTTAATCATTGATTTAATAGCATGAAGGCCTGAACTTTGAGGTTTAACTTTGTCGATGTTCACTCTATGCGTTTCAAATTTTTTTAAAATCTTGATTCGATCTTTTTTTTCAAAGGGTTCAGAACACATAAAATCGATAAAGATTTTGTATGTTGAATGAGCTTGCTTCTTATGAGTTATAGTCCCCTTATTATCAACAAAGACGAGGTAGTTAGCCCTATTAAGTGTTGAGAAGATAAGCTTAATGTGGTCTGGGGTGTTAGGCGAAATTGTCACATTATGAGGTGCATAATCACCACCTTCGTAGCTAGGGATTGAAAATTGATTAGCATTAATGTCAAATACTAGCTCAGCAACCTTAGACTTGGATGCTAATTCTTTATCCATCCTTATTTGTTGGTTTATCAGTTTTTCTTGCAGCTTTTTAGAGAATTCAGAGTTAGCTTCTAGAACCATTGTTGCTTCTCCTCAAAATCTTTTTTGATGTTGCAAGAGCGAATATATTCTTTTGTAGTCTCAGAAGCATATTTTCCTTTGGCGTTATGTCCCATGAGCCTTGCCAAAGTAATATAAACAATAGAAGTCGCAGTGACATTGTCGATTGCTATCTGGTGACTTTCAGCTAAATAATAAAACTTATCTGTACCAAAACTATGCCTTAGAACATGATGTGTATGATCTTTTTCTAATAGCTGACCATCTAAAGGTAGCATTCCATTTTTTTGTTTCTCTAATACAATTTTGCATACCTCTGTGAATACAAGTGATGCTCTTTTTACTGAAATTGGTGTGCCGAAATAGACGGTATCGTCATTCAAGAAAAAGTGATCCGAGTCGCTTTCTGGACGTTCTTTGTCGTAATACTCTTTCATTCTCAATAACAGCTCACGAGTGAAAAAGATATTTCTAGGCAGGCCGAATCCATTTCTCCGTGACTTAGTATATTTACCCTGAAGGTAAAAGATGAATTCATCTTTAGTTGGGTTATCTTTCATCTCTTTAAACAATGAAAGTAAACCTTTATGCTTTTTATTACCGACCTCAAAATCATTAAGTAGAATGCCTACATTTTCTTTAGATCTTAAGCCTACTTCGCCGCCAGTCTTCAAAAGCAACTCATCTCTAATACTCGAAGTGTTTTGATAAATAATAGATCTAAGATCTGGTGTTAAATATTTTACAGCTGTTCTAGGTTTTTTATTATCTCTTGCTTGCTCTTGAAGTCTGGGTTCAATCATAAGATTTTTTATATTGGTGAAACCAGCATTAGCTAAATAGTTATAATATGCTTTAAGAGCTGAAACATGCTTCTTTACAACACCTTCACTTTTCTTAAGCTTGTCGATCAATATGTCATTTATATAATAGTTTAATATTTTATTTGAAAGATTGTGGTGGGTAGCTATAGATACTTCTGAATTAGATAAAGCATATTCTTCTATCCATTGGAGGAAGTTCCTCAATTTTTCTAATATCAATTCCACTTGCTTTCTCTTTATCTGGTTTTCTTTCAGTTTCTGGGTAACAAAACCTTTTTTTCCTACTTTTCTTTCTAAAACATAAATGGTTTGATTCTTTGTTAATGAATGAGAAAAGCAACTAGGCAATAACATGAGAGAAAGATCGTCACATATAAATAATGGAGTCTTATATTTTTTTGAATCAATCTCTAACATACTTATTCACCTATTTTAATGTTGCGCAACATATTATCACTTACTAGTGATAAAAAGATACGTTTTCTTGTTTAGTGTGTAGGGGGATAGTTAAAGTTTAAGGTATTTTTACCAACATATTGACGAAACAATTCAGCTA
>TARA_R110002167_G_scaffold366375_1_pt1 | contig 44405 bp, 57 predicted proteins | sample TARA_R110002167 | Tara Oceans TARA_R110002167 (sample SAMEA4398238) | marine metagenome | biome: Polar Biome; feature: [MES] marine water layer (ENVO:01000295) within the mesopelagic zone...; material: water (ENVO:00002006), including particulate matter (ENVO:01000060) such...
AAAATCCTCATTGGAGGTATCCTCTGCACTATCTGTCATAAGCTACTATCCTTATCTAATCTTATTCTGTCTCTGACCAGTACTTAGCATAGCCTTGTTCAAGGTGTAAACCTCTCTTAGCTCCTGCTGGTACTACGAATGTTCTTACTACACCGTCGTACCCCTTAAGAGTTAACGGCACTTGCATTCTTTCTACTACCATATCACATAGATACTCATGACCTATGCGGTACTGGAATAGAATACTGTCATGTATTTGTGCGTTAAGTTTAAAGTTACTTGAATGTTTAGGATTGATAGCTATGTCATGGAATATAGTTAGATAAGATTTATTAAGTGTCTGTGCGTTTAAGGATTGTGGAGGATGTGCTATGTATTTATTAAGTGCTGGCTTAGACTTACTAGGGTCAGAGAAGCAGTAGCGTTGCCAAGCTGAGGCACCTTCGTCATAAGCTAGGTCTATACCCATTATGGTTCCGTCATCTAAGGTTCTGCTAGCTGTCCAGTCATGATGCATAGCTTTAGACTGTAGCATATTAGTCAAACCTATCTCTTCTATCACACCAGCATAGAACGTACCTCTAATCATAGGGTAAGTCTTATGGAACTGTTCAAGAAGATACTCTGCTACTTGTATGTAACTCCAGAAACGGTTAAGGCCAAGCAACTGCTTAGCTTTTACTATGTTCTCTTCACCCATGGAATCAATTAATACATAGGCTCCCATGTTATAGTTAGCACCATGGTTAACTGGCTTACCTAGATTACGTAATGCTTTATTAAGTACTACATTCTTAATTACATCATACAGTTCTTCAAATGGTACACCGAAGAAAGAGCTTGCATTAGAGCAGTGGAAGTCTGGAGACTCTTCTACATTATATATGAGAGTAGGATCACCTGATATATAAGCTGTGTCTCTGGACTCTGCCTGTTCTAAATCCACCTCTGCTAGATGAAAGCCAGTATCTGCTACAAATGTCTGCTTAACAATAGGGCCACGCGGTATCTTCTGTACATTATCTCCACACCAGAAGTGATGAGACTTAGAAGCTAAGCGGGAACTATCTGTACCATGAGGGTTAAGACTGTATAAGAACCTATGCCCTGTACCATCTTGGCGGGTAAACTCTTTGCCTGCTGTAAGATAGTTACTGATAAGAGTTCTAGCTTTTCTTATCTCCATGACTAGGTTTATAATTCTTGCATTAAAAGGGTGACGGTATCTAGCCTTAGTTAGATTCTTCTCGTCAGTAGACTTTAGATCAACACAACCTAGTATTTTAAGTAGCGCTTTCATCTGTACTGGAGACTTAACATTGAAGTCTTGTCCTGCTGGTACAGATAGTATGTTATTAAGCTTAGCTTGTGCAGTGTCTATAATCTTTTGTTGCTGATCTTTAGCCACAGATAACTTACTCATATCTCTAGCTATACCTGTCATCTCTGATAGATGGCAAGGGAATGTAAGCGGGAACTCAAGCTGGTAGTTAGTGAACGCGTAAGCAGGAGCTTCGTGTATCATTGCTAAGAAAGCATTACCAGTGCCCCATGTATCTAGCGCATTATAACGATAGTACTCTTGTAAATCATTAGTCTCCGCTAAATCCTTCCAGTATACAGCTTCACGTAAGAAGAAACTATTCAGGAATCCAAGGTCTTTAGGTAGCTCACTGTACCAGCAATGAAAGAAGTTAGCTGTATCATATAGGTAATTGTATACTGGTGCGCTGTAGCGAGTAAGGTAAGATATATCATACTTACCATTCTGCATAATCTTAGGAGCCTTAAGTTCCCAGCACCACTTACGCATGATAGATAAGGCATAGTCAGAGTCAAGTGCTAGCACCATAGAATGTGAGACATTAGTTGTAGTATAGAAACCTGTAAAGGAGAGGCAGCGTATCTGTGCATCTTCTCTTAAGGTTTCAATGTCAATACAGATAAGGTCAGCTTTAGCTGCACGCTCGAATTGCTGTGCTTCATTAGCTGGTGTAAGCTGTGTGAAGCCGCAGAACTCTGTAGGTACATACCAGCTCTCAGGTTTAGTAAGCTTAGACACTAAGCGAGTAGTCATGAACTTACCATAAGGTACTGTGACTAACTGCTTTAGTGGCTGTATGAATACGATTTCAATGGTGGGGTCGGCTGGAGTATAGCCTTTAATAGAGAAGTAACTACCTGCATAGTCTGCTAGGCTAGGAGCTTTACGCTTGTCCCAACCTAGTAGCTTCTGTAATAGAGTGATGGATGATGATATAATGCGGGTTACTTTCTTCTGGCTGCAATACAGTTGTACTGTTGTTAGAGTAGTGACTGGCTCTAAGCGAAGGAATACTGTGGCTGAACCTACACACCCTTTAAGAGCATGTAGGTGATCCTTATCCGCATGAGTGCCCCAGAATAAGATTACATCATTAGCTACTGGAGTTGTAGGAGCGGCTGCTTCTTTAGCTTTTAAGTTAGCTATGTGATCTTTAAGGGATAACTTAAGTGCGGTCATGGTTGATACTCCTAGTAGCTTACTGCGCCATCATGGTCTGTCATTGGTACACCTTGGTAGATGTACAAGCTTTCTTCTAACTTGGTTGCAATAGCCTTATGGTTAGCTAGGTACTGAGACTTAAGTGCTTCTCTAACTACACTGTAGTACTGAGTTACAGAAGTGTTAGCTAACATAGTAGTCACCTGTTCGTGGTTAGCTCTTAGTGCTTCACGGATAGTAGACGGATAAGGTAGTGGCAAGGCTTGAGGTATAGCTGCATTAGGTGAGTGAATAGTTAGTGGTGCTACTCGGTCATATCTGCGAGTGTTCGCACCTGTAGGTTTTGTTGACATAATGTGGTACTCCTAGGCATTGACTGCCATAGTGAATAAGATAAGGATAACTGCTATCAGCATACAGAACACAAGGAAGCCGTCAGTTACATAACCACGCTGCTTAGCTCTAGCTTTACGTTGTGCCTTACGCTGCTTCTTAGCATCTATATCTGCTTTAACTTTCTTGTTACAGTCAGACTTCTGCTTAGGGATAGAAGGCTTAGGTTCAAAGTATAGATCAACTAACTGCTGATCCGTAAGTTCGTTTATATCAAAGTCTAACTGCTCGTTTACTGTTTTCATGCTTACTTACCTACCTCTAAGTGTTATATCTGACTGTGGGTTAGTACCCAAAAAACCCGCAGAGAGATAGGTTAGTATCTCAGTGCAGGCATAGGAAGGAAGTTATCTAGTGGCTAGCTATCTCTTATACTACAGAGATTTCTTTAACAACTAGGTAGTACTTGTCTTTGTCATTCTTATCCTGATGTAGACCAGTGATGACTACACACTCTACATCTTGTACACCTTCTACAATAGCGCGTAGATGAGAGCTACCTACCACTTCAGCAAAAGGTGTAGCACAACGCTTGAAGTTACCAGCACCGTATTCACTGTCTAACCTGAACATAGTGTTAGATGTATCGCCTTCCTTAGTAGGAGAGGTTTCTGCATCTTGTGGGTCAGCATACTCAATCGTTTCTATCATCTTAAAGTCAAGAGTAACAGCGCCCTTACCGTTAATCTCTTTCTGTCCGAAGGTAGCTAACACACGGTGAGCACCCTTAGGGAAAGGAGAGAACGTAGGTAAGTCTTTAATATCATCAAGAGTTGCATCAAGTAAGTTGTCTAGTTCGTTTGACATAATAGTATTCTCGTATTAAGTTTATATTGGATTGTGTTTTGTATGGGCATTGCTGCCAAGTTACTTATGTGTTACTACCTGCTTACTTCTTCTTTAGTCTAGCCAGAACCTCTGCGGCTGATTCTTTTGCTCCTGTAGTTACTGGTGCTGTGGGTTTACCTTGTGCTAAGGCTGTGGTTATAGCTGGCGCTATGTCTGGCATGAATAGAGGTAGTAAGCTAGGCTCACCTAACAGCTCTAATGCTACACCAGTCTGGCTACCTGCAATAATATTAGTCGAAGCAGTTGTAGTAGATATACAAGTGTGCTTCTTATTCTTACGTTCAAGATAAACTACATCTGTGAAATACTTCGTAAGGTTAGCAGAGAATGCGCGGGTTCCACCTGTAGGTGTAAGTGATACCTTCTTATCTGAGCGCATAGTCTCATTCACATGAGAGATAAAGACTACATTGTAACTGGCTTGCTGCACATGAGATAAGACTATGTCTAGTAGCTTACCTAAGTTACCCCAGTCATCATAGTCTAGCTTATAGTCGTCAGGCTCTCCCTTAGTTATGTTAGCGATACAAGAGTTACTTAGCTGAGTCATAGAGTCTACTACTAGGATAGTGTTCTTATCCATAGAGTTTACATCTACATGTACGAACTCTGCTTCGTTCTTCTTACAGACCATACAGCCGCACTTACCATGCGCTTCGCATATATCTACTGGGCCTTTAACTACCTTAAGCATAGTCTCTATGCCCATTGGGTAGCTACGTGTATCAGGTATAGCTACGATTTCAATGCGCTCTTGGTAAGACTCAGGTAGCTGATACAGTGTACCATGCCCATTCTCTAAGTCTATCCAGAGCAAGTTAAAGTGCTCTGCTAATCCGCCTACTAGCTTAGTCTTACCTGAGAAGCTAGCGCCGTATACCATTACTCGTTTAGTACTGGATTGTTTCTTTGTATTAAGTTTTGCCATTAGTCATGCCCTCTCCTTTACAGTGCTTACATGTGTGTAGCTTATAGCTCATGTTGTCAGCATACTCCTTCCAGCCTCCCTGCCCTCTACACTCTTCACAGCGTTTATCTCTTAGCTTATCCAGCTTATGCTCATACTTACTTAGTTTTGCCACGGGATAACTCCTTACCTTTATAGTGTGTAGCGGGGTTCTTGTTCATACCAGTACCTTTACAAGCATGGCAGATATCAAAGTCTGTATTGCGCTTACCTACCTGCTTACCTGTACCAGTGCATTCACCACAACGTACCAGCTCTAAGTCTAGTACACACTTCTCGTACAAGCTGCGACCGTGTAAGAATAGATTAACTTGTGACATAGTATACTGCTCCTATTAAGATACAAACTTTAAGTGCTGTTACTAACGGTGTACCTATACCCGAAAAGAAGAAGATGAATAAGGTACCTAGCTTAGGTTTACTCTGGAGTCTCATCTTGTTCCCCATAGAACTTGCTTAGGTGCTGCTGTGCGAATACATCCCATACATAGATGTACTTTTTACTAGGCTGTAAGTTACAGCACAGCTTCTTAGGTATCCACTTCTCTACTACCTCACCTGTAGATAGGTCAGTAAGCTTAAGTAAGATAGCGCCACCGTTTTGATTACCGTCCTGTGTCATGTGCTCTACAGTTATATAAGGTATCTTTACTGAGCTTTGCTCTAGGTAAGCTATATCACTGTTACGAGTTACCTTAGAAGAGCAGCTACGTGGGTCATCTGGCTGCTCTTCTCTCATGCTAGCACCAGTATGCTCTTCCGCAGCTGTGTAACCTGAGGTATCTTGTGGTAAGTCACATAGGTACTGCTCTTCAAAGGTTTCTTTACTACAGTCTTGCGGTAAGTCAGCTATTATATAATCATCTACATCAAAGTCATCTGAGCTCATATCAGTCACTCCCCTTATCTACTTGTGACTGTACTAGATCATAGAAGTCTACAGTGAAGTCATACTTCTCACCATCTGCTTCTATCTTATCTAATATACCTTGGGTTAATGGTTTAGTCATGTTACCTATGTCTAGTGTACATAGACCTAAGTACTCACAGTCACGAAAGAAGTCAAAGCAGGACTCACCGTGCATAGGATAAGTATCATACGACTGGTATAAGCTTATCATCTGTGTATCAATAAGAAGTTCTTGCAGCCATAGTGCTCGCTGTAGTAAGCTCTTATCAAATGGTAACTCTACATACTCATAACTCTTAGTCTCATATACTAGATACAAGACACTGTAGCTAGACATTTCAGGGAACAGTATGTCTAATACAACACTGTAACCTAATGCCTGACCTGAGTTCTTAAACATAGCAGAGTTAGCTGTACCAGATGAAGTCTTATTCTCTAGTACTCTAATCTCTCCTGTAGTCTTATGCTTTAATACAGCATCTACAAAGCCACGGTACTTATAACCGTCAGGTAGATTAACTTGAAAGCTAAGTTCTACTGCTGGCTTACCTTGGTAGTAGACTAGTTCGTAATCAGAAAGAAAACCATTCTCTCTAAGCTTCATGAATTTCTGTACTGCAAAGAGAGCTAACCAGAAAGACTTCTTCTGTCTTGCATTACCGTCTAGCAAGTCTACATCCCACTCTAGGAAGGTATCAAGTATCACTTGGTTCTCTGACTTAAGTTCCATCACTGACTGTACACCTACACCTACAGCACTACCATAAGCAAAGGTTACTCCTTGTTCCATTTCTTTCTCATCTGCCATACGAACTTGGTCAGAACCTAAGCGGTATAACTGGTACTTACGAGGACACTTATGTAGTGTAGTTCGTGAGCTGTGAGATAGAAGTTTAAGGCGGGGATCAGCTTCTCCTGCTGGTAAGTTGATAAGAGTAATGTCACCAGTAGGCTGGTTACTTGTATTGTAATCTACAGTGGTGCCGTCTAGGTCTAGAGTCATAGTATCTAGTAGGCTACCTAAATCATCTAGTGTGGTCATGGTCTTAGTGCCTCTAGTGTATAGATTCTAGCTACTGCGTTACAAGTATCAGTAGCTTTGTGGGTTACACCTACTATCTTACCTAGCTGTAGTATGTCATAAGAACAGCATAAGCTAGGTACGCGTAAGGAGGTAGGTTCGTGCTTAGTATCAAACGGTACTTCTCCTTTACTAGTAAGCCAATCATGTAGTACTTGCGCTCCTTCCATGTAGTCTATGTAACAAGCACGGCGGGCCTTGTGATAGATAGCAAGGTAAGTAGCTAGAGTAACAGGGGTAGTGCTGTCTGATATAGGAGACAGATTAGCATTCTCTCTTACTACTGCTAGTCGTTCGGATAAGGTATAGGCTGTCAGGGGCGCGCTCATTACAGATCATCCACTGTCATTTTACTTAATGCCTTAGTGCCTCCTTTCTTTACAGCCTTAGTAGCTATCTCAGTCTTAGTCTGTTGCTTAAGACCATTGACTAGGATAGAGCACTCTTCTTCAGTTAGTATAGTAACTAAGTCAGGGTCATTCTTAAGCTCACGATGAATGTCTCTTAAGAGAGTAGGCATGTTAGGAGTCTTAGCTAACATAGCTTCTTCTAACTGAGCTAGCTTCTCGCGGGTCTCAAAGGCTTGGTCTGTAGCAGTCATATTATATGCTCGCTTCTTGTTGTAAGTATAAGCTTATAGCTTGCTTGTATATCTTAAAAGGGAGAGCTACCACTACACAAGCGGTATCCTCCTTCTCTTGGCAAGCTTGTATACTTAAGTGAATGTTAGTACCTAGTATAGTATTAGGTGACATGTGTGGTGCTGGAGTAGCAGTGGTAGCGGTAGCTGGTGGCGGACTTGCTTCACCTGATAGACCGTAAGTTATCACTACTGTGAATAAGACTGCTGCTATTATACGATTCTTAGTTAGTTCCGTCATAGTCTGTACCGCCTGTTATAGGTTAGTAGTTAAGTTAAAGTGTATAACAGAGTCTTCTATGTCTATCTTAAGTGTGAAAGTTAAGCCTGACTCTAATGCCCAGAACTTCCATCCGTAATCTATTGCACGCTCTTTCTTAACAGCTTGTATAACCTTAGCATGATCATCTAATGGTACTTCTATAGAGTGAGTAAGGTTAGACTTTATCATGTTCCATAACGGCTGATATAAACGCATAGTGAGTACACCTGTAGGTAGTGGTAGGTAGGTGATACTTCTTATATAAAGACACTAAGGGATAGTATGTTTATGTAAAAAGAGCTGCCCGAAGACAGCTAAAGAACTAAGCTAGGGAAAGGAAGTAAACCTAGCTTAGGGTGTTAGCAGTGCGCGTATAGATTTAACTTATCTAACACTGCGTATGGCAACGTGTTACTGGCTTATAATGCGGCTAGTAACTGTTCGTCTGTAACATTAAGGAAGGTGTCAGCCTTACCTAGTAAGAACTCAACGCACTCTGCGTAGTCGTCTAGGCTAGTTGTAGCTTCCGCGTATACTGCAAGCTGTTCTACAAGTAGCTTAAGTACTGGCTCGTTGGTACGAACCTGTGTAAGCTTACCTTTAAGAATCTTAGCAGCGTTAGTGATCTGATCCACAGTCTTACCTGTGACCTCAGGCATAACTTCAATGTAATCAACTTCAAAGCCATCCCAAACTTCCTTAGGAATACCGCCACCGCGACGAGTAGCTTTAGGTTGGTTAGCGATAGCTTCCCAGCTTACCTTATCTACAGGGAAGTTAGCAGCGTTTAAGCTGTAGTCATCCGCTAGTTCAGCACGTACTGCTGCGTTAGTGATAGTGTAAACAGCTTCCATAAGAAGTTCAAGTTGCTTACCACCTGCTTCTAAGATGTTACATACACCTTGTACAGAAGGGTAAGGTACAGCTACCTGTACAGTTTCACGGATAGACTCAATGCCTGTATCCTTATCTGTAGACTTCTTAAAGCTAAAGTCATTAGCCTTTACATCTACGTCAAAGTTATAGTTAGCAGTGATAACACCAATGATTCCAGCCATCTCTTCTGCGTCTGGGTTAGTCGCTGAGATAACTACTGGGCCTGCTGCTGCTTTAGCTGCGTTTACTGCTGCTTCTGCTGCTTCTACTGCTGTGTCTTCATATTCGCTCATAATTCTTTACCTTATATAAGAGTTGTTTTCTATGTGTGTTAGGCTGAATGCCTTAGCTAGCTAGTGAGCAGCTGGATTAATGTGAAGCTGCTCTCCTCCACTTGAATAACCATTATAGATTGAAATGGTTTTTGGTGCAACGGTTAATTTAGTCTCCGTTAGAGTGGCTAGTGTATATCACAAGGTTCATGATCTGGATACCAGCTACCGCATACGTCACAGAAGGTACTACACTTGTTACATTCACCACACTCTTCTATCTGAGTACACTGTATGTCTACTGACTTAGGAGGTGTGTTAGTTGAAGGTTTATAGCAGTCATCATGTATAGACTTAGAAGCTTTATCAAAGTCTGCTTTTATCTTAGCGTCACGCTCTCTTATAAACATCTTAGTCATAGACGCGTCTATAGATATAGAGTCTTTTAAGTGAGCTGTTATATCATTGTACTGATTTATAAGATCAATAGTTTCAAGGGATACAACTAGCTTATTTGTGTAGCAGGAGTGAAATGGTTGTAGCTTAAAGTATATTGCCCAGTTAGCTTGTGCTTGTACCTGCTGTAGCTTACTGCGCGGCTTAGTATCCTTAGCTGTAGGTTTCTTATTCATAGGGTTAGTGTGAGCTTTCTTAGACATGGTATGTCTCCATTATAGAATCTGCTAGTGCTTGGTTAGGGTTAGGTACTTGGCTTACTGTCTGTCTCCATGCTTCTAAGTAAGAGTCAGCGCAGTGAGTACAGTACCTATCATTCTTAGCTGCCCAGAACTTTTCTCCACAGTTAGAGCAAGGCCCGTTATCTGGCTTATCATATATCATGGCGGCAGCTATATGTGGTACTAGAGGCTTTAGCTTCATAGTGTATCCTAGGTTATAAGTCGGGGTAGGTACTTAGTAATACTTAGGATCAAGTATGTAACTACCTGTTTTAGTTTTAGCTATACACTGCTGTGTACGGCCTTCGAATTCACCAGTTAGGTGGCGGAAGTGTAAGTACCTATGACAGCGGGCCTCATTACCTAAGTCATAAGCTGTGATGACAGGTCTTAGCAGTATGTAACTAGATACTAGAAAGGTAAGTATAAAGAATACAACTGCTATGCTGGCTAACACTGCGGGTAAGGTAGCTTCGTCACTTGCTACTCTATGTGTGTAATGACCTTCTTTATGGTTACTGTGGTTATCACCTATCATGCGTTACTCCTTTGCTCTCTTGCAATACGATCTATCTTACCTTTAAAGAACTCAGCCTTATCTGCTAAGGTCTCACCTTTAATCTTCTGTGCTAGGATACCTTTAGTAAAGGACTCTGGTTCACATAAGACATATAGCTCCTCTCTTGCGCGAGTGATACCTGTATATAGTAGTTCGCGGTTAAGCATAGTAGCGTGTGACTGATGTAAGCAGAAGAATACTTTTCTCCACTCAGAGCCTTGTGACTTATGAACTGTTAGTGCGTAAGCATGTAGTAAGCTATTAACTTCTGATGCTTTAGATACAGTAACCTCACTAGCTGTATCAAGTAAGCGCACTACTATGTTATGGCTAGCCTGAGTAACACGGTCTTCACTATCACAAACCTGAGCTAGTAAAGCATCTACATCTGCACTAGGATCAAGTGAGTAGCTGTGTGACTCGTTAACTAGGTTAGGGTTATGCCCCCAGTAATCTAAGTGTACTGACTCTGGTTGTATACGACCGCCAGTATAAGTAGGGTTAGGTGCTATAGATACTATCTCTGCATCCTCTCTATCATATAAGACTCTATCACCTACTGAGAAGTAGTGCTTATTAAAGCCAGCCATTATCTCATAAGTAACAGACTCTCGCTTCTTAGATAGGTAGTTAGCTATGTGCTTGTTAATCTCCAATGTGCCACATGACTTGTTATAAGGGATAAGAATCATATCTTCATTAGGGTCATAGATACCTAAGTCTATACCTTGCTTAAAGAAAGCGGCTAAGGTTAGTGCTGCATTATCTGCGCTTAGCTTCTTCTTCCATGGATGAATGGTTAGCTGATTATCTTCTTTCCATTCTGGGTACTCAGTTAGTGGGATAGGTACGCCAGATAGTACGCGGTGAGCCAGTCTGATAATGGGGCTTTCTAATGCTTGGCGATAGACCTGAGTAAGCTCTACTACAGGTAGCTCTATCATCTTAAAGCCTAGGATAGCTGAGCCAAAGACTGGTGGTAACTGCTGTATGTCTCCTATAAAGATCCATTGTACTTCATGACACAAGGCAGCTTCTATCTCTTGATATAGCTCTAAGGATAGCATAGATCCTTCTTCTACTATGATAGTATGAATAGACCTAGGTAGTGGATTACCGCTGTGTCTACTAGGTTCAAACCGCATAGTCTTACGAGTCTCTCCAGTCTGTGAGTCTTGTATCTCAAAGTACTCAGGCTGATACTCTAGTAGCTTATGACTAGTGATACAGTTATTCTTTAGCTCCTCTGACTGTACCTTACGTATGTTATTAACAGCGCGGCGAGTATAAGAGATAATAAGTACACCTGCTGCTCCTGACTTAAGATGCTTATGGGATTCAGCTTGTAAGATAGGGATAGTACCTGTAGCTATAAGAGCGCGGATAGCACCTTGTGAGCAAGTAGTCTTACCAGTACCAGCCGCACCAATTAAGACACAAGAGCGGCCGCTAGCTGCTATGTCTATGAAGGCTTGCTGCTCTGAGTTATAGGTAATAGCTTCGCCGTGCATACCAGTTATGCTAGTGGTACCCTCAGGGTCTATCTCTCCTTCTAACTCTGCGCGGCTAGTATCAGTGTCTTCTACATGTGGTGCGTTAGCTGTAGAAGTAGCTTCTGCTGCTAGCTTATCAGCGCGGATTTTAGCTAAGCGGTCAGCTAGTGTTAGCTTTACAGGTATAGCGGAGGCTGCTGGTGTAGTAGGGTTAACCTCCATAGCTGTATGAGCGTTAGCCATAGTAGCTGGCTCATCTTGATGTAAGATTACAGCATTGTATGTGGGAGTAGTAGTTGTAGTAACCGTAGGAGTAGGTATAGGAGGCATACCTATAGAGGTAGTGGGACTGTCGGGCTTCGCAGCAGCTACCTCCTGTGTGCTAGCTGCTTTCTTCTCCCTAGCCTTAGCTAGTAGAGCAGCCATATCTATCTTAGAGGTTGTCATGATTAATGCCCTCTGCGTCTATAGTTAAATGAGAGGCGCTAACTTCTATGTCGCATAGGCATAAAGGCATGTGCACACCTTCCCACTCTAGTACTATTAGTAAGTCATCTGCACCTGTTACAGGTAAAGTAGCTAGTAAGCTACGTAAGTCACCTACTGTCATTTGTTTACTCATTATCATATACTCCTTCGCATAACTCTTTAGAAAGTTCGGCTGCTATATGTAAGCAGAGGTCATGACGTAGCTTACCTACTGTAGTTCGTCTATCCCACATAGAGATACGAACCGAACCGTTACTCTGGTAGTAGCTACCTTTCTTATCTAGTATAGGAAAGGTTTCACATGCAGGGTAAGCTAGCTTAGACCAAGTAGCTATATACTCTTGTATAATATCTACCTTATACTTATCATTTAGTTCAGAGCATATACCATAGAGTTTATGCTTAGGTTTAATGAAACCCTGACCTAGGCACCGTAAGTGGTTACGGATAGCTCGTACTTTTTTCTTAGTAGCTTTAGTGTCATTTATATATAAGCTCATTTGTCGTACCTCTCTTTTGCCATATACACACAATGGTCTATTATCTTGTCTTGTTTATTTAGCTTATCTGCTGATTCCTGTGCTCTAGCAGCGCGGTAAGCAAGTTTAGCCTGTAAGAACTCTAAGTTACTAGAGTAGTCAGCTGGCTGTGGTAGTGTCTTAGGTGCCTTAGCTATTACTGCTGCTATGGCTGCTTGGTTTTTGGTAGTTACTGGAGGTAAGCGAGTACTTATAGTAGCAGTAGTCTTATACTCTATAGGTAATGTCTCTAGCGTACTTCCTACCAGCCCTACACCTAGGTAATCTAAGTGGTTAGCTATACCTTTCTCTAGTACCTCTTCCAGTGCATGAAAGTGTATAGAGCCAGCTTGTATATGCAACTCACAGTAAGCTTTAATCTCATGTAAGAGACTGGCTGGTGTGTTAAACATCTTAGTAGGAGAGAAGCAAGCTTTGATAGTGCGCATGTACAGTTCGGCTTTATCCTCTGGGAACTGAGCTACCTTGTTAGCCCATTCAGCTATGATAGTAGCACACTTATCAGGGTGAGTGCCTTCTAGTACTAGAGCAGTAAGTCTATTCTCTAATATCTGTAAGGCATCTGCTTCTTTCTGGCTAGCATAACCATAGCGGAAGTCAGCTACATTAGATTCTAACTCTTCTATATAAGCAGAGATAGATGATAGATCACAGTTATGGTCTGTAACACGGAAGCTAGGCTGATAGAACTGCGGGTGTAGTATAGCTGCTGACTGCTCTATAGCATGTATTAGCTTAGCTATGTTAGTCTCGATAAGGACTATGGTATCTTGTGCTAGTGGGTTAAGCTTTACATGACTGTGCCATTCTACATTACCACTGGCATGTAAGATGGATAGGAAGAGTAGGTAGCTGTCAGTGGGTGATAGCATACCCTTACAGTGACGAGAGTAAAGCGCTTGGCGGTCATTAGCTGTAGCAGCAAAGATAGGATGAAAGTAACCAGCTGATATAGGTATATGTAAGCCTGTATCTTCTAGGTAACTAACACCAAACGTAAGCCCGCTAATTGCGCAGGATATAGTACAGGTAGTAGTCATTAGTAAGACCCTCTAGCTTCTACTTTACGTAGCTCTCTTAGCTCTAAACCTAAGCGAGTTATAGCATCTTCAGTTACAGCTAAGACAGTAGTAAGTGTCTTGTTACCGCTTTTACATATAAGATTTTTTACACAGTGAGCTGTATGTAACTCAGCTTCTGCTTGTATGATACTATTAAGTAGCTTCATTACTTGGGTGCTCCATCTGGTGTGCCCATTTCAAAGTTAGCTTGTTCTTCTGGAGTCATTAGATCATGTAAGTAACGATACTCTGCTACAGCATCTAATTCTTCTAGTGTGCAGTTAGCTGGGCCTGCTATCTCATACTTGGTATAACACTGCTCCCAGTAAGCTTCCTTAGATACATTGCTATCGTAGGTAGTATTGTCGGGCTGCGCAAGGCTAGTACCACCTAAGCCAGATACAGAGAACTTAGATGACTTCTCTGTAGTGCTATAAGCTGCGGTTACTGCATTGTTCTGTATCTTAGCTAAGAAAGGGGATAGTGTAGCTATCACACTGAATGAAGTAGCAGAGATAGGAGACTCTAGCTTAGCTAGGGTTAGTATGTGTTCTATCTGTGCGGCTGTAAGTACTGGGCGGTACTTAGATGCAGGTGTGTTAGTGTTTTTCATTAGTCTATACCTCTCGATTGATCCGCTAACCCTTGAAGGGCTGCATCTTCTTCGTCTTGTTTACTTCTGTAGTATATCGCCTCTACATCTTTTATTTGTAAGTTAAGTACAGTTATAAGCTGGTTAAGTACTACTAGCTTAGGTTCATCTTCATGATCTGTTAAGTCTCTTAGCTCTATTAGCAGATTGCATTGAATATCTATATAGGTAAGTAATAGTACCTTATCAGCGTGTTTCATAGCGGAAGTTCTCCTTGTGCGGATGCTAGCGGTAACAGTGGGCACATATGTATACCACTGTGTATACCATTGATATGTAGTAGTGTCTCACCTACTATACCAGCGGCTTGTAGTTGCTTTAACATACCGTCATTTTCACAGTAGTCTTTAATAACTACATAAGAGCTGCAAGCTTCTATATGTACTAAGTCATTACAAGATAGGTTTACACTGGTGGTAGCATGAGCCACTGGTTCACCATATAAGGTATCTTCTAAGCGGATACAGTTCTGGCCGTTAACATAGCTAGTTAGTATTACATTACATAGGTAAGACTCGTTATAAGGCGTAGCATATAAGAAGTCAGTAGCTAGTACCACCTGTGTGCTAGATGTGTTATTTAATATAGTCATAGTTACTTAATCCTGCAAGCTGTAATATGTGTTTAGTGTTAGTTAAGTTTACTAGCTTATCTCTAGCCTTAGCTATCTCTAGCTCTATAGCTTCCATATCTGCTTTGTAAGCTGCATAACGGCGAGTAGCGCGAGTACTAAATCGGTTAGTACCTAGTATGTTACTACCGCTACCATTGGTCGTCTTCATCATCACTACCTCCAGTAATCTTATCCATACACACTCCTATGCCAGTTACTACACCAGCTAAGTAGAAGCTAATCCAGCCAGCTAAGTCATACCAAGCTGGTCTAGCAGTAGACAGGTTAGAAGGATGGCTTATAAATATCTCTGCTTCTTCTACAGGATCAAGCTGGCTTAAGTCTGATAGCTCAGCTAAGATATACATTACAGCCTGAGCTGTAATATACTCATAAGGCTCATAACCTACTAGTACTTCTGCGCGACCTAGTGAGTTAGTGCCAGCTACGAAAGCTGTGTATACATCAGTACCAAAGCGAGCTTTCATTTCTGGGTTAGTACGTAAGATAAGACCAAAGCCATTACCTAGCATTGCAGGAGCTAACATAGTACCTGCTAAGGTGTCACCGCCTGAGTCAGTGTCAGCACCAATAGCCTTCCACTCTAAGTGAGTAGCTATAGTTTCTGGTGTAAGAGTATGTTTAGAGTTAGTAGTCATTAGGTGTTACCTCTCTAGTGGTATCTGTGTGTAGTACTGGTAACTCTGCTTCTAAGGTTATATACATCATATCTATACCTCGCTCTATCTTATCTAAGATAGTTAAGATACTGCCACATTCGTCTACAGCACCATTATAGGTTGCTATAGCCTTAGCGCTTTTTAGATCACGCTTATGTGACTGTGTACAAGTTTTTAGGTAGTCAAGTTCTTGGTGTGTCATAGTATTAAGACCTTCTAAGCTTAGTTAGTGTTAGTTTTGGAATGTGGGTAGAAATGGCAATAAATGCCATAAAATGCCAATATATGCCAATATGCCATAATGCCATGCCACCCGTCAATGGGTATTTTAGTCCCTTTTTGTAGCTGTAACTCTGGCAAGCTACTACCATATAGCAGTACCTAGTTAGCTACTGCTATATATCAGTACCAGTAAAGGAACCTATATGCGAGTAGTTAGGTAAAGGTATGTGTATGTGGATTGATGTATATATTTATAGGTGTGTGTTATTTTTAGATAAGAAAGAATATACATATATAAATACCTACTAAGATACTTATATATAGACATGCTTAGATACAGATAGTTATAGAAGTAGTTACCTAGAGTTAGACGTACAAAAAGGGGGTGAAATACAGGGGTATTCTGTGCTCTGGCATTCTGGCATTCTGGCATAGTTTGTCATCTTATGCCATAAACACAAAAAAGCTATTAGATACGAATACCTAATAGCTTCCTACTCTTTTTCCATCTTTTACTTGCCCGAACCTAGAGTATAAAAACAAGTAGTAGTTACTTTCTAATAACTACTAGAGCCAGCAAGTGTTTATAACATCATTAAAGTATCATCTTCTTTAGTCATCATCTTATTAAGTCTTGCTACAAAACGACTACCAATAAGACTTTTGTCAGCTTCAACTTGTTCTACGACTGCTATCATCGCCATGCAATCTTCCTCTTTAATATAAGTCTTTCCACTTGCAAGTGATGCAAACTTAGCTTTATAACTAGTTAGTACCATTTCTAGCTTAACTAGTTTAGCTTCATACGCTGGATCAATTGCACTTCTTTCGGCTGCTAGATCAATTCCAAGCTTACCAGCGAAAAGCACTGAAAGTGGCGCTTCAACTTCAGCTTCAAACCAAGCTTCTATCTTTTCCTTATTCAATCTGCTACCAGCTTCGGATACTTCTAAAGCTTCAATAATCTTATCTAGGCTTAAGCTTTCAGTATATACAGATACTATTCCAGCCTTATGGTCATTCTTAATAGCTAAGTCTTCAATACTTTGGAGGTAAGTTAAGATATAAGGGGTAAGTTCACTTATACGATTAGCTACTAATTCCTCAGTTAGGTGCTGAGTAGGAATACGCACATAGCTATTTTCTGCTAGTTTCTTACCTTCCTTATTAGCTTGATACAAACACTTAACTACTCTTGTTCCTTCAATGTCAGCTATAGGAAGCTGGCTATCATAAGCTTTAAACTTACCTAGTTCCTCGCCTAAAGCTATCATCTGAGTAGATGCAAAATCGGCTAGCGCTTTCTTATTTGTACCAGCTACTACAGAATGCCCAGCTTCAACAACCGCATTTTCAACTACACTTTCAACTACTGAATTATTTAAAGTATTCATGATATTTTTCCTTTCTGGCTTGGCCAGTATTTTATGATTTATCTGACTGGTAAGAAAACCTTACCAACCTTATTATCTTACAGCTTACTGCTAACAATTGCAACTAATACCCACAACATTTCTTCTGATAGTTACTACATCTTTCGCTACATTACCGAAGGTAAAATCACTGAGACTTATTCCATGCTGGCGAAAGTAAGTTACCATTCTTTCTTTATGATCTATGCTCAGTGCAATAGTCTCACCTGCATTTAGCTCGACCATAATTTGCCAAGGGTTCCAAATTGCACCAACTTCTAAACCTACTTCTTTTATACCTGCTTTAGCTAGATATAAGGAAGTGTTTTTACTTACAGTGTATGGCGCATTTATTAAAGTACTGCTAGTACTTGTGATTGTTTTCATCTTACTTGCTCCAACCGTGATCATTACTTATGTCTAGTACCAGAATGGTAACTAAGCCTACTGCTATGCTAACTACTGTTAGGAGAATACTCCAGCCTGCTATGCTGCCTAGTACTGCTATGAGTCCTAAGGTTACTGCTAATGTTTTCATGATCTTGATCCTTGCTACCCAGTGGGTAGGTGTATGTATCTAGCTGGGTATAACTTATTATCTCAAAACTACCCACCTATGTATAGGTATACATAGGTATATATTGTAATGAAATGTAACTACCCGCGCCAGTATGGGTAGGTAGGTATATGTAGGTAGTACCATGGTACCACTGTGTAGGTGTAGGTATATGTATATGTTATAACATTACACTTGTTCTACATGGAACAATGCTACTACTACCCAGTGTGCCTACCCCCGCCCGCTACCTACCCACTACTGCCTACCCCCACTATCTACCCACTAGCATCACATTATCTTTTCTGGGTAGGGGGTCGGAGCCTTTTTAGTTATGGGTCGCGGCTGTATCCTAAGAGACACATAAAATATTACTAAACTTTTCACATACACCTACCCTAGCTACTAGCAGATACAAGTAGTACCGTAGAAGTATATGTCTATTCCTAGGTTTGACACCTTGCGGCTAACCTGATATACTAGCAGTAATAGATACATAATACATTGCCTTACGGAGACTGCTATGAGCCAGAATGAGCCTGAAGATAAGAATACAGCACAAGCTGATATGTTAGCTAGCTTAGGTGGTATAGACTTAGATGTAGCAATACTAGATGACCCAGCTACTCCCAGTAACCACTTTCAGGTAGGTAAGACCAGCTCGGTAGAAGAGAAGGCACTAGCTTTACTTGGTAGTGGGGTAGCAGCTGAAGCAGTAGCTTCTGCCTTAGGAGTAACACCTGGAAGGATTAGTCAGCTACTAGCTGAGGAGACTTTCTCGCAAGCAGTAGCTGGGCTTCGCTATGATGCGTTGCAGCAACATAACAAGCGGGATGACAGATATGATCGGCTAGAAGATACACTGATGGATAAGCTAGATAAGGCTATGCCATTACTTGTCAGACCTGTAGATATAATGAATGCTCTGACTAAGGTTAACGGTGCAACTAGGCGCGGACAGTCTGCACCTACACAAGTTAATAACCAGCAGAACATTGTTACTCTTGTTATGCCTACTATCATTGTAGACAAGTTTACTACCAATGCTCAGAACCAAGTTACAAGTGCGGGTGACCAAGACCTGTCTACCATGGCTTCTGGTAACTTACTGAAGCAGGTAGAAGATGCTAGCGCACCAGCGGCGTTACCACCAGTATCACCAGACACCTAGGAGACTAACCATGACTATGCAAGCAATACTTGATAGACTTAATGGTATACCTCATGTGCATGTACCTATTACTTACTCTTCACATGAGAAGAAGACAGCTAAGAATGTACTTGAAAGGTTGCTAGCTAGAGCAGATATTAAGCGGGAAGATATAACTCCTGTAGTACCTGTACATGAGGAAGACTAAGATATGAAAGATAATGATGATGGTACGCGCGACTATAATACAGATAGCTTGATGGATGCATTAGGCGGACCTATGGTAGCTGACAATCTACCTACTGGCTTCTCACCTGACAGCAAGCCTACTAAGCCTACTCCTGAAGAGTCGCTAGCACAGATAGGTATGTCTAGTGATGAGATACAACATGCTGCTAAACATGATCTAGACTTCTTAGCTGCCATGCTTATGCCGCTAGTATTCACCTACTGCTTCCCTAATGTATTTAAGTCGGCTTGGCAGTGGTTACTAGAGTACATCCATAAGCACAGAGAGTTTCCTCAGTTAGCTCTGGGTTTACCTCGTGGCTTTGGTAAGTCTACCTTCATGAAGATCTTCTTAGTTTACTGCATACTATTCACTGACCGTAAGTTCATATTGGTAGTAGCTGCTACTGCTAAACTGGCGCAGAACATAGTATCAGATGTAATGGCTATGCTAGAAGAGCCTAACATCATAGCAGTCTTTGGTGACTGGAAGCTAGGTGTAGAGAAAGATACACAGGAGCTTAAGAAGTTCGGCTACCGTGGAAGAAACATAACTATTGCAGCAGCTGGTGCTGAAACTAAGGTACGTGGACTTAACGTAAACAACGAGCGTCCAGATGTTATCTTAATGGATGACATACAATCTAGAGAGTGTGCAGACTCCCCAGTACAGTCAGAGAGTTTAGAGAACTGGATGATTGGTACATTGATGAAAGCTAAGTCACCTAGTGGATGTATGTTCCTATTCATTGCTAACATGTATCCTACTAAGCTGTCACTACTACGTAAGCTTAAGCATAACCCAGCTTGGATGAAGTTCATTGCTGGCGGTATACTTGCTGATGGTACTTCTCTCTGGGAAGAGCTACAGCCTATTAAGCAGCTAGTTAAAGAATTCGAGAATGACTTAGCAATGGGTCACCCTGAAATCTTCTATGCAGAGGTACTTAATGATGAGAACATTAATGCTAACAACCTAATTGATCTATCTAAGTTACCTATAGTCCCTTACCAAGAAGGTGATATACCTGCTGGTAACTTCATTGTGATAGATCCTGCTACAGATAAGATGGGCGCTGATGAGGTGTCAGTAGGTTACTTTGAAGTACATGATGGCAGTCCTATCTTAATGGAGCTAGAAGAAGGTAGGTTCTCTCCAGGCGAGACTATTAAGAAGTCCTTACAGTTCTGTCTAACTCATAACTGTCGGCTAATAGCTGTAGAAGCTAACGCATATCAGTACTCGCTACTTTACTGGTTTGAGTTCATATGTAAGCAGATGGGTATAGAAGGTATACAGGCAGTACCTATTTACTCTGGCTCCCGTGCAAAGAATGCGCGTATACTAGAATACTTTAAAGCCTATGCTGCTGGTGAGTTATTCGCTATCGGTGAAGCTAGACTATCTCTCCATCTACAGATAACTCAGTTCAATGCCATGAAGAAAGATAACACAGATGGTATACTTGATCTTATGACTTATGCGCCGCGCGTAGTACAGGAGTTCTCTGAGTTCATAATAGCTGGTAACATTATCGAATCACAGGAGTATGACGGGATAGAGATAGATGATGACAACTGCTGTTTCTAAGTACCCACTGAGCACTACCTATACACCTTCTACCTACACAATTAGCGGCGCTATGCTTGCCGCGCGAAGCAACTCATCCCGTAGTAGAGGCTCCAAGTCACAGATATTTAGGAGAGTCTAGCGTAGCGGCTCGATGAAATAACTTGACTTTGGAGAGACGCAGGGATTAGGCTACGTGCCTAGGCAAAGCAATAAGCCGCGCAACCCATTACTAGACCCTCTATTATATTCCTCTCTTCCTTTATATACCTAATATATATATACTCTTTACTACACTTTATAAAGTAGAGTAAATTTATGAGGAAAAAGAATCTATCTGTAGCTATGAACTTACACCCTACTCTTACTGACTTTCTATTCTATGTAGAGGTAGATTATCAGTACTATGATCAAGAGTTAGTTATTACTTCTGGTAGTGAGCTTACTACAAAGCATATGCGTACTAGCTTACACTACTCTGGTCAGGCAGTAGATATTAGAACTAAGAATGGTTCGTATGATACTACTTACCAAGCTAAGCGATTACGTAATGTAGCTGCTGTGTACTGTAGAGAATACGGTATACCTATTGACTGGTTTGATGTAGTAGCAGAGAGTGATCACCTTCACTTAGAGTATCAACCTAAACGCCCAACCTAAAGGTAACCTCCTATGGCAGCTTCTACCTCAGTACCATTAACCCCTAAACAGCAGGCTGCCTTTGTAGCGTACTACGGCTCAGTACAAGACTTACGCAGTAACAACCGTAACGAGTTCCGTGCTTACTTAGAGCGTATGGATCGTAACTACCAGCGTGAGATGGACAAGTCACAAGAACACCAGCGTGCTCAGCAAGCTAACAGAAGTGGTGATACTAGCAGATTACAGAATGTAACTGTACCTGTAGTTATGCCTCAGGTTGAAGCAGCTGTAGTTCACCAGACTTCTGTGTTCTTAACTGGGCACCCTATATTCGGAGTAGTATCTGACCCTGAGTATATAGACGAGGCATTACAGATTGAGTCTGTCATTGAAGATCAGTCTATTCGTGGTGGCTGGGTACGAGAGTTAATGATGCACTTCCGAGATGGTATGAAGTATAACTTCGCTCCTTTGGAAGTAAGCTGGGAACAGGAAGTAACTCACACTGTTACTACTGATCCTACTAAGTCAGTTACTCAGGGTATACCTAAAGAAGTTATCTGGTCTGGTAATAAGGTTAAACGCTTAGACCCGTATAATACTTTCGTAGATACTCGTGTAGCGCCTACTGACTTATATAAAGACGGTGAGTTTGCTGGATATACTCAGTTCATGACTCGTATCAAACTTAAGTCCTATGTAGCTGCTCTGCCTGATAAGATCATAAGTAGCATTAAACCTGCATTTGAATCTGGCGGAGGTACTGCTGGAGGTACTGGTTCTCAGACAGCTGGATCTAAGAACTACTTTATACCTGATATTAACCCGCTTGTATCAGAGTCAGATAACAAGTCTGGTGGTATGAACTGGGAACGTTGGGCAGGCTTAAACCAAGCTGCTAAGAAGATAGACTATAAAGATACCTATGAAGTTACTACTCTATATTGCAGAGTGTTACCTTCTGAGTTTGATCTTAAGGTACCTAATAGCAATACACCTCAGATATATAAGCTTGTTATTGTGAATCATGAGCATATTATCTACTGTGAACAACAGACTAACGCTCATGGTTACTTACCTATCTTAATAGGTCAGCCATTAGAAGATGGTCTAGGGTATCAGACTAAGTCACTAGCAGATAACGCTATCCCTTTTCAGGAAGTAACCTCTAGCTATATGTCTTCTATCTTAGCCAGTCGTCGCCGTGCTATCTCTGACCGTGTATTATATGACCCTAGTCGTATTACTAGTGCTCACATTAACTCTCCTAACCCATCTGCTAAGATACCAGTACGCCCAGCAGCATACGGTAAGAACTTAGGTGAGTCTGTTCACCAGTTCCCTTATAGAGAAGATCAAGCTGGCAGCTCTATGCAGCAGATATCAGCTTTACTAGGTATGGCTAATACGCTTAATGGTCAGAACCAAGTACAGCAAGGGCAGTTCCAGAAAGGTAACAAGACACTATCTGAGTTCGAATCTGTGATGGCTAATGCTAATGGTCGTGATCAGTTAGCTAGTATCTTACTAGAGTCTCAAGTCTTCACTCCTATGAAGCTAATACTTAAGCTTAACATCTTACAGTTCCAAGGCGGGACTACGGTGTATAACCGTGATGCTAAGCAAGCAGTAGAGATTGACCCAGTTCAGTTACGTAAGGCAGTAGTTGAGTTTCAGGTATCTGATGGCTTAACACCAGCTAGTAAGTTACTTAACTCTGAAACATTCAGTGTAGCTTTACAGGTAATAGGTAGCTCTCCTCAGATTAGCGGAGGCTATAACATAGCTCAGATGTTCTCTTATATGATGAAGACACAAGGCGCAGATATATCTCCTTTCGAGAAGTCAGCTGAGCAGTCTGCATATGAGCAAGCATTTGGTCAATGGCAGCAGCTAGTTGCTATGGGCTTAGAGAAAGGAATAGACTTAGCTAGTACTAGTCCAGCTCCTACACCTGAACAGTTCGGTTATGTACCTGCTCAGAACAAGCCGTCACCTGAAGGCGCTAAGAACCCTAGCTCAGCTCCAGTCCCTACTAGCAACACAGGATTATAACTATGGCTCATTTAATACCAAGCAGCTTCTCTTTCTATGACCTTACAGAAGAGGAGGAGTTACAAGGTCAGATACTAACTGTAACTCAAGCCCATGTAATCCAGAACCAGCTAGCTACTTGTGCTGAGGAGAAGCTTATGATTAAGTTCACTCCTGAGTCACAGCAGCAGTTTGTACAGGAAGACAGTTACAAGCAAGGTCAGATAGACATACTAAAGTATATCTTAACTATGTCTGAGACTGGAATCGAGCTACGCGCAGAGCGTGCAAATAACCCACCAGAAGATAACGAAGTATAACTAGCTCCTAGTATCTTCTACCACCTTACCTACGACTTACCAAACTAACCTAAAGAGTATCTTACTATGTCTGTTAAATCTACTATCATGAATATGTTCGCTCCTGCTCAACCTAATCTTGTACCTGCTCCAGCTCCAGCACCTAACGCTGGTGGAGACTTACAGCAAGCTGCACCTAACGTACAGCAAGCACCTAATACAGCACCTAACGGAGTAGTACCTTCTCAGGTAGCTCCCGCAGCAGCAGTGCCTCATTCCCCTCTTGATGACTACAAAGAGTTATGGCAGAATGCACCTACGAACTCAGAAAATACACCTAACCAACCTGTACCACTTGATGCAGCTCAGATTCAGAAAGCTGTAGCTAACACTAACTTTGCTTCTGGTATTACACCAGAGACACTAGCTGCTATTACTGCTGGTGGAGAAGGAGCTGGTGAAGCATTCATGAACGCTATGAACGCAATGGCCCGTGATGTAATGGTACAATCAACCATGGTAGGTAACAAACTAACTGAGAAGGCGGTAGCTGATGCAATAGCTGCGCAGTCTGCTAGCTTACCTGCACTTCTAAGAAGCCAGCAAGCTAGTTCTCACCTAGCTGATACCAACCCGTTGTTTACCAACCCCGCCATTGCACCTGTAATAGAAGCTACCCAAGCTCAGTTATTACAAAAATACCCTAATGCAACACCAGCAGAACTTACTACCATGACTCAGAACTACATTACTCAGATGGGCGCAGCGTTTGCTCCACAGCCAGTAGTGAATGGTGCCGATGCTGGTACTGACTGGGACGCATTTATGAATACTTAGCAGCTAGCCTGCTACTAACTAATATTACTAACTTATATCTGGAGATATATTATGGGATTTATTCGTACACAAGTAGCAGGCGTAGGTCGTATACCTCACAACTTACGTTCTGGGGACGGCTATGTAGCTAACGTATTACCTAAGGTATACGCAGCTGAAACTGATGAGACAGTTACTACTGCTGAACTAGGCGGTGGTCACATCTTACAAGGTACTACACTTACAAGTGATGTTATCTACACCTTACCTACTTCGGTTCTTATCGAAGCTGAGTGGCCAGAAATGGATGTAGGTGACAGCTACTGCTTCTATGTAGGTAATACTCAAGCTGGTGCATTTGATGTAGTCATTGCAGTCGGCGCAGGTACTACAGCAGTTGGCGCTAACAACAGCTTGTCTGTACCTCCTCAGGCTGGTCGCATGTTTGTCTTAGTTAAGACTTCTGCTACTACTCACGACCTTTACTAACCACTTCTTACTATAGCAACTCATTGCTACCAAGGAAATTATTATGACTATTGGTGTATTTAATACTGGTAATTACACAACTGATTTAGCTAAGCCGTCGTTTGCTTCTATGATCACTCGTCTAATGCCTAACGGTACAGCTCCTTTGTTCGGCTTAACTTCAATGTTATCTGACGAGACTGCACTACAAACTGAACACGGTTTCTTTACTAAGACTATGGTGTTCCCAGAAGCTAAGATTAACCTAGTAGCTGGTTACTTAGCTGGTGATGTTACCTTCGTAGTAGATACGACTGCTAACTTACTTCCTGGTATGATCATGCGTAATGAACGTACTGGCGAGAACATGATTATCAACTCTGTTCTATCTGGTACTTCTATTCAGGTAGCTCGTGCAGTAGGTACTGTTGCTGCTGCTGCCATTAACGATAACGATGATCTGTTCCAAGTAGGTAACGCATACGAAGAATCTTCTACTCGCCCTACTGCGAATAACATCATCCCAGTACGTGTAACTAACCTTACACAGATCTTCCGTAATACTTGGGCTATCTCTGGTTCTGCCGCAGCTACTCAGGTTATTGCTGGTGAAAGTACTGACGCAGAGAATCGCCAAGATTGTGCTGCGTTCCATGCTGCTGATATTGAGAAGGCTACCTTCTTCGGTCAGAAGTCACAAGGTACTCGTAACGGTCAGCCTTTCCGTACCATGGATGGCTTGATCAACATGGTAGAGACTCCTGGATTCTACCCACCTTCTTACGGCGGCGGTACTAACAGCTTTACTGCTGGTGCAACTACTACTTGGACTCAGCTAGAAGTTATGCTTGATCCAGTATTTGATCAATCTACTGACCCTAAGACTTCTAACGAACGTCTATTGTTTGTAGGTGGTGATGCTAAGGTTGTACTTAACAACATTGGTCGCTTGAATGGTACTTACCAGTTAATGGACGGGCAGACTAACTTCGGCCTACAGTTCAGCACACTGACTACCTCTCGTGGTAAGTTCCGTATCATTGAGCACCCTCTGTTCAATACTAACAGCACTTGGTCTAAGATGGCAGTAGTAGTTGATCTACCTACTTTCAATCTTGCTTACCTTGCTGGTCGTAAGACTCAGAACATGGAGTTCAACACCAAAGGCCAGATGGCTGCTGATAACGGTATTGATGCAGTAGGTGGTACTCTTACTACTGAGTTAACTTCTGTCATTAAGAACACTCCTGCTAACGCGGTGATTCGAAACTTAACTGCAGCTGCTGTAGGTTAGTAGCTAGTAGTTACCTCTAATAGGCTGGCTAGCTTATGCCCCGTTATCTTCTTAGGTATCGGGGTTTTTTAGGTGCTAGCCAAAGCTAAATAAACCAAAGTAAGGTATAAGATTATGGAAACTAAAACTACAGTCAAGTTTCAACACTATGCGTCTTCTCGTATTGCCATGAACCTAGTTACAGAAGCAGGTACTAAGGTACGTTTTGTTAATCACCAGTACATCACAGCGGATGATGAGATCATTGCTTACTTAGATGATCAGATTAAACGCGGTCTTAATGTGATCACTAAAGGTGAGTTACTTACTGCTGAAGATGCTGATCCTATGACGGCTCTTAAGCGTAAGCACATTGCTGAGTACCTAGAGAAAGAAGCTGCTGAACTTGTAGCTGCCGCTAAAGGCGAGACTCGTGATATGGGAGAGACAGCCAGTAAGCCTGATATCTCACCTGCATCAAGTAAGTCAGTGGTAGGCGGAGCTGGTAACAAAGCACCTAGCGCACGTCAATAGCAGCGTTACTATAAGGTATTAGATATCAGTATCTATCTAGTACCTTATGTTAAATCTACTACCGAAGGAGCAAGCTATGACATTTGATGAACTGGTAGCAGAAGTCTACCTTATTACTAACCGAGATGATCTGACTAATGAGACTATATCAGCTGTTAAAGCAGCTACTCTTAAAGCTCACAAGTCAGATTTCTATAGCAAAGATATATATGAGACTGGTATTGAGTTTCCTTCTGCTGACTACAGACAGTCGCTAGACTATGTTACCCTGCTATCTAACTTCCGTGCTATTAAGTACTTACGTCGAGTAGAGTCTGCTATTGATGACTCAGGTACTTTCTTTGACGTCATCACACCTGATGAAGTATTAGATAGCTACGGAATAGGTCGCACTGATATTGCTTATGTAGCTGGTAGAGTACTAGAGATAAGAAGCTCAGCTACTTTCCAGTATGCTTTACTAGGTTGTTATGTATTACCCATAGTACGAACAGGTGCTTACCAGTCTTGGGTAGCAGAGCAGTTCCCTTATGCTATAGTTTATGAAGCAGCTAGAGTAGTGTTTCGTATGATAGGTCAGATGGAAGAATCCAACGCTCAAGCGCAACTTGTTGCAGAAGAGTACTCAGAACTTAAAATGTCAGCTCTGTCTGACGTAGGTTATTAGGAGAATTACTATGGCTGGTGAAGCTAATATTTGGAATCCGCGAACTCTGATAGCTGTATCTGCTGATACTAAGTCAGTAGAAGAGAAGCTAATTGCAACAGCTGCACAGACTCTATTCACTATTACTGACTTTATCTATGTAGTAGGTACTGGTGCGCTAGAGGTGCATAAGAACGGGCTACTACTAACTAAGGGCACTGACTGGGTAGAGCAGACAGGTACTACATTCGCTGTTATCTCTCCCTCTACTGCTGGCGATGTACTAGTAGCTAGTGGCCATGTAGGTATTACAGGGTTAGTAGATGTAAGAGACACTGATATATTTATATCTAACTACCAAGCTATCCGTGACTATACAGGCACAGAAGTTACTTTATACTCTCAAGGTCAAGTTACTACTGCTGACGGGGGAGAGTCTTTCTTTCAGAAGAAGACAGGTGCTGCTCCTGGAACCTATGTAGATGACAACAGTGGTACTATTGTACCTACTGGAGGGAACGGCTCTGTTGGCTGGTTAGCTAAAAAGAACGCTGTACTAGATTATGATACCTTAGCCTTAGCTGCTGCTAGCTTACTCTTACGTGTAGGAGACAGTGTTAATATCAAAGAGCGTACCAGCGGACTTAAAGGAAGTGGAGCTATCTGGGACGTAGTACTAACCTCTGCTGTAACTCCCAACACTGCTGATATTGTAGTAAGTACAGGTAACGCTACAGTATCTCTAGTATACCGCCCAGAGGCGACAGTTAAGATAAGTCAGATTGGAGGTAATATTACAAGCACCTCAGCTGCTACCATGACAGCTTTAGCTACCTATCCGCACGTAATGATAGATACGGACATAACTAAGGCAGGCACTTACGCTATACCTGCTGGTCAGATATTCGAGCTTGCCGCTGATATTATTCAGAGCGATAACTTAACTTGCTTTAATACTGTAGCTTCTAGCTGGCAGCTAATAGGCAATGGAGAAGTTAGACGATCTGCGGGATTACCTACAGCACTGATTGCTGGGTCAGTAGGTATATCTGTTTCATCAACATGCTTCTTATATAGAATGACAGGTAATATCACGTTCAAGCACTTCTCTGATATAGGTGTCAAGATGGATGGAGGTGGTATCATAGTAGGCTCAGTAGGGCGAAACACAGTTAGAGGTATTACTTGTACTCGTAATTGGGATGGTATGCATCTGCTTGATGGGTTCCCTACTGAATATACCTCGTTCTCAGATTGCTTCTTAACGGATAACGTAGCAAAAGGCTTACTGCTTGAAACTGGTAATATTAACTGGGTCGGCGGAACTATCGCAGGCAACTTAGGCGGTATACACCTTAGGCATCCAGCAGGCGGTGGCAACCCTCATCATGGGCTGTTCTTAGGTGCAAACATAAACCATAATACAGACTATGCAATATGGGGAGATAAAGTTGCTAACGGCCAAGACTTTGTAGGCTGTCACTTCTATAACAACGCAGACCCAGCTACAGGCAGAATTAAGCTAGAAGATTGCCGAGGTATTAATATCACAGGTGGTACTATCGGTACTAACATTGAGTATATTAATACTGGTCATATTCACGTAGGTTACAATCGTATCGCTGGAAACAAGATGGAACTTGCCAATAGCGGTATAGAACCTACAGCAGGTACGTTTGATAGAACTAAGCTACTCGTCGAGGATAACTTTAGCCTGGCTGGTAGATGGGACGAGAACGACGTAGCTAATATGGAATTCTTACGCTGGCAGGGTGCAGCAACTCAAGTATTAACTGGCGCAACAGAGTTCAATTTAACAGCGCTCGTGGGTTCGGTTGTCTCAGATAATAGAAGTATATTTGACGGAACTAATGTAACTGTCCCTTATTTAGTAGATTTAACTATCCGCGTAGGGCTTAACCTTGCTGCCACTGCTGCAATCGTAGGTGGTGAAACTCTCCTAATAGAACGCGACCCTCTTGGGACTGGCGTATGGCAAGCGCTAAGAAACATTAACATGCAGCCACTAGCGAATGCAGCGGGAACACGTTTCAGTATAGACGCGACAGTTCCTTTCCAATTTACATCGGGCGCTAAGTTCAGGGCTAGGCTCGTAGGAATGACGGCTGGTACCTCTTACACCATTGCAGAAGGTGGTTATGTATCTTGTACGACTGCGCGGTAATATTCTACTACTGGTTCATCTTACGTAGAGACCTCACTCTTGGAGAAAGACATGCTTGCAATAATACAGAGATTAGATGATCAAGACGCTAGACTAGATAAACTTATACAGGCTCAAGAGCTTAATGCTACTAATATAGCTGAACTAACTATAGCTACCCAAGGTGTGGTAGAGGCTTGGACAGTAGCTAACGGGCTATCTAAGTTTCTTAAGTGGTTATCTTCATTCGCTATCATAGGAGCAAGTATCGTATGGCTCAAAGATTTTATAAAGTAGACTTAAGGGACTCTCTCTTTCCTATGTTATCTGAGCAGCAGACCAGAACTACTATAGGTGCGTCTGATGGAGAGAGTCCTGCTAAGGAGGATAAACCAGGGGTAGCTTACTGCCACAATGTGATGCCTTCTGCTTACGGCTTTGACTCTGTAGGTTATATATCTAAGGTTCCAGCATCTGTGTTCTTAGATGCTGGGGAGTCCTTTATAGACGTAAGAGTTATCTTTGGTAACGCCAGAACTAGGATACATCTAGCTTGGGATACAGAAGGTACTGTATACGCGCTGTTTGGTATAGCTACCTTATGGGTACCTCTATCATCTACTATACCTGCTACTGGAGGAGCAGGTTTCTCTGCTGAGACTGTCACTGTAGGTACTGTAAACGGCGTAAGCTATATATGGTACTCTGGTATAGGAGCTTTCACTTATAATGAAGCTACTAACCAGCTGGATAATGTAATACTTACTGGTCTTATTACAGCTGATATCTTAGGTGTGGTAGCGTCTTCTGGTTATCTTATAGCGTATACCAACAATGCTATTGCTTGGAGCAGCACCTTAGTTCCTACTGACTTTGTACCTAGCTCTGTTACTGGGGCAGGCGGCGGTAATGTAGCGGGTATAGCAGGGGACATTCTGTTCTGTACTGCTAACACATTAGGTGTCTTAGTATACACAGCCGCTAATACAATAGCAGGTACTTATACTGGTAACGTCCAGTTCCCGTTTAAGTTCAGAGAAGTAGATAACTCTAAAGGAGGTATATCATTAGATAGAGTAGCTTATGAAGCTAACAGCTCTGAGCAGTATGTATTCTCTAAGGCAGGCTTACAAGCTATGTCTTCTAGGGCAGCTGCTCATATCTTACCTGATGTGACTGACTTTCTGGCAGGTAGACGCTTTGAGGATTATAACGAGACTACTAAGCAGTACGAGATAACTGACTTAGCGCCCACAGCTACTATGCTTAAGAAGATTAAGTATGTAGCTAGCAGGTATCTGGTTATAAGCTATGGTATAACTTCCTTTACTCATGCACTGGTACTTGATACTGCATTAAGTAAGCTAGGCAAGTTGCGGATTACTCATACAGATTGCTTTGAGTATGTAAGTGATCAGACTGAGATAGCTAAAGAATCTCTTGCTTTCCTTCTAGCTTCTGGTGAAGTACAGCTGGTAGACTTCTCTACTGGTGCAGCTTCTAGCGGAGTACTTATCTTAGGTAAGGTACAGTATGTCAGCAGCCGCATGATCACTCTGCTAGGTGTAGAGCTTGAGAATGTAGAGACAGGATCAAGCCTTACTGTAGAAGATCAGGCAGCACTAGATGGTAAGAACTTCACTAACGTAGCTGGTACACTCACTGCTGCATCTGCTGGTGACCTTAGAAAGTATGTATTCAGAAACACAGCTAAGAATCACTCGCTTGTATTCACAGGTAAATTCAATCTAGTAACCGCGCAGGTAAGGTACACTGTTGCTGGTAGGAGATAGTTATGAGTAGAGACAATGCTAAGTATACAAGAGAAGGTACTGGTTACAGGCTACAAGTAACTATTGACTACTGGAATAAGAAGTACCGTAAGCGTGTAGTATGCTTAGCAGGTATGTACTCTGACGGGGCTACTGGAGCTAAGGATATACGCTCTGAAGCTTGGTGGATTCATGACCAGTTATGTAACACAGGTAAGTTTGCAGATGGCAGTAAGTGTACTAACCTGCAAGCTAGCACTGTGTTATATGATGTGCTTAAGTCTGAAGGTTATTGGTTTAGGGCTAGAACTTGGTTTATGGCTACCTTAATACTAGGTGGTGGTAGAGCAAGAAGGAACGGTATCTTCTAATGGCGGCACCAACTAATACATACAACTCAGCTACTAGCTTAGGACTTGACCTTACGCCTAATGACATAGAAGATGAAGCTACATACAGAGCACTGCTTGATATACATAATGCTATTGAAGCTATCCTTACCTCTAGTGATTCAGGAGGAGAAGCTTTTCTAGCTTACGTAGCTAAGAAGCGTAGTGTCACTGAGATAAGCGCGGATTATACGGTAGCTACTACTAGCGGTATCATACGTGTAGATGCTAGTGGCGGTAGTATTACTGTCACACTACCTCCTGTAGCTGCTATTAAAGGTTACGAGTTCACGGTTAAGCGGGTAGATTCTGTAACCTTTGCCAATAAAGTTACTATCATAGGTACTGGTGCAGAACTTATAGATGGTCATGCAGGAGGTATTGATCTGTATTTTCTATCTAGCTGCACAGTTAAAGCTAATACTAGCGGGTGGGATATAATATGAGTAGCTATGAGAATATACCTAAGAACGCTGCTGGTACAGCTGTACTGGTAGAGCAGATAGATGATGGCTCTTCTTATGTAAGCCGTGTGTTTGCTAAAGCGCCTACAGTTACAACAACATTAGCGATAGCAGCAGCTCCATTAGATAGAGTTATTAATGTCACCTCTGCTACAGGAATAACAGCGGGCGTAACACTACAGATTGATGCTGGTACTACTGAGAAGATGTTCTTTAAAGTTATATCTGTAGCAACGCTAGCAGTAACTTTAGATAGGCAGATAGATATTGCTCACCCTATAGGAACCTCTGTAGAAGTGGAAGTAATAAACATGGCGGTGACTGGCTCTGCTGGTACTCCTGTAGTATTCAGAGTCAAGCCTCCTGCTGGCGTTACATGGCACCTAGGGAGAATGATTATAACTATGTCACATGCTGCCGCTGGTGATATGGGTACATTCGGAGGCATAGCAGCCATAACTAATGGAGTAGTAATTAAAGCAAAGATAAGTGGCTTCTATAGAACAGTGTCAAACTGGAGAACTAATGAAGATATAGCATCTGACATGTATGATGTTCGGTTTGATACAAGAGCTGGCGGCGGCGGTACTTATGGAACCACTGCTCGATGGACAGTAACAGCGGTTGCTGACGCTATAACACTTAACGGAAGTAACGGGGACGAGGCCTATGTGGTGGTGCAGGATAACCTAGCAGGCTTGACTAGATTTACCGTGAAAGCGCAAGGTCACGAGATAGCTAATATCTAAGCTAGCACTTCTTATTCCTATCTTGTAAGATAGATATAACAGCTCTATACTAAGAACCTAACTAAATTACTACACACACATATGAGGTGTTATTATGGCTGGAGCACAAGACTTAGAATCCTTAGTTAATGTAGGTACCTCCCTAGTAGGGACAGATAGTAGAACTAAAGGCTCTACCACGGGCAATACCATAACTAAGCAGTCTCAGAGAACTGAGATAGATCAGGAAGGTATTGATAAAATCATAGCAGATGTACTTGGCGGCGCTGATGGCTTAGCTAGTATCTTTGCTGGTGAACAGAGCGCTGGTATCTATAATAGCTCTACTTCTGCTCAAGCTGCTGGTGATCTAGCAACTAAGTTAGCAGGCGAGATAGCTAAGATAACTGCATCTAATGTCACAGATAGTGAGATTGATACCGAAGGTACTAGTAAGTCTAAGAATGAAGAAGACGGCTTAATGGACGGACTTACTAAAGGTTTAGGCGGCAGCGGCGGCGGTATAGGTGACGCACTTAAGACGTGGAGTACTGGCGGCCTTAACAAAGTATTTAAATTTTAACTTAGGTGTAGGAGATACACATGGCTAGTAATCCAATATTAGACAGAGCTATTGCAGGGGCTAATGCTGCTGTTATGTCTGCTGGGCCTGCTCCTGCTCCTACTAACGAGCAAGTAGCTGCTAATCCACTAGAGAGTCAACTGGCTGCTGTGGAAGCTGCACTAGGTAAGCAGCAACAAGTAGTAGCTGACTTCGTTGAAAGTGAAGAAGAAGCTGTAGGTAAAGATCAGACTCTTACTGACTTGATGCAGAGCGCTATGGTAGATGCAGCTAAGGCTAAGCAAGACATAGCGCTTGTAGAGGGTAACGCTGCTATGAAAGCACAGAATGCTACTATAGATGCTATCACTGCAATAGGTGGTAGTGATGCTATGGTAGCTAACATGGCTCAGCTAGATGAGGAAGGTACTCGTTTAAGTGACTTGTTAGATAAGCAGACTGATATCATGAATGATGAGTTCACAGGTATAGGTATTATAGACTCTGTTATTAATGGGTTCCGTAATATTAGTACTCAAGACCAGATAGCTTCTGTAACTGCTGAGCGAGATAACACAGCTAGACAGATGCAACTTGAGACAGCTGCTACCGAGACTGCAAACAGACAGGCTATACTATCTAAGAAGACTATCACAGATAGTACTATCAAAGCTAACAGTGAGTTCATTGCTAACAGCGCTGCACAAGATGTATATAAAGCAGAGCTATCTGGTGTCCGCTCTAACTCTGAACGTATGCGTAGTCTAGTTGGAGCTAACCAGCAGCAGCTAGCTAATACAATTCAGGTGGCAGATCAAGCTAATACAGAGCAGAGTATGCAGCTGTCCCGTGAACGTATGGTAATAGCACGGGCAGAGCTGGAACAGCAAGCTAAGATGATGCCTTTGCAGCTAAGAAACTTAGAGATTGCTGTTGCTAACGCTGAACTTAATGTAGCCAAGAATGCTAATAGTACTCCTGCTCAGCAGGCAGCAGCTATCAGTACATGGGAAAAAACTGTACTAGATAATAATACTCTTATCAACGCTAATAAAAGAATGGCTGAAGATGTAGCTATTGGCAGAGCAGGTATGGGCTTACCTCCCCAAACTGAGGAAGAGCGCATCAAAGGGCTTAATAACCCTGTTACTATTAAGGCTTCCTTAGACTTTGCAGAGATGGGTAATGCTCAGCGTAGTACAGGTAAGTTCCAGTTAGCTGATAACCCTTATGATGCACAGGTTAGAAGAAACGAGTTAGACCCACAAGGTCTGGCTGCTAGTAACCGTGGTTATGAACTACTAGATGATGTAGAGAGTAAGGTAGAAGCAGAGATAGCAACTATAGTAGCTGCTGGAGGTAAAGCTCCTAAGACTGCGGAAGCGCAGAAAGACCTGTATAACACAGTGGCTGCTGCTACTATGAAAGGTCATGCTGCTAGTATCTCAGAAGGTAATCCATTACATGCTGCACCATTCGGTGTACTGGTAGAGAACTATGCTGAGATAGCCAGAACTCCTTTGTATCAGAAGGTACTTGGCCCTAACGGAGCTAATGTAAATGTAACTGATGCTAAGCAGATCAGAAAGCTAGGTATTGCCGCAGTGAGAGCTAAGCTTATATCAGCGGAAGAGTATGTAGCTGGCATGGAGACTATCTTTGACTCAGCTGTAGTTTATAACAATGAGTCAGAAGGTGGCTTTGCTCGTGTAGGCTTACCTAATCAGGTAGACTATAAAGTACAAGTACCTGTAGCGCCTAGTGAGTTATCTACGTTCCTTAACATGGCTCAGTCTGCTGTATTAGCTCCTATGGATGCTGTCGGTATGCTAACCAGTATCAGTGATAAAGGCTCAGTAGATGCAGCTGGTAAGTTAGCTGCTAAGTCTTTAATGGGGTTATCTAAGTTTAAGTCTGTTGACTTCACTGACAGCGCAGCTATCAAGATTGACTTAGCTAAAGAGTTGAGCACTATGCAGAAGACTGCACCACAGGAGAGTAACTAATGGCTAGTGATGATCTAAACCGTACAGCTTATGCACAAGCACTAGCTAAGATACAAGGGGGCGCATCTGAAGAGGATGCGTCTATGCCTAGCTATATGGTAGCTTCTGATACCATGAACGTAGCTAATGGTAATAAGACTTTCCTTGAGTCAGCTGTAGATACAGTACAGTCTATACCTAAGTTCATTGGCGTGTCTATGATCTCTGGAGCTAACCAGCTATACAATATACCATCTGATATTGGTAACTTGTTTGGTGGTGACTTCGAGCGCTCTGATACTGCTGAGGTTATTAGCGGCTTAGATTCTAATCTAGGTGCTTTCTATGAAGAGAACCAGACTGGGGCTGACCTAGTAGGGTTCATGCTGTCATCTACAGTTCCTGGATTAGGTGGTATCAAGTTACTTAACGCTGGACAGAAGTCACTGTCTACTGCTATCAATGCAGGTAAGTTCGGTGAATCTACTGGTAAAGCACTAGGTCTACTTGTACCTAATAAGGCAGGTAACTTAGCTAAAGCTATTGCAGAAGTAACTACTAGTTCTGCCCCTGCTAGTATCATGAACCGTAATGCACTTAAAGCTATTGGTGCAGGTGTAGGACAGAATGCACTTGAGGCACTTGCCTTTGAAGTTGCTGTTACAGCTACTATGTTTCAGTCGCCTATCCTAGAGAACCAAGACTTCGGTGACTTTGTTACGAACGTAGCATTCGGCGCTGGTGTGTTTGGCTTAGTCGGTGGTGCAGTTGATGCAGCTAAGATTTCTAGTAAGCTTAAGTTCCGTGCTAATGAAGCTAGTATTGAAGCTCGTCCTTGGTCATTCATCCCAGAGGCAGCTGAGAACTCTAGTAGCTATGAGAAGCTGGTATTAGATTACGATACTATGAATAACATACCTGCTGTACCATTTAATGTATCTCCTGAGCGTCATGTGTTCCTTACTGCTGCTGCTAAGAATAAGCGCGAAGTACTGGATACTCGTATACGCGGAGAGATTAGTAATATAGCTGGCGGCGATCAAGATGTAGCTGCTGCATTATACAGTGCATTTAAGACTGATCCGTTAGAAGCTACATTGGTAGGTAGAGCGGCAAGTAAGCAGACTAGCTTCCAAGCACAGGAAGGTGCATTCGTAGGGCTACTTGAGACTACTAAGATGGGAGTTACTGGTGCTGCTGAGAAGGCTGCATCTAAGCTAGAGATTAAAGCTCTGGCTGGTAAGCTTAATGCTGCTGATCAAGCTCTATGGGAAGTACAGATGACTAAGACTACCTATGTGAAAGCTTGGGGAGAAGATGCTGGGCGCGTATATACTGAGTCACCTATAGTAACTTCCTTGATTGATAAGCTAGGTAAAGGTCAGATCATTAAGGTAGATGCTTCTGGTGTTAAAGCTGGCAGTAAGAAGTATACCTTTGATACTAAGTATAACACTGGTAAAGGTACTAGCCCTCTTGGTGCTCCTATCAAGCCTTGGGATATTACTAAGGTAGATGCACTGGCTGCACAAGCTAGATACATCTGGGCAAGTAAGCTTAAACCTTTCGTCCCTACTGCTAAAGAGCCGCTAGCTATTCATGTTAATGACATACCTCTTATGGAAAAGGCAATGGCTGAGCTTACTCAAGAGCAGCTACTTCATGTTAAGTTTAAAGGCTTAGCAGAAGGTGAAGTACTAGGTAGCAGCTTACAGAAGTTCATTGCTAATAAGAAGATAGCTATTGCTAATGACTTGCTTACTCGCCCTACCCAGAAAGGTAGCTTACTTAAAGGCGAGATTAAAGAGCTTACTCAGGATGAGATAGCAGCGGTAGTTAATGTTAAGAGCAAGTTCTTATCTGGTGAGATACTTAGTGACTCGGTAGGTGAGTTCCACATTGATGACATACTAGCTATGCAGTCACATAACAAGGCATATAATGAAAGTCTTGTAGGTAAGGGTTTACGTTCTGTTAACTCTCCAGAAGTACCTGTATGGTCAGTACCTCAGCACCTTAAGATGACTTATGATATGACTCCTTTTGAGAATGTTGATAACATGCTTATAGAGAACATGGTTATTATCAAGCAGCAGCAGAAGGTATATCAGGAAGGTACTGGTAGAGCAGCAGCCAATGTACTAGGTAGAGACTATGATAAGTTTGAAGACATAAGCTCTAACCGTGTAATGAAAGGTGCTAACCCTACAGGCGCTCAATCTAATGCACTAGCTGCGGCAGATGGTAACTATGGATCACTAGCATCTACTGTGATTAACATAGGTAAGACTACTAACCGTGTTATTGAGAAGTTTCAGGAGAGCACTAGAAGCAGCTTAGAACCACTACTCTTTAAGCTAGGAGCTAGCCAGAAAGCTACTATCGAATGGAGCACACTGCAACAGAAGATACGTAGCCTAGAAGGTCAGTATGGACTTAATGCAGCAGGTGATGCACTAGAGCCTTTAGTTATGTTACGCTGGCAGAGAGCTGCTATTGAAGCTACGGAAGCTGGTAGAGCTGTACCTAAGCAGCCAGTATTTAAAGCTGGTACTGAGCTACATGTACCTATAGTTAATAAGGAGGTAAGAGACTTAGCTGCTGCTCACATTGAGATTAATGCTAGACGTACTGAGGGCTTAGCTGGTATACGCTCTTCACAAGGTGCTCAGTTTAATCGTGACCCAGAAGCGTTCTATCCTATCCCAGTAGACCCTAAGGACTATCCTTTCTTTGCACTAGTAACTGATGAGAGTATCACTTCTGGTAATCATACCAAGACTCTGTTCGCTACTACTGAGAAAGACTTACTGGATCAAGCTGCTAGACTTAAGCAGAATCCTCATCTTAAGGTAAGATTCAAGCAGGAAGCTGAAGACTATTATAAGTCTATTGGTCAGTTCGACTATGAGAAGACTATTAATAATAACTACCTAGATGTAGAAGCTCACCGTAAAGGCGTATCGGCTCCATTCACTGTAGCTACTGACCCACAGAAGGTATCTAATGATATGCTTAAGTGGCATATGCAGAGAGAGTCGGGGCTAGTAAGAGAAGCTGTTGCTGCTAAGTATGAAGTTCAGTTCGCTGAGTTACAAGGTTTAGGTCGTGACGCTACTGTTGCTGCTACTAGTACTTTCTCTAAGGGCGCTGCTCTTAGTACACTAGAGAACTCAGTTAGTAACCCATTCGCTGGTTACATTAAGACTGCCCTAGGTATTAAGAATACAGCTGAGTATCCATTCCTTGTTAATGTTAACCGTATGGCTGATGCTAAGTTATCTGCTATGTATAACAAGATAACTGGTATAGCAGAAAGAAGTAAGTCTACTGATGACCTAGCTGCTATCAATGTTGAGTTAGAAAGAGCGGGCTATAAAGGTGCTCAGTATGATGAGAGTATGGAGATATTCGCTAATGCTGGGCCTGACAGAGGTGTACTAAGTAGGCTAGTAGGTGATGCCAATGGTATCTTAGCTACTGTGGTACTTCGCTGGGATGCTCTGAATGCGGTGAACAACGCTGTGTCTGCTAACGTACTTCTAGGTGCAGAGACTAAGGCGGTACTTCGTGCTATAGGCCGCGGTGACAGTGATGCTGCTGGTGCTCTAGCGGGGCTTACACGAGTAGCTGTTCCAGGAACTGATAAGACTATCTTCTCTGCTACTAAGCTTATATCGAATGCAGTTAAGAAGTTCAATGCTTTTGATCATACTAGTACAGCTGAGTTTAAGTTCTATAAGGATAACAACTACTTCACTGATATTAGTAAGCAGCACAGAGACATACTGGAGGACTTGACTTATAATCCTGCACTTGGTACTAGCGCATTCAAGCAGAGTATTGAGAGAGCTAGAACTAAGATCACAGCTGCTGCTAACCTAGGTGAGAAGTTCACAGGTAACAAGTTAGCGGAAGAGTTTAACCGCTTTGTTGCTGCTGACGTTATGAAGCAGATGACTGATGTAGCTGTGACTCGTGGGCTTATGACTGCTAAGGAGCAGTTAGCTTACATTAATACTTTTGTTAATCGTACTCAAGGTAACTACTTAGCAGCTCAGAGACCTATGATGTTCCATGGGCCACTTGGTCAGGCGGTAGGTCTATTCCAGACTTATCAGTTTAACTTGATGCAGCAACTACTTCGCCATGTAGGTGAAGGTCGTGGTAAGGATGCTATGACACTGTTCGCATTGCAAGGTACTATCCATGGTATGAACGGTCTACCTGCTTTCAATGCAATCAATACACATCTAGTTGGTAACGCTAGTGGTAACGTAGAACATAGAGATGCTTATGATGCTACGTATGGTATTGCTGGTAAGAATGCTGGTGACTGGTTAATGTACGGAGCAGCTAGTAACGCACTAGGTTTAATCCACCCTGACTTGAAAGTTAACTTGTATACTCGTGGTGATATTAACCCAAGGCACTTGACTATCATACCTACTAACCCAGCTGATGTGGCTGCTATTGCTACGGCAGGTAAGGTGTTTGCTAATATCTTTAATACTGCTCAGAAACTAGGAGCTGGTGGTGATGTAGTTAATACCTTGCTGCAAGGACTAGAGCATAATGGTATTAGTCGTCCGCTAGCTGGCCTAGCACAGGCAATGGAAGGTTTAGCTAATCCACTAGCTGCATCCTATAGTACTAGTAAGAGAGGTAATGTTATTGCAAGTAATGACATACTGTCACTAGCTAACCTAGGACGGATAGCAGGAGGCAAGCCATTCGATGAAGCTATTGCTATTGATGCTGCTTACAGGTTTAAAGCGTATGGATTAGGTGATGCTAAGAAGAGACAGGTACTTGGACAAGCTATTAAGACTACGATGATAGCAGGACAAGACCCTAGCTTGGAGCAGATACAGGATTTCTCTGAGAGTTATGCTAAGACGGGAGGTAGACAGGAGCAGTTTAACAGTTGGTTCGCTGACTTGTATAAGACTGCTAACCTGTCCCAGACTAATACGATTCAGAAGAACTTGAAAGATCCTTTTAACCAGAGTATGCAGTTACTAATGGGAGGTAGAGAGTTAAGAGACTTCACAGCTGATCCAGAATAAGCACTGGAGTAGCTCCTTAAGTTATAGGTACAAAAAAGCCAGAGAACTTGTAATAGTTACTCTGGCTTTTTATTACCTGTTATATAAGTCCTGGTCTGGTATCAGGGAATACTTCTACCTCAGAAGGTACATCATCTGCTGCTACATCTATTATTAAATCTAGCTCCTGCTGGGCAGCTTGCGGGGTGCATTGTATGAAGTCAGCTGGCGGGTTATGATACAAGACTGCTTCGTCTGTATAGGAGTCAGTAGAGTTTACTTTCTTATTACAGCTTCTACATATAAAAGGATATGCCTTACAGTCTGTCCAATGAAGTATCTTTAAGTTACTGCAATCTCCTGCACTTGATTCTGACATAGCGGTTACTCCTAGTCATCTAAGTCTGCAACTTGTTTATAGTGACGTTGCTCTAAGCCTCTAAGCTCACATGCTTTCTTAACTGAGATAAACTCAACTAAGCCGCCATTAGGGAATATGATACTATGAGACTTCTTATAGTCCATACCACCTAGGCTGTCTGTAAGCTCTCTTGCTCGCTCTCTAACCTGTGTAATATTACGCTGGTTACTGACTACATACAGTACCTTGTCTCCACTACTAGCTAGATATAAAGCGTTAAGTACTCTACGAAATGTCCTGCCTGATGCTCTACTCATACTCACCTACCTATATATTAATGAATTATAATTCTATTAAGATTTACCAACTGCCAGTACAGGTCTTGGGCTATATCATCTAAAGCCTTCTCACTGTACGCACCATCCATTTCAGTATTAAAGAAAGCAGCTACCTCTCCTATAATACCTCCCCAATCATCACTGTCATACTTAGATAAGAATGCTCTTAATGTAGGGTTCCTGTTCGCTTCCTTTACCATAGCCATTCTAGGTGGGCTGTGATACACCATAGTCACCACACCGCCATCTGGATTAAAGACTTCAGGTATTACCTCAGAAGTATCTATGGTAGTACCTGTACCTTTGCTAGCATCATCTGGCTCAAAGATAGAGTACATCTTCTTAGCTGCTGCCTTAGCCTTACTGCTATTACTTCCACGCTTACTCATTAGGTTTCTCCTGTAGCTTGCCTGAGTTTTTGATCCTAAGGTAAGCATCCTTGCCTGCCACTAGTATAATCTCGTCTGGAGGCAGCATGTCATTCATCATTACTCTTATACCTCCTCCTATCACTGGAGCAGGCTTCTCTGCATCTAGCTTACTCATACCCTTAGTGCTCCATCATCACGCATCATCTGTAAGGATTCATTGATACTAGTCTCAAAGCCTGCTGCATTCTTATGACCGCCACCGCCAAAGAAACCTGCTAGCTTACTTACATCATAGTCACCATTAGAGCGTAGTGACCACTTGCCTACTACCTTCTTCTCATCAATGACTACCGTGATACCATAGGTTCCAGACTTATTAGCTAGCTCATGACCTACATCACTCATGTACTCATAAGGGCACATACAGAATAAACCTTCTTCACTTTCTATACTGAAAGGCTTAGCTGTACGTGCTATCTTAGTTACCATAAGCATGTGAGCTTCTTCTAGTTCTCTGCCTGCATCTAAGATAGCTGAGTAAGAACACTCATTGTCAAACATCTCTAGCAGTTCGTCCCAACGCTGTAAGGTGCGATCCTGTAGCATTAGATACTTATTAACCCAGCGAGTCTTATCACCTAGATTGAACTGCCATAGGTCATAGTCTTTAACATACTGGATAAGTAAGGGTAGAGGTAGAGTCTGCTCTTCTGGTACACCTTGATAGTTAAAGTGCTTATAGGTTAAGCTAGCTCCTGACTCAGAGTTATCTAGTATGTAGTTACAGCCGTGTAGCTTACCTGCTACTACTGTGTCACACTCTATAGTATCTATATCAGGACAGTAAGCTTCAAAGGCTGTCTTGTGATGATCTAGTATGTTGACAAACACAGAAGGATGGCAGCACTGTAAGCGAGCTAACACATCTACAGGTAGAGAGAAGTCTACTACTTGAATACCTAGTACTGAGTCACCAGTAGTAAGAGCATCAAATAGCTTTTGTGTACTCTCTGGGTTATAACTCATAGGTAAGAGTTCAGGCTTACACATGAGTTTAGACATACCACGGTAAGCTGCCCATGCGGCTGTGAAACCATCTAGGCAGTTGTCATGGTAGGCAATAAGTACTCGGTCATTGCTTGTATCCCACGGATCATAAGGAGTAGGCATTGAAGGATCATTAGATTCGCTCATATGTTTCTTGCCTCTGTAGCTATACCTGAATTTAGTTTACTTAGTACATTTAGATGGTTACGCTCTAAGTGTATAGCGAAGTTAGACTCTAGTATAGTAACCAGAGCTTTATGTAGGTCATCTGCCTCTAAATCTTCTAACTCTATTACTACTGTAACTCGTCTCTGTGCTGTCACTTTCATAATTAAAGCTCCACTACTGATAATCTGTCTGTAAGCGGTTGTATTACATCAAGCTCAGCAGGGTTTAAGTTATGAGCCATAGTCAGCGCTCTATGTAAAGTAACAGCTTCTCTAGCTGTCAGTTCTATGTGCACTGTTACTTCCTTTGTCTGTGTCACTTTCATATCATACCTCGTTCTTCTTTAGTTAGTACTTCCCAGTCAATAGCACCACTGATACCTTCCTTTCTAATTGCTTTGATAGGTAGGTAGCCTTGTATCTTATCGGCTGTAACTGATTGAATCTTCTCTGCTATCTGTAAGCTACCTATGATCTCTGCTAGCTGATTCCTGTTATCTAAGTCCATATGAATCTCTTTCCATATAGCTTGAAAGGTAACTGGCATATCAGAGTGCTCAATGATAGTCATTATCTTATGAGTAGTCTCAGAGTGCTTAGCTTTACCAAACTCACCTAGTGCCTTAGGCATAAGCTGCTCAGTGAAAGTAAGTATAGTGTTAGCGTAGATTACATCTTGTACTGTGATACTTTGTCCAATGCGGCTAGCAGTGATAACAAGGCATAGCTTTAGTAAGTGAGTTAGTCTGCGGTTTGCATAGTGCTCAAATCTTACATCTGGTATACCTTCCCAGTTCTTATATATCTTATCCAGAAGAGTCATAGCTTCTGGTGTCATTTCCATCTCGCCAGTTACTGCTAGCTTAATCTTATGTAGCAGCTTGACTAACGATGCCTGTAGTATCTCATCTGGGGGCGGCGGGAATGTGTACTTCTTACCTGTGGGTTCTCCATGTACGAGCAGGAGTCTTGAGAAGAAGCCTTGTCCGATAGTCTCAGTTGGAAAGGCTGCTGCAAAACCAGTTGCTGTATTACCTCCGAGTATTGAGATAGTAGGGTTAGGGATAAACACTGACTTAGAGTTCTTAAGTTTATAGTCATAAACACCTTCGTAGTCCCAGAGCTCACCTAGGATAGATATAAAGTCTAAGTTACCTAGACCTATAAAGTTATTGAATTCATCCGCGAATATACCACACTCAGCTGGCGGCTTGTCTGTGTAGTTATCCGCTTCATCCATGTCTATACCACTAGAGTTACCAAACAAGTTCTGGTCTAGTATATCCATACCTGAACCTGAGTCATCTAGTGAACTACCTCCAGCCATTATATCTTTCCTCTGCGACTGTTCTGCTAGGTCAGTGAGAAACTTCTCTTGCCTAGTTTTCTTAGCTGCAAAGGTAGAGTACCCTGCCTGCTTCAATAGCTTAGCTCCAATCTTAATCGCGCTAGACTTCTTAGTTCCTGGGCTACCTATAAGCATAGTGTAGAGGTTAGGATATAAGGTAAAGTGTCCGTGCTTGAAATAGATTTGGCGGCCAAGATAGGTGGCTAAGCTAGTGATAGCTGTCCACCTGTGGAAGAAGGTAGGGCATTCAGTCTTAGATGTGTAGGCTAGATAGAGAGATATAAAATCCTCATTGGAGGTATCCTCTGCACTA
>TARA_R110002167_G_scaffold58704_1_pt1 | contig 43850 bp, 35 predicted proteins | sample TARA_R110002167 | Tara Oceans TARA_R110002167 (sample SAMEA4398238) | marine metagenome | biome: Polar Biome; feature: [MES] marine water layer (ENVO:01000295) within the mesopelagic zone...; material: water (ENVO:00002006), including particulate matter (ENVO:01000060) such as......
CCTGCTGCTAGATAGAACTCAGCAGTGAAGTTGGATTGGCTATTGCCGTTTAGGGTAATCGGCTCTGCAGCGCCAGCGTTGTATATTGACAGGAGAGGTGTAAAGCCATCTGCATCCATAGTGGCTCTAAACAATGTGTCACTGTCTAAGCTCAGAGCGTAGCGGTCAGACATTCTTCCCGCTATATAGCAGTCAGTGTCCCGATCAAGCGCTGCACCGCTGGTGCTGCCTCCCAAGGCAAGCGTGGGTAGGCCCTCGGTACAGGCCTGAGCATCGCCAAATACTGGCGGCTCAAAAAATTGGATGTTGTAATTGCCTTCCGCTAACGGATTATTGTTGCTTGTATAGACCGCATAACGCTGCCATCCGGAACTAGTAGCGGTGAAAGTATGCACTTGTTGTTGACCGCCAAGAGTGTTTGGGGTTGCTGAACCAAACTGGTTGCCTATGAAGTGCGAAAGCTGGGATTCAAAATCTGCTGTAAGCGCCACAATCACACTCTCGCCCTGCTCTAACCAAATCTTATAGCTGTCGTAGAGCCTGTCCGGATCATTATAAGTATCTAGGCAATCATCGCTGCTCAATGCCGCATCAAGCGCAACACCTTTAGTTACCCAAGTTGGGGCCACGCAATCGATCTGCGACTGGTTGATAACAGTGGTACTAAGCGTGTAGGTTCCAGTAGCCGCCACGTTCTGTGGTTGATAACTACCACCGTGGATGTATAGCACATACTCACCTGGTACCAGTGCCACCTCAAAAGACAGCCCATTCTGCTGAATTTGAGTTTCAACAATATCCTGCCCATCATTGCCATTGGCATCTAACACACCAACGTGCGGATAATAATGGTCTGAATACGCATCAATCTTGAACAAGGTAGTACCAGACTCACCGCTCAAGTCTAGGCGGTAAAAATCCGCCATAATTCTCTCGTCGTCGAAATAGCAATCTTCGAACGGGGTCAGTTCACCCGCTACTTGCGCGCCTAATGTGAGCGGGGTTTGATTGTCGCACGCAGCCGGATCACCGAATGCGATGCCAGTCAGATTAGGGTTGGCCCATAGATTCACAGTGCCTAAAGCAAGCACTGGCGCCGGCACTGCCCCACTTAGTTGGTTGTCGCGTAAGTTTATAGCGGTTGCGTTTACTAGGTTTCCTAGTTCTGAAGGAATAGTGCCGCTCAACTGGTTGTAAGCCAAATCCAGATTAAGCAGATTCACAAGATTACCGTAGGAAACGGGTATAGAACCGCTGAGTTTATTACCGCCCAGCGATAAGTGGGTAAGTTGCGTCATACCACCAAAGGACGTAGGCAATGAACCCTCGAATTGATTTCCCCACAGCCAAATTCGGTTCAGGTTCGTCAGTTGTGAGAGGTTCTCAGGAATAGTGCCGCTTAGTTGATTACCACCCAAATCTAGATACTGAATAAAACTGAGACCAACAACTTCGTTTGGAATGCTGCCAACTAGATTGTTCTGTTTTAGACTCAACCCTATAACCTTACCGTCAGTATTACACTCTACGCCAGCCCAACTGCATTCCGTTCCTGCGGCACCTAACCAGTCAGTATTGTTGGTCCAGGCAGCGCCATTAGTATCGTTATATAGGGCTTGTAGGATATCTCGCTGCGTAGATTCAGCAGACATTGCGGCGTTGGATGACAACAGCAATATAGAAGTAAATAGGGAAGCCAGTGTGGTGCTTAAGAATCGATTATGCTTTTTAGTTAACATTTCTATATCCCTTTTTCTAATACCCATAAGTCCCCAGCGGCACGCGAGGCTTCTTTGTTCGTTATATAAGGGCTTCTGTCATGAGATTGCAGGATGTCTCAGGCTTTTATAAGACAAGCCCGATCTGCCACTAGCGCAGTCAAGATTCGGGGAGCTTACTCACAAGAAATACGGAATATTTCAATACAATTCAATTACTTATAGATTTTAAGGCTGAATTGACAAATGCCTACCCCAGCTTGAGAGGGGCTGCTAGTTAGTTGTATCGAAACCGTTGTGCTTTACAATGTCGCTACACGTAAAGAAACACATTGTGGAAGGATATTCAGTTTGAGAGAGCTAACATGAATCGTCGTAAAAAGGGCATACAGATATTAAAGGCACGCGCCAAGAGAGCAAATGCAAAGTTGGCCCCTAAAACTAAGTCTGCGTATATCAGTAAAGCGGAGCGGGCAAAACAAGTCGAAGAGTCTGGCCTAAGCGCGGATATAGTTTCCGCAGAGTGAATTTATTCTAGGAGTCTTTATGCCACTCAGGGTTGCTCTAATAGTACTTATAACTCTGGCGTCCTCTGTCGCGATTTCAGCCGATCAAAACTCGTTACAAGAACGTGGAGAAACGATTAGAATCCGCAGCCTTGCCAGCACGAATGCCCTTCTAAGCCGCCCTCAGTTAAGTGCACTGTGCAATGCCGTAGACGGGGCGCGATGGTGCGAGGGTTACATTGCAGCGATTCTCACGGTTTACCAAATTCCACTCAACTGCCTACCTAGAACCGACATGGCGCCTTTCGCAAATGGCCAAGTTTGGGAGCTAACGGTACAGTGGATTTTGAGACAGGAACAAGACTCAAAACTCAGTTTCTTCGACGCAGTAACAGGCGCCTTGGCGGAAGAGAAAAGATGCCCAATGGGCAATTTACTTCCCTACAACGGCCCCGAGCTTGTGCCCTATTCTGATCTAGAGCTAGAGGAGATGCAGTATCTAATGAACCCAACTCCATTAGAGGAGGTGGCCCCAGATTATCCCCCTGCCGCACAACGCGATGGGATTGAAGGCTGGGCGCAGATAAGCTTTACAGTGACTGAGATGGGGGATGTGAAGGACGTTGTACTAGTAGATTCCGAACCTCCAGAGATATTTGATGCCGCCTCTATCGAGGCGGCATCGAAGCTAAAGTTTCGACCAATCATTATAAATGGCATTGCAAAAGAGGCGCTAAATATTCAATACGTTTTTCGGTTTAACTTGTAAAATAAATTGCTTCTACACTACCCCACTTCCAGCTACATTCACTGTCGACAGCGCCTAGTCATCCCGAATTGTCCAACCAAGCTGCACCATTAGTAGAGCCTCGATCTTGGTGCCCCTTGCTCACTAGAGACCATAAGCGACATCTAGTGAGAGTATTCTACTGCGGACGACGGAACATGCCCATATAGACAGACTTGCCCAGCACATGGCCTTCCATTGCGGCTAGGACTGCGTCGCGGGTGGCGATGGGATCATCGGAGGCCATAACAGACAATGCAGTATCTAGCGCATACACCTCGAACAGATAGTGGTGTTTAGGACCGCTAGCGCCAGCGCCCGGACCGCGATACACGCGTCCAGTCGCACTGATCTGCGTTGCGCCGTTGGGGAGCATGTCTCCCTGCGGCTGATTCTCTTCTAGTCCCATAGCCGTGCCTGGAATGTTCCACACCACCCAATGTACCTGAGTGCGCGTGCCGCGATTAGGAGCAAAATCGAGGTCCATCATATTCACCACGAAGGATTGCGTGCCCGCAGGTGCGTTCTCCCAATGCATTGCGGGAGAGGTGCCGCCACCGGGCAGCGCCCCTTCGGCAGCCTGTGAGAAGCGGACGGGGATATCGTCGCCATCTTCAAACCCTTCTATAGAAAGTGTGAACGCGGCAGTCTGGGCCTGCACAGAGCTTAGCCCCAGCATTGCGCAGAACAATATTGCTACTCCTTTAAAAGTCATACGCATCGATTATCTCCCGATATCAAATGTCTGTAGTTAAGGGTTGGATACTAGAGCCGAGAATACAAAACGGTCAAGGGATGATTAGCAGAGCCGAACTCCTAAACTACATAGTCACACAAAGCTACGACTAGGATAAAATGTTTATCTACAACAAGTCACTCAATAGAAACCCTATGCTAAACCTTTCAATATTCTCGTTATAATCTATTAAACTTTCGCCATAACCGTTGACATACTGAGCGTATCCTCTAATTTTCCCCCATAATGGAAATGTCCAGTCAATCTGCAAATAATTTTTACTGCTAGAATCGAAACTTTGACGCAGTACAACGCCTAGCTCATGTGAGTTCGTACGATATATTGTATTGAATTCAAATCTCCCAATAAACTCTTCTAGATCAGGATTATCGGTCTGACTTAGCGAAGCTGAATCCAACTTCTTATCCTCTGAAATTCGCCACCAGCTTCGCAACCCAAATACAAAATCCCCTTTCTCCCACACAAAATCCGTATTGATACGATTCCAACTTCGGGAGAGAGACCCCCCTTGACCGTTGGATTGATGAGCAAATCCGATAGAAAACAATGTTGAGTCGACATTAAGCGGGCGCCAATTCAAAGGTGCGGCATAGAATACTTCTGGCTCGTAGTTAGTTTCTCGAAACGGTGCCGAAATTTCAGAATTATAAGCCTGCCAAAAAGACAGAGAGGTAAATCCGAAGGAAATTTGATCTTGCGGAAGAAATAGCTCCGATGCAATTGGAAACTTCAACGAGATTTGAAATTTGACTTCCGTTTTATCCAAAGTATCGTCATGCACCGCATCTCCGTATGCAATGGCATAAGGGGTACGATTAGGGTTTGTGCTATAACTAGCAGGCAATACGTAATTACGTTTATGGGGAAGCAATTGAACACTATCACTTAATACAGCGTCCTCACGGAAAATCCGCTGCAATAGTAAAGAATCGGAACGCGGTGAGCCGGAAAGTGCAGGTAAAATCTCTTGCTCGTTAATCGTCGGAGTTATTTCACCGACTCCACAATTTTCCTTAATTGCATCAACTGTAGTGTTCCCCCCGGAATTTTCCATCTGCTCCAAATAGCAAATTTGTAACGCCCCAATCTCGGAAGGTTGAGAGGCAAGGCCTGTTGAGCTGAAAATAAATAGTGGCATCAGTTTTATGAAAATCTCTATTTTCTTTGAGCAATTCAAATAAGTTAACAAAAATATAACCTCTGCAATTTTGCAAAAAAGGAATTTCAATAGCGCGAGTTAAACAAATATTTTAAGATTATCGGAAGAGCTCGCAATTTGATTATGCGAATTCCATTCTGTCAAAAAATGTTCAAACTCATGGGTTGGCATGGGGCGCCCACAGTAGTAACCTTGCACAAAATCACAACCCAATCGCGCCACAAGATCCCAGTCCTCTTTTGTCTCTGCCCCTTCTGCGACGACTTGCATGCCAAGCTTCTTAGCAAGATTGACAGTCGATTCAAGCATAGCAATTGCTTCCTTACTCCCAGATGCGCAATTAACAAACTCTCTATCAATCTTCAACTCCGTAAAAGGAATTCTTTTCAATTGCGCAAGGGAAGAGTTACCCGTCCCGAAATCGTCTATAGAAAGCCCAAAGTTATTGAGACGTAAACGAATTAGATTTTCGATACATTCGGTTTCGTTGTTCATAGCCTGAGTTTCGGTTACCTCTATATTTATATACTTAGGGGAAACGTCGAACTCGTTGAGCACATCGAATATAAAATTCGCAAGTGTGGGATCAGAAAAAGAGTTAACAGAAAAATTTATAGAGGTCACCATTGGGTGTCCCTGTTGATGCCACTTCATAGTTTGGCGTACAGCTTTCTTGAAGACCACTTTGGTTAAGCTGTCAATTAGTTCCAGTTCTTCCGCAAGAGATACAAATGCATATGGAGGCAATAGACCACGAGTCGGATGTTGCCACCGCGCCAGGGCTTCTACACCCGTAATAGCACCGCTTCGAATATTAATCTTGGGTTGATAGAACATCTCTAAAGGACCGCTCTCTCCTGCCGTAATTCCATCTTGAAGCTCTTGTTGTGAAATTTCACAAGAAGAGGCACTGGTCGCCTTCCTGCTTTTCTGCTCATACCCTGCAATCATATTCTCCAGCTTACTTCTCTCGATAGGCTTTCCTAGCGCTCCCAGAATATTCAACTTGTATTTTCTAGCCAAATTTACAGCGGACGACAAAATCCGCTCATCCTGCCCGCTCAACACTATTAGGCCTCCAATATAGCGCGCATCGTTAACAACGCGGATAAACTCCATGCCGTCCAAACGAGGCATGCAGAGATCACAGATTACGATATCGTATTTCCTACCATTGGAGAGTCTCTCAATTGCTTCATAACCTGTCTCAACGGTTTCGACATCGATATATCCCATGCTTACTAGCGTCCTCTTAATAAGACTAAGAATGAAGCGCTCATCATCCACAACCAGTATCTTTAGCTTCATTTTTTTACTCCTCATCAGCATTTACTATGCGCAAATTTCAAGTTCTCCTTTGCATCAAGCAAATGCCGTACCAGAGTTATAAACATTGATTAACTCGCTATTTTTACGTGATAATCTTAACGACCATATAGCCTCGCTCGAGAATACTAAGGCAAACCACATTTTTTCGCGAAATGATTAGCAAAATGAAAAGCAAAGACGGGAATCATCAAGAGATCATCAATGATACTGTTCTCAGAGCACTGATCGGTAACGACGATGAAGCTATATCGCTTGTTTATGTCGCATTCTTGGAAAGTGGACAATCCATACTGGACGAGGTTTCTCTTGCAATGGCAGAGCACAATTGGCAATTGATGTTAGATGCAGTTCATAAACTAAAGTCTTCTGCGCTTAGCGTTGGCGCTAATGGCGTAGGTGATAGTGCAATCAATATCGAGTCTTTGTTAAAGTCAGATCGATCTATCCGAGAGATAACTAATGCGGTTTCTCTTCTAAAGGAGCAATTCTCTCTAGTGGAAATTTACATCCGTAAAGAATTTGTTGTCACCCGGGAATAGCCGCTACGTCCGGACCTCCACTAACAATCTTATTGGAAAGATGAGTAAAATTGATACTTCAGTTGCGAGTTTAGAAATGTAGATGCTCATTGGTGCTCAAGATAGTGGTAGCACCGAGGCGAAATAGTGAGTTTTATTCGAACAATGATCGCTTACATTAAAGGTCCAATTCACATTGCATACGATTAGAGAGGCCTTAGTCGTCACTTTCGACTAAGGCCTCTCGTTAGACTATTTTTTGTTGAATATCAAACCAGATTTGTTCACGACAATATGATGAGCAGTATCCAGATTCGCAATGAATTACGCCTATTGAGTTAGATCTATATTAGATTGCCCCAGAGCTCATCCATTCGGACAGGGCCCGGCCAATAGCATTTGGCGAGATTTCCTGAACATAGTGACTACCGAAGACACTAACTTCCTTTTGATTCTTAAAACCGCGAACGAAGTCCAGAAGTGGACCAGTAGAGATGAGTGCGCCAGGATTGACCCGAACAAATAGCTTGGGCACATCACTGCCCGCAAACCAATCCGTATAGCTCGTTACTAATTGCACGGTATCTGTGGGATTGCCACCCCTAGGTAGTTCACGAGGCCATTCCAACGTTGGTCTACGGCCCTCCCCCGGCTGCAAAAAGGGGCGACGATATTCGGCCTTGTCCTCTTCTGTTAAGTAATAGCCCAAGCCCCCGATCAATATCTGTTCGATGAAGATGTTGTTCTGAAGCACGGCCTCCTCCCCTTGCGCTGAGCGGAAGATATTGAAGACACCGCTCTCTGGCTCTGGAATTGGGGGCAGGCTTGAAGGGTTCAATATCGCTTCCATATAGGCAATGCCACGCACCCGCTCTGGAAAGCGCTGCGCGTAGCTAAGGCCGATACCAGAACCCCAGTCGTGTATGACTAGCGTGACTTTCTCGCGCACACCAATAGCCTCGAGCATCTCGAAAATATAGTCGCGGTGTGTACTGAATTTATAAACCCCTTCCGCACTATTGGGCAACGGGTCCGAGTCCCCCATGCCTATAAGATCCGGCGCAATGCAACGGCCAAGATGTTGCACATGGGGAATGATATTGCGCCAGAGATAAGACGAGGTAGGATTGCCGTGGAGGAATACGATTGGGTCGCCAGTGCCGACCTCGTAGTAGGCCATATCCAAACCACGCACTTGGACTTTCTTTTTCTTAGCAGCCCATGAGGACTCTTGAGCTAAAGCATTATTCCCGCCAAGCGCTAATGGCAGGGCTGCAGCACCGCTAGCGAGTGTGGCAGTCTTCAAAAATTTCCTACGACTTATGGTGAACATTACGCTTTCCTTTTTTTGTTGTTTTATCTCAACATAACTAACGAGTTAAGAATGCTAGGGACGATTGCCCCCGAAAAACTTCAATTGAATTTCAAATTACTCTGACCCCTTTGATTCAAAGTGATGTTTAGTTCGTTTGGCAAAAGCCACTAGCGACAGCATCACCGGCACCTCGACTAACACGCCCACCACTGTGGCCAATGCCGCACCAGAATCTAGCCCGAATAGGCTTATGGCAACGGCAACTGCCAATTCGAAAAAATTGGATGTCCCGATTAGAGCTGCAGGGGCTGCGATGCTAAAGGGAACGCGCCACAGAAATGCCCATCCATAAGCAATAGCGAAGATGCCGTAACTCTGAATAAGAAGTGGCACGGAGATCAAGACTATGACTAAGGGTTCGTCTAGGATCGTCTGGGCCTGAAAGCCGAACAACAAGATGACGGTTGCCAACAGTCCCATGATTGAGAAAGGCTTGATCTGGGCGGTGAATATCGAAATTTTCGCAAGACTCCCAGAGGCATCAAGCGTCCTACGCGTGATGTACCCCACGATTAGCGGAATTAATACATACAAAACCACTGAGATCGTAAGAGTTTGCCAAGGCACAATAATATCGGTCACGCCTAGTAGTAAGGCCGTAATCGGCGCAAAGGCGAAAATCATAATAATATCGTTCAGCGAAACTTGAACTAGCGTGTAGTTCGCGTCCCCTTTGACCAGTTGGCTCCACACAAACACCATTGCCGTGCATGGCGCTACGCCAAGCAGAATCATCCCGGCGATATACTCTTTCGCTGACTCCGGCTCAACCATTCCCGCAAAAATATGTTCGAAGAACAAAATGCCAAGGGCCGCCATAGTAAATGGCTTTATAAGCCAATTCACGACCAGTGTTATACAAACTCCTTTAGGCTTCTTGCCAATATCCTTTAGCGAGGCGAAGTCTACATTCACCATCATTGGGTAGATCATCACCCAGATGAAAACTGCTACTACCAAATTGACATTGGCATACTCAACAGACGCGATTGCCTGAAAAATACTTGGAAATATCGCCCCGATTGTCACACCACAGATGATGCAAGAGCCTACCCAAATAGACAGATATCGTTCGAAGAAACCGATATCTGGAGCTGCCTCACTCATAGCATTTCATCCCTTCTTCTAGCGTTCAATCCCATACCCCTGCACCTTCGGATTCGGCAGATAAATGGGGTCAGAGTAACTTTATCGAAAATAAAGTCATCCCCCCCTAATAAAAAGATAAAGTTACACTGACCCCATTTATCCCACTAGCGCTCTAATCCGATGATTTTCACTATCGGTCACGTAGAGCACACCGTCATGGACGCAGACGCCATGTGGACGGGCTAGTGCGCATTGTAGAGGATCACCATCTGGACCATCTCCCATCTCGCCAGTCCCTAGCACCGTGCTAATCAGCCCTGTTGCTAAAGCGACTTTGCGGATCACGTGGTTCTCAGTATCGACTATGTAAAGACTATGGTCGGCTGCTGCATAGGCAATGCCCTTGGGACCGTTGAAGCGCGCCAGCAAGGCTAGGCCGCCATCCCCGCTGTAGCCGCTCTCTCCCGTGCCCGCGATGCGTGACAGAGTACCCTGCCCCATTGCTAACCGATACACCGCATTGCCTTCACGCAGTACCAGATAGGCGTTGCCGTCGGGGTCAGTGGTAATTGAGCGTGGCCCACGTAGGGTTGTACCGCTTAAGGGGCCAGAATCCGGAGTCAAGTCTCGCTCCCCAGTGCCACTTAATGTGCTTATCACAGCAGTGTCCGCGTGTACTTTGCGAACCCGTTGATTGCCGATATCGCAGATCAATAAATTGCCATTGGCATCGAAGGCGATACTGTGAGGCTGCCGCAATTGCGCCGCATTGGCTGGGCCGCCATCACCGGAAAAGCCGGGCTCGCCAATGCCAGCAAAGGTGGACACTAGACCTGTGTTGGCATCAATCCGACGCACCACATGAGCATCACGCTCGACTATGAACAGATGTCCGTCGCGATCGAAACAAATCTCATGTGGAGCTGAAAAAGATGCATTAAGTGCGGGACGGCCATCGCCTGCGTAGGCCTTTTCGCCATCGCCTGCGATAGTGGTAATACTGCCATCTGCTAGGGAAAGACTGCGGGTGTGCCCTGTGTCCACTTCGCAGAACACTAAGTTGCCATCTGCCGACGGCACAATGCCATAGGGATTATTGACAGCGGCCAGCTGCCCGCCTGCCACCGTGCGCACGCGAATATTCTGCGCCTGTGCTATCGGTGCAGCCAATAGACACGCGACGCTGCTCCAAAGAGTGGTACTGCAGAACTTGCGGCGGGTAAGCGGCATTGGAAAATCCTCGGAAAGGAGCTGATTAGATCAATGGGGTCAGAGTAACTTTATCGAAAATAAAGTCATTCCCCCCTAATAAAAAGATAAAGTTACTCTGACCCCATTGATCTTTTAGCGTTCAATCCCATACCCCTGCACCTTTGGGTTTGGCGTACTGCCACTATCTATCACCGACTGGCTCACCACATTCGTGAAGCGTTGGCGAATATTGAGCGGAGCGTGTCCAGGCAGTTGTATGAACATAAGCCCTATTAGGTCCTCTACAGGATCGGCATAGTACAAGGTGCCATAGGCGCCGCCCCAACCGTAGCTACCAGGAGACGCTGTATCGAAAGAGAGTGTCGGATCGACGAGCACGCCGAAGCCTAGGCCAAAACCAAAACCAGGCCCGCGCACGTACACATCCTTGTCACCGGTGTGATTGCTGATCATGAGCTCTACTGTCATGCGACCTAACAAACGCACTCCGTCCAACTCGCCACCATTGGAGATCATCTGCGCAAAGCGAATATAGTCGGACGCCGTGCTGTTCAAGCCAGCGACGCCTGGGAAATAAGTGCTTGGCTCCTTGAACGCAGCGGCCTGCTGTAACTCCGACTCACCGTTCGCCGTAGGTCGGTAAACCGCGGCAACACGGTTCACCTTGTCGCGGGGAATATTGTAGAAAGTGTCGTTCATGCCTAGGGGCTGAAAGATGCGCTCACGTAGGAACTGATCGATAGACTGCCCGGAAATTTTCTCGACTAGTATCGCCACATAGTCGGTGGAGCTTCCATACTGCCATTGCTCTCCTGGGTGGAATGCGCCAGGGATTATCGCGGCACGCGCGATACGCTCGCCGAGCGTTGTGAACGCCTCACCATTATTGGTCACCCAGCGCTGTTCTTCCTCCGTCAAGCCCATGCCGTCGGGATTAAGAGATAGGCCCGAGGTGTGAGTTAACACATGGCGTATAGTGACTGGCCGTGCCTCTGGCACATTGCTTGCGCGAGCCCCGTCGCTAACCCGCACCTGATGATTCGCATACTCTGGTATCCAGTCGGAGATGGGATCGTCCAAACGAAAGCGCCCCTCCTCGAACAGCATCATCAATGCCGTGGACACAATCGGCTTGGTCATAGACGCGAGATAGAAAATCGAGTCCGTCGTCATAGGCGTGTTCTGCTCGCGGTTATTCCAACCCACCGCCGAGAGATGCACGACCTTGCCATGTCGCGCTACTAGGCTAACCGCACCCGCGATTTGATTATCATCAACGAAGCGCTGGAAGTAGTCATCGATACGCTGCAAACGCTCCGATGACATGCCCACCGATTCGGGTTCTGCCATATCCAATTCATCTGCAGCGATGATGACCGTCGATTGCAGTGTGAGCGCAGAAGCGAGCAATACACCTCCTAACGTTGCGCGTACGTAGTTACCCAGAGTTCTTTTGCTTTTGTTCTTATTATTATTCATCTAATAGGCTCCTTGTCGAGATAGATAGCAATTAACTAAAAATTAGGAGTGTTGAGAGCACTTACGCTAATGTCCCAGAATCCGGATATTAAGTAAACTGCCCACACCTCTACTACCCTAGCAAAGCGAAATATACCCAATTAAGGGTATTAACATCTTAACTGACTAACTGACTAACTGACAGAATCCGAACATGGGCAGATTCGATTTGTCTTTAACGCAAATATGCTCAGCAACTACTGCTTTCAATACCAGGAAAATCGCTCTCATTTTCAGCTTGAGCTGTTAGTTTTAGTAATGCTACATTTCAGTGAATACAACAGCGTCCATACTATGAATAGGAGAGCCAAATGACCGATTATCACTACACCGAAGTTGATGATGTTATCCAAGCCACTACGGCACTTGGATTTACCGGTTCCGATATTATTTACGGCGATGGGGGCAACGACACTGCCTACCTCGGGGACTTTGTTACTTTTGTATCCGGCCTGGGCAATGATACTTTGATCGGTTCAGGAACAAGTCAATATGCGGCATGGTCTGCGCCGAAGGCAATTAAGGTCAACCTAGCCCAAGGGTGGGCAGAGGATGGCTATGGCGGGCTCGATCAGCTAAGCGGGATCGGCACTATACATTTACCTGGACTGGGTGGAGAGGTTATAGGCAGCGACGCCGATGAGACAATTTTTGCGTTTAGTGGCAACGTCAATCTCGATTTGGGCGGTGGATCTAACATTGTCCATATGTGGCAACTTAACAGCAGCGACTTTAGCATTCGGCAGTCGAACGATATTTTTACTATCAAAAACGACGACAGCTCTTTCACAATTCGAGGTGCCACTTCAATTCGCTTTGCCGATACCGCAATAACGCCAATCTATGCGGCTAGCGAAGTAATGACTCCAGTGAAAACCCTCAATAGCTTTACTGAATCGGAGATATCGCAAGGCTGGTGGTACGCAGGAGTGTATAACGAACCCCAGCTAATCCAATACGGGGCGTCCGCGCCTAGATTAATCGATATTGGCCAAGATGGTGACCTAGACGCCATCATCCCTTTATCTCGTGGCTATCGCACGGGTAGTGATACGCGCTATCCATTTCAGGTTTTTGAGAACATCGATGGCCAACTTACTTACAGCGCTGACCTGAGCGCCGTAACTCCCTATATCGCCGGTGCGCGGCGTTCTGGTTCATTATTTCTTGAGCGCACGCAAACCGATATTCTCGTAACTGTAGCCCACGACACCACTATCGAAACTGAAACTCGTTTTGACATCCCATGGCGGTATGGCGATATAACTTTCACTAACACAAATCCTTTCGTAAACATCAGCAATGAACTCGTAAGCAATACTCAAACCACTGCGGCGAGCAACTCTGGGCGCTCCACAGCAGTGGATGCGCATTCCATGGCGATAGGCGACATTAATGGCGATGGGATGGATGATGTATTGGTGGGGGATTACAGCGGCTCCTTTGCTTTACTACAGACAAACTCAGGTACTTTTGAATACCTATCTACACCATTGATGAAGAAGCTTCACAACTGGGTAGACCCAACTTTAAGCGATGCAAAACCTGCCTTTTTGCTCGACATGGGACTAGGCGACCTCAACGGCGATGGACTAGACGACCTATTCGTTGGCCTAGGCCACGCGAATGTAAATAGCCGTGTGTTCTTTAACGACAAACAGGCAGGTTTTACAGAAGCAAACTCCATCACGGTGCCCGTTTCTGTCTATGGCACCGACAACTCCTTACCGCTTAAGAACTGGATAGCGGATCTAGATGGCGATGGCGATAACGATTTATTGATTCAATATTCTCGCGATGAGCCTTGGTACGGAGGTTACTATCTGCAGGTTCTTATCAACGATGGCAAAGGCAATTTTAGTGATGAGACGACAACACGTATCGGTGACCCAAGCACTAACCCTGATACCTTCGGTGAGCGCCTTAATTGGACAGACGTCTGGCAGCTTTTAGATTTAAATAACGATGGCGCTCTCGATATCATTGGCACTGCTAGTTACGGGGGAAACTCACTTTATTATCTTAACGATGGGGCTGGGAATTTCACTCGGCACAATTTGACCACGGAGACTGGGGCACAAACTATTCTCTGGGCTGACTTCAATGGCAACGGTCGCATTGAAGGCGTTCAGTTCGGCTCTACTTTGGCAAACGAAGGCACCTCCTCAGTAAACTCTTTTAGTCTAACCGAGCTCAACAGCTTCAAGCCGCCTGCGGCTTCACGCGCTTATGATCTAGCCGGTAATGCTGGCGACGTTGCAAAAATACTTGGCGCAGTGTTCGGCCCAGCGGCGGTGAAAGTGCCGCAATATGTTGGCATCGGTCTGTCCTTAATGGATGGCGGGCTTTCCTATGATGGTTTATTGGAACTAGCCCTCAACGAGGCACTAACGCCGAACCGAACGAATGAGGCGCTTGTGCAGCTTCTTTACACAAATATCGTAGGTGTTGCGGCTGATGAGGCCACGGTGAGCAATTTCGCTAATCTAGTTTCCAGTGGCCAAATGACCCAACTTGGCTTGGCACGATTGGCGGCAGACGAACCACTAAACGCTATCAACGTCGATATAGTCGGGCTGGCACAAAGCGGATTGGACTATATGTAGCCTACTAATTATCGACACTGCTTCTACGCCTGTTACCCCTATTTCGGAAAGGAGTTCCCTACAGATTCTTAATATACAGCCCTACCCTCTGGGCCTGGGCATAACCGTGTTGCATGTAGAAACTCTCTGCATCACTGCCTTTACGCGTTACTAGATTCACTGTTTCTATTTTGCTGTCCTGCAAGATCGAGTGCAGCTTGCTTAGCATCTGAGCACCAACCCCCTTTCTTTGCACCTGCGTTGCTACACACATCTCTTTGAGCACATAAACTTTGCCTGACTGATAGGGTTCAAAATTGCCTATGATGAAGCCATGCAAGGTCTCCCCCTCGTGGGCCTCTATGCCAATGAAGTTGGGGGTGCTTCGATAGCAATTGAGCCTTTGGCTGGCATTGGCGACGCTCCAGTTCTCGTTCCACGGCTCACTATTGAACACCGCGGAATACAGCCGCGCGTGAGGATCTAGGTCTAATGTCTTCAATGCTTCTACTCTCATCTCTGTTCTCGCCTATTGCCCTATCCAAGCCGTGAACACTACCTACTTGCGCCCAACTTGTCAGCAGTATACGATTCGTATACACATCGTATACTAAGGCTCCGATATGGGTATCGTTAAGATAAGTGAAGAACTGCACGAAGACATTCGCAAGGCTAGCGCGGTAATGGTGCGCTCCATCAATGCCCAGGCCGAATACTGGATCAAGGTAGGCATGCTTGCCGAGGCTAACCCCACCATGTCCTTCTCAGAGATCATGAGAGAGGAGATGAAGCACGCCGACGTCGAGGTAAGGAAGATCGCCTGTGGATGACGTAAGGCTAAAGACCCCCGCAGAGCTTGCTGTGATGCGCGAAGCCGGACGCTTGCTCGCCTTGGTTTTTCATTACCTCGACACCCAGATGAAAGCCGGCATGTCCACCATGGAGGTGAACGACCTAGCCGAGCGCTATATCGTCGACGAGCTGGACTCTCGCCCTGCGAGTAAGGGCCAATATGGTTATCAATACACGCTGAACACCTCCGTAAATCATGTCGTTTGTCATGGGGTTCCTGCCGAGACGCAGATACTGCGCTCGGGCGATATCGTCAACGTCGATATCACCCTAGAGAAAGGCGGCTTCATCGCCGATTCCAGCAAGATGTATATGATTGGCGAAGTTGCCCCGCTCGCCAAGCGCTTGGTAGACAAAACCTATGAAGCGATGTGGGAAGGCATTCGCGTTGTTAAACCTGGTGCCACACTCGGCGATATCGGCCATGCGATTCAGCGCCATGCGCAGAGCAACGGCTACTCAATCGTGCGCGAATACTGTGGCCACGGCATAGGTAGAGAAATGCATGAAGACCCGCAAGTGCTGCACTACGGGCAGCCCGGCAAAGGCCTAGTTTTGAAAGAGGGCATGACCTTCACTATCGAGCCAATGGTCAACCAAGGCCGCGCAAAAGTGAAAACGAAAAAAGATGGCTGGACAGTCGTCACTAGCGATAAAAAGCTATCCGCACAATGGGAACACACGATCGCGGTAACAGCGGATGGTTATGAGGTGCTGACACTGCGAGCTGAGGAGCGTGTGTAGCAGGCTGCTGTGACACCTCAACCTCCCGTCCCCACCAAATGGCAATCCTTCGTATCTTAAGTTAGTTTTAATAAACTGCAGATACCATTGCGCGGCATCACTGTGCCAGTACTGTTTTCACTGTGCTGAAAAACCCCAAAAAATAGAGGTTCACGTGAAAAATATATTTTGCCTAATTAGTTTTCTGATAGCCCTGCCAGCCTTTGCACAGCAAGACGCTACACTGTTTGGACATGTCCTCAACCAGCAAAGCGGAAATCCACTGGAACGTGTCATCGTAGAAATAGGCAACGAGCAATCTGCCACATTGATCGCGGGAACACTGACAGACACAGACGGTTATTTCGAACTAGAGGGCATTCCCACCGGCAATCTCACTCTTACATTTACAGCCGCGGGTTTTGCAGAGTCCAGCACCGACATCGTCGTGTTCGCTGGCAATGATAACTACAATTTGGGCGACATTCGGCTTCGAGAAAATACCGGCACTGTGGAAGAGATCACAGTTCTCGGCCAGCAGCTAGACGCAGCCACACTCGAGTCTCGAATCTACAGTCTCGACAATAATGTGGCACAGAGCACCGGTTCCTTAGCGGACGTTATGCGGACTTTGCCTGGCATAACCGTGGAACAAGATGGCCGCATCCAGTTACGTGGCAGCGACCGCGTAACGATTCTTATCGACGGAAGGCAGTCAAGCCTCACCGGCTTTGGCAATCAAGCGGGCGTAGACACGATTCCTGCGGCAGGCATCGAGAGTATCGAGATCATCAACAACCCCTCCTCTCGCTTCGATGCCACAGGCATGGCTGGCGTCATCAACATCCGTTACAAAGAAGAGCATGTGCAAGGTCTAAACGCAGAGGTTGGCTTGTCTTACGGAGTTGGACAGCTTTCCAAACGTAAATCTGACTTACCTACGGACCTAGGTAGTTTTACTAGCAACCCGAAGATTACGCCTCGTGTAAACCTTAGCTACAACACGGAAAAGCGCCGTTACTTCTTCAATGCAGAAGTGTTGAAACAAGAAGACTTGCCTAACAACGAATTCACCACCCGTTACTACGATAGCGGCCGCACTACTTTTTCGCAGGTGCCCGAGAACCGTAAACAGATCCAGACTATAGTGAGCGGCGGTATGGACTGGAATATCGATGATTACAATATTTTTACTCTCTCAGCTGTTCTAGATTATGAGAGCCACGAAGACAATGCCGAGGTGCCGTTTATCAATGGCGATGATATGCAACGTTATCGCTTCTGGTTCTGGCGCGAAGAAGAGGTGACCGGTTTCCTAAACCTAAACGCCAACTACGAGCACAAGTTTTCCGAACCTGGCCACGAGCTAACCGGCACTATTCAGTACACACGCGGCTGGGAAGATGAAGACTATTATCTCAATGACCGTTCGGCTCTGCGCAATGCCTCGGATTCGACACACCTCTCGGCGAAAGAGAATACCGTCCCCATCCAAATAGACTATGTTAGACCACTGCGTGAAGGACGTATCGAGACCGGGGCTAAGTACCAACGGCGCTGGATACCCATCGGCTACGACGTGGTAAAAGGTGAGGACACTATAATCTACCCTGGCCTTGGCGACTGGTCCGAATGGGGCGAGAACATCTATTCAGCCTACGGCAATCTCGTATACGAGAACAGCCGCTATGGAGTAGAGGGCGGCGTTCGCGTCGAGCAGACCGATGTCTATTACGACCTGCCGAGCGAGAATATCTACTACGCCAACAGCGATTCCTACGATTACTTTGAGGTATACCCTAGCGTGCGATTGAGTTACAAACTCGGCGACAATAGCAGCATCGCGGCTTATTACAATAAACGTGTTGACCGCCCCGGCGAGCCCGAACTACGCATATTTCCGAAGTACGACGATCCAGAACTTCTGAAGGTGGGCAACCCCTATCTAAGACCGCAATTTACTACCAGTATGGAACTGGCTTTCGAGCAACTTTGGAACTCTGGCTCCCTGATCTTCTCTGTGTATCAACGAGATATCACCGATCCCTTTATTCGCGTATTCGACATAGACAACAGCAATGCCGAGTACGACATTGTTAATCGTATATATCAGAATGTAGGAAGCGCCACTAACAATGGCACTGAGCTCATATTTTCCCAAGAACTAGTGGAATATTGGCAGTTAAGTGGCAGCCTGAACTGGTACGAGAACCACGTCGACCACTATGAGACCGAACTATTATTCCCTGTAGTACGCCCCTTTACTGTGGAAGAGTCTACAGACGACACTTGGAACTTTAATCTCAACAATCAATTTGATCTGCCTTATCAGATTCGCATGCAGCTCTCGTATACCTATTATGCTGAGAAGAATTTCGCCCAAGGCGTCGAAGCCGCGCGCTCTTCTATTGACCTCGGTCTTAGTAAACCAATCTTAGACAACCGCGGCGAACTAGTGTTCTCGGTTACTGACCTTTTGAACGACTTTGGTATTAAGCAAAATATCGACGGTAACGGTTTCAACGCAGTCTATGAGAACTATTATGAGACTCAGGTAATCTCTTTGGGCTTCACTTATAGGCTATAAAATTGTAATAGAGAAACCGTGAATCACTTTGAATGAGCGCGCTCACGGGGAGAGAGTTTGCTCATTTACAGCGGGCAAACCCGAGACCGCGACGCAATATAGCTGATCGCTTAGAGATACACGGATATCAAGCTGCAATAACTCTATATAGGCTTTAACGATCGTTAGGCCCATTCCTATATGGCTTTCAGAATTTCTAGAGTCCTCCTTGCGCCATAAGCTTTCGAACACATGCGGCAGGTCTCCTTCTTCTAGCTCGTCGGTATTGTTCGTGATGGTTAACGTTGCCAACTCACCATCCGTTGTTAGACATGCAGAAATAGTGGAGTCTTCGATACTGTACTCAACCGCATTTGAAATCAAATTCGAGATTATCAAGTCGAACTCTATATAGCTCGTGGTCACGCGTGCCGCAGCATCACCCACGAACTCGAAACGAAGCCCTTTGCTATCGGCTTGCTTTGCGTACTTCTTCCAATTCTCTTTAAACCTCTGCGCTACTCCAATCTCTGATAGCTCAAGTTTCAGCGGAGTCTTCTTACAACGAGCAAGTTCGAACAAGCTATTTACAATGAGATGCATCTTCTCGCTTGATTTCAATACATCATTATAAAATTCCAATTGATCTACTTTCTTTGGCCATCTCTTTGCCACCTCTGCCATGTTCATCAACTCTGCGATGGGAGTTCTCAGTTCATGCGCTGCATCGGAAGTAAACCTTTGCTCGCGTCTAAAACTATCTGAAATCCTCTCTAGCGCTTGATTGATGACCTTGACGATACTCTCCATGTCGGCAACAGAAGAGTTTATCTTTATCGGCTCAACAAGGCGGTTTACATCCAGCGTCTCTAGCTGTGTTTTAAGCTCCTCTAAAGGCCTCAACCCCCTGTCCGTTGCGATCCGAATTGCTACATACATAAAGAGCAGCACTAAAGGAATAGAGAAAAGAAGAGTAAAATTGACTAGGAGGATGAGAAAGTCCAGAGACTCTCGTTCTCTTGATATCAGCAGAATCATCTCATCATCACTGGCAGTCCTAGAGGCTGAACGAAGTTCTTCGTCTAGCTGTGGAATGAAATTGAGTTGTAATAACCGGCCCTTCTGACCATCATAGAGATCAACATCGCTGAACAGTTGCACTCCCGGCGAACTCGCCTTAAATGGCATTTTGTCACCCTTTAAGCTATTTGAACTCTCGAAAACTCTGCCGCTGACATATCGAAACTGAAAGTACTCTGGGTTCTCTTTGCGCTCGAACTCCGGCATAAACTCGTCTGCGAAATTGAACTCGATACCCTCATCGTCTTCCTCAACTAGTGTGAGTAGCACCTGCGCCTTCGTTAAAAGATTCTTGTCAAAGTTTTCTTCCAACCACCCTACGATAAACCAATTTGCCGTAGTGGCTTTAAGGGTCAATATGATGCCCACCCCAAGTAAGGAGCTAAGGATGATATTGTTCTTTATAGATTTTCTGAACATGGTTTTCTGATTACGTAGCCGAAGCCTCTATGGGTCTGAATGAAGTTTGCTACACCCGCCAACTTAAGCTTCTTCCTAGTCGAGGAGATGTGAACTTCGATAGCGTTTTTTGACGTAACTACACAGCTATCGAACAAATGGTTGATCAACTGCTCCGAAGACAGAACGCGATTCAGGTTCAACGCTAATCGCTCCACCAAAGAGTACTCCATCGACGTTAGCCTTAGCACTGTTCCGTTTACACTAATTTGTTTCATCTGAATGTCTAAGGAGACGGCACCTATCTCTATCGAATTTGACTTTAGCTGATAATAGCGACGAATCAGAGTAAGTACTCTTGCATTAAGCTCATCGAAGGAAAACGGTTTACAAAGATAATCGTCAGCCCCAAGGTTCAAGCCCTTAACCCGATCTTCTAATTGATTCATGGCTGATAGAATTAGGATGTTCGTTTGAATTCGCTTGTCTCTTACTTCCTTCAGAATCGAAATCCCATCCATTGAGGGCAGCATAATGTCGAGAATAATCGCATCGTAGGCATAGCTAAGTGCGAAGTTAAGGCCCTCCCGGCCGTCTCCGGTACAATCGACCGTAAAGCCCAGTGCCTTGAAACCGGTTGATAGACTTTTTCGCAGCCGTTCCGAATCTTCGATGATCAGTAATTTCATATTTGAAGTCAGTCATTTACTTTTTGGGGGAAGGCACGGCGTTTCGTGCGATTACACTAAAGCACGTTTGTGTTGGATCCGCCTAATCCATAAGCTTCAGGCATAGCTGTGATGGTACTTGAGATCCTAGCTCAGTATTCTTAAGTTTTACTTAAGAGAACTTTTAGCCCCGAATGCTGCGTTAAACTCATCCCCCCGATACGCCAGTACTCCTGACTTTTGATTGCCTGCTCTGTATCAGCGTATTCCACTGAATCTCGTCGTATATCCCTCTTGTTTGACATTAATGAGTTGCACTGCTATACCCACCACTATCGCGGGAAAAACTTCTCGCTACAATCACTATATCGGGGATTTTTTGCAGCATTGTCGGATTCGATTATGGCATCGGGCTTTGTTGACTATTATGAATTGGCCGGGCGTCCTCTGAACGAGTTCATCGTGACTGAGATCACGCGCTCAACGCGCATATTTTGCAGCGATGATATGGCTTATTTATCGTTACTGTTCACTCGAGAAGATGAAGTTAACTCTGTGGTGTTGACAAACACCGCCGGGGCTTCTCTACCGCACTTCGTCTCTTGCCTAGACGAGACTCAGCGGCCACCAGGTTTTAGTGTCTACGGCAATGAGTTGCGGGCGATGATGCAGGATGCGCCGGTTCTGGATCTTCCCTCCGATGCCGTCGTCATCCAAGCTCCCGTCATTGGGAACACTTCGCGATCTTCCGATACCTACAAAACTAGCGCCATGTTTGTTAGTGATTTAGGCCTATTGCAATTGCAGCAATTGTTCGCGCAACAAACGAGAAGCCAGTCTTGGATAGAAGAGCACCAGTCTGTCGACGATGCTTACGCCTCGAGTAACTGGGTGAGAAATATCAATGACCAAAATTCACTTTATGCCGAGATAACACTCGAACGACGCGCTGATGCGCGATTTTTACTTCGCATGACAGTCTCCAGAACACCACCCGAAAACTAGGCCCTAAACCTTTCTAATCCCAAAGTACACGCCGCCGATGGCAATGCTTAGAGCTAGCGCGCCGAACGCGAAAACGATATCACCTGGAACCCGCAGCCAAACTAAAGTTTCCATCGCGGGGCTATGGATGAACTCAGCCGAACGGGCAAACCAATAACCGAACTGGCTGACGTTATATGTTTGCCAGAGCCCAGCGGGCAATAATGCGAAAAAGATCATCATCGCCAAGCCGATGTTCAAGCTCCAGAATGCCCTATTCAACCAGCGATCATTCCATTGATAGTGAGGGGCCATTCCTTTGAGGCAAAAAAGCATCAACCCTATCCCTAACATTCCATATACGCCGAACATGGCACCGTGTCCGTGGGCGGCTGTGGTATTTAGACCTTGCATATAGTACAGCGCGATTGGGGTGTTAATTAGGAAGCCCAACAGGCCTGCCCCCACTATATTCCAGAAGGAAACGGCTGCAAAAAATTTCAACGGCCATTGGTAGAAATGCGTCCATTTCGCTTGCTGTTCGAGTTTCGTATGCTGATAGGCTTCGAACCCAATCACCGCTAATGGCACTACTTCCAAGGCAGACATTACGCCTCCTAGTGCGATCACAGAGATAGGAGTGCCGCTCCAATAAAGATGATGGAAGGTACCCAGTACGCCACCGGTTAAGAAGACAATGGTGGCAAAGAGAACGGAGATAGTGGCGGTAGATGAGCGCAGCAATCCCATCTTCACGAATAGCAAGGCGATAATCGTAGTGGCAAATACCTCGAATACACCCTCAACCCAAAGATGGACTACCCACCAACGCCAGTACTCCATGATGCTGATGTGCGTATGCTCTCCCCAACTTAGGCCAGCGCCATAGAGTAAACCGATGGCTGTCGAAGATAGTGCAAGCAAGAAAATGAGGGAGCGATTGTTATCGCGATTGCTGATAACTGGCCAAAGTGCGCGGAACATCAGTAGCAGCCACACTAGTAGACCTACGAACAAGAATATCTGCCAGAACCTACCAAGGTCTACATACTCATAACCCTGGTGACCGAACCAGAAATTCATCGTTAGATTGCTGAAGAACTGATTGATCCCCAACCACTCCCCAGCAAAAGAGCCCACAACAATGATGAGTAAACAGATGTAGAGAAAGTTGACGCCTAGGCGCTGGTACTTTGGCTCATGACCGGAGATGAGGGGCGCAACGTATAATCCTGTAGCGAGCCAAGCCGTTGCGATCCAAAACACCGCCAGCTGAGTATGCCAGGTTCTAGTAACACTGTAGGGCAGATATTCGGACAGCGGAAAGCCATAGAAATCTTGCCCTTCAACGGCATAATGCGCCGTGATAGTGCCTAATACAATTTGCAGGCCAAACAAGGCAACCACCGTCCAAAAATACTTAGCGGTGGCGCGCATAGAAGGCGTCTGTACGGCATTAGCTAAACGATTCTCGAAGGCGACTCCGCCTTCTGGCGTAAGGTTCTGCCGCCAAATATCGTATTGCTGCGCATAGAACCATACTAATGCCGCAATGGCACCGATCAATAAGACTATGCTTAGTAGAGTCCAAATTAGGAGACTCGGGGGCGGCGTATTGTCGACTAACGGATCATAAGGCCAGTTGCTGGTATAGGAGATATTGTCATCGGGACGATTAGTGACTGCGCTCCAACTGGTCCAGAAGACGAAGGAGCTTAAGGCGTGCATATCCTCATCGCTGAGGGTGACAACTGTGGAGAACGCGTATTGCTCTCGTAACGCACGCGAAGCGTCCGAATCGATGGCCTGAAAAATATTGGCATAGTGCCTAGCTACCCGTTCGATGGCTTGTGCGCGTGTTTCACTAATAGTAATGATGCCCGTTGCGCTATCCCACGTGTTCTCACGTATCGCAACTTGCATGCGAGCCTTTTGAGCTTCTTGCTCGGGTCTATCTAGCGAGTCGAAAGCAACACCATATCGCTCCAGTGATGACAGTTCGAGTATCTCCACTGCTTCCCGGTGCAACCAATCGGCGCTCCAGTCGGGCGCTAGGTAGCTGCCATGTCCCCAGATTGAACCCTTCTGCATACCGCCGAGAGACTGCCACACATTTTGACCGCGTTGGATATTAGCGAGTGTGAAGATTGAAGAGCCGTTAGTCGACAGTACTTGTGTCGGAAGAGGTGGTGCCTGCTGATATATTTCGCGACCGAAGAACAACAATACGGAGACACTGATAAGAGTAGATATTGCGAGAATGCGCCAAAGAGACTTTTTACTGAAAACAGCTTCATAACTTTTCATACTTGGTCCGGAAAGGTGAACTTCGAGTTGAAGCCACTCTATAGCTAGCTTCAAGCGTAGCGCAATCGTGCAGAATTGAATTCCACTTAAACTTACGAGAGATCAAGTTAAACAGGTCTAATAGAGGAAGACTCTTGGAGTTAATCAGTCATTCGAGTCAATAAATACAATGGTAAGCAAGACGACGGCATCTGTGAGTGCGAGGAGCGAGTGCATCTCGTTGGGCAGCAGATACAATAATTGCCCAGCACTGAGGGTTTTGCTTGTCCCCATCGCATTAAACTCGATCGTACCGCTAATACAATGCACAACAATTGGCCCGGTAACCTTATGACTCTTGAATTGTTCACCGGCGCGAAAAACGAGACGTGCCAACTCCATATCACGTGTCTTTACTATCGCCTTGGCGTGCTCTTCGGGTAAGTCTTGCGCCCAAGTATCGAGGTCGACGACCTCTGCAGGGGATGCGTGATGTGTAGCCATGAAAGCGTCCTCGTGAGTCGATTTTTAATTATTTGCACGTTCAGAATACACCGCAGCCTCTATCTTCACAAAACCTCGTCGACGCCGCGGCAATGACTAACTATTGGACCTTACTTTCCATTTAGACTTTAGCTGGGGGGCCCAGGAGGATCGGCGCGAAGACATAACCATAGCATAGGAATGCGGCAATCCAAGACAAAGCCGAAAGGCTGATTAACAACTGCATATCGAGCACGCTCGCGCACACCCGCAGTACCGCCGTGAGGTTTAGCAATAAGATACTGCAGGTAAGTGCCGAATGCGCAACAAGTGGGCGATTAGTGTGGCCAAGAGCCGCGCGACTCGAAACACTGACGATCATGCCGGCGATAGCGCCAGTGGTCAGCGCGTGTATCCCCGCAGAGGGCGACACCCACCCGAAACTGGCTAGCGCCATGAGTGCGATACCAACGGGAATCCACGCATAGGACAAGTGCAGCATCCATACCAATGGATCGCTCAAGGTGAGATGCCCTAACCAACGCGATAGACGCAAGGCGTGCAGCGCGGCGGCGATCATGCCCACCGCTAAGGTCACGATTGAGGGAACGGATAACACTGAGCATAGCGCGAATCCGACAAAGGCGAGTATCGCAAGGAGGTCGATGTAATTGAATGCCGCAGGCATGTGGGCTGGAAGTGCTGGTACCTGCTGCGATGCCGACTGTCGTCGCAGCCAATTGCCAGTGAAAGCAGGAATGACTCGGCCACCGATGATGGTTACTAACAACACCACCAAGTACATTTGTGCCCACAGAAATTGGCGCTGCAATATCGGGTGATGAAGCTCGGCATAATGCCAGCCGGCATCTATCAACAACATCGCGGTTAGCACAAATAGAAGCTTGTAGTTGCGTCGATTGCCTGCGCGCAGTATCTCGTTGGCGGCAATCATCAGCAGCAAAGACCAGTAGCCGATATCGAAAATGGCGGCAGCTACCGCAGAGCCTACGGCAAGGCGACCGCCAATCCACACCGCACACAATACCATTAGAGGCCAACCGGAGATTGCCGGTCTATTGGTCCAGTTAGCAACAGCAGTGAGAAGAAATCCTCCTATGGCGGCGCCGGCAAAGCCGTTGAGCATCTCGTGCCCGTGCCAATAGATGGGGTTGCGTTGCCACGCGAACGGTACAATGCCGCTCCACGTTAGCGACCAGAACAGGACCATGGCTATTGCCTGAACGACCAGCAGTAGAAAAAAGGGCCGGAATGCATAGCTAAACAACAGGTCAAAACGACTTTCAGTCTTCATCGATGCGCTCCTTAGTCCTTGCTAACAAGTCCTGAAAGCTATCGGTAGAAATTTCAGCTATCAACAATTTCTTCGCAAAAGCATTTAGGTTGCAAGCAGACAATTGTAGCAGTCTTTAGTTGTGTTTGAGCCTCATTCAAGATTCGGACTCTCCATTCGACTGGGCGTTTCCTGGCCGCTCTCCACAGAACTTCTGACGCCACGACGCTATATCACGTAGAATCGAAACACATCCATTTCGAGACCGGGCCCATACCCCCTATGCAGACATTACAGACATGGACAGCTAGTTTAGATTCCACCCAGCGTTTATTGCTTCTATTAGCAGTGGCAGTTGCCGCCCATGCGCTAGTGACTGTAATCAGAAGAGTCTCCTCTTACGCGATAATGCACTCAAGTGAGCGCAATTACCGCAAGACGGTTTCACTGATTAGCCTGTTTTCCAGCTCCTCCATCTTTTTCATCTATTTTGCCGGAGTCGGAGTTGCACTCAACGAGCTTGGCGTGCCCATTGCGGGCTACTTGGCTAGTGCGTCGATTATCGGACTGGCCGTCGGTTTCGGCTCGCAAGGCCTAGTGCAGGATGTCGTGTCTGGCCTTACCTCGATCTTCTCCAACATCTACGATATCGGCGATATGGTCGAGATTGGCGGACAAGTGGGAGTAGTGAAGAATATAGGCTTACGCTTTCTCGAGATCGAGAACCCGTTGGGCGCGAGAGTGATGGTGCCCAACCGTCTTGTCACAAACGTGATCAACTACAATCGCGGCTACATCCGCTGCATTGCCGACATCACATTGCCCGAGCATGACGATGCGGGGCTGGTCGATAGGCTTACCCTCATCGCGAATGGTGTCTACCAACAGTTTCCTGGCATTCTGGTCACCAAACCCGCCATAGAAGGCATCAAGCACACCGGTGCTGGGCGCAGTTACTTGCGCATCAAATTTCGCATCTGGCCAGGCCGTGGCGCACCGATAGAGCAATCATTTCGCCAGGAAGTCGTGCAAGAAGTTAGCAAGATTGATGCTAGCTACAAAGAATGGATGGCCGCGGTGTATTACGAGGTGGAACTCAAGATCAAACCACCCAAAACGAAAAAGCCGGCGTGATCAAAGGGGTCAGAGTAACTTGATCGATTTTTGATCAAATTACTCTGACCCCTTTGATCGGACCCCTTTGATCGATGTCAACAGCTGCGTGCCCAATTTGGGCAAATGCGCTCTTTAGATGAATGTTTCTATCCCCCCCCATCAGCAATCACCCAGAGATTAACGGCAATCCATTGACAATCGAGCATAAAAAAATGCACGATGTGGGAATATATCCCACGGAAGGAGATTAGGAATGAAAGATGTCGCTCTCAAGGCAATTAGGAACAGAGTCCAATGCGCTTTGCTACTAACACTATTGGCTGCCTGTCATTCGACATGGGCAGCAAGCACCACCCTACACTTCGACAGTAAAAGCCAAAATACTAACGGTATATCGGATATCGCACTCGATAAGCAGGACCGGCTTTACATCTTAAGCTCAAGCCATCTTGTGGTACTAAACGCCAACGGCGCCGAGATCAGCAGAACCCCTCTAGTCACGCCTTCCGCATATAGTCATCTGACTTTACATTCAATTCGAATAGATGAGCAAGGCAAGGTCTACATGCTGGGAGACTATTGGGTGGAAGGAGGTGGTCTCGCCAACAGTAAGGGCGTGTTTACGCTTAACACTACGAATCAACTCGAGATTATCCCCACATTATTCGCGGAGCCTGCAAGTTCGATCAGATTTTTGGAAGTTAATAATCAAGGCAATATTTTCGCGCTAGTAAGCGCTTCAGAAGGCTTTAATCTAATTCGCCAAACGCGTAACGGGCAGGTCATGAACTTTGGACCAACAGTTCCTTATTCCTCCTTAGTGCCGAAGCTTAGATTAGGAGAGTTCAACGATGCGTATCTTTTGACTCGCGTGGGAACTTTCTCCGGTTACAAGCAAGATATTTTCCACATCGACCGAGAGGGAGTCACTAGTAAATTTTGGCACTCTAGCGTTAGCGGCTTCAATCCACCGCTGCCATTGATTGCCGACTTTTCTGTTAACCAGTTTGGAGAAGTGATTCTGCTAGAGGTTTCGAAGCAAGATAATTGGCGCGTATTCAGAAGAAACCCACCGGGCATACTGCACCAGATTATTGACGCTACAGGCGACGGCACAGGCGTTGTTGAAACAACTGTAAAGAGTGACTTTGGCCACATTCAATATTCCTATGCCATGTCAGGTAATCCACTAGTCCAACCGGTTGCAAGTACCACGGATGCCTTAGGAAATTTTTATATTGTCGGCCAAGTTTCACAAAATGTGTTTAAAATAGATCGCGACGGTAGGATTGAGCAAATAATCGACGTAACCGGTGATGGGCTTGGGTACACCCTGGAGCGCCCAGGACAAGTTAAAGTAGACTCGAAGGGAAACGCATATGTGGTATCAGAATCTGAGTTTATTTTCCGTGTGCAAAACGATTACATAAACCCGACTGCAGCTTATTTCGCATCTTTACTGTATGAGAATACGGATTTAACAATACCAGCCGGCACAAGTGTTATCTACGGCGACGATGCTCCAAACACCATAGATCTAGGCGCCAATCCTTCGATAATCATGTCTCTTAGCGGCGATGATACAATCAAGTTGCACAGCGGCCACAATATCGTTTACGGCGGTAGTGGCCAAGATACAGTGGAATACGATTTCGATCGCGATGATTACGCCCTCTCCCAGGATCCACTAACGGGCGATACCGAAGTCATCACCAAATCGGGAGACTCATTGGGTGTGTTCGCAGGCGACGTCGAAAGATTGAAATTCCGCGATACCGAAATCCCAAATAGTAATTTTGGATACTGGGGTAGCTCATCTGCAATTGCTCCAGCAACGAATGCGCCTGTGTTTCGTTTCTTCAATGTAATCAACAATTCTTTCTTTTATACAACTAATGAAACTGAGGCTGAAATCATCCTTGGCAATAGCTCAGAGTTAAGAAACAGTCCTGACGAATGGCCCTACGTTTATCAAGGCGCGACGTTCGCCGCTGCTCACCGATATGAGGGCGCAGTTGAACTCCATCGCTATTTCAACACTCAGACCGGGCACCACTTCTTTACGGCCAATGAATTGGAGAAGGCCTATATAGACATTCAAATACAGGAAAAAGTATGGCCGTTTGTCTATGAGGGGGTTGCATTCGAGGTCTACCTAGAAGACCCCAATGGAGATGAAACTGGCAAAGAAATTGCCGTGCATCGATTTTTCAGCCCGACTCTTAATCGACACGTCTTCACCGCTAGTCCCAACGAAGCATTGTTATTTCAACAGTCGGGACTTTGGCAATACGAAGGCATTGGGTTCTATGGTGAACGCATAGAATAATTTGGATTCCACATTATATCTTGCTGTTTTCCCTTCAGTCGCAGCACCCTGCAGTTGCCTTCGAAGGCACGCAACAATTAGGCTTGCCTTTAGTCTCAGGTGTACAGCAGGCTGCGCCTTCTGCCTTAACCTCCACTTCGGAGAACAACTGCGCATCTGCCATAGTTTTGAATGACTCCCATGCGACACCCGAGGGGTCTTTCACCCATGCCTTACTAGAGCGGGCATAGCAACAAACAGTCTCGCCCTCGTCGAACATCGCCATGTCTGCGTCTCGCAGGCGCTGGTGTAATTCCTCTAGCTCGACATCGTCCTCCACTTGCAGGCCAAGATGGTCGACACCCTGCTTGGCGCGTGTCGAGATGGCAAAATTGATGCGCGGATCTTCCAGCATCCACTTTGCGTAATCATCTTTCAGCTTACTTGGCGCAGTGCCGAACAAGGCCGAGTAAAACTTAATTCCTTCATCGATACTTTTAACGCCAACGTGTATGTGCATTCGTTTCATGGCGATTGTCCTCAACATTATTTGCGATCAAGCTGCGGTTGATCCGCAGCAGTTCTTTAACTCGATTGTGGAACATCCCGTAGTGCTGTCTTCCTTAATGCTGGCGAATTCCGCGCTACAGCAGTCCTTGACCATGAAACCAATGAGGTCTTGAACGACCTGAAAATTCGCCGAATAGATTACCGAACGGCCCTGTTTCCGAGAGCTAACAACACCCGCATTGGAAAGATGATTCAAGTGAAAAGAGAGCGTGTTATGGGGTATGCCCAAAGACTCACTGAGAGCACCAGCGGGCATGCCACCCATGCCGGCCTCGACAAGCAGGCGGAAAGCACGCAGACGGGTTTCCTGAGAGAGAGCGTCGAATATGATAAGCGTTTCTTGTATGTCCATATGTCCAGAATAGTGGACATATTAGAATAAAGTCAACAGCTTTCTCGATCAAGACGATCAAAGGGGTCAGAGTAATTTGATTTTCAAATTACTCTGACCCCTTTGATCGTCTCTGGCCCGTTTGGTCCCAAGAAGCTTATAGGGCTTCGTCGAACGCTCGGAACACTGCATCGCGGTGCGCGGCATACTCGGCGCCCTGTGCTGTTCTCCAGGCGCTCAGCGCTACTACCACTAGATTATTCGCAGGATTGATATAGATGCCCTGCCCGAAGATGCCACTGGCACGATACACGCCATCGGCTTCCAGCCACCAGAGATAGCCGTATTGCGCGCTGCCCTTGGAATGCTGGGTAGACTCCTGCATCCAGTTCGCTGGCAACACTTCCGTGCCGTCGGCCAAGACACCACCGCCCATCGCGAAGAGCCCCAATCGACCAAAATCGCGTAGTGTCGCATTGATACAGCAACCACCAAGCTCGCCATTGCCTAGGCCATGAGTCTGCCAAGTGGCATCGGACTCCATGCCGAATGGTTGCCATATCTTGTGGGTAAGATAGGTGGAAAGATTATTACCAATGGCCGCACGCAAGATAGCGCCAGCGAGATTCGTTTCGCCCGTGTTGTAGTTGAACTTCTCGCCGGGTGCCGCTACTCGCTCCTTAGCGCCTAGAAATTGAAAGAGATCGACTAGGTTGCCAGGAGAACTCGCTACGTCCGAGTTAGGATCGGTATAGTCCTCGTTCCACTGCACGCCCGAGGCCATCTGTAACACGTTGCGGATGGACACTTGGTCGTAAGCAGAGCCCTTCATCTGCGGCAGATAATCGGTCACCATGTCATCGACACTGCCGATATACCCGTCCTTTATGGCGGCGCCCGTAAGCATCGACACCACCGATTTCGCCATGGAGAAGGACACCCATAGACTATCTTCGTCGTTACCAAGCCCGTAGCGTTCCAGTACATTCTTACCGTCCTTGAGGACCAGTAAACCCGCTATGTCGTTGTGAATCATGAACTGGTCAAGGCTATATTGCATGCCTTCCACTTCGTAATGGAAGCCCGAAAAGTCCGCAGGGCTAGACGGAAGGTCCAGCGTGTAATCGCCCGCTTCGATCGTACGCGTAGCTGCCATAGCGGGAATATTGCGGAAACTGATAATCTGCGCGTCACCAGTTCTAGTTAGTAAACCGCCAGTGGTGGGCAGATTCGCAAGATCATTAGCGGGATCAATCCATCGTGCTTGTTGCGCATAAGCACCTAAAGGCGCAGCTAAGAACATAAGGCCAATCGTCAAACGTGATGTAATTGTTATTGTATTCTTCGACATAGAATCCTCCGTCTTTAGCATGCATTGGACTCCAATTTCCGAGCAGACTCAATCACCAACACACGCAGCAAGACACAAACATACTTATTTGATGCTCTTCAACATTCCTGCCAAGTGCGACAACATGTCGCATTGGAAAGCCACACCGGCGCACCCATTAAGAGGATAATGAACTTGTAGATAGACAATTTATATAAGATTGTTACTACACCTCAACGAGACTAAGGGAGTGCATATGTTCGATGAAAACAGCGCGTCTCAACGCATTCGAGTTCGGCTTACAAGCGCCCTACTCTCTATCGGCCTGCTCGGGAGCATTAGCGCCGTGGCAGAGCCTATGGATGCAGACTACGCAGCCTTCTTGCAGGCGCGAGGCGAGGCTCCATGGATCAACGCCAATGCCGAGCACCCATTAGCGAACGAGGCCTATCGACCGATCCCCTCACTAGCGCAATATCCCGCAAGTACCGCCAAGCGAGACCTCGGCTTTGCTCTGTTCCACGACACCTCACTCTCACGGGATGGCACGGTGGCGTGTAATAGCTGCCATATGGGCATGATGGGGGGTACCGATGGCATGAGTATGGCAAGGGGTATCGACGGCGAGCGAGGTCCACGCAACACCCCCACCGTGTTCAACGCGGCGTTCAATTTTAGGCAATTCTGGGATGGCCGCGCGTTCGATCTAGACACTCAGTCTCTCGAACCTATTAGTAATCCCCTCGAGATGGGACACGATCTCAATGCTGTTGTTGCTCAACTCAAGGAAGACCCACGCTACACAGCCTTGTTCGAAGAGGCATATACCGATGGGGTAACTGCCGCGAACCTAGGCAATGCTCTTTCTCAGCACACCAAAGACATGACGCGCTCAGACTCGGCCTTCAACGACTTTCTAAACGATGAGAATAAAGCCTTGCCCGAACAGGCAATACGCGGCAAGGCTCGCTTCAACGCGCTGGGCTGCGTAGCCTGTCATAACGGCATTAATATTGGCGGCAACTCCTATCAGCCCATCGCTAGCTCCTTCACCACCGCGCTGCAATACGCACTGCCGGGCGAGGAAGGCTTAGCCGCACGAAGCGGGCGCGAAGAGGATCGCTTAGTGTTCAAAGTACCTCAATTGCACAATGTCGCGATGACTGCGCCCTATTACCACGACGGCAGTGTGTCTACTCTGAAAGACGCGATTCGTAGAATGGGGGCACAACAGACTGGGCGCATTATCAGCGATCAAGATGTGGAAGATATCAACGCCTTTCTCGGCAGCTTGAGCAGCGCCTTCTTCAACGGCAATAACATGCACAATATGACGAACGATGAGCTGCAGAGCGCCGTGCGGGGGCAGATGCCAGACGCCATGGGCAAAGGCCACATGATGGAGGGGCAAGACCATGCGCAGCACATGCAGCATATGCAAAACATGAGTAATTCCGAAGGGCACGGCATGCAACATGCGCCAACACTTAATTCGCCAACACCTACAGGCACCGAAGATAGTCCTGAGCCAGCCCATCAACATGGAGGACACTGAGAGATGAACAAGCAACTAGTTAAGAAAGACAGTGCTCGTCCCGTGCTAACTGGATTGTTGCTAATAGGCTTGGCATTTCCAGTTATCGGCAACGCACAAGTTAACGACGCACATAACAAAGATTATTTGGCGGCGCTGAACGTTGTAGCGCAAGGCGAGTCGCGCATCGCACAGGCCATGATGCAGGTGCAATCGGGTCAGGTAGCGCATTATGACTTCTTACAGAACGAGCACATCGAGTTGATTCGTCATGCACGCGCGCTCGCATGGCCTCCCGGCAGTATCGATGCAAGCAAAAAAGACGAACTGCACGAGGATGCGACAGCCCTGCTGAACTCAGCGGAATCTTTGGAGTGGGTGATTGCCGACTACCTGCGGGCCATCGCTCAGGTACGTAGCGCCACGAGTAACACGCTAGATATTGCGGAACAGGCAGAACAGCAGGCTTCGGATGCACTCAAGGCTGACCTCGAGTCACTGCAAGTCGCAACCTTAATGTTCATGGCTTCTGCTTACAAAGAGGATTGGACAACGCTAACGCAGGCATACGACAAGGTGCTCGGCGCGGACATCACAGAACAGACACGCAGGGAGCTGCAGTTCCAGCGGGAAAAGCTAACGTTTTTCACCCCGCAACTCCAAGTACACATGACTGCATTGCAAGATTCGGATGTAGACGTCCGCGCGGCTCGCCTTCAAGCCTCATACGAAGCAGCGATCTAGAAAGTCGACTTGATCTTGAACAACAGCTGAGCACCGGTGTTAGTGCAGCTATATTCGATTTCGCGAAGATCGCGATTTCGAATATGGCCGTTGTAGCGCTTCCTCTCGAAGCAGCGCTCGGAGTCGATGGCGTTGTTCACCTCTAGGCGATAGGTAAAATTGCGATAGCCTACCTTCTCGACAAACGCCGTTAGGTCCGTTCTAACCTTGCCGACGCCATAGAACAAGACATTGTCTATGTCATAGCGAACACGGTTACCACCGGTGCCCCCCACCCCGCCAATACCGTCCTGGTAACTCATACCGTAGCTTAAATTGTAGGCAGAAATATCGTGTCGGAAGCCGATGCGAAAGCTGCCCCTATCGATTGGGATAATGGTGCGCTTCTTTGCGATAAGCGGGTCATAGATATACGCGTCTTCTAAGTTCAAGCCTGCCGTAACAACCGCGCTGGGGAGATTAAGAAAGCCCAAGCGAATACTCGCATTGAGATACAGCCCGAAAATCTTACCGTCGCCAACATTGCCGTTGGTGCTTAGCAGCGTCTGGGGGTTCGGGGAGATATCGATACGCCCGATGGAGTTACGCACGTCGTAGTAGAACAGGCGCGAGTTGAGCACGCCGCTATCATTGGGCAGACGGTAATCGAGGTTTAGGTTGTAGCGCCAGGTTTGTTCTTGCTCCAAGCCTGGGTTGCCAACCTGAGTGTCTTGATCCTCGTCTTGAGCATTCACACTAGCAGAGAAGTCCGCAAAACTCAGTTGCGACACGTCTTTCTCTGCCGACATGCGCAGCTGAAAACTGCGGCTTATGTCGAAGCGAAAATCCAACTTAGGTTTGACGAAGTCGAAATCGCGTTTCTTATTCACATCGCCGGACTGCGCGATCTCGGAGACCTCGTACAAAAGGCTGCTCTCTAGGGACATGCGCGGGTTGATCTGCCAGTTGTGCACGGCAAAGCCCTCATAGCGAATCTCCTCCACTTGCGACACCGCATTGGGCACGAACACCGGCGATAGGCCGCCATATTCGGGCGACGCAGGAGCCCCTGTTCTAGCCCCCAGCTTTAGTGCGGAGTTCTGTATGGTTTGCGAGCCTTCCAGCCCTAACTCAAGAGCCTGATTACCATAGAGATTCCACGCATAGGAGGTCCGTACAATGCGTTCTCTATAACGACTGTCGGAGGCGAGGAAGAGGTTCTTCGTCTCGGGCTGCCCTAGCCCAGAGGACTCATAGCGCTCGCGCACGCTGTCATTATTTTTCTCGTTCACAATGAACAAGACTTTGTATTTAGCGCCGCCATCGAAGCTGTGCTCGTAGTCCCCGCCTAGCTCCCAGTTTGTGGCCGTTGCGGGCAAGTCTTCTCGCTCAATAAGGAGTGTATTCGGAGTGGTTTTGAGGTCGGTGATCTTGCGTAACAAGGTCGCGGGCGGGTCATTCTCGCCATAGAGCGCATTTAAGGACACGCGGTCCTTGTCGCTCATTTGGTAAACGAGATTCGAATTGAAAGTGTAGTTCGTTTGTTCACGCTGCCGATCGAATACTCGAGTCTCATTAAGCCTGCCATCGGCCAATACACTCAACTCCGTACTCTCTTGCAACTCATAGCCAGACCCCAGAGTGGCATTGACTAGATAATTCAAAGAACCGCGCTGCCCGCTATAGGATAGCGAGCCAGTTGGGTCCAAGGTGCCATCATGATAGTAAGCTGCACCCGCCTCTGCGGAGATGCTAGAGCTCGCCTGCACTTCCAGCAAAACGATATTGACGAGCTGACCGCTATTACGCACATCTAAGTCGCCAGATGTGCCGCGGATGATCTCGATATAGCTGACCTGGCTTGCAGGAATACGATCCAGTTGAGCCCCAGTCTCATTCGCTTTTCCTGCCAGTCGCTTGCCATTGATCAATATCTGGCTCTCGCTGCCTAGCCCGCGATTATTGTTATTGCCGACACTGGGCACTTGATTGCCATCTAGGGCCAATGCGATTCCGGGAATACGATTCAGCATATCGTTCACAGAAACTGCGCCGAACTCTGCAAAATAGCTCGCGGGGTAACGTACCGAGGCGCTCTCATCGGCGGAGTCTTGTGCGAAACTAGTAGTGACAGGAAGGCAGAGAATAAGACAGGCAACGAACGTGGCGGGGTGTCTAGTCAAAATTGGGCTCGCTTAAATTGTTTTTATTGTTATGTGGCAGTTGGCGCATTAAACGTGAGCGAGGGGATTCAGTCTACCGTTTTGCTGAATAAGACTGGTGAGTATTGAAAAAAATGGATATCAGAATCACTCAGGCCAAGCACAATCAACAATCACAGGGAAAACGGATCTCGAGCTACAGAAAGAAATGGCCACTAACCTCTAGCTAGGCACCGTTGAGATAGCACCGTATAATGCAGCCCAAAGCAAGAATCACTCGAACAGTTTAGCCGATACCCAAATGATGGTACTTTACGTAAACACACTATTTTTACCTTGTGCTTCGCTTAGATTTTCACTTCTTCTTTGATATCACTCCGAAATCACATCCCATAAAGCCCCACTGCTAAAGGTGAAGCTTTCACTGTGCAAAAGGCGCTGTTAGTGCCAACGCGCGGTTACAGGTGACCGATTAATGCTCGACTCAACTCTGCAAAGCTTCCGGTCTAAGCCGCTGTTGCCCAATGAGCCAAGAATCATCAATGCGTCATTCCAGCAGCTTTTGACTGACCGCTATCTAACACCCAATTTGCTTGAGCTAGAAAGTTATTTCCTCGCTATCCGCGAATCTTTAGATAGCGAGCTAAGTCAGCTACAGCCTATAAAACTGGGCAAAGCCTACCCACTAGGCCAATGTTTAGAGATCGCCGAAGCGGTTTATAAGCGTTTGCGCGCGGCGAGGCAGATTTCACTGCCACCTCATGCCATAAAGGGATTTAACGCGATGCGCGCGTTTCTCAGAGATGGGGGCAGTTTTAGACAAGTATGGGGCGATTTACGCGGGCAGTATTTCCAAAATGCCTTTCAACTAGGTACTCTCTACCTCGATGTAGCCAATGATACTGTCGTGGCCACCAAACCGAAGATAGAAATCCTGCCGTTTGAGCAGGCTAATATTGTACCGATAAGAGACTTTGAGCATTTTATCATCGTTGCGCAGCGATACTGGAAGGACGAGATTTACCCAAATCATGTACTGCCAGGGCTAGCCCCTTATTGTCCCCTAATCCATATGAGCAAAGTAGGGGCAGTTAGGCTGCATGACGCGTCAAAGTATATGATTGGAATGACACGAATTAAGGCATTCGAGCCCAGCGAGACAGCACTGCGCGCAGCCCCTATGCCCCAAGACCTATTTGATGCCGTTCGAGAAGCACTAAAAGGGACTTCCTTACGAGTCGCAAGTAATCCAGAACGAGGCCGTCGCGAGGCACTGCGACTGTGCCAACAGTACAGGGCTAAGCGCTGGCATCAGAACGACAAACCCTTTGATAAAATCTTATTGGAAGTACAACAATCCAATTACCGTTTTTCACAATTTCAATTCACTAGAAAACCCAAGGAAATAGACATGGCAACAGTCAAAATAGACGACAAAGAATATGATGCAGACAGCCTCTCAGAAGAGGCAAACACGCAGTTGCAAAACCTGCGCTTCGTCGATCAAGAGCTAGCGCGCCTGCAAGGCCAAGCAGCAGTTTTACAAACGGCCCGTACTTCTTACGCTAACGCGTTGAAGGCGGCGCTACCAGACGGCAAGTAAGCAAAGCCTAATGAGTTACTAGGTAGCCAGCCTGCCCTGCGGGGCAGGAGCTTGTGCCTCCTCCACCATCAGCTATATCCTCTCTATTAAATTGCGATTCTCAATCGCTCGCATCCTGTCACTCATCGCCACGAAAGAAGAGCCTTGCTATGAAATTCACACTACCCCTGCTGAGTTTGGTATTGATAAGTGCCTGCTCCGAGCCCACAACGCAACAAACAAGCGAACCGCCCCCCCTGTCAACAGTAGCTGTTGAAGCTACCGAAGCTACCGACGGCTGGAACTTGGGCTATATGGCAGCGGTTGCAAACCCCTATGCCACTGACGCAGCGGCATTAATGCTAGCGCAAGGCGGACATGCCGTGGACGCAGCGATTGCAGCTCACCTAGTACTGGGCCTAGTCGAGCCGGAGAGCTCGGGCATTGGTGGCGGTGGTTTTATGGTGGTGTATGAACGCGAGGAGAAACAGGTGCATTTCCTCGACGGTAGAGAGACAGCCCCAGCGGGCGCAACGGCCGATATGTTCATGCGTGAGAATGAACAAATGGGTTTTCTCGATGCATGGCAGAGCGGCAAATCAATTGGGGTACCCGGCGCCATTGCCTTGTACAAACTAGCCCACGATGAATACGGCAATCTACCTTGGGCCACTCTGTTCGAACCGGCTATCCAGCTTGCCAGTGAAGGCTTTGAGGTAACCGCGAAGATGGCCGGTTATCTGCCCCAGTTGGCGCAGATCTCCCGCTTAGACGAGAATCCCGGCTCAGCAGAGTACTTCTACCCAAATGGTCAGCCCTTGCAGGCCGGCAGTTTATTGCGCAACCCAGAATATGCACATACGCTGCAGCGCGTGGCACAGGAGGGACCTTCTGCGTTCTATAGCGGCGAGATCGCGGAAGCGATGGCAGAAGCTGCGCAGGCTGGCCCAGAGGCGGGCAGCATGACGGTAGAGGACATCGCTGCGTACAAGGCAGTGTCGCGCCCTGCAGTTTGCGGCGCTTGGCGTGCCTTGAATATTTGCTCCGCCACCCCTCCTTCTTCGGGCGCCATGCAAATCATGATGGCGAACCTGTATGACGGAATGGTGTCCGAGAATGCCACGCAAGAGCAGCAAATAGCGGCATTCGTCGATGCCCAACGCCTTGCCTACGCGGACCGTGATTACTACTTCGGCGACCCAGATCGTATCTCGGTGCCTGTTGAGCAGTTATTAGACCCGCGCTATATCGAGGCTCGTGCTAACAACCCAACCGCCCCTGGTGACACTCCAGTAGCTGGCGATCCAAGTGCAGTGCTGGGTAATGACAGCGCCGCCATCTGGGCCGCGGATAATACCGATGAGGTTGCCGGTACCACGCATTTCTCCATCGTCGATAACGAGGGCAACGCAGTCTCGATTACGATGACCGTCGAGTCACCATTCGGCTCTGGCCGCTGGGCGGCTGGCTTTCTCCTCAACAATGAGATGACCGACTTCGACCGTGGCTTTGACGCTAGCGCAGCCGAGCCTGCCAATATGATTCGTCCTAGCGCGCGCCCACGCTCATCCATGTCGCCCACCATCATTCTGGATGCCGATATGGATCTGTATATGGTCACAGGCTCGCCGGGCGGCAACTCAATCCCTGCGTATACGGCCAAGACGGTTTTAGGAATCGTCGACTGGGGCATGTCCGTGCAAGAGGCGGTGAACTTCCCCAATATCATCGCCCGTGGCGATACCGTGCGTGTAGAGATCGGTCGCGAGCCAGGACAGGAGCTATCGAACTCTCTAACCGCAGCTGGCTACAAGGTTGAGGAAGTGGACGGCGAGAACTCCGGCCTGCACGTCATTCTAGTTACCGAAGATGGCCTAATCGGCGCTGCAGACCCGCGCCGTGAAGGCACTGTGGTGAGTGGAAAACTATAGCCAGCGATCAAAGGGGTCAGAGTAACTTGATCCGTCGCTATGGATCAAAGGGGTCAGAGTAACTTGATCTGAAGCTACAGTGTCGGTTAGCGCTTCCATCTCGATCAAGTTACTCTGACCCCTTTGATCGGCCGGGCTAGGGCAGCATGCGTTTGAGCGTGTTGTCCTTGACCAGATAGTGGTGGTAGAGCGCAGCGAACGCGTGTATCGCGATAAAGAAATAGCCGGAGATTCCTAGCACCTCATGTGCCTCCGAGGCTAAACCAGCAAGGCTTTCCGACTCGGATACCAGCGATGGTAGCGCCAGTCCCCACAGGCTCACAACATGCCCTTCGGCGTTGACCATGATCCAACCGATCAGAGGTGCGCCAATCATCAACACATAGAGATAAACCTTCATCAGCTTTGTGATACGCATCTGCCACGTCGGTGGTTGCGGCACTATAGCCGGAATCTTCGCACGTAGAATAGTCACCGCTCGGAACAGAGCAATCGGCAACAGGCACACACCAAGATAGATATGCCAGTCTTCCATTGGCCGCCGCAGGGCGTGCCCTCTAGGCAAAGACTCATGCAACTCGATACTGATGTAGATCGCCGCCATAAGCACTAACGTCAACCAATGTAGCGTAATAGAAAGTGTCGAATAGCGGTCATGTCTGGCAGTGTTGTTCATACGGAACTCCCTTTTCAATTAGTACTTGGGACATTATCCTCCCAATACTTAAGGCTTCCTTACGATATCTTGGCTAACGGCAAGTAGCTTGATTCAGATCATGTTGTTCCGATCAAAGGGGTCAGAGTAACTTGATCGGCATATGATCACGGATCCACAGAGATACTCCTACCCACTGATCGCGCTAAACGCACAAATTAATAAAGTCGAAACCACCGGAGCATGCCAAATGAATAAAATTTTTATTGCCGCTTCAATTTTGAGCTTTTCGGTCTGCGCCCCGAACGTTTTAGCTCAGGCGCCTCAAGCCCTGCCCGAAGGGCCCGGCAAAGCCTTAGTAGAGAACCTTTGCAGCAGCTGTCACAGCATCGCTACCATTACGCGAGCTGCAGGCTTTAGTCATGCACAGCAGTGGCAGGACTTGTTCTCAACCATGATCAAACTCCCTTCTGCGCAAGCCAATACCATCGCGGAGTACTTAGCAGAGCATTACCCAGAGGATCCCTCCAATCGTCCTAACTTGATCGCCGGTGATACACAGATCGAAATCATCGAATGGACAGTCCCAACACTTGGTCAAAGAGCGCGAGATCCCGTCGAAGCTCCCGATGGCTCCATCTGGTGGACGGGAATGTGGGCAAGCCTAACTGGGCGCTTGGACCCCAACACTGGAGTGATGGAGGAATTCCGCCTTCCCCCCTCCTCTCGACCCCATACTGTAGTGCCCGACACAGAAGGCAATATCTGGTACACCGGTAATAGCAACGCCACTATCGGCAAGCTAGACCCCGTCAGCGGCACTGTTACTGAGTTTAAGACTGAAGCTCGCGATCCCCACTCAGCCACCTTCCACCCTAATGGCAATCTCTACTTCACCGCGCAAGGAGCCGGGATGCTTGGTCGATTGAATCCTTCCACTGGAAAAGTCGATGAAATCGAGACGGAGCCACGCCCCTACGGCATTAAAGTGGCAGGCGACGGCATGCTGTGGATTGCCTTTAATGGCACCAATAAAATTGGCAGCATGCACCCCGATACCATGGCTGTGAAATATTACGAGATCCCAAACACGAGCACGCGCATTCGCCGACTCGATTTGGATAGCCAAGGCATGGTGTGGTTCGTGAACTCAACACAGGGCAAGATCGGTCGGCTCAACCCTGCCAACGGCGAGATCAAGCAATGGGACTCGCCAAGCGGCCCTAGCTCCCACCCCTATGCCATAGCTGTTATCGATGATGTGATTTGGTATAACGAATCCGGCATGCGCCCCGACGCACTAGTGCGCTTTAACCCACGTACCGAAGCATTCCAAAGCTGGGCGATACCCTCGGGCGTCGGCATCGTGCGTAATATGTGGAAAACTGAGGCGGGCAATCTGTTGATACACCAGAGTAGCTCTAATCGAATAGGGCTGGTGAAGATCAATTGAAGCTCTAGATTTCGTAGGAGCGGGCTTGCCCGCGAAAAATATTTAGCGTGACATTGACCCTTTTCGCGGGCTAGCCCGCTCCTACCGGTCAGTGGTTTTACTCTACTAGTTCGAGTATGGCTTGCCATTCATTTGCGCTTACTGGCATAACAGAAAGTCTATTGCCTTTCTTCACCAATGCAAGGTCCTCAAGTGCGGGACTCGCCTTGATCGCATCAAGGGAAAGGAGCTGGCTAAACTTCTGCACAAACACCACATTCACCGCATCCCAGCGGGGCGAATCGCGCGAACTCTTCGGATCGAAATAGGGTGATTCCGGATCAAACTGAGCCGAGTCTGGATAGACACTTCGTGATATTCGCGCAGTGCCGGCCACACCAATCAGCTTACAACTAGAATGATAGACAAGCACCTCATCACCCTCTTGCATCTGGCGAAGAAAATTACGAGCCTGATAATTACGTACCCCTTCCCAAACCACAGGCTTAATCGGCTGCGCAGCAAGGTCATCGATACTACATTCGGCTGGCTCTGTCTTTAGTAACCAATAGTTCACTGGCTCCCTCCTTTTTCCGATATTAAGCTAACACGCCACGATAATAGGATTCTCTAAAGATGCAAGCAGATTGCAAGGAGCGTTTCGTTCGCGGGTAGCGTGGCTATTGCGAATCGAATGCGAAACGTTCGATACTCACAGCTCAAGTCCTTTTATAGGTAAGCATAATGAAAATAATAACGAGCGTGCTTAGTTTGATTCTATCGGTCTTGGTTTTGAGTAATCCGCTCAGTGCATTTGGGCAAACCAAAATCTCCTATGGTGCAGACCCAATGCAGTATGGCGAGCTCTCAATCCCTGCTGGTGCTGGCCCCTTCCCGGTCGTGACGTTTCTGCATGCAGGTTGCTGGAACTCCAGCGAAGGCATGATAAACGCCTATCGAGCGATGGCTAAGGTGATGAACGAACATGGTATCGCCGCATGGAATATGCAGTACAGAGGCGCGTCAAGCCCAGGCGGCGGCTGGCCCGGCACTTGGCTGGACATCGCTAACGGTTTTGACGCGCTCGCTTCGATTGCGAAGGACTATCCAATCGACACGTCACGAGCGGTCGTGGTGGGACACTCCTCCGGTGGACACTATGGCGCATGGCTAGCAACACGGCCGCAACTTCCCCCGACTAGCGAAATCTATGTAAAACCCTTAGTAAACCCTATGGCATTGGTAATGGCCGACGCCTACATCAATCCTCTGGTAATCGATTCCATAGGCACTTCGGGCGAGGTCTATTGCGGCGAACCGCTCTTGGAGAAATTGGTAGGTGGACCCGTGGAGCAGAATATTCAGAACTTCCTAGAAATCTCTCCACTGGAATGGCTGCCCTGGGGAATCCCGCAGGAGTTTATCGTTAGCACCTATCGCTATCCAGTATCCCTCCCCCGCGAACTCGCCCAAGGTAAGACCGCGCTCAAAAGCCTGCCGGACTACCCCGCACTAGCCGTGCTAGCCGGCGACGAGTTCAATATGCGGCTCATCGATAAAGAAGGCCATGGCGATTTCGTAAAGGAAGGCGCACGAGGCTATCTCGCCACAATCTCCGCTGTACTCCGCCTACTCGGCAAGCAGACCGAATAGATCGAACGAATAGGATTGAAGGGTTTCAGATCAAAGGGGTCAGAGTCAGATCAAAGGGGTCAGAGTAACTTGAATTTTCAAATTACTCTGACCCCTTTGATCAAGACGAAGGCTATGGACGATGTTCCTTAGGTCACTATATCTGTAGAATAGCCACTGGCTCTGACGGAAAAATACATTCCACCTTGTATCTGTACTTGCGGCAGAGCCAACTGCAAACGGGTATATTCTGCGACAATGCGACGCATTTTTCATCGCAATCAATTTTTATAGGGTGAAGGCATGAATTCTTCGCAAACAAGTGAGTCAGGGTGCTCCGCCATGAAAGGTTTCAGGCTCTCAATTTTTCTGCTGGCCCTGTTTTCCCTATCAGCAATGGCGGACGAAAACACTGCGCTGGCGAAGGAGTATCCTGAGCTGCAACAACTGCTGCTAGCCCACGATATTGTGCAGGCGCGCGTCTATGAAGAAATTAGCCTTGCTAATGCTTCTGACATTGCAGCCATAGGTCAGAGAGTCTTGCTGGATACTCTTGCAGAACTCAAGAAATCGAAAAACTCACACTACCATTCTGCCGGTGATCATTCGGCAATGCTGGGGCCACATCGCGTGTTTGAAAGTCGGGCAATTCCTGG